>Ga0207684_10003691_pt1 | contig 14847 bp, 34 predicted proteins | sample KBSK5501metaG_FD_184342 | JGI IMG/M metagenome (GOLD analysis project Ga0207684, IMG submission 184342) | Corn, switchgrass and miscanthus rhizosphere microbial communities from Kellogg Biological Station, Michigan, USA - KBS K5-50-1 metaG... | ecosystem: Host-associated > Plants > Roots >...
AGATGCAAGGTGTCAACCTCTCCGATGACTCGAAATGTTAAGTTTGACATGAGGAAGTAACCTCGTTAGAAGGGTTTCGCGGGCTTCAGTAGGGTTGCCGGTGCGCCACCCGGCCCGATCTCCGCGTCGGTTGGGGTTGCGCCAGTTTGGAATGACTTCAAATCCCTTTGGTAGTCGTTCCGTTGCGGCCCACTCTCGCAGGATGGCATCGCTTTCTTGTTTGGTCATTTTGCTGGTGATGGATTTCGGCCCCCTCAATAGAAGCCTGATTTCCACAAAGTCTTGTTTCTTTTTTCGTGCCATCGAATTGAACCTCGTAAAAGGTGTGAAAATTGACCTTGCCATCGGCATCCATGGTTCCGATGCCTTCGATTGTGACGTAATCATTCATACGCAGATGCGAACGCGACGATTTCACCGATTTCCTCCTCGCGCAGACCTATTTTTTTGGCCTTGCGTTTCAATGCTCTTATTTCTTTAACCTGCTGTTTCTCGCGTTCATGCCGTCGCCGGGTCCGCCAGCCTTTCTTGGAGGCTGCCGACCGGCGCAGAAACGCTTTACTTTTGCGGGGCAATGGATTTTGTCTCGGCCTTACTAGGCCCGGCCGGTTTCGGCGCGTGCTTCCACTCCGCGCCGTCGAAGATTAGGTCATCGGGCCAGCCATGGGCTTTGCGGGTCTCGGCCATGAGCGCGTTGTAGGCGTCGGTGGCCTGCTGGGCGACTTGCCGCTGGGTTAGGGCGGTATCCAGCGCCCGCACCAGCCGGGCGGTTTCGGCCTGGTTCATCTCGTAGTGTTCGGCGGCATGGGTTTGGTGTATGTACAACGCGGTACATACGGAAACGATAATACATATTACAGTGGTCCACCAAATTCGTATATTCATCGGCCCCCCGTGGTTTTGGTTGTAGACACGGGCCGGTCGGACGCGGGTACCGGGCAGGTGGTTCCGTAGTAAGGTTTGCCGTCGTAAATGCCGTGGCAGGTTTGGGTGCGCATGGCGTAGCCCAACCCGGCCCCGGCGGCGGCCCCGGCGACCAGGGCGTAGACCTTGGCCTGGGTGGGGTGCCGCTCAGCGAACCCGCATCCCGATGTGAACAGCGTAACCGAAACGATGAACGCGCACATGGTTTTCATTTTGTTTGTTCCTCCGTTGGCCCGGCGTTCTTTCCCGCCCCGACCGCAGGCGGTACCTGGGAACCTGCCACCGGGCCAGCGCAGAATCAACCGCGTTTGATCTTGATGATCTTGTCGCCGACCTTCACGCCCTTGGACAACTTATAAAGAGCGCCAACCACAGTGTAATAGGGGTATGGATTCTCTTTGCCATCCACGGTTTTCTTCTTGGTTAGCCCGAGACCATCGGAAATCTCGGCGGTTGACTTTCCGGCCTCGTACATGGCTGCAATCTTTTCGTAAGGTGTATTGCCTCGGGTTCGGGTGGCGGTTGCGGCTCGTTTGGGGCCGGGTTTCTTGGCGGTGACCGGGCGCGACCCTTTCGACTTCCGGGCGGCGGCGGCAGCAGCGAGCGGGTTAGTTGCCATGGTTGTCAATCTCCTTTAATTCTTGAGCGCGGTTGAGAATCTGGCCTAGCCGAAATAAGGTTAGATCGGCAACCCCGATTCGTTGGGGATATTCAAACCCGTCCGGGTTGTGGTCGATATATTCGGCCAATGCCTTTGTAAAATATTTTGTGTCCATATTAGTTGCCGTTTTTCTCCTTTATGGATTGCATTGCCTCGCGTTGGGTTTGGAAAAAGCGGCCGGTGAATTGTTGGGTATGTTTCTGGCTGGGTTCTTTAGTTACCAACACCTCTGCGATTCGATTTCCGACCAGTGCCACACCGTAATAGGTGATTGTCTTCATGGCAATGATAGTCTCAAGTCGTTGAAAGCGTGTCAACTGCTAAATACTGCATCGAATGAACAGTTTATAAGACCACTACGTAACGGCGTTTGATGGTGCGCTGAATGTTTTTAGTGGACCCGTAGGAATTCGAGGTATTGACCTCGGTTTCGCCGTCAAACACGAAACCAGAAGCACGGTAGATGGTGCCTTTATGGCCGTGTCCTAGGTCGGCATAGGCGATGACTTTGGTAACTTGCGGGGCCAGACTTTTAACAATGGCCAGGGCGACCCGAATGACCCGCGATTCGCTATTTTTTTGGCAGCGATCATCAAGCCAGAGGCGGCGTAATTCCCAGGAATTCGGGCGACCTCCAGCTGGGGCAAAAGGCACCCATTCCGAGAATCCGACCGCGCCGACCAGTTCTCGGCCTGGCGCAAACACGCCTAGAGTTAATGATAGACCCGGTACATCCCGTTTTAGATAGTGTTTAGTTAACCAGATGCGAGCGGCGTTTTCGATAGGTTCAATTCGTAGTTGCTTCGGTCGGAATTGGAGCGGCGGGGTCGGAGTCGAACCGCCCTGGCCCGGTTGGAATGGGTGCATCTCCACGATGCTACCGCCGCCTTGGTCGAAAAGGTTATTCTGCTCGGGATTGGTCCAGCGCTTCAAAATTGAACTCCTGTTGTTGTTTAATGCCATGCACTATGCGCTGATGCTGAACCATGCCACGCAGTGTGCGGGTTACACGGTTACAAGCATAATCCTGCTCGCCGTTGTTTCGTAAGTTCGTTCCGGTGTCGAGCTTGCAGCGGAACCCGAGCGGCGGCCCGCCGTCATGTACATCATAGAGCGGGCGGATGGTCGGGCTATCTAGGAATGGCATATCTTACAGTTTCCGACGTTGGCAAACCCGTGTGGACACCGCTGGATACTGTCCTTTCTATAACCGGTGGCGGGAATAACTCCATGCAAGTCCTCATGTGGGCCACTATGCCCGGTCGGTAGCTGGCAATACGTTTCTGCCGTGGCTGACAAGGTTATGCGTTCTCCGCACTTCATTATACCGGCTCCTTTGAACAGTGGCGTTGTAGTCGAGGCACGGCCTACACGCGGCCCGACCGGCCTCGGGTTGAGTTTCGCCGCACTGCGGGCACAACCCGGCCCGTTTGCGGCGCTCGCGGACCCGGCGCATTTTTTCGCTTGACAACATGGAGGCTCCTATGGTAATCGAAAACGGCCTTTTCTTCGACGTGGGCATCGTGGGCGTATCGGTATTGGCTACACGTACACCGTGCCGGAACGATGTACGCGGTACGGGGTCCGGCCAACCATGCGGCGGTGGCGGCCCGGCGGTCAGCTTTCGAAATCTTACCGGTGTTATCGCTCATGAATAGCCTACCACTGGTTTGAATGTGCTGTTACCCGAGGGACATAATGCCCCGGTGTGTTCCATCCAATAGCTTTCACAGGCGGCGCATAGTGCCCACTGGTCGAACGCGTCGCGGGGTACGCGGGTCAGCTTCTCGATTTCGTCCTGGCCGAATATTGAAACGTAGATACGGCGGCAAATGCGGTCGTTGCCTACCCCGGCCATGGTTAGGTGGTGACAGGTCGCGCAGAACCCTAGCGCTTTGGGGTGGGCCAGCTTGGCGTGGCCGCAATCCTCACAGTTGGGCTGAAGTAGGTTTGATGACATCGGCCTTTATCCGCTTGTTTGACCGCATTTTACCACAACCCGGCATCGGGCAGACGTAAATCGTCATGGACCGGACCCGTTTGAAACGATCGGTCCAGGTCACTGTTTTCGGCACCAGCACCCGATTGTGAAGACCGCACTTTTTCACGTTCCGGTCCCCCGTGCAACCCGCTGGAACGAATTAACGTTGACGCCTTGCGGCATTGCCAACACACTCCCTAATTTCGGCGTAAGCGTGTAGACCGCCTCGACAACTACCGGGAGACTCGCAACGGGTTGCACGCGGGACCGGACCCGCGCTGACTTCGATTGGACCCTGAAATCATCCTTGACGGTGGATGTTAACCCGGCCCGTGTACCGGCAGGGTCTAATGTCATTGCCGAGGCGAAACCGCCAGCGACGGCACCACATCGCCCGACTGCGGGTTGCGCACCGAAATCACGTCCAGGGTGATCTTCTTGCCCCGCAGCTTTTTTTCGTCATCGCCGAAATGCTTCATAATGGCTTTGAGGTTGGTTTTGTTGACCGCCCAGGCATTCGCCCCGTATACCTCGGTTTTGAAATCGATGATGGCCGGGGCCGTGAATCCGTCCGGCGCGGGCCGGATTTGGTCCACCACGATTTTGAGCGATTTTACGCGGGCCGGAACGTCGCTGCCCTTGAGCAGGTTCCCGGCCTGGCCGTTCGAACGTGCGTCTAACATATCTTTGAGACCCATTTTTGTTGCCTCCTTTTTGACTAGCTGTCGAATTTGCTTCAGTTCCCGTTCAACCACGGAAACGATGCGTGCAAACGATACACCCATTATCGGGTCATTGTCAATAGGCCATTGCACGTGCCGGTAACGGGGTTCGGATACATCGTTTCCGTTGCCTACCGTCGTTTCCATTACCGATTGCGGGCAATTGTTGCTATCTCCGGCGTGCACGGTGTTGCACCAGTCGCACATGGACGGCTGCGGGTACCGGCGCAATCCGACACAACGCGGGCAGGAGCAACCGATACCATGTTCAATGGTTTCGTTTTTGCTGTGCTTCATAATAATCTGCAACTTTGCCTAATGCACTATGAATAGGGCATGTTACTTCTGGTCTTTCGCCTATACATGTACACACCCGTTCTTTAGTTAAATCACCATGGTATACACATTCTCCTGGTGTTGACACACATGTACATACAGGATCGTACATACCGCTGGCACGTTCAATCCATAGCCGTTCCTGGCGGCGGCCATCACGGTAACCCCAATCATAGGCGAGCAGCGACCCTAGGAAAGCACCTACAAATAGCGTAACTAATAACCATAGAATATCGGCGGTCATGGTTTCGGCCCCAGCAATTCTAGGAGGCGGGCGGCCACCTGCCGTACCGATTCCCGGTCAAATGAGAATGTGAAGCCGAGGTTGAATACAACCGCTTTCGGCGTGACCTGCACCAGGGCGGTGTAATGCTCGCTGCCGTCGGCGCTGTCTAGGGCCATCATTTCGGGCTTGCTATCAAACATCATACTACCACCTTCCATAAAAATAGTATGGTTGCGTTTTAATCTTGTTTTGTTGGAATCGTTTCCAGATTCCCCAACGCTCCGTGTTCGTCAGTTTTCGTTCCGAGTCGTTCATCTGCCGTTGGAGCTTGCGGACGATCATTTGATGTATGGCGGTGATTTGGCGGTGATGAATTTCGCATAGTGGCACCATCACGGCGGGATGATATGTGATGTGATGATTTTCGGCGGCTTTTTTTCGGCATCGTTTGAGTATGCACTTTATCATAAGTTTGCTCCGGGAATTCTAATAGGGCCGCATCCTTCTGTAAGGTCTCAGCAAATTCGTGCATAGTACTCATAGCGGAACGTTTTAATCCGACCTGAAGATAATGCCATTTCAGAGCAGAAACCGCCTTACATAATACCTGAAGCTGGATTTCATGGGGTAGCGGTTGATGTCGTAACCATGACCAGATTTCTTTGCGTTCACTTTGGGTTAATGTATCGGGGATACGTCCACCCATGGGAATTTGAGGCACTACCCGATAACCTAACTCGGCACGTGTCCATTGTTCAATGGCTCGCATTAGGATGTCAGGATCACGTAGGGTATAGGTTGACCATAGAAACCGGCGTAGAAAGCCGGTTGTGTCCCAACGCCCTACATGCCCGGTGTAGAAGAAATCGGTCATAGCTCCAAACATGGTGCAGAAGCCTTTGAATTTCGCATGCCGTGAATCTTCATCTCCACCGATAGTACGGGTAGCTTCGCCGGATAGCTGCATCATCATTTGTTCGATACGGCTAGAGGTTCGTGGATCACCGGCATAGATAGATTGAATATCGGGAAAACATAAGCTGCGAACCTGACCGTTATAAAATGCCGGTTGCAGCTTTTTCATGGTTCCCATGTAGGCATTTGAGATTGAAAGCGCATTGTGAAAGTTATCGTCTAGAACATCTAGTAGGGTGGTTTTGAGAACGCCAGGCGGCCCCACAATCATCAAGCCACCACGGTCACGATAGGGAGAATCAACGTAAGACGAAAGGTGGATGGCACAAATAGCTTCCATCATTGTGCCCACCTTAACCCGTCCGGTCCAGGGCATAGCGTGGTGACTCCTTTGGTATGGTCTGGTAAGGCTTGGCGGAGAATGTGGATATTGGCATGGAACGAATGTGGACAGTAGCATGGCAATGTGTGGATGGGGGATTGGATCGGTTTGTGTATTGCCGTTGGATGCCATTGGATGCCGGTGTGTAATTGTTCCGTGTATTTTACCATGTTCATCCACAATTTCATGTTTTACCAAATTTGTGGATATGGAAACGCCGTCCACAATTGCATGTATTCGTCCGATTGTCAACGAAATTTGTTGACGCCATCCCGCCATGGGCGTATGGTTTGGGGCATACCAATGGCGCGCCCACGAAATGACGCCAACCCGGACGCCCCGGAACGCGGGCGGGGCCGCATTTCGCTGCCGTTGACCCCGGACGGCACCGGGTTCGATTTCGATCAAATGCGGGAATCCACCCGCGAGCGGCTGTGCCAATTAATGGAGGACAACGCCGCCGACATCTACCGGGCGGCGGGCCGGCCCGTGCCGGGTACCGAGACCGACGGGGCCGAAATGGACCCGTTCGGGGGCATTACCCTAGAAAACGTTCACACCGGCCTGGACATCCTCTCCCAGGCCAACGCGTTGGCCGTGCGCATGGTTGCGCCCCGGTTCATGCGGCACCCGTTCAAACGCGACCCCAAAACCGGCAAACCGCTGCCGTTGGTCATCGACCCAGACATCCTGCAGCGCTGTTTTACGTTGACCGAGACCCAACACGCGGAATTGGACCCGCGCGCCCACCGGGTCGCCCAGAAATTATCGGGCCGGATGCCGGACTGGTTGAAGCGCAACCTGGACGTTTATATGCTACTGGCCATGTATGTTAAATACACCGGCGAGAACGCGCTGACGGCCATGCAAACCCAGGTCAAACGAGATGTTGAGCTGGTACAGCAGGCCGCGACCCGGCGGCCCGTAACCCGGCCCGTGGACACCGACCGGCCACCGGCTACCGAGAACACGCAACCGGTAGCGGAGACGGTGGACACGTACCCGCCACCGGCCCCGGCTAACGGCGGCATGGCGGCGGAATTATGACCCGGATGCCACATCCCGAGCGGCGGTCGGTAAAAGCGCTGGTCATCGGGATTTCGCAGTCGGGGAAATCGACCTTCGCACTAGCGCTGGCGTTGTGTTTTTACAAGCAGGTGGTGATATGGGATGCCAACGAGGTTTTTCTCGGAGTGGTAAAAGAACCGGTAACCAATCTCGATGAGCTGCAGGACGCCATCGAGGATCAGGAACCGGTGGTGGTTTATGACGCGTCCATGGTGGCCGACAAGCCGGAGGAGTTTGAGGCGTTTGCGGCGGTGTTGGAGCAATACGACGGCATCACGCTGCTCATTGACGAATCGGGCGACATCCAACGCGCTACCGCTCCTAATCGGGGCTTGGATCGGCTATTGCGTCGGGCGGGCCGTCGGGGTAACGACATCATCGAAACCACGCACCGACCCGGCGACATCGCCACGCTGAACCGCTCGCTGACCACCGACGTGTACCTATTCTTCATGTGGAACAAGCAACAATTGCGCACCGTGGCCAACGAATTCGGGGATGACGTGGCCCAGGCGGCGGCGGCGTTGCCCCCGGACGGGTATCATTATATTCATTTGGACCCGCATACCGGGCGGTTTTCGGTTGACACCGCATCCGACGTATGGTATATCGATTTGGACCGGCCCGTTTCGGAAAAACGGCGCTTCACCGAGCCGGAGCGGAACCTCCGGCGCGAATTGTGGCGCGAACGTGAAACCGAGGCGTATAGCTGATGGCGAAGAAAGAAGAAGAGGAAGAGAAACCGGACCCGTGGACCCCGGACAAACCCATACCCGACGAAGAGGGCGAAGCCGAGGCACAACGTCGCCACATGATGAACCGGCGGCTGCAATTTTTGAATGAGGAAGCCGAGAAGGGCAGCAAAAAGAAGAAGGGCGAAAAGCCCAGCAAATCCTTGTGGGGGTCATGATTTTATGGATCATCCGAAAACCGCGACCGGGGCTATGCACTTCATTTTCCTGGGGGCCAGCGGAGCCATTGTGGCGTTGCTAATCGCGCAGTTTTTCCCGTCCATCATTCCGGCGCGGGCGGCCAGCATTCGGTTGTAACCTTGTGCGGGGTGGGCCGGGCATATAAGTACGCACCCGCCATGGTTGACGCGCCCGGAGAAAGAAGTAGGTTTATGGAAGAAGCCGTATTAGCCGGGGTTTGGGTGGCAGCGGGTATCGTGGTCGGGTTTGTGGTGTGGACCTTCGTCGCACCCTACCTGGGCTCGGTTACGCCGGTCCCAACCGCGTAAGCGTGCTGGCCGGGCTGCCCAGAGATGGGGCGGCGGGGTTCTGTCGTCGATCTCTGACCCGCCAGAGGAAGAGATTCCTAGCAACAGTCCGGCCAGCAGGATTTTTTGAAGTAAGAGAATTGAAACCTAACACGTAGCTTGCTACTGCGATGCGGGTTTGAATTCTCTCCAACGTTAACCGTTTAACCGACCGTGGAGCGCCTGAACACCGGCGGCGGTCATGGAGAGAAGTTCAATGCCGACGCAATCCGCTGCACCCGCCGCATCCCAACCCCAGGACATCCGGCCCTTGCTAGCCCGTGTATCGCGTGACCAGGGGCCGGAGTTTGAGCAAACCCTAACCTACGCATCCTTAACCCAGGTGTCCACGCCCACGTCGCTGCGCACCGACCGCAAAATCAAGTGGTTGCAGTTCCATTTTCGGGGCCGGGTGACCAACGCGGCCACCGGGCCGACCTTGCGGACGCCACCCGTGATCCTCTCGGCGGCGGTGGCGACGGCGGCGGCGGGCGTGGTCCCGGCCACCACAGCCACCAACGGGGCCATCGTGTTCTCACTGATTCAGCAGATCACGGTGCGGGGCCAGCACCTCAAGTACGGTGCCCAGGTCATTTTCCAGATGCGCGGTGAGACCATTGCCGAGCTGAACGCGTTGCTGCTGCCCAACTACATTCCGCAGTGGACGATTTCCGCCAACGGCGGTGCGGCCATTCGTTTCGGCCCGTTATCGACCACCCTGGCCCAAACCAACGACATTGAATTCAACCTGCCGGTGCCGCTATTCCCTCGGAACTGCTCCCCGGCGGATTCGGTCATGTATTGCGTGCACGGCCCGGACTGGCCCGGCAACCTGTTTGTGGATGTGCTGTTTGCGGACGGCACCGCGCTGGCCACGGCCAATCCGCCCACCTCGTTTACTGCTTACGGGTCCGCATCGGGGTCACCATCACTTGACATCACCTCCGAGCGGCCATTACTCGGCAAAGACTTCATGGCCAAAATTCGTGGGGCCATCACCTACAGTATTACCTACACCTCACAGCCCACGGCGGCAGTTGCATCTGGTGGGGGTACGGGCCAGAAGATTTCCGACCTAACCGTGGGTAAGGATACGTCCCGAATTTTCCTCAAGACCGGCGTGCAGGGTACGGGTGAATCGGCGGGGGTGGTGGCCTACGGGTCACTGTCCGACCTGATCGTAACCCGAACGTTTTTCTCGCTGGACAACCGCAACCTGCGCTTCCAGAACACGAACAATGACGCCGCGCTCCAGGACTACATGGGCCGGACCTACGGGCGCTGGATTCCGGTTGGTTACAAAATGATCGATTTCGTGCAAGGACCGGGTATCGGGCCATCGAACCCAAAGGCTTCGTTTGGGTCATCGCAATTGACGGCGGCCCGCAAGTTCGAGCTGGACGGTGACATCACAGCGGCCTCGAACCAGATTGCCGAGGTGATGCAGGAAATGATCCTGGGAGCGCCGGGCATCACCACCTAATGAATGTACAACCGTGGGGGAAACACGGGCAACACGGGGCCGGGGAAACGGAAACATGGACCGCCCGGCCCCGATATAGAAAGGATGTTGTGGGCGAAACGTTGGACCCAGCATCGGTGTTGGTGGGTGGAGCCTCAAACCTCGACCCCGGCTACGTCTACCCACCCCAGGTTTCGGGCGGGCTAACCGACGTGGGTTACGACGGCGGCCTCTCGGATTCGGTTTACACCTTTTCCGGGTCATCCACCCTACAGGACGTGGTGCCGGGTTCGTCGTCGCTGGCGCTTTCGACCGAGAACGGCTATAACGAATTAACCTCGGTGTACGATTTCATCGACGGCGAGGGGCCGGTGCAGGCGCAGCAGCTCTCCGGGGTTTCCGACCCGCCCTTTGCCTCGGCGCGGCAATCTACATCCACCCCCGGCGCGGCCCCACCCGCGAACCCGCTGCAATTCGCGGTTAACGCGCTGGCCAAGCTGGGAGCATCATTTGCTACCCTATTCGGGAATCATTCTGCCACCACCGAGCCGGGCTACGTTCCCGACCAGGGGCCGCAGGGGGCATACACCGTGCCGACGACGGCGGTTAACGGCCAGGTGGTGCTGGTAACTTTAATCGTAATCGGAACCGTGCTGATTTTGCTCAGCATGTCGGGAGAGGGGTCCTAATATGGGCGCAGCGGTTTACGGCTCGTTGACAAACCCGGCCTACGCTGGGTCGGGCGGGTACGGCGGGGCCGACCTGGCCACCTACCCAGCGAACCCGTCGGTGGACGATTACAGCAACATGCAGCCGGGTACTGACTGGTCCTCGGTGCTGAACACGGCGGGCCAATGGGGTTCAACCATTGCCTCGGTGGTTACCGGCAACCGGGTGGCGGTGGCCCCAACCTATGGCGGCGGTTACCGAACCGTCGGGGCCTATGGCTCGGGCATGGTATCGAACTCAACCAGCCAACTATTGATTTTAGGCGTGGTCGGTCTGGTCATCTATCTCTTGGTGCGCAAGAAATGAGAACCATTTTCTACGTGGCAGCGGCATACATGGCGGCGGTCGGGCTGGCCGCGTTCATCTCGAATTCGGCTACGTCCTCGCCCACGGCAGACACAGTGGCGGCGTTGCCGTCGTTCGGAACGTTACTGGGCGCGAACAACGTCAAAACCGAGGGCGGCATCAACCTGGCGGCGGCCCTGGTGCTGGCCGGGGTGGCTTACACCGGGGTGGTTTGATGTCAGTAGGGTCGGCGGTCGGCGGCGCGGAGGAAACGGTGGACCTGGTGGCGATCATCGCAATACTGGCCGTGGCCGGGTACCTGATTTACAAGTTTCCCGATTTCTGGCAGACCGTGAAAGACGATTTTTCCACGGTGGGCAACGCGGTTTATACGCCGTCCTATCCCGGTGGCGGGCAGGTTGCGGGAACGTCGGAAACCTACAGTGGGGCGCTGTCCGAAACCGTTCATGACCCGTTGGGTGTGGCCGGGTCGATTCTGTCGGGTAACGACCAGTCCGATACCTCGGCCAAGTGCTTTCAGTGCGATGCTGGGTTGGCCCTGGCCGGAACCTGCCGCCAAGACCAGATTGGGCAAGAGGTATGCACGGCGGATTTAAGCTTGAGCTACCCGTGAGGTGCCTATGAAAGTTTTCGAGTTGAAACCGCTGCTGGTGGCCGCCATAATCGGGGCAGTGCTGGTGGGGGTGATTTTCAAAAGTCGGGAATCAACCTGGTCGCCGTTCATGTTCGGGGCCGTGGTCGGGGCCGGGGTTCAGGTCGGCGTGCGCCTGGTAGGGGTGTCGTAATGGATAATGACAACGGAAACGATGTACGGGTTACCGAGATCACGGAACCGACCCCGGATAGCCGGGCATGGTCGGCTCTAGCCGATTTACATCAGGATACCGAGCGACAATTTGAGCGGATTTCGCAACGCATCGACCGCCTGGAAAAGAAGGTTACGGGCGGCGGGGGCGAGCAGTTAATTGACAACCGAACGATCGGCATGCTGATTGCCATTACGGTGATACCCATTGCCCTGCAGGTGGTGGGCATGCTCCTGGCCCGGCGGGCGCAGGTGGCCGAGTAATGGTCATCGCCATACTGGCGTTGGTGGCGTTGGCCATCGTGCTGTTCGAGCAGGCGCAGGGCGGCTCGGATACGGTTGCGGATTTGGGGGGCCGGGTGAACACCTCGGACACGTCACAGGTCGAAAAGATTGCGCAGGCCATCGCCACCGCCGAGGGTTTCTATGCGGTGGGGTCGCGCCCACAGCGCAACCACAACCCCGGCGACATGACCGCCGATTTGGTGGGAGCATCAACCGGCACCGACGGCATGTTCGTGGTTTACGGCAACGACCAGGACGGGTGGAATAATTTGTACGCGCAGATCAATGCCTGGTTGAACGGAACCTCGAAACACGCCGGGCCAACCTCGACCATCGCCGACGTATCCAAGTTCTACACTACCACCGAGCAGGATAGTTGGGCGGCTAACGTGGCCGGGCATTTAGGCGTGTCGGTTGAAACCGAATTAGGGCAGATCGTATGACCCAGAATGACATGCTTATGGGCATCGTGGTGGGCGCGGCGGCAGCGGCCATCGGCGCGGTTATTGCGTACCGCTATATCGGCACGCACCCGGTCGGCGGCGGACAGCCGCAGCAATGGGCTTCGATGTCGCCCACTAACATTATTACGCCCCAGGTGCCGGGCCGCACCGCAACCTACGCGGCCCCGGTGGTGCAGAATACGCCCATTACCGAGGCAGCGTATAATCAATATGCAACCGATCATCAACCCGCATTTGGCCAAAACGCGAACGTGGCGGCGGAAGAAACCCAGGTGGTAATACCGTGGTAGGGGGTGCAATTTGAAGCAATGGGCAATCATGGTTTCGGCGGTCATCGCCGGATTCGTCATCTATAAGTGGTGGGGTCAAGCGAAAACTAACCCGGCGGCACAAAATGCGCACAATGACCCCGGCGCGATTGTCTCCTCTATCGCTCCGCAGGGGTTGTATTCTGGGGTGCCGACGTTCAACGATATGGCGGTGGCCAACGGCCACGGCGACCAGGTAGCGGCGGCATTCCATGACAATGCCCTGGCGACGGTGGTACCGAGTGGCATGGGGATTTATCAACCGGCGTTCGGGCCACAGGAAAACACGCTAGTAAACGGGGAGTTTGGGACCTTTTGAAAACGTGCCGCAACGTTTTCGTGTATAAGCAAGGCACGTTTCGTAGTTACCGGAACATGGGGAGGTAGGCCGTGGAATTCTGGGAAGGCGCGGTCCTAATCATCGGCGGCGTATGGCTGGTGGGCCGGATGCATCGGGTACAAACTCGCGCCGTAGCAATGTCGGCCCCGGTGTCGATGCCCTCACAACCGGTAGCCGGACCAAGCTCCGAGACTAATATGGATGGGTCCGGTTATCTGGTGGGCGGCGAGACCCTGCATACCGGCACCGGTCCGCAGGTTTCAAGTTCGTGTCCGGGCGGGTGCACTGGCGGGTTGAGCCAGATCATTAACAATCCCGCCTTCCAGCAATACGTAGTGAAACCGCAATATCAGAAACCGCTGGCGGTGCAATTCTAATGGAAGTTCTTATCATCCTCGCCGTGGTCGGATTCGGCTACCTGCTGTTGCAGCGGGGCGGGTTCGGTTCGCCCGGCGCGGCGACGGTTGCATCGGATTTAAACGCGAACACTCGCTACGCCAACCTGGTTTTGCCGGGTATGGTGCAATCCGGCCAAGCGGCATCCGGCCAGGTGCAACTGGCGGGAATAGAGTCAAATGTAGCTCAACAGGTCGCGCAAGCCGGATCAGGCATACCCATTATTGGGCCATTACTAGCTTTAGGTGCGTCCCTTTTCGGGCAACACAGTGCCCGTGTACAAGGTGCAACCGCCGAAAATACCGGGATTGATGCCATTGTGCCCGCCATAGACGCCGACGTGCGTGAGATCAATGCGGCCTACCGAGCGGGTCAAATCAACGCCACCATGGCGGTCAGCTACCTAGCCCAGGTGCGCGATCAGTATTGGCAGTACATGAGCCAGTTCCAAGGTAAGCCGGGCGTAGCCTCGCGGCCCTGTCCCTCGGGCCAGGTTGGCGGCCCCTTGACCATTTTGGCCGGGTTCACTTCCGGCACCAGCGGCTGCGTGACCGGGCAACCGACCTGCGACCGGACCTGCACGGCGGGGTGCTGCGTGGGCTGCTCGGCCATCAACGGCGGCATCGCCAACCAAATTTGGGCCATCCAAACCGGCTATCACGGGCCGGTCGGTATGTGTAAAGTTTTCGGTTCCAAGTTCGGCGCCCATGATCGGGCAGCGTACCAACTTACATGGTAGAGTTAGAAAGAAGATTGACTTTCGAGGAAGAGGAAAGGTTACTTATGGCTGACTATCGTTGCCCCCTACATGACCTGGTTTTTCAGGCCAACACCGACATTACCCGGCCTGGCTCTAAACCAGAGCACAACGGCTGCCACCCCGATTGCCCCAAGTACGGCGAGACCCAGGGCGCAGCGGCAACAGCAGCAATCGGTCGTCGTAAAATCGGGTGAGCTGGCAAGCGCACTATTGCGAGCTGATTATTGCCGCATCGACCATATGATGAACGATCAGGATACCCACATTCATGGCCATTTCGATTTCAAGCTTCACATAGGAGGTTGTACCGTGGCTTCAGTTACCGGCAGTTTTTCCGTCAACGTTAAGCCGGGTGTGGTTCCGCCCCCGGCCCTTGCGCTCAACCCATCCACCGGTGCTCTACCCGACGAAACCGAGGGCGTGGCCCTACCCGTTGCCGGTGACCTGGTAGCCCAAGTTTCGGGCGGCGTGCCGCCATATACGTTCGCTATAACCGGCTTGCCCGCCGGGGTCAACGCC
>Ga0207684_10003695_pt1 | contig 14835 bp, 10 predicted proteins | sample KBSK5501metaG_FD_184342 | JGI IMG/M metagenome (GOLD analysis project Ga0207684, IMG submission 184342) | Corn, switchgrass and miscanthus rhizosphere microbial communities from Kellogg Biological Station, Michigan, USA - KBS K5-50-1 metaG... | ecosystem: Host-associated > Plants > Roots >...
GAGCCTTTCGGTCAGAGGTAAGAAGCTGCTTTACTCACCTTGCCTGAGTGAGGCGGCGACCTTGCCGCAGACGATCCTGGGCCTCTTTGGGCGCACTACGATGTACCATAGAACTGCACATTGCTTACGATTCGGTTTCCTCCTCTCCCAATAAGGCGAGTTGGACCGGAGTCGGATCATCTTTTTCACCTTGTCCAGGAGGTATGTCAGGTTCTGGGATCGCTTCTTGAGAGGGACTATTGAGAGGCGAGTGGTGCGTACGCGACCCTTGATATTCACGCAGCGGACGAAAGTACTCTTTGAGGGGAACCTCAGTAAAGTGGTAGGAGCCATTAAAATGGATATGTGCCCATTGGAAAGGAGAAAGATGCTGCCAGAGATCTTCTGGGAGAGCAACTCCTTGTCGATTGAGGGTTGTTTGCGCTTGTTCAAAATAGCGTGTATTCCATACTGCAATCGCATTGATCACCAGAGAAAGTGCTGACGCCCGGTTCAATTGCGCTTCATAGCCACGATCCATAAAACGGCCTTGTCTGCCAAAGGAAATGTCACGTGCCAGTGAATGAAGCGTTTCCCCTTTGTTTAGCCCGATGAGCACGCGTCGTCTCAGTGCAGGATCATCTACATACTCTAAAATGTGCCAGGTCTTGGCGATACGCCCTATTTCTTGGAGTGCCTGCTGAAGCGGATTTTGGCGTTGCAGTGACTGTAAGCGGGAGACGAGCAGCGAGGGACGAATTAATCCATCTTTGAGTGAGGCGGCAATACGATTGAGATCATCCCAATGCTCAACAATCAGTCGGTCACGAATATCCTTCTTGAGCACGGGTGAGAGGATCCCATAGTCCGCTCCTTTTCTTGCCCGATAGAGAGTTTGGTCAGAGAGGTCGCGTAACCTGGGCGCGAACCGGAAGCCCAGTAAAGTAAATAATCCAAAAATTAAGTCCGTGTAGCCTCCGGTATCCGTATAGTGCTCCTTAATCTCTGGCGCATCTTGGTAGAGGAGTCCATCGAGCACGTAGGTGGCTTCACGCATTAAACAGTTGACGACATCGATCCAGTACTGTTCCCCCTGATTGTTCACGTGGTTGTACAACGTTACCCCACGGCGCATACCAAAATATCGGGGGTTGTGGCGTGCCTTGAGGTCCGAGGCAGCCATGCCAAAACGAATGCCATCGGAGGAGGAGGTTGTTCCGTCACCAAAGGCGGTAGTAAGCGGCAACGTTCGGTGATAGGTGATCAGGTGATGAATCGCCGCTCTGAGCGTTTCTTCACGAAAATACCAGTCGTACACCGCTTCCAGCTCGTGCAATGCAATCCCAGAAGAATTGGCCATCGTCGCAAGACCAATGTTGGTGGCCTCTGCGACCAGCACCGCAAATAAGGCCGGGCGGGTCGCAGCATCTCTCTCTGTGGAGGAGGTGCGGCGACCGGTCAAATGCGTCAAGTCCTGGGTGTAGGGGACCCAATGATCTACTTCCATTAGGACTTCAGGCAATCCCATTGAGGGAAATAGACTTACGAGATCTGCACGGGCCTGGAGTGCCTCTGGCGGGAGTTCTATTTTTTCCAGAGGCGTGAGGATTAACTTCTCCTCCTCGATGCGTGCATCCTGATTCTTGTTGCGTGCGATGCGCTTCGCAACATGCTGTGTCTTGTGGTGCAGGTGATCGAGCCATTCAGCGAGGAAGGTCTCTCCATCTTGTGGAAGTGCCTGTTCTGCATACCAAGCTTCGCGCCGGGTGGCCCACACGTCAGACTGGTAGAGATCGCTATCCCAGGCAGAGTACCGTTGACTCCCCTCGACGGTCAAATCCCCTGCACGCAGTGCTGCACGGGCTTCGTGTAATAACGTAAACTCCCACGCATGCTTACTCACCTCACCATCTTTTGTTACGGCTCCTGTCCATTTTTTGGGGATGAAATCGACGGGAGCCTCATCGGGAACTGATTTTTTCCCTTGCCCATTCATCTCGGTGAGCGTACTCAGCCCTTCGAGGACCGCATTGTTGGCGCGAGGCGAATCGAATTGTAGAGTCTGCAAGACCAGGGGAGCAAATTCGCGCATATGCTTGTAGCGTCGGTCGAGCAGTTCAAAGAGCATCGTGGTTTCTCCTTTGTCCAGTTCTTCAGACAAGGTTACCAGGTCGCTCACTTGCTCGCGTGAGACCCGCTTGAACACTTCTTCTCGCACCTGCTCTTCGGCAATAGCAGGGTCAAGGAGCACCTCCGCCACTTTGCGGAACAAGCGCGCACTCTGCTGATGGGCCTGGCTCTTTTGGAGTTTCGCTTGCGCCACTTCTCCATCACTTTTTGAGAAGAGTTTCCCCACCAGCATATCAAACATCTCGACGACGATTGTAGTCAGTTCTTCGGCTCGGATCACCAAAAACGCACTGAGCATGGTGTAGCGTTTGATTTCAGGATAGTCACGAATGTTGCGCGCTCGGTGTTTCCGTACAACCGATGCCCATTGTCGGAGTCGATTCGTCGTCATGGTCTGCCAATTGAGAGCAGGAGGAAGCGCCTGCCGAACAGCGACCAATCGAGCGCATTCTTCCTTGATTACCACCGCAGACGCAGCGCGAGGAGGAGCAGCAAGCCACGCAATCTGGCTCGTCCCAGCACTGGTATCGAGCAGCGCATCCAGTTTCGCTCGATCCTCTAGGGTCAGTTGTCCAGCCATCTGCTCAAACAGGACTTCTTCGGCCTGGTTGCGCGCCTGGTAAATCAAGCGCTCCAGGGTAGTCTCGCCGTGTGGACGTAGTATCCTTTCCCGCACTAGCCAGTCCATAGTGGCTGAGAACAGGGCCTCATAATTGCTCGTTTGGGTGACTTTCTCCACCAGATAGGTATGCAAATGCTCCTCATCAGCGTCTTGAAAGGCGCGCACATCGAGATAGGTACGGACGGCCTCGAAGGTGGCCGAGCGCATCATGGGAGGATTGCGTAACTGCGAGAGCACAGAAGGGGCGAACCCCAATTGTTTACTCACCTGCTTGATCACTGCTTCTGGGATGCTCCCTGTTTCGGAGAGCAAGACTCGCTCGACACGTGCCCACAGCAGAACCAGTGCACGATACAGCCGTTGGGAGTCCACGCGTATGGTGCGGAGAAAGTACAGGTCATCTGGGGTCAGGGTGAAGAGACGGCGTACCTCCTCTTCGCTGATCTCCCAGAAAGATCCGTTGCGCTCATTTGACATGCTTACCGCTGCCTTCCTTTGCGCCGTTGATAGTGCTGCAAATCCTGCTTGATGGTGGCTTGATCGACTTCGGCGTAGAGCAGCGTGCTTTGAATGTTGCGATGCCCCAGTTGCTTGCGCACGGTCGTGACTGGAACCCCTGCTTGCAGAAGCTGACTGGCTCGAGTGTGGCGTAGTTGGTGAATCGTCGCCTCTACCCCGGCAGCTTTGCAGTACTTTTGCCAGGCATAATGGACCACGCTATACTCCAGTGGGAGAGGACTGCCACCATAGCGGGGATCGCCGCGAAAGACGGAGCCAGAGGTGATACGACTCTGCTTGAGATGTCGTCGCAGCAAGCGAATACTTTCAGGGGCTGCAGTGAGCATCACCGTTCGCTCTCGCTGACCTTTGCCAAAGACGCGGATTTTCTCATCATCAGTGCTCAGATCAACCTCCGTTGCGAGCAGACTGAGCGCCTCCCCCACCCGAATCCCCGTTTCATAGAGGAGCGTAAAGAGGGTACGATCACGCAGGTTGGAAGCAGGAATGGCCTGAAGAATCTTCGTCACCGTTTCAGGCTTGAGAGGGCGTGGCTCGCGTTGGACTTGCTCCGTGGAATCGAGACGCTCCATGGGGTTGACCTCCACGATCTCATGACGAATGAGCCAGCGGTAAAAGGTACAGAGCGTACTGTAGCGTCGGCGGCGCGTGGCAGGGCTGAGATGGCCATTCCCGGCGAGAAAGGCCTCAATGGCCTCTGGTGTCACGGCAGACAGATCAGAAGGGACCACTTGCACAAACAGGCGCAAATCATGCGCGTACGACTTGACCGTGTTGACGGGAACGGAGCGCTGACGAAGGCTTGCGACAAAGACCTCGATGGCATCAGCAGTGGGAACCTCAGACTGGTCGGGCATGGTCGATTTCCTCTCTTCTTTGCAAGTACCATATAACTAACAAAACTGCTCAGGAGTTTGTTGAGTAACAGAGAGAGAAACATCGGCCAGAGCAGCCAGGTGATGGTCACCTGACTTTTTCCATTTTGGCCAATTGTGCCATATAACGTGGCAGCCTGTTGAAAACCCTAGATGGATGAGTTTAACCTTTTATAAGTCCTTCACTCATGCTTAAAAATTTTGTAAGCAAACCCAATTTGACCTCTCTTTCGCCACTTTTTCCGCAGGTTGATTGCTCCTTGTTGCACGCACAGCTTGCTCGAACGTACCGATGTGCTTGCTCTTTCATCTCACCATCTTTTACACTAGAAGAAACCTCAGAGAAGGAGGGAGTTCATGACCAGTAATCCTTTGGCACTCAACGGGCAGCTTGCTCTGGTGACTGGGGCCAGTAGTGGGCTTGGACGCGGTACGGCTCTTGCTCTCGCTCAAGCGGGTGCAGATGTCGTCTTGCTTGCACGCAGTGCTGATGACCTCCAGCAGGTCACCACAGAACTTGGCCCGAGTGGTCGTCGCAGTCTCTCGTTCCCAGGAAATCTGGCAGACGAAAACTACATACTGAATGCGGTGCAACGCACTATCGAGCTCTTCGGGCGCATTGACATCCTGGTCAATGCCGCAGGGAGCGATGTCCCAGGAGCAGTCGCCCAGCTTGCCACGAGCGATTGGGACTACGTCTTGGATGTGAACCTGCGTGCTCCCTTCCTGTTGGCGAAGGCCGTTTTTCCCCACATGAGCCAGGCGAGGCGAGGAACCATCATCAACATCTCCTCAGTGGCAGGCAAACGCGGCTGGGCGAATGCTTCCGCCTACTGTGCCTCCAAATTTGGCTTGACCGGCTTCACCCAAGCGCTGGCTGCCGAGGGAAAAGCACACGGGATTCGTGCCTGCATTCTCTATCCGGGAGGAATGGCCACCCATTGGGGAACCTGGTCATCGACCGAACGCCATGCCAAGCCAGAGGGAGCACCCCCGGTGACGAAAGCATTACCGCCAGCAGAGGTGGCTTCCCTGATTGTCTGGATTGCGGCTGCGCCTCCAGAACTGGTCCTCAACGAAGTGATCATCACCCCACTCGACGAGGGAGGGTGGCCGTAAATGGGAGGGCAACCAGAGCCCATGGGAAGGTGTTTGTTGCCATAGGCACAGCGAAGACGATGAAGACCACGTTCTGAGCCGATGTGTTCACTGTACCTATCTTGCGCGCACGATTTCATCAGCGGCTTGAAAAACGAGGAAAATGGTGGGAGAGAAAAGAGGGGAGGGAGGTATTTGAAGGAGGCGAGCCCATGATGGGAACCAAAGAGCGATGTTTTGCCCCGCTCGTCAATGTTTCCTTGGAAGAGTTAGTGCCGCAAGACCAGTTCTACCGCCACCTGGAGCGCACGCTTGACCTCTCATGTGTGCGCGAATTCGTGGAGCCAACCTACGCAGGCGGAGGCCGTCCTTCCATTGATCCAGTGGTCTTCTTCAAACTGCAACTGGTGATGTTCTTCGAGGGAAGCTGCTCGGAACGCCTGCTGATGCGGCATGCAGCAGATCGGCTCAGTGTGCGGTGGTACTTGGCGTATGACTTGGACGAACCACTGCCTGACCACTCGAGCCTCACACGCATTCGCACCCGCTATGGGGTGGAGATATTCCGTCGTTTCTTTGAGACCATCGTTGACCAGTGTCAGCAAGCAGGGTTAGTCTGGGGAAAAGAACTGTATGCCGACGCGAGGCATCCGTCCAGGCGAACGCAGCCCTCTCCTCCATGAAACCACGGTTTGCCGTTGAGGCTCATCTGGCAGCCCTCTTCGCTCAAGAGGCGGATGAGCATGAGGAGGCAAAGGAAGAGGCTATCCAGCAAGGTAATAGTGGAGAGCAAGAAGCTGCTAATAGGCGGATGGATTCTCCGGCGTCATGCATGCCAAACACAACCCCTGAAGGAGTTGACAGACTTCTGGAGCCTCTCCCTCCGCATCAGCTGTCTACTGCTCTGGATGAGGCACTCCACGAGGAGTTAAGCACACTCAATAGCCAACGGCATGATTGGATTGAACGGTTGGGAGAACCGGATCGCAGTCTCATACGCGGAAAGTATCGTCGCATGGCGGATTACTGGGTCAGCACGACGGATCCTGACGCCACGATGATGAACAGCAAAGGAGAAGGAACACGCTTGGGCTATCATACCCACTATGTGGTAGATGGAGGAAAGGCTCGTATCATCCTAGCCGCCTTGGTGACTCCTTCTGAGGTCATGGAAAACCAACCGGTGCTCGATCTGCTCTGGCGGGTGCGCTTTCGGTGGAAACTGTGGCCACGTCAGTTTACAGGAGACACGACCTACGGGACGGCTGAAATTATTACCGCCCTCGAACAGCAGCGCATTCGTCCCTATGTTCCCCTTCCCGATTTTGACCAACGAACCGAGTTCTTCGGACAACGGGATTTCCACTATGATAGGGAACGCGATCACTATATTTGTCCCAATGGAGCCGAGCTCCATCTGTTGCCTTCAGGAGGTACAGACCAGTTCAAGCAATATCGAGCCAAGGCCAGCGTCTGCAATGCTTGTCCGCTCAAATCCCAGTGTACAACCAGCAACACTGGACGGAAACTCAGCCGTCATGTGGCAGAAGAAGCGTTTGAGCGTGTGCGAGCTTTCCACCAAACGGCCGCCTACAAGAAAGCCATGAACAAACGCAAAGTCTGGGTAGAGCCGCTCTTTGCCGAGGCCAAAGACTGGCATGGAATGCGACGGTTCCGGTTACGTGAGCTCTGGCGCGTCAACATCGAGGCACTCATGAAAGCGGCTGGACAAAACCTGAAACGCTTGCTCAAGAAACGAGGATGGGGACGCCGTCCTTTCCCAGCGGAGGCCATCTATGCCTTCTTTTTGGCCGCCTATTGGTGGTTGACTCGTCCTTCTCTGGAGGATGGGTCTGTTTTCTTGTTGCTTGGCTCTGATTCTTGCAAATGCAAGCGGAAGTGCATTACCCCTTCCTGATGAGCTCTGCAAGAGGGTTTTTCAACAGGCTGGTGGGTTATATGGTAGAGCTGTCTTCCTTCAACACCTGAACAACAAGTCCTCCTCTCCGTAGGACAATATGTCCTAGATGAGAGAGAACAGGCAGGAGATATAATCTCAGGCAAATTAGGACTGCGGTCCCATCACAAATTACCCTTCCCTCGGGTACACTATGAGCAGACCTGTAGGTTAGAGAAAACGTCTCGGCCTCTGAGGAACAGTGGAACGAACAAGTACGCTCAGTCCCGAAGTTGATTTCTGTTGCCTCAGTCTGCAAATCGACCTCTCGCTCTTCCTCCAGACTTTCTGTTTCGTCCAGTTCGCGCAGTGGATGAATGGAGCAGTTCTACAAGGGGATCAGCAAGCAGCAGTGGAATGATGAGGAGGCGTAATAGGCTCCTCCTGATCACTCTAGAAAGGAGCGTTGGGCCATGTCACCGTCAAGCGTCTCTCCAATGGGAACACAAGGAGCAGCAACATGAGGCAAGATATTGGCGAGAGACCTCGGGTCTCTCGCCTGGAGTTGTTGCGCCGTGCGAGCACACAAGGGAACCTGCAGACCTGGGCAGCGTTCCAACACCGCCTGGAAGAGACCGTCCTGACCTGGTTCCATGAACATCCAGGCAGGGAGGCTGCGTGTCGCATGCACAGCGAAAGCTACTTCGTCGCACTGGCCTTTGAGCGGTTGCGGCAGGCTGTTGTCCAGAGGCAGGTGGCCTGCGAGACGCTCTCCGAGGTGTTGATGTACCTCCGAGCGAGTCTGAATGGAGCCATCCTGGAGACGCTGCGGGTCTCCAGGCGTCCAGGAGCAGTCTCGAGCCCCTGGCAAGATGGGGAAGACTGTCCCGACAAGAGCGAGGTTTGGGACAGGCTACAAGCGCTACTCTCCAGCGAACGGGAGCGGCGACTGGCCTACCTGCTCTATCACTGTGGACTGGACCCCACCGAGATTGTGCGAGACTCTCCACAGGAATGGAGCGATGTCCACGAGGTCGCTCGCTTGCGGCGCAGCATCTTCGTGCGACTCATACAGAGACCGAGATGTAAGGCATCATAGTTCATGTCTCAAGACAGGAGCTGATGCTCCTCCTAACCTACATTCTATCGTCAGTTGAGCGCGATTCTTTCCTTCAGGAAAGAGATCGCTCACATGTAGTCCTACGGCGGGAGCCGTTGGAAAGGAACCTCATCATGAAACTCTTCCGTATCACGTGCGCTCTCGTCGTACTGGTGTTGTCCCTGGTCGCATTCGCTTTCGTCGCGGTCCATCCTGCCGCAGCACAACAGGCGCTGAATCCACCGCCACCGTCGTTCGAAACCTGCAAGACCGTCGGAAACGGCACGATCTGCCAGGGCGCTCGCACCGTGACCGATCCATTGGCAGATGCTGGCTTCGCCTGCACCACTGGCGGGAGCACTTTCGAAGTCTTCAGTGCCGACGAGTTCAACCAGCACGCCACCCGTTTCTATGACCAGAACGGCAACCTGACACGCCGCTCCATCTACGACAACTATTCCTTCGGACAGTTCAGCAATCCGCAGGCAGGCAGCGTTGTGCCTTTCACGCAAGTGACCAACGAAAAGGACAGTCTCGCTGTTCCAGGTGAACTGAGTAGTGCGACGGCGCAGTTTACCGGTGAGATCATTTTCAAACCCGCGCACGGTGCACCGGTGGCTCTTCAGGTTGGAAGGATTGTCTCGAACCTTGATCAGTCCGTCATCTTCTTCGAGAAAGGCCCAGACGCCTTCACCGACTACTTCGTTGAGGGCGATACCTCCGCGCTTGCGGCGCTCTGTGCCGCACTCGCGGAGCGTTCTAGGAAAGCAACCAGTCTGACCACCTTTGAAAGCGGGGTGTCAAGAGCATTGGCTCCTGTCACCCCATCCTAGAGGTCTTGATCGAAGTGAACCGTAGGACATGAACCAACGTTCAGCAGAGAAGATGGCCTATAGAGCAACAAGAACGCTGTGTGATGTATTGATACTCACTCAAAGAAAAGGAAAAATATCGATGAAAAGAAGTATGCTCTCTCTTCTCGTGATCGGTCTATTGAGCGTGCTGCTGGCATCCTGTGGACAATCGACACCCGTGCAGCAGACAGTTGCTACCCCCACCGCATCCTTCCACGTTCACCTGGGCCGCATCGCCTGGCAGGGCTTTCTAGATGCCGAGCAAACCACGGCGGCGATCTTCTCGGCCAACGCCGATGGCAGCGATGTGCGCCAGCTCACGCACCCAAACAACGGGGAAGAAGACGCTTGGTCCGCCTGGTCACCGGATGGCTCCACCATCATCTTCACACAAAGCGGGCAAAATAGTGGCAGTGGCGACATCTTTCTGATGCACGCCGATGGGACGGGCCTCAAGCAGCTCACCCACTGCACGCAACCGTCGTGTCTGGGGATGGGCGTGGCCGCCTGGTCGCCTGATGGCAAGACGATTGCCTACAGTGAGGGGGACGGTCCGCCTCGCCCTAACGGCGACCCGGCGGTTGCGGCTCTCTGGCTCATGCAGGCCGATGGCAGCCACCCCGTGCAACTGACACATCCTCCGCTGCCGACGAGCTTCGCTGATGACGGGTCGGCCTGGTCGCCCGATGGCACACGGTTGGTCTTTGAGCGCAACCACCTGGTGGGGCAGTCGTATGATGATCAGGCGCTGTTCGTCATCAATCGGGATGGCACGGGCCTGAAGCAGGTGACCTCGTGGGGACACCTGAAGGCGGGCAATGCGCATTGGTCGCCTGATGGCACACGGATCCTCTTCCAATCCTTCGGCGCCTTCCCCGCCGGCTCCACGCCGCAACTCTACACCATCTTCCCCGACGGCACGCATCTGGTCCAATTGACGACCAAGGAGCGCAACAGCTGGCCGGCCTGGTCGCCGGACGGGACGAAGATCGTCTTCGCGCACCGCTCCACGACGGGGGTGGACCAGAATGCCCACCTCTATGAGATGAATGCTGATGGCAGCGGCCTGGTTCAGATCACCAAGAACGGTTTCTGGCAGCTCCAGCCCGCCTGGAGCACATCTCCCTAGCAGGTATGGAGGGTGCTCTCATCCTGAGTGTCCATGTTCTTCCACTCAGACGCGAGCGTCCTCCATACACATCTAGGCATGTTTTGATATGACCGTATAAGGAGAAAGAAATGTCTTCTACACAACTGTATCGCTTGAGTGGCATCAGCTTGCTGCTAGGTGCCCTGGTTAGTGTCATCGCGGGTGTGATGACGCTCTTCTTCAATCACAATTACACCGCTTCGCTCAGCACCTTCCAAAGCCCACTGTGGTCAACCTACTACAGTCTGTTCTTCGTTGCCTTGGCGCTGATTCTGCTTGGTCTGCCAGCGCTCTACCTGCGACAGGCTGGACGACGGGGGGGTGTGTTGGGGCTGGTCGGTGTGTTCCTCATTGTGCTGGGCAACTTTCTGCTCATGGCAATGATTGGCTACTTCGTCTCTATCCTGCCTTTGCTTGCTGCAAAAGCACCACAGGTCATCAACGCTGCGTTTGAATCGGGTTTTGGGATATTCCCTTTGGGTGGAACAGCGTTTGGTCTCATCGGGCTGATTCTGCTGGGCATCGCTCTTATACGTGCGAGGGTGTTTCCACCGTTTGTCGGTATCCTGCTCATTGCTTCGGTAGTCCTCAGTCTGGTGGCATTCTTCCTTCAAAGTGGTGACTTGCTTGCCGCGATCATTGGCCTGTTGGGAACTGCCTCCGCCGCGATTGCGTATGGCTGGGTTGGCATGATCTTGACGACACAGCAGAACATGAGAGGAGCAGAAATGCCCTCTTCTGTTCAAACAGTCCTTCGCTAGAGGGTCCCTCGTGGTCCTGAACACTCTGGAACTCTTCTGATTATGGGCCAGAGTGTTCGGTACTGAAGAGGATCCAAAAAATGTAGAAGCGATAGGTGAGACATCTAGGGCGAAAATGGCTGTCCCAGGAAGGAATCCTTGTCATATGCCTCAAAGGCCTAATGCGATTTCACGCCAGGCAGATCTGGCAGAAGGGAAAAACGCATGCCAGCAATTATTCAGACCCATCAACTCACTAAAAGCTACGGCAGGAGTCGGGGCATTCTCGATGTGACCTTCGACATTCAGGAAGGCGAGGTCTTCGGCTTTCTAGGCCCCAACGGCGCGGGCAAAACCACCACCATGCGCACGCTCATGGGCCTGCTGCGCGGAAACCTCGGCAGCGCCACCATCGGCGGACTGGATTGCTGGACACAGTCCACCGAGGTCAAAAAGCTGGTCGGCTACCTGCCGGGTGAGTTCACCTTCGATCCCGGGCTACGCGGGGCGCAGATCATCGAGTACCTGGGCCATCTGCGCGGCGGAGTCGACCAGGCCTACGTCCGCAGCCTGGTCGAGCGTCTGGGCCTTGATCCCAGCAAACGCTTCCGCGCATATTCGCACGGCAACAAGCAGAAGCTGGGACTGGTGCAGGCCTTCATGCATCAGCCACGCCTGCTCATCCTGGATGAACCAACCAGTGGCCTCGATCCACTCAACCAGCAGGAATTCTATAAAATGGTGGCTGAGATCCATGCCGAGGGACGCACGGTCTTCCTCTCCTCGCACATCCTACCCGAGGTGGAGCAGACCAGCGACCGCGTCGCCATCATCCGCGAGGGGCGGCTGGTCACCATCGATCATGTCTCAGCGCTCAAAGCCATCCGCCAGCGGGACGTGGAGATCGCCTTCGCCGCCCCGGCCTCGGTGGACTGGTTCAAGCAAGCCGCCGACGTAACCAGAGTGGCCCAAGGAGCGGATGAGCGCACCCTGCAACTCGTCGTCCAGGGCGACCTGGCGGAGATCATCCAGGTCGCGGGCCAGCACGGCGCCACCAATATTGCGACCCACGAACCAACGCTGGAAGAAGCTTTCCTGCGCTTCTACGAGCCGCAGCAAGAGTCTTCCGCGCTCGCCGGATAGGAGGTGTATGATGTTTCGCAGCATTTTGAGTAAGTCGCTCCGCGATTACCGGGTTCCGATGCTGGCCTGGGGCTTTGGACTGCTGGTCTTCATGGCAGCCGAAGTAGCCATGGCCACACCGGCGGTGGTGACGGCCTATATCAGCTTAGTGAAAATCCTCAGCTTTTGGGGCGATCCCTATGCGATGAATACCCCCGAGGGGTATATCACCTTTCGCTACATGGAAACCGCCTGGCCGATCTTACTCAGCATCTGGCCCATCCTGGCTGGCGCTCGCCTGGTGCGCGGGGAGGAGGAACGCGGCACCATGGATGTGCTGCTCGCCACGTCACAGACACGCACGCGCCTATTGCTGGAGAAGGTGGGCGCGCTGGTGATCGCGCTGCTCGTGATCGCGGTGTTGTACGCGGTGGGAGTCGTGGCCGGCGAAGCTGCTCTTGGCGGTGGGCACGTCGATGTCGTCAGGGCGCTCCTTGCAGGGCTGAATCTGAGCCTGCTCGCCTTCTTCTTTGGCATGGTGGCGCTGCTGCTCTCCCAATTGACGACCGGCCGCCGCGCGGCAGCAGGCTGGACAAGCGGGCTGTTGATCCTGTTCGTGTTCCTGAACATGGCCGGGCGGGAACTGAACGGCGCCTGGGTGCAGTACCTCTCGCCAGTCTATTATTACAACCTCAACCGGCCACTGATTGCCGGTTTCCCAGACCAGCCGCTGGCGGCGCTGGTCCCGCTGGGTCTCGCCCTGCTGTGCCTGGGGGGAAGTGTGCTCCTGTTCGCCAGGCGTGATATCGGCCGCTCGGCGATAGAGTCGCAGCGCGAGGTGGCAGGCAGCAGACAGCAGGCGTTGAGTAGCCTGAGCCGAGCCGAGCGCGAAGTTTCCACGCGCTCGGTGAGCTTGCAGACGCTCTTCGCAGATGGGTGGGAGTCCTTTTGGTGGCTGCTCGGCATCGTGGCCTTTTGTGCCCTTTGGCAGTTCCTGACTCCCGGCTTACAGAAGTTCTTTAACCAGGTAGTGCAGCAGACCCCCTGGCTGGCCAGGTACCTGTTTGACACCCCTACCAACACGAATACCGCGGTGCTGGGTATCATCGTCTTTGCCTTCGTGCCAGCGCTGGTCGTGATCCTTGCGCTGACGCTCGCCTTGAAGTGGCCTTCGGACCTGGAAAACGGGCGGCTGGAACTGATTTTCAGCACCCCGCAGTCGCGGCCACGGGTTCTGCTGGAACGCTTCGGCGCGAATGCCCTGATGGTCCTGCTCGCTTCTGTCGTGACCTGGCTCACCCTTACCATTGGGGCGCAGCTCGCCAATCTTTCCATCAATCAGGGCAGACTGCTCGCCGCCAGCTTCAGCATGCTCCCTCCGGCGCTCGTTGCGATAGGTCTCGTCTATGCGGTTTCCGGACGCCTGCGCTATGGCGCCGTGCTGGGCATCGCGACTGCCTATCTCGTCCTGTCTTACCTGCAAGAATCGCTCGAAGGGAATATTCAATTTCCTGGATGGGTGATGTCACTCTCCGTTTTCCACCTGTACGGCAACCCGATCTTCTTCGGCATGGACTGGACCAACTTCCTGGGCATGACAGGGGTGGGCATCGCGCTGCTGGTGATTGGCCTGGTGCAGTTCCGTTATGTCGATATAGAGCTCGGCTAAGCAAGCTTCAGGAGTAGCACGAGCAATGAAGAGGAGTGAAAGCCATGATGACCATCACCAACAAAAACATTCTCATTTCAGGAGCCAGTATTGCTGGGCCGACCCTGGCGTATTGGCTCAAGCGCTATGGGTTTACCCCGACCGTGATCGAGCGTGCGCCCCAACTGCGAGAAGGCGGGTACCCGGTTGACGTGCGCTTTGAGGCCGTGCAGGTGGCCAAGCTGATGGGGATCTGGCCGCGTCTGCAACAAGAGAAGACGACCATCGAGGAGATGTCGTTTGTCAACGAGCGCAATCAGCGCATCAGCCGAGTCAACATCCAAGCTGTGCCCAAGGCCTTGGGCGTGGATGTGGTGGAGATCATGCGGGGCGATCTGGCCAGCACACTCTACGAGCTCACCAAGGACGAGGTGGAATACTGCTTCGGCGACTCCATCCAGGAGCTCAAGCAGGACGAGGAAGGAATCGACGTGACCTTTGAGCGGGGCGGCTCCCGCCGCTTCGACCTGCTGGTGGGGGCCGACGGGTTGCATTCCATCGTGCGCACTCTGGTGTTTGGAGACGAAGCGCAATTTGAGCGCTATTTAGGCTACCAGGTCGGGGTCTTCACCACCGACAACGATCTGGGACTGGGCGAGGCCTCCATCCAGATGTATGGTGTGCCTGGGAAACTGGTCGCGGTACGCAGTACAAGAGGAAACCAGGTACTGGCCGCGTTTTTCCTGTTCAAGCAACCCGCGAAGCTACGCTATGATTACCATGATATGGCGCAGCACAAGCAACTGCTGGCTGAGGTGTTTGCGGGCGAAGGCTGGGAAGTCCCTCGACTCCTGGAGCAAATGCACACGGCCCCCGACTTGTACTTTGATGCGGTGAGCCAGATTCGCATGCAGACCTGGTCCCACGGACGAGCGGTGCTGCTGGGAGATGCTGGCTATTGCCCGGCACTGCTGACTGGGCAAGGATCGACCCTGGCCATGATGGGAGCCTATATTTTGGCTGGAGAACTGAAGGTGGCGCTGGGCGATCACAAGCTCGCGTTTCACCAGTACGAACAGGCCTTCAGGCCCGTGGTCAGACA
>Ga0207684_10003696_pt1 | contig 14823 bp, 15 predicted proteins | sample KBSK5501metaG_FD_184342 | JGI IMG/M metagenome (GOLD analysis project Ga0207684, IMG submission 184342) | Corn, switchgrass and miscanthus rhizosphere microbial communities from Kellogg Biological Station, Michigan, USA - KBS K5-50-1 metaG... | ecosystem: Host-associated > Plants > Roots >...
CTCCTTGCTTGCCGTATCGCTGCCTGGTTTGCTCCCAGGCGGCTTGTGATCGGCCTGCACAGAGACGGTCTATACGAGAGAGCGGGAGACGGGGCTCGAACCCGCGACAGCCTGCTTGGAAGGCAGGTGGTTGCAAAAACGCCGCTTGCCTGTCACAACCAGCCTTCACAGGCTGATTGAAGGGTACGCCCTCGTATTCGCGCACGCCGGACGAAAGTTGTCACACGCCGTTTTCGTGCCTTCCGGCAAAAGTTTTCACTTGAAAGCGATGGCAGGTTCCCACGAGGTTTCGTACTCACTAAGAGTATATCTTATAGGCTTGCTAAATGGAACGGCGTAGGACAAAAAGACGAAAACGTGGACCCGAGTTTGATTCCTTGCGAAGAAGTCACCGCACGGTCAGTCACCTCCAGCAGCTGTACCGACTCCTAGCGGGGGGGATAGTGACCAAGGGCAATCAGCCCAAGGCGGTAAGCCACCCGTTCAGCGTCATTGAGATGAAGAAGCGCGACGGTGGCCCGCCAACTTGCGGTAATCCCTTCGATACGACCGCCGTTGAGGCGAAAATGGCGGCTCCATCGCTGCTCCCGTGGGTTGAAGAGGAAGACGGTCTTGCCCGATAGTGGGTCAACCGAGGCAAGGTCCGAGCCCTTGAACCGGTTGCAATAAAAGCAGGCCCACGCCAGATTCTCGAGGGAAGTCGGCCCCCCGTGCTTTTCAGCAATCACATGGTCTGGCTCGTGCGGGAAGTACATGTCTGCCTCGTGCATGAGACAGTATTCACACCGTCCCTGCGCGCGCTCTTGCACCTGGCGCCGGAGACGTTCGGGAACGGCGGGTTTCCTGGCCATTCCCTCAGGACGCCTGCTGTCTTAGTTGTTGGTGAGCTTCAAGCTTGACCAACTCCATCAGATATTCAATCATGAGGTAGCTCTCCAGCTCCTGGCGTTCCTCCTCGCTCAGCGAATCGTCGCGCTCGGCCCGGATGAGTTCGTATGCTCGTTCAGCCACCTCGGGAGAGGGATGGAACGCCACGATTTGTTCAGGCGTGGGATGATGCGCCAGAAACCGTGCGATTTCAGTCGCGGCTTGTGTCTTGAGCGGCATCGGCAGTTTCCTTCTCTCTACAGCAAAGGATATCATGCGTAAAGGCATAGGTATGCTCTTGATGATACACCAAGAGCATACCATAGAAGTGGTCAGGTTGCAAAAGATACGGCGAATTCCTGTCCCTGCTACAGCGCACGCGTACCACCATACCCGAAAACGAGATGGGTATGTAGCGGTCATATAGTACTCAGCTCCCGGCCTCGGATGGCGGTAGCGCGGAGCGCAGCAGTTGTTCCAGCGCAGCGGCCCGCGCGGGCGAGAGGCCGGGGACCGTCGCCAGAGTGGCGGCGTCGGCGCTCAACAGATCGTGCAGACTGCGAAATCGCGCGCAGACAGCGCGTGCGGTGGCGGGGCCGACGCCCGGCAGAGACAACACGATCTGCATCTGCTGCTCGTGCAGAGAAGCCCTGCGACGCCCCGGCGTGGGGCCGCGTGAAGCATGCCTGACCTGGCACTGTTTCGCAGTGGCATAGACCAGATGCGCCGACTCTGCCGGTCCGCTGCTGGGCAGGATCGGCACACGCATGACCGCGGCGATGTAGGCGAGCGCCCCGCGGATGCTCTCGGGGCGCATCTGGGAGTGGCTGACGCCCAGCGGGTCCCCCTCCAGCAATAAGATGGGCTCGAAGCGGCTTCTACGCAACCCGGCCAGTTGCGCGAAGAGGCGTCCCTGCGCCAGGCTGCCGATGAAGTCGCTCGCCGTTTTGCGCTCGAAAACCCGGCACGGGTAGCCACCCACGTCGTAGTCCCCCTGGCGCAGCGGGATCACCTCGATGTGTACCTGCGGCATGGCGGCCAGCAGAGCGGGAATGCCGGAGCGCTGTTCCTGCGAGTCGATGCGGATTTGGATCGGTTCAGGGTGTTCCGGCATAACATGCGTCTCGTTTCTCGACTGTAAGCGTTTAGCTTCCGCCCGCGCGTCCCTGGTCCTGCTTGACCGCGATTTCCAGCGTCTCCAGCCTCCAGAACCTGGTCCCGTTTCCGCCCGGCGACGGCGCTGGACCCCGGTAGTCTGGCTGGGTAGCAGCGCTAGGGGACTTCACCTCTGCTTTGCGTTTTCCTAACAGCCACGCAACCTGGCCGGCGGTCAAGTCCTGGTCACGATGGTTTTGCCGCCAGTGCGCAATGCGCAGCAACGCGTCTGGTTCTATAGCGCTTCCACACAGAGGGCACTCGCCTGGAGCTCGCCCTCCTTCGTGCCTGTGGCCTGCGCGCCTGGGCAAGACCTCCCAGCCCTCATCCTCGTCATCGTCATCCCAGTAGGGGTATCTCCTCGCCAACCGCGAGACATATTCCTGTTTCTCCATGAGTCTGTGGGGGCAAACGGCAGCGATGTCGACTCCCAGTTCGCGCAGGACGTCCTCAGCCGGATGCTCCAGGCTCTCTGCCTCGGTGATGGCCCTCCCGAAGAACTCACCGTATTCGCGGCTGTCTCCCGGCTGACCTTGCAGGTTGTGGAGAAGCGCTCCCGGGACAAATCGCTCGGCGACGCGCAACGGCAGGTGGAAGAGGTAGTGCGCGGTGGCACTGGCATACTCGAACGCGATCAGGCTCAGCCCCTCCGGGTCCAGCTGGACCGCCTCGCTCTCGTCGAGCTCGCACCAGCGCGGCGACGGGCGGTTGCGGCTCCAGCGGATATCGAGCAGGTCGAGCGGCTCGATGCAGAGCGCCTCGAGTTCGCCGTCGGGGATGGGCCGTCGAGTAGCGCGGGACTGCGTGATGAGCGCCGCTAGCTGCTCCTGGAGAAAGGCTTTCGTACCCTCCACGTCGAGCGCTTTGATGTCGGCACGTGAGGCGGGTCGGCGGCCCGGGATGCGCGCAAAGAGATCGAGAGCGGCCGAGTCGGCCTCCTCTTCATCCGCTGGGAGGTATTCGTCGTCCTCGATCAGCATGGCGAGCCGTTCGATGAACACCTCGGTCGCGATGTCGGCAGCGTGATCCAGAGAAAACTCACGGGCAAAGCTGGCCGAGCCGTCGGTGTAGGAGACCGGACTGATCAAACCGGCTGCGAAGGCCTGCCGCACGACAGCGGCCTTCACGCGGTAGAGCCCCTGCCGGTCGGCGTACAGCAGCCGCTCTCTCGCCTTGGCCCAGTGATTGAGGGAGTAGAGCAGGCGCAGGGTGCGCTCGATCTGCTCCGGCTGGCAGAGCCACACGAGCCGGGTGCTCGGAATACCGCCTGGCGCCGGGTCGTCCCCGCACCCGGCGTTGTAGAGTATATCGGTCGTCATGCGCCTTGAAGACACCTTTCAGCAAAAAACGACAGCGGGAACCTCCGGCCATCTTTGCCAGGCTGTCCCTGGCATAAGAGACGAACCTGGCGCAAGATTTGGTGGGAGCGCCTCGCCATGCTGGCGCCCTCCTCCAACTATGATAGCAGGCGGTCCTCTGCGTCACCTCACAAACTTTCACGGACTTCTCACCTCTATTCAGCGGTGTCCTCCGTGGCGTGCAGAGAACGCCCGAGAAAGGAAGAGAAACCCCACCCGCTCCTCCACTCCGGCCTGCCCCTTTTTCGTGAGTACCTGGTGAAATGGCATGAGCCAGGAAAGAGCTTGGTCTGCTATGATTGCCGCAGAGGGCGGGGCAAGTCCCGCGTTACCCTTTTTCTCTCGCTGCTTGAGAATAGTGGCACAGTACAGAGGAGAGCCGGACGGCGTTCACAAAGGAAAGGAGAGAGCCGTGCCGCACCTCACAGAAGATAGCCTGCGGCGAATCATCATCAATCCCTTCTACGCCATCACCGTTGCCCCTCAACTGATCGTGGCGCACGTGCCACCCATGGATGAGACCGAGTGGGTGCGGACCAATGCCACTCAGATAGGGGAGATGGGAGCCGCGAGGGGGATACGCTTGAAGAGTAGTTGGGGCCTTACCCCAGGTTGGTAGCAAGTCCAATAAACCAAAGTCAGGAGTTTTTTTTCATGAAGAGTCTGGACATGTTAAAGCAGGTGGACCATAGCCGCAAAGCCGCGATCTACGCGGCAGGGCACGACGGCAAGCTGAGGAATTTCGCCTATACCGAGGAGCTCGGCGAGTGCCGCGAGACGTTTTCCCGCTTGCTGTACGCCGTGCAGGATGGAGAGATCGGAGTGATTCTGACACCCGACGCCGCCAGCCTGGGGATCGAGACGGCGCCGGGCTGGATGGAGGCGTTCATCCAGGCCGTCAAGCAGCGCGCGGTCCTCATCGGCGACCACGGACACGACCTGGTCTACGACCTGCGCGAGGAAGAGGATGAGGCGCGGTTTCGCGCCCTCTTCTCGCCGGAGGGCTACGAGCGGGAGAGGCTCGCGCCCCGCCCGCTCGCCCATGCCATCGCGCAGAGCCCCTTTGTGGCCGCATACCTCGAGCACGGGGAGAACTGGTTCCTGGTCACGCGCCTCGATGGCCAGGACGCGGACACGGCGATCTACGTCCTTTCCAGCGGGGCGCTCGGGCAAGAGGTGGACCTGTTCGGCATGGGACGCTGGAAAGAGGTCCTGGAGATCCTGGCACCCTATGGGATTAGCGAGAAGGATCGCTGGCGCCCCGTTCCCCCCGAACGCAGGGACTGGCTCTCCCGCACGCAGCGGCAAGAGGACGCGATGGCCGCGCGGGGAGGCGCTGCGATGGAGCTGCACCGGGGTTCCCTGCCCCAGGGCGCGCACGTGAGCGTGATCCTGCCACGGAGCGAGCGGGCCCGGGGCAACAACAGAAGGCGGAGACGGGGAGGAAGAAAGCGATGAGAGAGCCACCTGACTTCACCCACGAAGAGTACCAGTTGACGAAAGTGGCGCTGGAACGCTGCGACGTTCCGGCCGAGGCCCTCGCCCTCCTCTCTGCCTGGATCGAAGGGGAAGGACTGCTGGTGGACGACCGCGAGGACGTCGGAGGGATCAGCTTTTGCCGCATGGACGCCAGGATCATAGCGCCTCTCCCCCACGTCCTCGCCTCTTTTTTCGCGCGTCGTCCCTATAAGCGCAAAGAGAGGCACTACCCCAACTGGAACGGCTTCTATCTGCTCCTGTACCGGGATGTCGAGGAGGGCTGGAAGCTGCTGTGCATGGGGAGGAATATCGCCTACGCTCAGTTTGTTGCGGTGTTCGCAGCCAGGAGCAGGGCGGTAGAGGGGATCAACAAGCTGCGGTGCAGCGATCAGGATGAAACTTAAAAGGGGATGACTCTATGGCGCCGCGCCATTTCCTGACCATCAACCTCAACGAGCAGTGCTCCATCGACACAGGATCCTGGGTGGAGTGCGTTGCAGAGGGCCAGAGGCCCTACCGCCTCGTCTCGCCCCCGCACACCACCATGTACCGGCAGGTTCTCTCGTATTTAGAGGAAGTCATTGGGGACCAGCGGGACCCGCCGAAGTCCCAGCTGCACTTCGGTGAGGTGGCCATCGCGACCGTGGCGGTATGCCTGCGCTGGGGGTCGTACTTCGCCGCGCTGGTCAACCGCGACCTGCCTCAGTGGGCCGCTGCATTCAATCCCGAGGTCAGCTGCATAGGTGACGGAGAGATGGCGCGCATCAACGTCGAGGCCTCGGCTGCCCTCTCCGACTGGATCGACCTCATGCGGGCAGACCTGCAGCACTTCCGCAGGCTGGTCAAGGCCGCCGTCCGGCTCCTGCCCTTCCCCATCGCACGGCTCGACGGCTCGACGTACTACCAGCGCTTCCGGGCTTTGAGCGCCTTCAATTCAGCTCGTGGAAGGGTCTCCCTGATGGGGGCCTTTGCGCGGGATTTCGGCGCGGAGTGGTTCGAAGGGCAGAGGGAGTACGTCCTCGTCCATCCCACGCGCGCTCTGGCCAATGGGGTCCTCAACGAGCACTGGCGTAACGGCTCGGGTATCGAGGATGTCCACGCCGGGGCCTTCGCTCCTCCGCGGCCACTCCTGCAGCGGCGCCTCACACGAGCGCAGGAGGCGCTGCTGATGCAGGAAACGGCAGAGCTGTTCGTGCCCACCATGCGCGCACTCTTTGCTCTCGTCGGCAAACCGAGCGAGGAAACCTGGCCGGAGCTGGCCCTCCCGTACGCGCTTGCCTTCAAGCCTCCCGCCGTTTGGTCGCTAGAGGAACTGACGCGCGAGATCGTTTTACCGGGCGCGGAGCCGCGCTAGCCTCTCGGTCATCTTCTTCGAGTGGGAGAGGCCCGTGCTATGCCGAGGTGCTCGCTCCATCCAGAGACCTGGGCCTGGCTCAACCAATGGGGAGCGCTCCCTGTCTCCGGGCTCTGCGGCGCAGTGGAGGGTAGCAGTAAGGAGCGAATGTTGGGCTTGCGCCCGCGGCAACATGGCTCGTCAGCCGCATGCACTTCGCGCCAAAGCCGTCTCTGTGCCTCTTCGACATCGCATCCGGCTCCACCAGGGACAGCGTCTGAACCCTCGCCACGGTGTACCCCTCCCACCGTTCCCGCAAGACCAGCCCCTGCCGGATGCGGCGCGCGAGTTCGCGGGTGTAGACGGCCGGTTCGGCCCGCTCCTCGTGGAGCAGGTCCTCGGTGTACTGGTAGAGGTGGAGCGCCTCCTGCCGCCTCTCCTGTTCCACCAGCAGAACCATCAGTCGGCACAGGGCGTCCTCGTCGGTCGGGTCCTCCTCCAGGGCGGCGAAGAGCATTTCCTCAGCCAGGCCCACCCGCTCATCACGGGTATACGAGTCGACCAGCTTGAAGAGCACGCGGTGCCGCGCGCCGTTGATCGTGTGCCGCCTGCCCTGCGCCCACTCAGCGTACGGATCGTCCTCGAGAAACTCGCCCCTGGCGAGGGCATGCGCCTCCTCTAACAGAGGGAGCGGGTTCTGCCCCTGGCATTCCGCGCGCATCGCCTGTGAGGCGAGTGAGAGCACGGCGTCGGCGTCGACCCACAGGCGCTGCTGGCCAGCCAGTTTGAAGATGGTCTCCCCGCCGCTGCGCAGCGTGAGCAGCAGGCTGCTCGCCTCGCCGGCGCGCAGGATGTGCCGCCGCAGCACGGAGGCCGCCGAGTCGAGCGCGTGGGCGGCGTTGATCGCCTCGTGGTCGGGCCAGATGGCCTCGACCAGCTCATCGCGCGAGGCGCGCCGGTTCGCCCGGCACAGCAGCACCTTCAGCAGCGTCATGGCCGACCCGCGGTTGCTCCACTCGCTCTGCGCCACGCGCGCGTAACGCGGCGGCTCGTCCGCGGACAGCGCGGGAGCGGGGACGAGCCGCTCGAGGGCGAACTCCCCCAGGGTGGTGACCCGCACCAGCGGAAACAGGGCATGATCCTGCGCAAAAGCGTTGTGCATAGCCTACCTATCTCCTCTCCTGGACTCGTCTCCCCGGCCTGGTCCCCAGCGTGGGTTGCGGTGGTGCCGGCGAGACGGCGACGGCCCCCTTGAGCAGGGGCCGCCGATACCACCCATCGATTATAGCAAAAGTGCAGGCTGGCGACGCGAGAAAGCCGTGAATTTTCGTGAGCCCTTCGTGAAAGCGTCTCCCGCTCTCACCACCCGCTAGCCCGCTCTCCAATCCGTACCCCCTGGCTTATTCTTCCGGGACCGCCGAAGAGTGGAAAGGGAAGCTCCCACGCCACGCGCGTCATGCTCCCCGTCACGGCGAGCGGCGGCGCCTCCCCCCCGGGCATCCACCGTGAGAGCGTCGTGAGGGGTTGTATGCGTCCGGTGAACGTTCATGAGGAGCACGCGAGGGATGCATGTTACGCTCCCCGTGGAGGCCGAGACCGGCCGCCCAGAGGAAAAAGGAAGGAGGGATCCTCCCATCGAGCAGTTGCGAGTCATCGTTTTGGATAGCTCGCCGACCTCGCGCAAAGTCCTGGAGGTCATCCTGCGGCGCGCGGGGCACCAGGTCGCCTCTTTCGACGAGCCGCTGGAGGCGCTGCGCTTCCTGGCACGACAGGGCCCGGCCGACTTGCTCTTCCTCGGCCTGGACCTTCCCAGGATGGACGGCTTCGACGTGCTGAAGTACCTGAGGGGCGAGCAGCGCTTACGCGCGATGGCAACCATCGCCCTGCTGGATGCACGCGACGGCATTCTGGCGCATGTCAAGGCCCGCCTGGCGGGCGCGCGGCAGGTGGTGACGAAGCCGCTGGTGCAGCAGCGCATCGTCGTCCTGCTGGCTGAATATGCGTGCTGGAGAACTGCCGGTCGGGAAGCGAACCAGCAAACAGGACACCCCGCGCACGGCCACGACGAGATAGCTTCCCGCCCGGAAGGAGGTGCGCCCGATGGGGCAGCCAGTTCGCCCGACGTATGAGCCAGGACCGGAGGTGGCCACCCGCCTGCGGTGGGTACGCGGCCGGCTTCTCGGCTGGTTCGCGCGGGACGGCCGCTCCTTCCCCTGGCGCGACCCCGGCAGGACGCCCTACGAGGTGGTGGTCGCCGAGATCCTGTTGCAGCGGACCACTGCCGTCGCCGTCGCGCACGCCTACGCCGGCTTCCTCGCGCGCTACCCGGACTGGGACACCCTGGCGCACGCGCCCCTGGATGGCCTCGAGGCCACTCTCAGGCCGCTGGGGCTCTGGGAGCACAAGGCCCCGGCCTTCCAGCAGCTCGCCCGCTCGATCGGAGCGCATGGGGATGTCCTCCCCGGCACGCGCCAGGAGTTGGAGCGTCTGCCGGGGATCGGCCCCTACACGGCGAGCGCTGTACGGGCGGGACGAGCCACTCCTGGATGCGAACATGGCCCGCCTCCTGGGACGCTTCCTCGGATCACCCGAACTCGATTGTGGAAAGCCAAAACACAGGCTATATTTGCTTGCTCTTCGCCTGGTGCGCGGTAAGCGCAGTCTGGCGGTCAACTGGGCGGCACTCGATTTCGGGGCGCTGGTCTGCCGCCCCAGGAGCCCCCGCTGCTCCGAGTGCCCGCTGCGGACCCGGTGCGCGCATGCCGGAGCGCTCCGGTTCCGGGCTACTTCCATTTGAGGTGTTCTTTGAGGCTGACGAAGCGCTGGTGGCCGATGACTATATGGTCGACCAGCTCGATGTCGAGGAGGCGGCCCGCCTCCACGAGCTGCCTGGTGGCCTTGATGTCTTCTGGCGACGGCGTGGGGTCGCCGCTGGGGTGGTTGTGGCAGAGGATGAGGCCGGGGCAGTTGCGGATGATGGCGGGGCGGAAGACCTCGGCGGCGCGCAGCACCGAGCTGTTGGCGGTGCCCTGGTAGAGGCTGACCTTCTCGACCAGCTGGCCCTTGGCGTCCAGGAGCAGCAGGCGCATCTGCTCGGTGTCCAGGTAGGCCATCTCCAGCATCACCAGGTTGGCCGCGTCCGCCGGCGTACTGATCTTGTAGCGGGTATCCACCTGTACCAGAGCCAGCCGCCGCCCGATCTCCAGGGCGGCCTTGACCTGGGCCGACTTAGCCTCGCCCATGCCGTACTCGGCGCACAGTTCACGGAAGTCTGCACGCACGAGGCCGGGCAACCCCCCGTACTTCGAGAGCAGCTTGTTGGCCAGCTCCAGGGCGTTGTCGCTGCGGGTGCCGGTGCGCAAAATGATCGCGAGGAGCTCGGCCAGCGAGAGTGCCTGAGGGCCGAAGTGCTCCAGGCGTTCGCGGGGGCGCTCGTTGCTCGGCAGCTCGCGCACCGTCGCGTGGTAGTCGAGCCGGTCGTGTGTGTAGCAGTCGGCATCGGTTTCGCGAGAGAGCATGTGCGCTGTTCCTCCTTTACGGCGGTAGTAGTCTCCCTCATCTATTCTGCACAAGGGTGGGTAAAAGCGGAAATGCAGCATCGTCCGTGTTACCGCTTGCTAGAACGCATGCTTCCGATAATGAGGAGGCCCCTACTGAAAAGGTGTGTTGTTTTAGGGGCACCTGTCAATCTCCTCGGCCTAGAAGCCGGGGCTGATTGAAGGAGGCATCTCGTGATCCCTACCCCGCACATCTACTGCTGGGCGAGTTTCGCTTGCTCTGGCCTGATTCAACGGAGGCGCAGGCCCATTCCAATCTACGCACACTGATGGGTCGGTTACGCCAGGCCCTGCCCTACGCTGACTCCTTCCTGCGCGTCGAAAGAACCCGGCTCACCACGTCGAGACCATCCCAGATTGAGCCATACGGCGTGGGAACGAGCGAGACGGACAGGTCTGAGACGCGCACTACTCTGTGGAAGGTCCTTTGGGAATCTTTGTGACGGCATACCCGGTGTGCGCCTCTATCACTTCTGGGAAGGTGGTGGCGTTCGTGTAGGACACCTGGAGTGTTCCATGAGGACTTTTTGCATTGGTGATCTCTCTTCCCACCGTCACTGTCAGATTGCTGATGCCTAACAGCAAGGGAGAAAGCGCCTGTTGCGCATCTTGCTCACCATAGAGATCAGTGAACAGCTGGAGGGCATGTTGTCGGCAGACCAGGAAGGTTTGATAGACTTCAAAGGCACCGTTTCTCTGCTGCTCCAGAGCGGAGAGGAGCATGTGATCTTTTTCTCCTGGACCATCCGCCTCAAGGAGACTTTCCGCATCGACAAACGAGTCAATCTCATAGTCGGGAGATGCGCCACAGCTACACTCCTCGTCACCCGCATAGGACCGCATCCAGCAGAGCAACATCACAAAAGGCAAAGGGAACCGCACGGTGTTTGCCTGCCTGGGTGAACGACGCTTTTTCTGTCTGTTCGTATGTTTGTTCATTTATTTGCTTCCCCTCTTTTCTCTTGCTGGAAGTGTTACCCTTTTCGCTCTAACTGTATTCGAAACCAGCGCTCGACCTGCTCCCATTGGGCTTCAAGCAGTTCCTGGTAGCGGGGCACGTTGAAAACCGTATAGAGAGCGCTGTAGATCGTGGCCGGATGTTGGCCCGTGGCCTGGCTGAGCTGGGAGACGTAGTGCTTTACCTTGTTCTGATGGGCAGGCGTGAGGGTCGGGGCAGGCAGTCGCTCGAGGATGTCGGGGATCAGGCCGGTGATCGCCTCAAGACCTTCCAGGCGATCTTCGATGCCGGAGCGCCAAGCTTCGACTTCCATCTGCCATTCCAGGACCGCAGCCATCCGCACATAATACTCGTGCCAGTCGGCAAGCGAGGCATCCGCGGAAGGTCTGGCTGGCTCGACGATGGGTTCGGATGGCACCAGCTTGGTCGGCGAGGCCTCTCTCACCTGTGGCGCTGCCGCCCAGGCGTAGAGGATATCCACGGCTTCCCGCTGGTACTGCACGATAGCCAGCCGGCGTGGATCGTCTTTGTCCATCCGACGGGTATCGATGGTGGCAAACCAGTAGGCGATGGAGCGCAGGACCAGCGTCGTCATCCGTTGCGCCCCACCAGGGGTTTCTACCCGCGTGAAGACCAGATCTTCGGCCATCACCTCGCTGCGCTGAACGCGTTGCACCTGGGCATTGGTGTCGATGTGCAGATTCTCGCACAGGAACCGCAGGACGACTCCGGGCCGACCATCGGGCAAACGCACCACGATGATCGGCTTGCCGTAGAAGGTCAGGGTGTGCTGCTCAATCGGGATGAATTCCTGCTCGTCGCTCACATGGTACCTCTTTCAAGGGGCGTGTACTGTACACGCCCCTCCTGTTTATATCTGCTTGTCAGTTCTGTCCCTCTGCTCTTGTGAAGAGGACCTTTTGCAGGAAACGCTTTCCTCAAGATATGATACGGGGTAACCTCACGGCGGCCTTGCCAAGGTTCACGACTTCCTCACGAAAATCTGAGGAAGTCGCATTTGTCGCCCCAGATCGTGAGCAGAGCTGAAAATGGTCTTCTCTCGTCATCAGGTCTTTTCGCTCGTGTTCTGTGTCTGGTTGTGGAACAATTGGTCATGCCACCGCAGATACTGTCTGACCGGGGCCATGTCTACATATCCCAACAATTCCTGTAATCCCCGTGGGTTTCCTCCTGCTTGTAGATACCGAAGGGCAAAGCTGTGGCGTAACACCTGAGGACTCATGGTGATGTCGCTGATCCCTGCTCGTGTGCGGAGCCGAGCAAACACCATGGCCACACCGTTCCTAGTGAGCGGTTGCTTCCCCTGGGAAGCGAACAGGGGATCTCCACCAGCATGTCTTCTCGACAGCCCCCTCTTAGTTGCCGGCTCCATCTGCTTCAGATACGCACGCAGGTGGCTCAGGCAGGTCGCCCCGAGGGGGATCTGGCGTTCTTTGCCTCCTTTTCCCCTCACACTCAGCAGGCCCGCGTGCTCGTCAAGATCAGCGAGACGTAACGCACAGAGGAGGGCCCGATCACGTAGGGCTGTGCGCTTTGCCTCAGGCGCTTTCGTTTTCCGGGAAAAACTTGCTCGCATCGTCTGGTCAAAGGTCGCTGGCGAGACAACATGCGGGAGAGGGACTGTGGTCCGAGGGAAGGCTCGTTCGCTCATGGGAGAACACGAGAGCATTCCGCGCTCGACAAGCCGACCGAAAAACGCCCGCGCCGAGCGCGCATAGGTCTCGATGGTAATCGCCGAACGCAGAGATCCTCTTGTTGTTGGTGCCTGCGCCAGAGACGCCAGCCAGTTCCTCATGGTTGTTTCGGTGATCTGATTGACAAGGGGGAGGTGACACTCGGTCAGCACATACTGTTGTAAATGACCGAGCGCCGCCTGGTGCCATTCGAGGGTTTTCAGGCGATGCCCGACTTCGCGGTGAGCTTGCAGATACTCCTGGACCGCTCGTTCGATCGTCAGGCGCTGACCTTGCTCTGGTGAGGAAGGATGAGCGGCAGATGGGGAAGAGACGGCGGGAGGACGCCGGGCGAGCTGGCCTGGTTCAAGCTCCGTGGAAGTCAGGACAGCGGGGACAGGCCCTCTTGTCTTCCCGCCAGTGCGTGACGACAGCTCTTCTGCCGCCTGATGCCGGTCGCAGAAGCGCTCACTCGTGTCACCTGGAGCAGGAGCATCAACGCTCACTGGAAAAGATGAAGAGGCCGGGCTCTCCGGCGCCGGCGTGGAGGGCTTCAGCTCGGCAGGGAGAGACAGGTTTGCCTGAGGTTCTTCGGGTAATGCTGCTCCCCCATGTGTTTGGAGCAGATGCGCCCGGATCTTACGCATGCCCCGTTGGAGCGTGCGCAGATGCGAGAACTCATAGCGTCCAGGGAACAGGGACTGGAGTTCTCGAAGGATGTCTCCGCTGCTCCGCGTCGGGTTCGCTTGCACCCAGGTGAGAATCTGCTCCCACTGCCCGGCGAACGGATCTTTGCCGGTCCGTCTCCAGTCCAGCACACTCGCACGTTGCTGCTCCTCATGTGCAACCTCACCCGTTGCGCTTCCTTCCCGCAAGACCAACTCTGCTGCGCATGCAGCGAGATCAAAAGGCACCAGCAATGTCGGCGGCGTTGGTTGGCCAGCTTCACAGCGAAAGGTCGCCTGCTGCAACTGTTCTACCTGCTGGAAGAGCCGAAGCGGGTCGAACGCTTTCCCGATGGTACGCAGTTCCTGCTGCTGAGCAGGGGACAAGGCCCCGGAGAGCAGCACGCGTTGCAGCGGCGTTTTGGCTGCGTCGTAGATCCGGCGGATTTTTCTTCCCTCGACCTGTGTGGACACCAGCTTCATCGATGGTTGAAAACGATTGACATACCAATGCAGAGCGCGATATAACTCGTCGAGCTGCCGATACGCGTGCTCCCCCATCAAGCGGCCATGGCCCACCACCTGACGCACCACGACCCCATTTTTCTGCTCCACAAAGCACTGATCCCGTTTCTCATAGGGGCGTCCTCGCGTGAAGGTGATCTGCTCACGCACACAATAAGCAGCGACTTCCTCGTTGATAAACTCCCCGCCGTTATCGGTATCCAATCCCAGGATAGGAAACGGGAAGAGCGCTCGGGCGCGCTGGAGAGCGGCCAGCACGGCCTCTCTCCCACGGTTGAGCAAGGGAAGACATTCCGTCCACCCGGTCGACACATCGGTCAGCGTGATCGTGTACAGGCAACTACCCTGTAATCGCCCTCCACAGTGGGCCACCAGGTCCACCTCCAGGAAGCCCGGTTTGGCCTCGTCCCACTGAGCGAACGTCCGAATAGGGATCTGCTGTTTGAGCAGGGGGCCCGTTTTGGTGGTCGAAAGGCCATGGGGGTGAGCATAGCGATGGGCCTGCAGAAGGCGGTCCGCGGTCGCTGCGCTCATCGAGAGGAGAAGGCGACGATGTTCTTCGTTCAACTCAAGGTGCCCGTGCTCCTCCAGGGTCGCGACGATGCTTGGCAAGAACGGGATCAAGCGTTTCGTACAAATGCGGTTGAGCGTCTTCCAGGCCAGCACCAACGCTTCTTCCACCTCTGGCCCATAGCGTCGGCGGAGTGCTGTCGGCGGCGCGAAGACCTCCTCGCTATGGTTGAGCAGCCACTGGGCGTATTTGCGCACATACCCAGTGGCGGTCACGAACTCTTCCAGAATCTGTTGCTTTTGGGACCCCGACGCCTGATGATACGCTGGTGCCACCTGCTGGAGCAAGACCCGTCTGGCTTGCGTCCTCAATCCGTTTCCCACGTGTTCCTCCTGTCAGTCAAGCAGCCAGAGAGCGATGCGACAGATCCCCGTCCGCCGCCTCACGCCCCTCTTCCTTTTGTCAGGAGTATAGCGCGTGAGAGGGTGGTAGGGCCAGAGGTCATCAGCACCCTTGTCTCCTCGTGGCGGGGTCACTGGAAGCCAGGGAGAGAATGATGAAGGGGGACTGACAGAGGAAGATTTTGGTGAGGCAATGCGCAGCGCGCTTTGCACTTTATTGCTCCCGACAGAACCTACACCACCAATATTCAGCCTGCCGTCGATAGTGCGGTTGCCTCCTTTGAAAAAGCCACCGGCCTGTCTATGACCGACTATAACAA
>Ga0207684_10003697_pt1 | contig 14821 bp, 13 predicted proteins | sample KBSK5501metaG_FD_184342 | JGI IMG/M metagenome (GOLD analysis project Ga0207684, IMG submission 184342) | Corn, switchgrass and miscanthus rhizosphere microbial communities from Kellogg Biological Station, Michigan, USA - KBS K5-50-1 metaG... | ecosystem: Host-associated > Plants > Roots >...
AATATTGCCGGTCAGCCCGTCTGCAATAGATAAGACTGCTATACCTTCAAATAAGAATAATGAGGTTGAAACCACCACTGGTAAGAAACACGACGAGGATGAGATGAATCGCGTCCCTACAGAAGAGGAACCAGGCATTGTAGGGGAGCAATTCATCGCGCCCTCCTCTCCCGCTCCTTCCTATCTCCATACAGACAATCAGCAGGGTGATAGCAGCAAAATGGATGATGTACATAATGAAAATGACAGGGCATACGAGGAGGAAGAAGAGCTAGCTACAAAAAAGAGTAGCAGAACATCGCTACCAGCGGATTCATCAACCAGGAATTATGCTCGCCTGCACCAGATCGTCGCTACCGATCTCGGTCATGGGGGTATCCTCTCCGAACGCCTGGCCGGTTACGAAGAGCGGCAAGCGCAGATCGAAATGGCAACGCTGGTTGCCCGGTCGCTCAATGAATACACACACGCCGTTATCGAAGCTGCCACCGGTACCGGTAAAGCTCTTGACGTGGGCACACCAATTCCGACGCCGACCGGGTGGAAGCGGATGGGTGATCTCGTCAGAGGCGACTTAGTATTTGATGAGAAGGGTCATCCAACTCGCGTCATGGCGGCATTCGATGTGATGTACCACCGCACATGCTACGAGGTTGTGTTTTCCGATGGCTCGTCGATCGTCGCAGATGCCGAGCATGAGTGGGCGTCCCACACAAGCGTCGACCGGAGTTGGTCCAGTCGACCACGGACTAGCGTCTACGCGGCCAAGAACTTCGTCACCTCGGACCAGCTTGCCATGCTTGACCGGCTAATCGCTCTTTCCCAAAACGACAACACCCTCTCGGTAGATGAGGCGACAGCGCTCATCGGAGGCCACCACTGGAGCGTATATCAAGCTGCTGGCAAGATAGCGCCCGTCAACGCAGAGGAGCGACCCGCACGCTACCCGCGCCGGACGCTCCTCACTGCTGCTCGGGGCCGCCTGGCGAGAGACCTGAGTGAACAGCGCAGGGATGGTCGAGCGTATACCCTGGTCACTACTGAGAGGATGGCCGCCACACTAAAGGTTGGCTCACCTGCGCGTGCAAATCACGCTATCCCGGTCGCTGGCCCACTCGTGCTGCCAGACGCGGACCTGCCTATCGCGCCATATTTCCTCGGCGTCTGGCTCGGTGACGGCAGTCGCCGCAGCAACCAGATTACGACCGCCGATCCTGCTCTCATCACCGAGATAGAGAGGGACGGTTACACCGTCCGATCATTGAAGAGCCACCCATACCTGTACGCAGTCGATGACGAGAACGGCAAGGCTGTAAGTCGATGGCAGCCCGGCATGACTGGTCGTCTGCGTGCGCTCGGACTCCACCTTAACAAGCACATACCCGCGATCTATCTGCGTGCGTCCGAACAACAGCGTCGCGCCATTCTCGCTGGACTCCTCGATACGGATGGTACGGTCAGCCGCTGTGGCGCCGTTGAGTTCACAACGACGAATCCACAACTCGCGCAGGACGTATATGAAATTGTATGTTCACTTGGCTTCCGGCCATCGCTACGTTGTGGGCGCTCTCGGTACAAAGAGAAGGATTGCGGCCCAAAATGGACGCTCGCGTTCACAACGGACGAGCAGGTCTTTCGACTAGAGCGCAAGGCTATTGCCCATAAGGAGCGGCTGCGCAACTACAGCACTGAGCGCAATCGCTTCCGCTATGTTGTCGCAGTCCGCGAGGTGCCTTCGCGCCCGGTAAGGTGTATTCGGGTCGAGTCCCAGAGTCACCTGTATCTCGCAGGCAAGTCTATGATTCCAACCCACAACAGCCTCGCCTACCTGCTGCCCATCGTACGCTCGCGCAAAGTAGCGATCATCAGCACGGCCAACAAAGCGCTGCAGGAACAACTCTTTTACAAAGACATTCCTTTTGTGCAGGAACATATTCAAAATTTTGAAGCCGCGCTTGTCAAGGGTATGGGCAACTATATCTGCCTCGACCGCCTGGAAAAGGAGCGCGTTGAGACACAATTCTACCTCAAGAACCCGGACTTCACACGGCTGCTCAACATCGTCAATGAATTTGAATTGAGCATCACCGGCGACTTTGAAACGCTGGGATTCACAGTTCCCAATGACATACGCAGCCGCGTCAACGCCGATAGAGATCAATGCGCATGGCGAGATTGCCCTCTCTTTTCGAAATGCTACGTCCGCCAGATGCGGGAAAAGGCCACACATGCGCAGGTAATCGTTGTGAATCATACCCTCCTGTTACTCGATGCCGTCCTGGATGGTTACCTGTTGCCCGAGCGTGATGTAATCATAGTTGACGAAGCACATCACCTCGAAGAAGAGGCGACACGCGCCTTCACTGTGACCGTCAGCGAAGTGCAGATTTCCGCGCTGCTGGCGCAACAAAGGCTCAAACAACACAGCCGTGCAGACCTGCAAGAAGAAGCCAAGCAGACCATGGTGCATGCATGGGATCGCCTGGCCCAGGTAGCGCACCTTGCATTCAGCAAAGGCAGGGTCAACCTGCAAGAACCGCTGCAGGAAGGCCTGCGCCTTGCCACCGTCATCTCTGAACTGGCAGATTCGCTGCAAACGCAGCGCCCACAATATATGGAGGAGAAAGAAAACACCCTCTACGATAAGTTGATCACACGCACGCAAAACCTGGCAGCTGATATTCGCATGGTCTTCTCCGTCAATCAACGCGATAGTTTTGTCTACTATGTCGAACAGGTAATGAAAACCGGGCGGCGTGGTCCCCAGTTGGAAGTATCGGCCGCACCCCTGGACGTAAACACCTGGCTAAAAGAGTACCTGTTTAGTAAGTCTACTGTCGTCTGCACTTCGGCAACGCTGGCAACCGTAGGCCCCAATCCCACCGACCCGGAGGACAAAGGCCCAAACTTCGCATATTTTCGGCGTCGCGTGGGCCTCGACCACGTGGAATACCCCAATGTGCTGGAACGAATTCTGCCATATACCTTCGATTACGAGCATAACGCCATGCTCTATGTACCTCGACATCTCCCGGAGCCTGTTTTTGGTCCCGAATCAAATGGCTATACGAAAGCGATCGCAGAAGAAATGATGCGCCTGGTCGAAGCCTCGCGCGGCCGGGCATTTCTCTTGTTCTCCAGCAAACGTATGCTCGATGCCGTTTATAACATCTTTCTGGATCGTTTGCCCACTTACCTGGATTTTCCCTTGTTACGCCAGGGTGATTATAATCGCATCGAATTAGTGCGCAGGTTCAGAGAAAGCGAGGGCGCTGTCCTCTTTGGGTTAAAGAGCTTCTGGGAAGGGGTTGATATTGCAGGAGAAGCCCTGTCAATGGTAGTCATCGATAAGATGCCTTTCGATCCGCCCGATGATCCAGTCCACGAGGCACGCGTGGCAAGGATGAAGGCCAACGGTCAGAATTGGTTCGGCAACTATGTCCTTCCCCAGGCTGTACTGCGCCTGAAACAGGGCCTGGGGCGTTTACTGCGTACCCACGAAGACCGCGGCGTGATGGCTATTCTCGATACACGCTTGCATAGCAAGAACTACGGGAAGCTTGTTTTTAACGCTCTGCCGCCCGCACGCAGGACATATACTATAATTGATGTCGAACGCTTCTTTGCAGAAGAGCAAGATGCGCCCTTTTAATCTTACGAACGCTTCTCCCTCTGAAGACCTGGTGTAGGAGACAAAAAATCTCCCTCCAAGAAACTAAAACAAAATCAAGCATTGACTTAATTAAGTAAATGTTGTATAATCTACATATGGATATGTTTGTGGCACTTGCCGATCCTACCAGAAGGCACATTTTAGAACTCCTTGCCAGCAGTGGTGAGTTACCTGCTACCGCTATCTACGAGCACTTTCCTGTCAGCCCACAAGCGGTCTCACAACATCTCAAAGTCTTGCGTGAGGCGCACCTGGTGGAGATGGAAAAACATGCACAAAAGCGCCTGTACCGCCTCAATCCACAGACGCTGTCTCAATTCGAAGCATGGGTTCAGCAGATGCAGCGGAGGTGCGAAGAACGTTTTGCTGCATTAGATGCTATCCTCGAAAGTGAAAAACAAAAGCTCGTGAAGGACGAGCAAGAAAGCGGGTGATACTCTGAACAAGAACGTGGAGGACACCATGAGAAAAGTCTTTCTCTCCATGACCATGACCTTTGACGGCTTCTTTTCTGGGCCACACGGTGAGCTGGACTGGATGTCACAGACACCAGATCAGGGACTTAACGATGACACTGTCGCCTTATTTCAAGGCTTTGATAGCGGTTTTATTGGCTATCCGACGGCTTCAGAGATGATCCCATACTGGTTAAACGTCGTGAAAAACCCTTCGGCCTCAAAGGGCGAGCTTGCAATTGCGCAGGTAGTGAACACATTACACCCTATCATTCTCTCAAATAAGGAAGAAAAACTTGAGTGGGAGAATACAGAGCTACTCCTGGTGAAGAGTGATAATGATCTTATTGAAGCAGTGAAAAAGATAAAGCAGCAGCCAGGCAAAGACCTGGGAGTGCCTGGCGGCATTCGCACGGCCCAAACGTTTGTGCGACTGGGTTTAATTGATGAGTACGTGCTGATGGTCCATCCTGTTGCCATCGGCAATGGGCAACGTGTGTTCACGGACAGAGTGAACCTGGAACTGGTAAGCACAAAGACCTACAGGTCTGGGGTGATGCGCGTGTGTTACCGGCCACGCTAAGCAGTTGACAGGAGTAATACCACAGTTTGAAAGGAGATGAAGGTACATGACAAAGAATAAGACGAACGTTACAGCAGAACCGGGAAAACAAGAAATCGTCATCACGCGCGAATTCGATGCGCCGCGAGAACTCGTGTTTAAAGCAGTTACTGATCCAAAACTGATCCCGCAGTGGTGGGGACCGAGACACCTTTCAACCGAAGTTGACCAGATGGATGTGAGACCCGGCGGCCAATGGCGCTTTATTAATCGAGACGCCGAGGAAAACGCATATGCGTTTCACGGCGTGTATCACGAAGTACTTGCACCTGAGCGCATTATTGATACCTTTGAGTTTGAAGGGTTACCGGAAACAGGACATGTGACGCTGGAGACGATGAAACTTGAGGAATTGCCTGGAGGAAGAACCAAACTCATAGCTCAATCAGTCTTCCAGTCAGTCGCTGACCGCGATGGCATGCTCCAAAGTGGCATGGAAGAAGGAGTTAATGATACCTATGACCGTCTTGCGGAACTTCTGAAAAAGATGTAGAGGCTCTTCAGCTTCTCAAACGTCTTTTTCCTCTTCCCCTCCCCGCCCCAAAAAAGAGTAAAGAGCGTGTTGCCGCTGTGGCGCGGTAGTGCCACAGCGGCAACACGCTCTTTCTTAATACTGGGGTAGGGGGCTTGCTGCCAATCAGAGCGACTTTTGAGCAGCCCTACCTCAGCAAACGAGGGGTAGACAAAGTCACTCTATAGGGCTAAAATGAGAAGTGCATTCCGACAAATGAAAGGAAGTATCCGTTCCTTCAGTAGAGGCAATCTTTGTGATTGCCCAAATAAACAGGGGAGTTCGCGCATGAGCAAGATTAAGATGCGCTGCACCACCTGCGGCAAGTGGTTTCAGTCGGCAAATGCTAAAGAAGTAACTTGCCCCGATTGCGTGCAGAAGGCCAGAAAAGAGAAGTTAGCAGCTAAAGCAGGTCAATCATCCTCGCTTAAAACACCAGGTCAGGGAGCCCAGGGGGCGGCGAATCCCTCGCGACCTTTGCCTCCACCACCCAAACCGAAACCAGCCTCCAGTGGCACAAGTCACTGGATCGATGCGGTCGACGATGTAAAAGTGAGCGAACCAGATCAGCCGCAACAACGTCCGAAATTGCCCTCCTCCCCTGCTCCACAAGATACACGCGGTGGGTCTGAGCGATCCGGCAACCGCGGACCCGGCGGCTATCGCGATGAGCGTGGCCCTGGTAGCTATCGCGAAGGTGGCAGCCGTGGCCCCGGCAGCTATCGACCGGGCGGCCCCTCTATTGCTGGCGATATAGGACAACGCCCGCGCCAGCCAATGGAAGGTAGTTTTGGACGTGGTACGCCCTCTACTGCTGGCCGCGAAACACGTCAAGATGGCAAAAAGGGTGGCAAACCAGCAAAGGCCAAAGCGCCTAAACCAGCAGCTCCGCCCAGGCCTAAACGTGAGAAGATTCCGCCTCCTGAACCTTTCGTGCCATCGCCTGAGCAGGTCGCACAGGTCGAGGCTCGTTATCTGGAACTGGCAGTACCTACTGAGTTCGACGGTATTCGCACACAGATAGCGCAAGAACTGGGCATACCTAAAAAAGCCGTCAAGAAGACTGTCAAGGAGCTGCGCGATCGGCAAGGCATACCGAGCTGGTGGGAAATGCAAACCTATAAGGGTGATGCCGAAGAGATGGAGAAGATCAAGGAAGTCTATGAACTCTTCCTGCCTTTGCCACCCATTGGCGTGCACAAAACTATCGCCGATCAACTTTCGCTCAAACCAGGGGAGGTTTACCAGGCCATTAAAGCCATTCGCCTCGAACTGAATTTGCCCCAGTATAATGACCCTGCTCTGCATGGCATGGAACCGACTCCTAGGAAAAAACAGCATGCCGCTACACAGGAGGCAGAGACAAAAGAATCCCAAGAGGGGCAAGCCGAGGTTACCGGTTCAACGGCAAATACGCCTGGCGACACTACGCCGGTCGATACTACAGCAGAGGCAGTTGCTGAACCGGTAGAGGTTGCGGCTACTACCGCTGCCGAAAGTAACGATGCCCAGGAATAAATAGTTAGAGGAAATCGTATGGAGGAGAACTGCCTGTTCTGCAAGATCGCAGCCGGCCAGATACCCAGTAAAATCGTCTACCAGGACGAGGACGTAGTGGCGTTTGAGGACATCAATCCCAAGGCGCCATATCATATCCTGATCATTCCCCGCCGCCATATCGCGTCCATGGCAGACCTGACACTCGAGGATGGGCCCATCCTCGCAAAGATCTTCATCACTGCGACGAAGCTAGCACATGATAGGGGTATTGATGAAAGTGGCTACCGCATCGTTGCCAACGTCGGCCCTGATGCCGGGCAAAGCGTGTTCCACTTGCACTTTCACCTGCTTGGAGGCCGCAAACTAGGCTGGCCGCCAGGATAGGAACTGCAAGGTACTTCCATGCGCATCGCGATTGATTATACAGCAGCCGTCCGGCAGGGAGCAGGCATTGGGAAATATGTGCGCGACCTGGTGGATGCCATGCTCGTGCAGGACAAGGAGAACCAGTATACCCTGCTCACCAGCGGACGCCCCACAGCGGAGCGTCCGTTTCCTAAAGCGGAAAATGTGCGGGGGCGCAGCCTTGTCATTCCTGACCGCTATCTTAATATTCTCTGGTACCGCTGGCGATTACCTATCTCCGCGACCTTTTTCACAGGCCAGGTAGATATCTACCATGGCCCCGATTTCGTTCTGCCGCCCCTCAATGGTAAATTACGCAAGGTTGTCACTGTCCACGACCTGGCCTTCCTAGAGCACCCGGAGTACGCGGTGCCAGAACTGGCGGCTTATCTCAAAAAAGTCGTTCCCGAAGCGGTTGGCGCCGCTGATGTTGTCGCCGCTGTCTCACACGCAACCAGCCAGACGCTGGTCAAGCACTTTCAGACATCACCCGAGAAAATCATCATTGTCCCTAATGGCATTCGATCACACTTCCGGCGTATTACCGACCCTATCTTGCTGGCAGCGACACGCAACAAATTTGACTTGAAGTACCCGCTCGTCCTGGGCGTCGGCACGCTGGAACCGCGTAAAAATCATCTCGGCCTGATCAAGGCTTTTCACAAAGCTCAGAGCGCCGCGGGCAAGAAACGACGGCCCGCCATGCTCGCCCTGGCAGGAGGACCAGGCTGGCTTTATGATGAAACGCAGGAACTCGTAGCAAAGCTTAAACTTGAGAAGAAAGTACGCTTCCTGGGGCGTGTGAGCGAACTCGAGCTGATTACCCTCTACAGTATGGCAGATGTATTCGCATTTCCCTCTTTCTTTGAAGGCTTTGGCGTGCCTCCTATTGAGGCCATGGCCTGCGGCGCACCGGTCATCACGTCGAATACTTCATCCCTGCCAGAAGTCGTGGGAGATGCAGCCCTGCAGATCGACCCTCATAACAGCAGTGAACTCGCCAATGCCATCAATCGCCTGCTCGATGACGAAGCGCTACGGGAGGAATTACGCCAGAAGGGCTATGTGCGAGCAAAACTCTTCACCTGGCCCAGATCGGCAAGCAAGATGCTCTCCATCTACCGGAGACTCTACGAAGGAACTACAAACTTCACTGACGAGGTCAATAGTGTATGAAAATTGGCATCAATACCCTTTTCTTCAAATATCCAGCGAGCGGCAGCGGTCAATATCTCTCTCACCTTTTATGCGCATTGGCCGAAGTCGACCAGCAGAACCAGTACGTTTTGCTGGGACCAGAACCTATCGAGCGCAGCAGCGGCGTGCTCTCCAAATTTCCCTACCAGGTGGCACCCATATCCGGCCTTGCAAGACGCAATGCAAGCATAGAAAAGCTGGCGTGGGAACAATTCACGGCGCCAGCAGCCGCGCGCAAAGCCAGAGTTGATCTCTATCACATTCCCTATTTCGCTCCGCCTTTTTTTCCACGCACACCCGGTATTATCACGATTCATGATGTCATCCCGCTGCGCCTGCCACTCTACCGGGCTGCTGCCAGGGCGAAAGCCTATACGCAATTGATTACTCGAGCCGCCCATAAAGCTACCCTGATTATTACGATCTCGCAACATGCCAAACAGGATATGATCGACGCCTTGAACTTGCCCGCCGAACGCATCCGCGTGATCTACGAGGCCGCTGGAGATGAGTATCAACCGGTTACCGACCCGGCCATACTGGCTGAGGTGCGCTCTCGTTATGGACTGAACGAAAGCTATATTCTCTACGTTGGCGGACTTGACCAGCGCAAAAACGTGCCACAACTGGTGCGTGCCTTCGCGCACCTCTACCGGCAAATGCACGATCCCAACCTGCAATTACTGATCGCAGGCAATCCAGATAAGCAGAGCGGGCCGCTCTTTCCCGATCCGCGTCCGGTGGCCGCCGACCTGGGCATGACGGGCCAGATCATCTATCGCTTTATTGAAGAGGAGGATAAACCTGCTCTCTACAGTGGCACAAGCGCCTTCGTTTTCCCCTCGCTCTACGAGGGCTTCGGCCTGACACCGCTGGAGGCCATGAGCTGCGGAGCACCGGTTATCTGTTCAAATCGCACTTCATTGCCCGAAGTGGTAGGCGACGCGGCCATCAGCCTTGACCCCGATGACACACACACCTTGGTCGAAGCTATGCGTAATGTATTGACGAATAGCGATCTCCAGAACGAATTGCGTGCGCGTTCACTGCAACGCGCCGCGCAATTCAACTGGCGCAAGACTGCGACGGAGACGGTCGCTGCGTATGAAGAAGCATACAAACGGAGCAGGAATAAGTAATATGCGTGTACTGATGATCTCAAAAGCCCTGGTAGCAGGGACCTCGCAGCGTAAGCTCGAAGAGCTGGCGAAATGTCCGGGCGTCGAACTGACTCTGGTGACACCCGAGTACTGGCAGAGCGACGACGGTAGCAAACAAGTTCTTGAACGCCTCTATACAAGCGGCTATCGCATGATCGTCACCCCCATAGCCTTCAATGGCCACTTTCACCTGCATTACTACCCGCAACTCAGCAAGATTATGCACGAGGTACGCCCCGAAATCGTGCATATCGACGAGGAACCATACAATTACGCAACCTTCCAGGCTATGCGTCTTGCTCGCAAGCACAAGGCACGTGCGCTGTTCTTCACCTGGCAGAACCTCTATCGCAACTATCCGCCACCTTTCCGCCAGGTCGAACTTTATAACTACCGTCACGCGGCCATCGCATTGGCAGGCAATCGCGATGCCCAGGAGGTGTTGAAGCTCAAGGGTTTCCGTGGCCCGATTCACATCATTCCGCAGTTCGGCTTCGATACAGAGATTTACCGGCGCACCGAGCCACGCCCGCCGCGAACCCCTGGTGCTCCTTTCACACTCGGATATCTTGGACGCCTGGTCGAGAACAAGGGCTTGTCTTTGCTTATAGAAGCCTTAGCCAGCCTGCCCGAACATTGTCGTGTTGTCTTCATTGGCAATGGTCCTATGAAGAGTGAGCTGGAAGCGCAGGCCGCACGCCTGGGAGTTACCCAGCGCGTCACCTTCAAGGCTGGCGTTCCGACCTATGAAGTCCCCCAGGAATTGCAGCAGATGGACGTGCTTGTACTTCCATCGCTGACCCGTCCCAACTGGACGGAACAGTTTGGCCGCGTACTTGCTGAAGCTATGGCCTGTGAAACGCCCGTAATTGGCTCAAGTTGCGGCGAGATACCTTACGTTATCGGCGATGCCGGGCTGGTCTTCACGGAAGGCAACGTACAAGAACTGGCAACTTGCGTGCGCCAATTGCTGGATGATCCAGAACTCTATGCAACCCTGGCTACCAGGGGACGCCAGCGGGTGCTGGAGCAGTATACACAGGAGAGCATCGCCAGGCAAACTTACAAGGTTTACCTGGAGATGCTGGATAGGCAATCACCAGTGATAGAATTATAAGAAGCAAACAGCTCAAAGGAGAAAGAAATGGGCGAGGTTACGCAGGCATCATCAGACATTCTAAAATGGTATGGGTCAGTCACTCCCAGAGAAAAGCCAGAGAATTTTCAAAAAGTACGGGATGAATTTGAGAATAGTGTTGCCCAAGAGGTCGCCTCCGAGGTTCCGCCTAATGATAGCGCAGAAGAAATTTCACCAAATTTGAAAGAAGGGCAGAAATAGCATGACCAATTTGACACCCGTTCCCTTGATTCCGCGCAATATCCTGTTCGGCAACCCGGTCAAGGCCAATCCGCAAATTTCGCCGGATGGCACGATGATGGCTTACCTCGCGCCGGTAAACGACGTTTTGAATGTCTGGGTAGGCAAGATTGGCAGTGATGAATACCAACCCGTCACCAAAGATGAAGACCGGGGGGTTCGCTTCTACTTCTGGGCGGCTGACAACAAGTATATCGTTGATAAATGTGTCAAATTCCTTTCCTCAACGATTTGCCACGGAGTAACTAATTCGCTTCCTTCTTTCCAGTGATAATCCTCTGGTGCTAAGTTGGACGTCTCCATAACCTCTAAGTCTTTGAGACAGAATATTCGTACATTTCCTTCCTTTTTCTTACCAATGCGGCGTATACCTAAATATGAGGCATGGACTTTCATTGACTTAAGGGTTCGGAGAGGAGAGCAGTGGGTGCAACACTGCTCTCTCCTGTGGTGTTCAAGATGTGACAATCATCGTTAGGGGACGAATGCGCAAGGCAGCAGGAGCGAGCGCCGCGGCCTGGTGCAGGGTCATCCCAATCTGTGAGAAAAGCGCCTGGTACTTCTCCCTCCAGGCAGGAATCTGATCGGAAGGGAGATCGTCGGTGCTAACTGACGCTTCGCCTGTGAGGATGAAGGAGTCTCTCCCACTCAGATCAAAATTAAAATGGAGGCCCACCTTTGGGTTCTGCTGAATATGCGCCAGGCGGTCACGATCGGCCTCTGATGCGCTGTAGATGAGGAAGGTGGCTTGCGCCTCATCCCAGAGAAATCCGACCGGGAGTGTGTGTGGCGTCCCGGTGGCATCAACCGTGATGAGCCAGATGAACAGTTCCTCGTGCAGTCGGCGCATGATACTTTGTCCGGCTGGCGTGGAGGGATCTGGAGGCTGAAAAGGCACCTCCCGATGCTGAGGCGCGCGTGGGCGCTCAGGCGTGGAGGGGTCTGGATGTTGAGAAGACATACGTTTGTTCCTTTCGCTTGTACTTTGTCGGTGAACCACTTTCTCTCACTTAACGCAAGGAGAGCTTGCATTAAGCATACTATCGTTTCCGACTTAATGCAAGTGACCCTTGCATTAGCCCGCCCATCGAGCTATACTGAGCGTATGAACACACAGCACTCTGCCAGTACTACCGAAGCCTCGCCTGGTCCTCGTCGTCGGACTGGCGGGCGCAGTGCTCGCATCCAGGCCGCCGTCTTTGAGGCCACCATCCAGTTCTTACAGGAGCAGGGCTATGAAGCGTGGAGCTTTGCCAGCATTGGTGAACGAACGGGCATCCATGAAACCACGCTCTACCGTCGATGGAAAACGAAGGAACAGCTGGTCATCGATGCGGTAGCCAGTCAGGTCGCACAAGACATTCCCATTCCCGATACGGGAGAGCTGCGCTCCGATCTGATCCAGCTCTTGCAATTGCTGCGCACCTTTTTGGAGTCTCCGGTCGGGCAAGCTCTTATTCAGACAGGGATCGCTGCCAGGAATGCGCCCGCGATCAGTACCCTCTCCAAGGATTACTGGCAGCGTCGAAGCACACTCCTGCGTCCACTGTTCGAGCGGGCTATTGCGCGAGGAGAGCTCTCTGCGCAGACAGACATCCCACTGCTCTTTGAGACACTCATCGGTGCCCTCTATGTCCGCCTGTTTTTGCTGAGAGAGCCACTGGATGAAACGCTGCCCGAACGGATCGTGGATCTGGTACTTTCAGGCGTGTACATCGACAAACCCACGAGGTAACGACCTACTCTATCTCGCTGGTGTTTCTCGTACGCACCGGGTTGCGAACCTATTGGGATAGGCTCTTAGCTCAAAACAGGGAATTTATTCTATCATGGCTATGTTTCCTCATCTCTTAGACGCCATAAACGACGCTGTTAAGCTTCATAACGTCCACCAAGATGCTTAGCGAGAAATTTTTCGGCGGCTGCAAAAAACTTGAGCCGATTTTCCGGCTTGGCGAAGCCGTGGCCCTCGTCGGGGAAGAGCATGTACTCGTAATCGATGCCCTTGCTCTTCATGGCCTCGACAATCTGTTCCGACTCCGCCTCTTTTACACGCGGGTCATTTGCCCCCTGACCAATCAGGATAGGGATCTTGATCTGATCGACCCTGAACAATGGCGAACGCGAATTCAGAAACTCTTCCTCGGTATCGGGATTACCGACCCGCTTGTGGAAGGTCGCCAGGAAGGTCGACCAATATGGGGGAATTGTCCTTATTAATGTGTTTAGGTTGGAAGGGCCTACAATGTCTACGGCACAGCAGAAAAGGTCGGGCGTGAACGTTGCCCCCACCAGTGCAGCGTAGCCACCATAGGATCCACCGAAGATTGCCACCTTTTTCGGGTCCGCGATGCCTTTATCTATTGTCCACTGCACGGCGTCTACCAGGTCGTTGTGCATGTTTCGTCCCCACTCCCTATCACCGGCGTTGACAAAATTCTTGCCATAGCCTGTAGAACCCCGAAAATTTACCTGCAAGCAGGCGTATCCACGGTTCGCAAACCATTGCGCATCAGGACGATACCCCCACGCATCGCGTCCCCAGGGACCACCATGCACATTGAGCACCATCGGCAGGTCGGTCTTCTGCTCGCCCTGCGGCAAGGTCAAGTAGCCGTGAATAGTCAGCCCGTCCCTGCTGGTGAAGGTGATCGGTTTCATGGTTGCGAGCGTATACTTGTTCAATTCTGGCTGGTTGTCGAAGAGAAACGTTGCTTTCTGGCTTTTCCTATCGTAGGCGTAATAAGGCACAGGTCCATTGTCAACGGTGAAAGCCGCTACCCAGGTCGTATCGGCGTTGTCACGACTAATGATGAAGAAGTCTCCTCGGTGGATGCCGCCAATGTTGTCAAAATCCATCAAGATGGACTCATCTAATACGACCCATTCGTTACGGTCCTTGTTGAATGCGACTGCCTGAACCTCGTGGGTATCGGGGTGGACAATCACATTGCCTACGTCATATTGTGGGTCTTCGGCGATCACAGTAATGTCGCCCATGGCGATGTTCAGCTTGACGAGGCGACCGGCATTGACGTTACGCGAGTCCTGGAGATAGATTGCTTGACCATCCAATGTGAAGTCAATAGGCCCACTGGTGAGGCTATCATCTGCATCCCAGGTGACAAGCTTTCTCCATTCAGAGTGCTCGTCGTCGCGAACCAGAAGTTCTGTGCCGCCGTCAGGCAATGCCGTGACTGCACCGCGTACCTTGAAATGTGCATCCGTGACCCAATTCATGATGTTACCTGGGTTCTTGGCGACAAGCGTGAGTTCGCCTGTAGTCAGGTCGAGGTGATAGACATCGTGAACCTGTGGGTTTTCTTTGTTCATGCCGATCAAGAGTTCGTTAGGAAAGTGCTTGTCGCGGTCGATGATCTGCACCTGTACATTCTCAAAGGGCGTCAGGTCTCTCGTCTCCCGCGTTTCCAGGCTCGTTGCATACAAGCGCCAGTTTTCGTTGCCGCCAACATCCTGGATGTACATGATGTTCTTGTTATCCTGTGCCCAGAAGTAGAAGCGCACGCCTCTATCTTCGTCTTTGGTAACAGGCTGGAAATTGTCGCTGCCGATGGTTCCTACCCAGACATTCAGGACATTGTTGACAGGGGCAAGATAGGCCATTTTTGTGCCATCCGGTGAAACCTGCGGACTCGTCTTCTCTGGATTGCCAAACAGCACATTACGTGGTATAAGCTGTGTCGTTGTCGATGTTGTCATTTTGCCTTCCTCTTGTTCATGTGGTAATAGACAGTACCGTCGCAAAAACACGTAACTATCCGAACATTACGCGCTACTCAGCACGCGCTTTCTTAGTTGAGACGTTGAAAGAACAGAAAGCGTTGTCTTGAGCTGAGAAGTGCATAAACGAAGAGAATGGGACCAACCTGCATAGTAGACGTGTTTGCCCTCTGACGGGC
>Ga0207684_10003698_pt1 | contig 14814 bp, 10 predicted proteins | sample KBSK5501metaG_FD_184342 | JGI IMG/M metagenome (GOLD analysis project Ga0207684, IMG submission 184342) | Corn, switchgrass and miscanthus rhizosphere microbial communities from Kellogg Biological Station, Michigan, USA - KBS K5-50-1 metaG... | ecosystem: Host-associated > Plants > Roots >...
AAGGACGACGAGAACAACTAGCCCGATGATCCCGATCATCGAAACGAAGTCCCTGACGAAGACCTTCGGCAGCAACGGCGTCGCGGTGCGCGCGCTTCGCGGGATCGACCTGACCGTCGACCGCGGTGAGTTCCTCGCATTGATTGGCCCGTCGGGGTCGGGCAAATCGACGCTCATGGCGATCCTCGGCTGCCTCGACTCGCCGACGACCGGAACGTACGCGTTCGACGGAGAGCGGGTGGACGGGCTCTCCGGCGCGGACCTCGCCCGGATCCGGAATCAGAAGATCGGCTTCGTGTTCCAGCTCTACAACCTTCTTCCGAAGGCGTCGGTCCTGCGCAACGTCGAGCTGCCGATGCTCTACGCGGGCGTTCCGCGCAAGGAGCGGCGGCGCCGGGCGACGGAGCTCCTGGAGCGCGTCGGGATTCCCGAAAAGGCGAAGAATCTTCCAGCGACGCTGTCCGGCGGGCAACGACAGCGCGTCGCGATCGCGCGGGCGCTCGCGAACCGGCCGGTGATGCTCCTCGCCGACGAGCCGACCGGCGCGCTCGATTCGAAGACGGGCCACGAAGTCCTCGAGCTCTTTTCGGATCTCCACCGTCAGGGCAACACCATCCTGATCGTCACGCACGATCTCGCGATCGCCTCGCTCGCGAGCCGGCAAGTCGAGATCCACGACGGACGGATCGCCGGCTCGAGCGAAAAAGTGGCGTAGCGGACGGAGTCCCGATGCTCTCCGGCGCTTTTCGCGAGCGGTTGCACAACTCCTGGGTCGAGATGCGCGAAAACCCCGCGCGCTCGGGCCTCCAGGCCCTGGGCGTCATCCTGGGCGTCGCCTCGGTGCTCGGCGGGTTCTCCATATCCGACAGCCAGCGCCGCCGCGCCGACCAGCTCTACGTGCGCCTGGGCGGCCTCGACAAGCTGAACGTCCAGCCGAACCCGGCCGTCAACGACGGGCGTCCCTCCGCCCTCCAGACGGCGAACCTCGGTCTGCGCAATCAGGACGCGAGCGACGGAACCGGACTCGACGTGAAGCAGGTCGCTGGCGCGAGCGTCGTCAAGTTCGCGCGGGCGCGCGTCCGCTCGGCGTACGGCGACCAGGAGCGGCAGGTCTGGGGAATCGGCGGCGAGTATCTCGCGACGGAGGGCTATCAGATCGTCGAGGGGCGCAGCTTCTCCTCGCAGGACGTCGCCTCCGGAGCGCCCGTCGCGATCCTCGGCACCGAGGCCGCGAGCGTGTTCTTCCCGTTCGGGGACGCGCTCGGCAAGACGGTGCGCGTCGGCGACGTACCGGTCCAGGTCGTCGGACTTCTCGAGGAGCGCGTCTTCAAGTTCCGCAAGAGCGGCGGAAACATCTTCCGCTGGCGCAACCGGATCATCGCGGTCCCCTCGACGCTCGTCACCCGGCGCTTCGAGGGGGACGCGTATCAGCGGCTCGACCGCGTCACCTTCAAGATGCACGACGTCGACGCGATCAGCGCATTCTCGAAGAGCCTGTCGAATCTCCTCAAGGCGAACCACCGCCAGCAGGAGGACTTCCGCTTGGACGACGTCGCCTCGCGCATGCGCAAGCGGCGGAAAGAGAACACCGCCTACAACGTCATTTTCTGGCTGTCCGGGATCCTCTCGATCGTGGGCGGCGGCATCGTCAATGTCAACATCCAGATGGCGTCGTTGAAGGAGCGCATCCGCGAGGTCGGCGTCAAGATGGCGATCGGCGCGCCGGGAAGGGAAATCTTCAAGGAGTTCCTGACGGAAGCGCTCCTCGTCTCCGGACTGGGGAGCGCGGTCGGGATGCTAGCGGGCATCGCCTTCTCGAAGATCATCACGTCGGCGATCGGGATCCCGCTTTGGATGGATCCGAAGAGCTTTCTTTTCGCTTTCCTGCTCGCGACCGCCTTCGGCTTTCTCTTCGCTCTCTATCCGGCGATCAAAGCTTCGCGGCTTTCGCCGATGGAGGCGCTGCACTATGAGTAGCGAGGCCCTCTCGCTGGCGACGCCGCGAGCGGCCGTTCCGGCGCCGCGCCTGTCGCTCTCCGCGCGGCTTGCACTCTACGGAGAGGTCATCCGGACGGGATTCCTGGAGCTGTGGGCGCACAAGCTGCGCTCGTCGCTCACGCTGACGCTCCTGATGCTGGGCGTGTTCGCTCTCGTCGTCATGACCTCCGTACTCGACGGCGTCATGGACCGCATCGGGACCGGCTTCGCCGGAATGAGCTGGGACGGCACGATCATGCTGGCGCCGAAGTCGCCGCAGACGACCGAGGAGCAAAAGCGCTTCGCGATGAGCCCAGGGCTGCGCTACGAGGACCTGCCGCGGCTGACGGCGCCGCATCCGAAGGTGCTCGCGTTTCTCCCGCGCGCGCAGAAACGCTCGGCGGTGCGGGTTCCGGGAGGGACCGAGCGGCTCTGGATCGTCGGGGTGACGCACGATTACGCGAACTGGATGAACCGGCCGATCGGCCTGGGACGCGGCCTGACCGAGGGGGACGAGAAGCGGCGGAGCACCGTCGCCGTCGTCGGCGCGACGCTCGGCTCGAAGCTCTTCGGCGGATCGGACCCGGTCGGCCGCGACATCACGGTGGAAGGCGTCCGTTTCCGGATCGTCGGCGTCCAGGCGCCCGGCCAGATTTTCAGCGACGAGAACTATTACGACGCGAACGGCATCCTGATCCCGATCGAGGCGTTCGTGGATCGCATCGATCCCGACCACAAGCTGGTCCACGTCGCGGTGAAGCTCAAGGCCAAGCGGGACCTGAACGAAGTATCTGCGATGATGATCGGCCGCGCGAAACAGGCCCATCACAACATCGAGGACATCGAGATCACCGATCTCGAGGCCGAGCTCGCGCGCTCCTACGAGAACTTCCTGAACCAGATGCACGGCTGGACCATCGTCCTCATGAGCCTCGCGGCAACGGTGCTCCTCGTCGGCGGCGTCGGCGTGCTGTCCGTGATGCTGATCTCGTTCTCCGACCGGAGGTACGAGATCGGTCTGCGCAAGGCGATGGGCGCTTCCGACCACGAGGTCTTCATCCAGTTCCTGCTCGAAGCGCTGGTGCTCGCCGCGATGGGAGCGCTCGCCGGGACCGTCGCCGGAGCGGCTCTCTGCCAGGCGCTGTCTCCCAAGTTTCCCTACGGGCTCGTCGTCAATCCCGTGGGCCTTCTGATCGCCTGGGCGACCGCGCTCGCGCTGGCGCTCGTCTTCGGGATGTATCCAGCGGTTCGGGCATCGCGGCTGTCACCGATGGAGGCGATGCGGTAGGGAAAGCGTTCCCGGTCCAAACTAGAAAAAAAAGAGCCGGGGAAAGCCCCGGCTCTTTTCCTTCTGAGCTTCCGTGTTTACTTGCTGGCGGGCGTCGGCTTCGCGGCCGGAGCGGTCGTGGTGGCCTTATGGTGCGTCATCTTCTTGTGGTGCTTCTTCGCCGCCTTCTTCTTGGTCTTGGTCTTTGTCTTGGTGGTCGTCGTGGTGCCGGTCGAGGGGTTGGTCATGGTCGAAGTCGAAGTGGTGGTGGTCTGTGTGGTCTGAGCGAGGAGCCCCACCGGAACAGCCAGAAGCGAAACGAGCGGAAGAACCCGAATCAACGATCTTTTCATTGCTACCCTCCTGGCGAAGCGCGAATGATTCGCGCGGCGCGAATCGGACGTTACGGTAACGCCGGTGAATGCAGGATGAACGCCGCCGGGCCCCTTTTCGCGCAAACTTCGCCCAAACCTTTTCGAAACCGCCACGTCTAAGCAGACGGTGTCGCGCCACGAAGAAATTCGTACCTGGCTCCTCGTCTTCCTGGCTCTCTCGGCCGCCCCGCTTTCCGCGGCGGCCCCCGACCAGGGACCCCCGATCGCCATCTCCCGCGCAAAGGGGCCCATCGTCGTGGACGGGGACCTCTCCGACGCGGGCTGGCAGGGTGCGACAAAAGTAACCACCTGGTACGAAACCAACCCCGGCGACAACACCGAGCCCGGGGTCGCCAACGTGGGCTATCTCACGTACGACGAGAAGTTTCTGTACGCCGGGTTCGAGTTCGCCGACCCGGCTCCCGACAAGATCCGCGCGCCGTACGGCGACCGGGACAACGTGCCGAGCACGACTGACTACGGCGGCATCATCCTCGACACCCAGGGGGAAGCGCGGCGCGCGATTCTCTTCCTCGCGAACCCGCACGGCATCCAGTACGACGCGAACACCGACGACGCGAGCGGCGAGGACAGTTCCCCCGACTACTTCTGGGACTCGGCCGCCCGCATCACGCGCGACGGGTGGGTTCTCGAGATGCGGATTCCGTTCTCGTCGCTCCGCTACAAGAAAGCAGACCCGCAGACGTGGAACATCATGCTGTACCGGAACCGCCCGCGGGATTTCCGCTATCAGTACTTCGCGATGAAGATCCCGAAGGGAAGCAACTGTTTCATCTGCCACTCCAACCCCCTCACCGGTCTGACGGGTCTGCCCTCCGCGGGTCACCTCGTGATCGCGCCGTACGCGACGGCGAACCAGAAGGCGCTTCCGCGCGGCGACGTCCTCGGCGCCCCCCTCGAGAACAAATCGGTGAAAGTGGACGGCGGCATCGACGTCAAGTGGACGCCGGGCGTGACAAACGCGATCGACGCGACCGTGAATCCCGACTTTTCCCAGATCGAGTCGGACGTGGCGCAGATCGGCGCCAACGAGCGCTTCGCGCTCTTCTTTCCGGAGAAGAGGCCGTTCTTCCTTGAGGGCATCGAGCTCTTCTCGACGCCGATTCAGGCGGTCTACACTCGGACCATCACGTCTCCCCGGTGGGGCGTCCGCGCCACCGGCAAGATCGAGCACACCGCGTACACCGCGCTCATCGCCGAGGACCGCGGAGGGGGCAGCGTCATCCTCCCCGGCCCGAACTCGTCTCACCTTGCCGACCAGGAGTTCCGTTCGATCGTGGCCATCGGCCGCGTGCGACAGGAGCTCGGCCAGTCGTTCGTGAGCTTCCTGGTCACAGATCGTGAGATCGCCGATCGCGACGGCGGCGGATACAACCGAGTCTTCGGGCCGGACTTCCGGTGGAGCCCGAGCGACAAGGACACGGTCACCGGGCAGCTCCTCTTCTCGAAGAGCCAGACGCCCGACCGCCCGGAGCTGGCGGCCGCGTGGAACGGTGAGAAGCTCTCCGGACACGCCGGCGAGGTCTGGTGGCAACGCTCGACACGGACGATCGACTGGTTCGTCAGCTACTGGGACTTCTCCGACAACTTCCGTGCCGACGACGGATTCGTCCCGCAGGTCGGCTACCGCGAGACCTATGGCGAGACCGGCTGGACGTTCCGGCCGACTGGGATAATCCGCCGCCTGCGGACTTTCCTGCAGGCGGACTATCAGGCGCAGCGCGACGGCGGACTGATCTTCCGGCAGATCTCCCCCGGTATCGGGATGGACGCTCTCGGGAGCTCCTTCATCCGGATCCGCATGGGCTTCGACAAGGTGCGCGCCGGCGCCCACACCTTCGACCGAACGCAGCTCATCTACCACGCGGACGGAAGCGTGTCGCGAATCTTTAACCGGGTGGGGATCGATGGCTTCTTCGGCAAGCAGGTGGACTTCGACAACGCCCGTCCCGCCACCGGCGGGAGCATCACCGGCTTCGCCACCGTGCGTCCGACCGACCACCTGGAGCTTCGGTTCGACGGCGGCCGGCGATATCTCGACGTCGACCTCGAGAACGGGCACAGCCGGCGGCTCTTCACCGCTTCGGTCGCGCGCCTGCGGACCCAGTACACCTTCAACGCGCGGGCGTTCCTGCGGGTCATCGGCCAGTACGTCGAGACCCGGAGGGATCCGTCTTTGTACACGTTCGCGGTCGCGCGCAAGAACGGCGACTTCAGTGGCTCGGTGCTCCTCGCCTACAAGCTCAACTGGCAGTCGGTCCTCTTCGTCGGGTACGGCGACGACCGGACCGTCTCCGAAGAGGATCGGCTGGAGAAGGCGCGCCGGCAGCTCTTCCTGAAGCTGTCGTACGCGTTCCAGCTATAGAGGGTCAGGTCTCCACTTGCCACATTGAGGGTCAGGTCTCCACCTGCCACATTGCCGCGCAAAGCGAGAAAGGCTGTCTGCTAACGGCCGAGCTCGTCCGCCAGTTTTTCCGCGAGCGCGCGGATCGTCAGCGGCGCGCAACCCTCCGCCTTGTTGTTGACGAGAACGTACACGGGGATCGCCGCGTCGATTGCGCGGCGGGCGAGTGAGACGACCTGGTCGCGCATCTCCGGGTCCGGGTCGGAGAGGCGGGCGAATGGCTTCAAGGCCTGTCCCCGCTCGCCGTAGTAGGTCCCCGGCGGAAGAAGGAGGCGGACCATCGCGAACGGCGCCGACTCGACCGGAATCGCCGCCGCCTGTTCGGCCGGCATCGGCATCGCAGTGACGTAGTTGAAGACGTGTGCGACGCCGTGGGCCGCGAGCACCTGCCGATATTCACGCGTCAGAAGCTTGGGATCGCGCAGCTCGACCGCGTAGCGGAAGTCGTCCGGCAGAGCCGCCAGGAAGCGCTCCAACCTCTCCGCGAACGCGGCTGGGGCCGCGGTCGGCGAGCTTCCGGCCGGCGGGAATTGAAGGATGAAGGGTCCGGCGTGGTCGCGGAAGACTTCTCGAAAAACGCCGAGCACCTCCTCCTCGAACAGGGCGGCGTTCAAGAAGTCCGGGTTGGCCTCTCCTTTCGCTCCGCCCTTTCGCGCCGGCCGCGTCGCGGACGTCACAGCGTCGGGGGCCTTCGCGCAGCACGGAAATCCGGGCGGAAGCTGCTCCGCATATCGGACGAGGTCCTGCGGCGGGATCGGCGCGTAGTAGCCGCGGTCGATCCCGACCGTCGTCAGGAACGGGTGCCGCGCGTACTCGGCGAGGCCTTCGCGCGAGAGCTGCGACGTGCTCGCGTGTCGCGAGTAAACGATTCCCGCCCAGTCCGGAAAGCTCCAGGAGCTCGTTCCGAAGAAGACGTTCTCCGGAAGCCTCGCCGCGATCGCGGCCGCCTCCGCGTGCTCGCGCTCCAGCCGCTCCCGCTCCGGTGAACGCCGGAGCGCCGGCGGCGCGGACGCGGCGAAGAGATCGAGCTGAGAGCTCTTGATGTCGCCCACGCCGGGATTCTGGCACCGGCGTGGTAGCTTGCCGCGAAATTGACCACCGTCACGCGCAACCCCTGGTTCCGCGCCGGCGACGCAAACGCGTTCTTCGCGCTCATGTTCGACAACGTGGCGAACCTGGTCATTCTCGTCGCGATCCTCGTGGGCGCGTTCGGGTTTCCGAAGGACCTCGTCCTCCATCGCATCGTCCCGGGCACGGCGGTCGGAGTCCTCGTCGGCGACCTGATCTATGCGTGGATGGGGCGGCGCCTCGCGCGGCGGACGGGACGCGGCGACGTCACGGCAATGCCGCTGGGGCTGAATGCGCCGAGCGTCTTCGGGATCTCGTTCGCGGTCCTGGGGCCCGCGTACCTCGCGACGGGCGACGCCGTGATCGCCTGGAAGGTCGGCATGGCGGTGACCGTGCTGGTCGGCATCTTCAAGATGGCTCTTTCGATGTCCGGAAACGCCGTGCGATCCGCGCTGCCGCGCGCCGGCCTCCTCGGCTCGATCGCCGGCGCGGGGCTCGCGCTCATCGCCTTCCTTCCGCTCCTGAAAGTCGTCGCGAACCCGATCGTCGGCTTCGTCGCGTTCGGCGTGATCCTGGTGACGTTCGTCGCGCGCGTGCGGCTGCCGTGGGGACTACCCGGGGCGTTCGTCTCCGCGGCGATCGCCGTCGGGCTCCACTACGGCCTGAGTGCCCTCGGAATCGTGCCGGCCGCCGCGGGCGCGGCCGCTCACTCCGGCACGGCTCTCCGTCTCGCGGTCCCGTGGCCGAGCGCGGAATTTCTCGGCGGCCTGTCGCTCGCCTGGGGTTACCTTCCGATCGCGCTCCCGTTCGCCGTCATGACGATCATCGGCGGCATCGACAACACCGAGAGCGCGGCGGCGGCCGGCGACGAATACGACACGCGCGGAATCCTCCTGACCGAGGGTTTCTGCACTCTCGTGGCGGGTCTCTGCGGCGGCGTCGTGGAGAGCACGCCGTACATCGGCCATCCGGCGTTCAAGAAGATGGGGGCCGGCGCCGGGTATGCGGTCGCGACGGCGGTCTTCGTCGGACTGGGCGGGATGCTCGGCTACCTGCCGCTCCTCGTGGACTGGATTCCGGCCGCGGCGGTCGCGCCGATCCTGATCTACATCGGGCTCGAGGTCCTGGCGCAGGGCGTCCTGGCGACGCCCGCTCGTCACGCGCCCGCGGTCGCCCTCGCGATCCTCCCGTCAATCGCGTTCCTGCTGTCGCTCGAGATGGGATCGGTCGTCTCGGCCGCGGGCCCGGCGCTGGCGCACCTGACCGGGGACCTCGCCGAGACCTTCCGCTCGGTGCGCCTCCTCGGCAATGGTTTCATCGTGACCGCGGTCCTCTGGGGCGCGGGCGGGGCCGAGCTGATCGATCGGCGTTTCGCGCGCAGCGCGCTCTACTTCTTCGCCGGCGCGGCGCTCTGCCTCTTCGGAGTGATCCACTCGCCGACCGCGCAGGGCACGTTCTTTCTGCCGTGGAAGGTCGGCGACACGACCCCGTTCAGGTTCGCCGCGGCGTACGCCGCTCTGGGGCTCGTGGTTCTCGCCGCGGCTCTGTTGCCCCGGGCTCGAGACCCGCAGCTCACCGGGCCGTGACGGTCACAATGGCCGAGGGCACGACGCTCCCCTCCGCGTCGTAGGCCTTCGCCTGGAGCTGATAGTTCTTGGTGCCCCCCCTGGCCGGAACCTGCCAGTTGCAGCCGTACGGGCCCGTCGCGTCGGAGCAGACCACACCCGAGTTGACGAGGAAGTCCACACGGCTCACTGCGTAGCTCCCCGGCGTGACCGAGGTGGTCATCGAAACGGTGGACTTACGTTGCACGGTGATTCCATTCGTCGGGCTCGTGATCGAGACCTGCGGAAGCGTCGGCGCATCGACCGTAATCGGCACCGCCGGCGAAGTGCCCGTATTCCCCGCGGCATCCCTCGCCGTCGCGGAAAGAGTGTGCGCACCGGGTGACGTCGTCCCGGAATCCCACGTGACGGCGTAAGGCGAAGACGTCGCCGAGCCGATCGCGGTCGTCCCTGAGTCGAGGAAGAAGTCCACGCGCGTGACGCCGACGTTGTCGGAGGCATTGGCGGTGATCGAGACGTTTCCGGAGACGTGCGCGTCGGAGCTCGGGCTCGTGATCGAGACCGTGGGATTCTCGGTATCCGGTCCGCCCGGAACCGGCGTCGCCACGACGTAGGCCGAGACGAGGTCCACGTTGCCGCTGTTGTCCTGGACCTGGAGCATGAGCCAGTAAACGCCGGGAGTGTCGTAACGGCAGCTTCCGAGCGGGCTCTGCGACCCGAACGTGGAGCCACCGTCCCCACAGCTCACGTAGTACCACTGAACGGTCCCGTCCGGGTCGGTGCTCGCGCTCATGTTGATGTTCACGGTCAGAGGAACCGGGCCGCTCGACCTGTCGAGACTGGCGCTGGCGATCGGCGGTTCGCCCGTGGCGCCCCCGAGTTTCACCACCGCGCTCGGCCTCGAGGAGAGGTTGAGCTCCTGATCGATGCCCGTCGTCGAAAAGCGGTAGACGCCGGGGTTGTCGAGCTGCACGCTCGTCGTCGAATCCGTGAAGCAGCATGCTCCGCTCGCGCCATTACTCTGTCCGATCCAGAGGTCCTTCGAGACCGGACCTCCCTCGGGATCGGTCGCGGGAAAGCTCACGGAAGCCGTAACCGGAAAGGTGGAAGGATCCGTGGTCGTGACCGTCAGCGTCACCGAAGGCGGAAGACCCGGGCTCGGAGCCGGTGAAACCGTCACGTACTCTCGGCCGTGGGCTCCTCCGCCGCGGCCGTCCGCAACGGAAGCGTCGTAGGAGGCCATCGCCGTCCGCGCGGGCGACGGCGCGGTGAAGGAGACCGAGTTCCCGCTTGCATTCGGGAAGAGGGAGTTGAGCATGGATCCGAAGAGCCACTGCGATCCGGTATTCCCGGACCTGGTCCAGGACATCCGGAGCGGATCGCTGTCCGGATCGGAGGCGCTCGCCGTGAGGTTGACGAGGCTTCCCGCGGCGGCGAACACGTCCGGCCCGATCGTCAGAGTTGGAAAGCCGTTCAGCACGATGGGGCTGGAAAGACGAGGATTTGCGAGGGTCTTCGGAAAGTTCAAGCGCCCACCGGTCGAAGTGGTTTGAGCCCTCGGGTCGCTCAACGCGTCGAAGCTTCCCGGATCGAGGACGATGTCACGTGCCTCGTAAGCGGTGAGCGTAGGGTTCTGGTGCGCGAGTGCCGCCATCACGCCGGAGACGTGCGGCGTGGCCATCGAGGTTCCGGAGAGGAGCTTGTAACCGCTCGCATCGCAGATCGCGATCGGCGGAGCAGGCGGAGTCGTGCAGAGCGGGACGGTCGAGAGAGTGCTCACCCCCGGCGCCGCGATGTCGACGTTGAAGAGTCCATAGTTCGTGAAGCCCGCGCCGACGTCGTTCTGGTCGGAGGCGAGGACGGAAATGATTCCGCGGTTGTCGAACCCCGCGGGATACATCGGAGAGACGTCTGCATTCAGCCCGCTGTTTCCCGCCGCACACACGTTCACGACGCCCAGCGCCTCGACGTCGGCCATCGCGTTCTTGAGTTCCTGGCTGAAGCCTCCGCCGCCCCAGGAATTGCTGGTGAGGCGGATGTTCACGCCTCCCTGTTTCAACGCCTTGACGTGTTGGAAGCAGAGGACGGCGTCCGAGGTGTACCCGCTCCCGTTCGAACCCAGAAACTTGCAGGAAATGAGCTTGACCTGCCAGTTGAGCCCGGCGATGCCGATCCCGTCGTTGGCGACTGCGCCGATCGTCCCGGCGCAGTGGGTGCCGTGCCCGAAGTCGTCCGCCCCTCCGGGCGAGCAGCTGTTGTTCATGCAGGTCAGGCTGTCTGCGCTGTCCAGGTTGCCCTGGAGGTCCGGGTGTGTGAAATCGATTCCCGTATCGATGACGACGGCGTACACGTCACTGGAATTCGTCTGAGTGTCCCAGGCTGTGGGCGCGGCAATCTTCGCCATGTCCCACTGCTGGCTCCAGAGCGGGTCGGTCGGGATGGCGACCGCCTGCTGGAGATAGTCGGGCTCGGCGCGAAGGACGTTCGGCTTCGCCCGGTACCGTCGCACCATCTCGCTGACCGAGAGTCCCGGCGGGTTGGGGACCAGGAAGAGACGGGAATCTCCCGGGAAGGCGCGGGCCGGACCGGAGCCCGGGAGAAAATCGACCGCGGCTCCGTTTCGGAAGCGAACGAGCGCCCGCGAGGGGTGATAGGCGGGAGTGTCGAGACCCACGGTAACCAACGCGGCGCCCCGCCCGTCCTGCGAGACCGACGTCGACACCCGGTGCTCTTGGGCGACGGCCGGAGCGGGGAAAGTGGCCAGAACTCCGAGCGGAAGAAGAGCTGCCCAGAACCGGAGACAGGACATGACGCGCCTCCTCCCGCCGAAAGGACTAGGACTTTAGTCTAATAGACTTTCGTCGGGAGGAGCACGCTAAATGACGCTGAGCGAATTATTTAGGGAAAAAGGGCTCCGGGCCCGCTGATCCGAAGAACCTACGTCGGATTGACGCCCCGCTCTCGCGGCGGTCGAGCCGAGAGAATTCTTCGGCCGAGCCGGGTGACGCGCGCCCGGATTTCTCCGGTATCGAGCGTCCGCAGGCGCCGCCTCTCCATGAGCACGCGGCCCTCGACGATCACCGTGTCGACGGCGTCGGATCTGGCCGAGTAAACGACGTGCGAGATCGGGTCGTAGAGCGGCAGCGCCGCCGGCGCCGACAGGTCGACCACAATCAGGTCCGCCCGCTTTCCCGCCTCGAGCGAGCCGATGCGATCCTCCATGTGGAGCGCGCTCGCGCCGCCCGCGGTCGCCATCCGAAGGACCGTCCGCGCCGGAACAGCAGTCGGGTCGAGCGACGCGACCTTGTGGAGCCGGGCCGCCGATCCCATCTCGCCGATCATGTCGAGGTCGTTGTTGCTCGCGGCGCCGTCCGTGCCGAGGCCCACGCGGACGCCGGCTGCGAGCATCGCGGTCACCGGCGCGACCCCGCTCGCGAGCTTCATGTTGCTCTCGGGACAGTGCACGACTCCGACGCTTGACGCCGCGAGGAGCGCGATCTCCTCCTCGTCCACGCGGACGCAGTGCGCCGCGGTCAGCGAAGGCCGGAGAAGCCCCTGCGCGGCGAGGTGGCGGACCGGCGTCGTTCCGTAAAGCTCGCCGACCATCGCGAGCTCTCCGTCGGACTCCGCGAGGTGCGTCAGGACCGGCGCAGCGAAGCGCTCGGCCAGGTCGACCGCCCGCCGGAAAGTCTCCGGAGCCACGGTGTAGCAGGCGTGCGGCGCGAGCGCCGCGACGACGCGCGGATGGCCGGCCCAGTCGGAGAGGAACCTCCGGGCGCGGGCGAGACCCTCCGTCGCGTTCTTCGAGTCGGGCGTCGGGACGTCGAAGATCCCCTGCCCGGCGACGACGCGGAGGCCCACCTCGTCCGCGGCGCGCGCCACCTCCTCTTCGAAGAAATACCCGTCGGCGAACGTCGTCGTTCCAGATGCGATCATTTCCCAGCACGCGAGCCGAGTCCCCCAGCGCACGAAGTCGCGGTTCACGAAACGGCGCTCCAGCGGGAACATGTATTTCTCAAGCCACGTCATCAGGTCCACGTCGTCCCGGACGCCGCGCAGGAGCGTCATCGCCGCGTGGGTGTGCGCGTTGACGAGGCCGGGAAGGACGATCCGACCCCGGGCGTCGATGGACCGCCGCGCCCGGAAGCGTTTCTCGAGGCGGGAGCGCGTACCGACCGCGACGATTGAGCCGTCGCGGACCGCAACCGCCCCGTCGGCGTAGACCGTATCGCGCAGGTCGACGGTGACGACCGTGCCGCCGGAGACGAGCAGGTCCGCGCGCTCGGCGCGGGAACCGGAGGTCAGCGGCGAGCGGTCCCGCACGGGCGCAGCTGCCCGCGGATCGCGCCTCCCGGGAACTTCAGGCTGTGGAGCTTGACGTAGTACTGCGACGGATTCGCGAGGACCCGGCTCGAGAGCTCGGACTCGATCGGGATCGATCCGTCGAGCGTCTCTCCGCTGAAGCCGGGGTTCAGCTCGACGGCCATGGGCCCGTTGACTCCGGCCGGGCCCTGGTGGAGGTGCGTGGCGACCACCTTGCCGAGGTTTGCCGACGTCCGGATGTGAAACCGGATCGACGAGCCGGTGAGCTCGAGCCGCGCGGACCCGCTCGCGTCCGGGTCGAGCGCGTCGGAGCCGGGTCCCGCGCCGCGGAGTTCCGCGCAGTAGACCGGAGCGCGCGGCGCCGTCGCGCAGCCGAGCCCCGCGGCGAGGAGCAGGATCGCGGCGACGGATCTCACTGCCAGCGGCGGCGCATCTCGATCTGCTCCGGCGTCAGCGAATCGATCGAGACACCGAGCGTCTCGAGCTTGATCGCCGCGATCTCCCGGTCGATCTTCTCCGGCAGCGGGTGCACGCCGGCGGGGAGCTCGCCGCGGTGACGCGCGAGATAGTGGATCGCCAGCGCCTGCACCGTGAATGAGAGGTCCATGATCTCGACGGGGTGTCCGTCGCCCCCCGCGATGTTCACGAGCCGCCCCTCCGCGAGCAGGTGCAGCCGCCGGCCGTCGGCCATCCGGTACTCCGTGATCTGGCGGCGGACCTCGTGCTTTTCGGCCGCCATTTCCTCGAGCGCCGGCACGTCGATCTCGGTGTCGAGGCCTCCGGCGTTCGCGAGGACGGCGCCGTCCTTCATCCGCGCGAAGTGCTCGCGCCCGTACACGGCGTGCGTTCCGGTCGACGTGATGAAGAAGTCTCCGATCTCGGCGGCCTTTGCGAGCGGCATGACCGCGAAGCCGTCCGCCACCGCCTCGAGCGCGCGCACGGGATCCACTTCGCACACCACGACGCGCGATTGAAGTCCCGCGGCGCGCCGCGCCAGCCCTTTTCCGCACCAGCCGTAGCCGGCGATGACGACGGTCTTGCCTCCCAGGTAGAGGTTGGTCAGAGCGAGGATGGCCGTGAACACGGACTGCCCGGTGCCGTAGCGGTTGTCGAAGAGGTGCTTGCACATCGCGTCGTTCCCGGCGATGACGGGAAAGCGCAGGATCCCCTCCCGCTCCATGTTCTTCAACTTCGTCACGCCCGACGTGGTCTGCTCGGTGGCGCCCCAGACCCCGGCGACGCGCGCGGTCTCCTTCGTCGAGAGGATCCGGGTGAGCTCCGCCCGGTCGTCGACGAGAAGCGCCGGATTCGTCCGGATGGCGCCGATCAGATGTTCCTCGAATTCCGCGGCCGAGGCTTGCGCGACCGCGAACACGGTGACGCCTTCCTCCGCGATCGCCGCCGCGACGTCGTCCTGGACGTAGCCGGGCGCGGTGCCCGCGAGCGTGACGTTCGCGCCCGCGCGCTTCAAGAGCAGGGTCAGGTAAGCCGTCTTCGCCTCGAGCGGCACGCACACTGCGACGTTGACGCCCCGCAGCGATCCGTCGCAGAGATGGCGCTCGAAAACGGCGTTCAGCACCGGCGCGTGCTGCGCGACCCAGCGGATCTTCTTCGCGCCTTCCGGCGCGAGCCGGAAGTCGGCGACGATCGAAGGCGAAGACGCGCTCATCGCCAGCTCCGCGCGTACTCCTGCTGCTCCGGCGTCGACTCCTCGAGGCGCATGCCGAGAAGCTCGAGCCGGGCGCGCGCGATCGCCTCGTCGACGTCCGCCGGGAGCGCGTGAACTCCGGGCGCGAGCTCGGCGGCGTGATTCGC
>Ga0207684_10003700_pt1 | contig 14812 bp, 14 predicted proteins | sample KBSK5501metaG_FD_184342 | JGI IMG/M metagenome (GOLD analysis project Ga0207684, IMG submission 184342) | Corn, switchgrass and miscanthus rhizosphere microbial communities from Kellogg Biological Station, Michigan, USA - KBS K5-50-1 metaG... | ecosystem: Host-associated > Plants > Roots >...
AGCCGATGAGCGGCCAAAACGCCAAGACGCTCGTGAAGTACGACGACTTCCGTGTCGTCCTAATCGCACTCAAAGCGCACGCGAGCATTCCGGAACACCACGCGGATGGACGAATCTCCGTCCAGATCATCCGTGGTCATATCCGCCTGCGCGCGCTCGAACGGACGTTTGATTTGCCGGCCGGTAGTCTGCTTGCGCTTGACCAGGGAGTGAAGCATGACGTCGAGGCTCTTCAAGACAGCGCATTGCTCCTCACGATCGCATGGCCGGGCCGGCGGTGACCTGGCTGGGTAGAGCAAGCGATGTTGGGCGTGCTCGTCACCCGTTTCGACTGCTGCGGAATCGCTACGGCTTCTCTGCAATCCGCGCTTGGTCTGGGCGTCCTCCGCGGGATGCGAACGCGCATTCGAATCCGGACCGAGCACCGCGTACGGGTACAGAACTGATACCCCTGTAAAGACTCCTGTTAACTCCGGATTTTCAGTCTAAGTCTTTATCCTCGATCGCTGCGCGACGCTGATGTGTCAGGCGCGCGGCTGAGCGCGCGCTCGCTAACTCGATTTAGCTCGTGGGACCGACGACGAGTGTCACGGCAATGTTGCGGGTGGGCACCAGTTGGCAGGCCAGCCGTACGTCGGGAGCCGCCCCGATGCGCGCGAGCACTCGCGCCTCCTCCGCGCTCGGCGCAGGCAACTCCTCCATACCCTGGGTGATCTGGATCCGGCAGGTGGAGCAGCGCCCACGTCCACCACACACTGACGTATGAGGGATGCCAGCGAGGCGACTCGCCTCCAGCACCGTGAATCCGATCGGCACGATCCAGTCGGGGGAGAACGCGATCTGGCCTGGAGGATCGATCTATCCGGCCGTATGGAGTCTCCAGCTCGCCGCGCGGGCGCATGGGCTCGGCAGTGTCCCCGTGGGCAGCCTCGCGCGGCATCAGGCGGAGATCTTCCCGCGTCTCGGCGTACCCGAGAACGAGGGATGGATGCTCGCGAGCATCGTCGCCCTGGGATACCCGACGGGGCGGTGGGCCGTGGCGCCGAGAAAGCCGGCGCACGACGTGACCTTCCTCGAGAGATTCGGGCAGCGGCCGACGTGGACGGCCCCCAAGCCGCTCTGGCCCTGAGGGTGAGCGGCCATTGACGCTCGCGGAGGCGACCTCTAGGATGCTCGCGCCCTCGGCGAAGAGGCGACCTGACGTCAACAAGGAGAGAGATTCATGACCCACATGGCGTGCACGCGGTGGCTGGTCGTCGTGTCGCTTGGTCTTTCGCTCCTCGTCGCGGTCGATGCGTCGCCGGCCTCCGCGCAGGCCGGGGGGGTCACGCTGAATCTCGTGTCGTGGAGCTACGGCGTCGAGATCGTGCGCGACAACATCGGCAAGTTCCAGCAGAAGTACCCCGGCGTCACCATCAACTACAGCGACTTCTCCTGGGCGACGTATCACGACGCGATGGTCGCGCGCTTCGTGAGCAAGACGCCGACGGACGTGCTCTATTCGTCGGATCACTGGCTGCAGGAATGGGCGGCCGCGGGCTGGATCGTCCCCGTCGACGAGTCGTTCCCGCAGGTGCGCCAGTATCTGAGCGAGTACTCGCCGTTCGTGCGCGAAGCGCTCACCTACAAGGGGCGGATCTACGGCACGCCGTACTACGCCGACACGTTCATCTTCGTCTACAACGCCGATCACCTGCAGCGCGCCGGCCTCGCCGCCCCGCCGGCCACGCTCGAGGAGCTGACGAAGCAGGCGGAGACGATCAAGGCGAAGGGCATCGCCGAGTTTCCCATCGTGCTCGCCTGGGGCCAGCAGGATCCGTTCTCGATCGAGAGCTTCACGGGCCTCGTCTTCGCGCAGCGCAACGGCTCGCTCTTCGACAAGGACCTCAACCCCGTCTTCAAGATGCCGGGCAGCGCCGCCGAAAAGGTCGTGACGTGGGCCGCGGACGCGCTCGGGGCGAAGAGGATCCTCAGCCCGACGTCGCTGCAGGCCGCGAACGTCGATCAGATCAGGGCGCTGCAGTCCGGCGCCGCCACCTTCGGGCTCATCCCGTCGTACTCGCTGGCCGTCCTCAACGATCCAGGTCAGACGCAACAGGCCGGCAAGTTCAAGATTGGGTTGATGCCCGGTGAGAGCCGCGCGACGGTGGGTTTCATCCGGTTCTACGCGATCACCTCGCAGGCCCAGCGGCGGGGTAAGGACGTCATGACGGCCGCCTGGAACTTCCTCGACTACTTTGGCGGCAAGACGGACGGTGAGTACCGGGTCACCAAGCGTTGGTCGCTCGAGAAGGGCCTCGGCTTCGCGCAGACTGCGCTCTTCGCCGACAAGGACATCCGCGCGGCCTTCGGCAAGTGGGCCGACGTCGACATGCTGCAGAAGCAGGCGCAGCTCGCGCGTGCGAAGGAAGGCATGACGCCCTACTACGGCACCTGGGACGTCTTCAGCCGCGCCGAGCTGCACAAGGCTTACCTTGGGCAGCAGAAGCCGGCGGACACGCTCGCGAGCATGGCGAAGAAGTGGGAGGAACTCAAAGCAAAAGCCAAGTGACGAAGCCCGCGCTCTATCCCTACGCGACCATCCTGCCCGTCATGCTGGTGGTCGCGGTCTTCAGTGTCTATCCGCTGCTCTACAGCGTGCACCTCAGCCTGCACGAGAACGTCCTCACCCGTCCTCTCGACAACGACTTCGTCGGGCTGCAGAACTTCCGGGAAGTCGTCACCGGCTACTACTTCTGGCGGTCGCTCTGGTCCACGGCCGTGTTCGCTGTGATGGCGGTGACGTCGGTGAGCCTGTACGGCCTCGGCGTCGCGATGCTCCTCAACCAGGCCGTGCTCGGCAGCGCCCTCCTCAAGATCGTCGTGCTGCTGCCGTGGGCGATTCCCGCCGTGATCAGCGGCATCATCTGGCGCTGGATCTTCGACGGCGACTACGGCGTCCTGAACGGGCTGCTGCTGGTCACCGGTGCCGTCGACCGGTACGTGCCGTGGATGAGCCACCCGCTCAGCGCGCGCCTCTGCATGGTGGTCGCGCACGTATGGAAACAGGGCCCGCTCGCGGCGGTATTCCTCCTGGCGGCGCTGCAGGTCATCCCGGCCGAGCTCTACGACGCCGTCCGCATCGACGGCGCCGGCCGTTGGAACGGCTTCCGCTTCGTCACCCTGCCATACCTCAAAGCGACGCTGGCGCTCGTCCTGATTTACGAGACGATCGTGGCAATCGCGACCTTCGACCTCGTCTACGTGATGACGGGCGGCGGGCCGGCCGACGCCACGGCGATCATCGGCTGGTACGCCTACACGGAAATTTTTCGGTTCCTCAACCTCGGTCATGGAGCCGCGCTCGCGATCATCCTGGGCGTCGTGCTGCTCGGGCTCGTCCTGGTCTATCTGCGCGCGCTCCGCGCGGAGGAGCCCGCGTGAGCACGCGGCGAGGGCGGCCCTGGTCGCGTCGGCTCGAGCGCCTCGTGCTGAACCTGGTCTGCATCATCGTCGCCGTCTTCATCCTGGCGCCGTTCGCGTGGATGCTCGTCAGCAGTCTCGCGGGCGAGGCAGAGCTGACGCGCCGGCCCCCGGTCTTCGTCCCGTCGCCCCCGACGCTGGCCAACTACGCCTTCATCTTCACGGGTCAGCTCCCACGAGATCCAACGCGGCACGGTATCTTCGTCTGGCAGACGTCGCACGAAGTGCGCCTGCTGCTGCCCGCGCTACGGAACAGCTTCGTCGTGGCGCTGTCGGTCATGGTGGCCAACGTCGTGTTCGGCGCCCTGGCTGCCTACAGCTTCGCCCGCGTCAGCTTCTACGGCCGGCGCTCCGCGTACGCGTTCGTCCTCACGAGCCGGCTCCTGCCCGCCGTCGCCGTCGCCATTCCGTTCTATGCGATCGTGCAGCGGCTGGAGCTGCTCGACACCTACCGCGCGCTCATCCTCGTGTATCTCGCCTTCACGTTCCCGTTCACGATCTATTTCCTGTCGGTGTACTTCCGGTACCTGCCGGCCGAAGTGGAGGAGGCCGCCCTGCTCGACGGCTGCACGCGCTTTTCGACGCTCCTGCGCGTGGTGGTGCCGTGCGCGGTGCCCGGGCTCGTGGCGGCCGCCGCCTTCGCGTTCATGACCCCGTACAACGAGTTCCTCTTCGCGCTGCTCCTGACGCAGACGATCGCCGCGCAGACAATGCCCGTGCTGCTCGCCGCGGTCGCCACCAACCCGGCGGTCAGCCATGCGTTGTTGGCCTCGTGCGTGATCCTCGCGATCATTCCGCCGGCACTCCTCGCCGTGGTGCTCCGCCGCTATCTCACGAGTGGGCTCGTGGCATCGGTCGCGCGCTAGGCAGCGCCGTGCGGAGTCGCTCCGCGAGCCGACGTGCGGTGAAGGGCTGAGGGCCGGCGTCGACGCCGAGCGGCGCGAGCGCGTCGGCGACAGCGTTCGAGATCGCCGCGGAGGCGCCCATCACCCCGCCCTCCGCCATGCCTTTCATGCCGAGCGGCGTGCCGGGATCCGGCCGCTCGACGTGCTCGACCTCGAACGAGGGCAGGCACGCCGCCGTCGGCACGGCGTAGTCGAGGAACGTCGCGCTGTGATTCTGTCCGTTCGCGTCGTAGACGATCTCTTCCAAGAGCGCGCCGGCGATGCCCTGGGCCGTCGCGCCGTGCAGCTGCCCCTCGACGATGCGTGGGTTGAGCATCCGCCCGCAGTCCTCGACGATCGTGTACCGCCCGATCGTCACGCCGCCGGTCTCGCGGTCGATCTCGACCTCGCAGACGTGCGTGCCGCTGGAGAAGGTTAGGGCCGGCGGGTCGAACGCATGCGTGGCTTCGAGTCCGGGCTCCATCCCCGGCGGCAGCTCCATCGGCGCGAGGTACGCCTTCTGCGCGATCTGGGCGAGCGTGACGCCCGACGCGGGCGCGCCACGCACCTGAACGCGCCCGTGAGCGAACTCCAAATCTTCGAGCGGCGCCTCCAGCAGGTGCGCCGCGATGCGCAGTATCTTCTGCTTGAGGGCACGCGCGGCTCCGAGCGCGGCGCCGGCGCTGACCACGCCGCCGCGGCTGCCCCGCGTGCCCATGCCGTAGGGGGCCGCCGCCGTGTCACCCGAGTGGACGCGCACCTGCTCGATCGGAATCGTGAAGTCGTCGGCCAACGCTTGCGCCACCGTCGTCCGGTGTCCCTGCCCCTGACTGACGACGCCGATCTGGGCCGACACCCCACCGCTCGGCTCGATCCGCACGATCGCGGCGTCGTGCCCGGAGCCGGGAATGCCGGCGGTCTTGTAGAATTCGGAGCCGTACGTGTTTGGCTCGACGTACGTCGCCACGCCGATGCCCGTGATGCGCCCGTCCGCGCGGGCCTTCGCCTGCGCCCGCCGTCGGTCGTCGTAGCCGAACGTCGACAGCGCGCGCTCGAGTGTGTCACGCGGATACACGGAGCGATACGTCAGTCCGGTGACGGTCGCGTACGGCAGATCAGACTCCGTGAGCATATTGCGACGCCGTACCTCGACGGGGTCGAGCGCGAGCGCGCGCGCCACGGCGTCGACGGTTCCCTCGGTGACCCAGCTGCAGATCAGCATCGGCGCTCGATAGGGACCGGATGGGCACTTGTTCGTCAGGACGGCGCTGATCGCGTAGCGATACTCGCGCAGCCGGTACGCGCCCGGAATCATCATCCCGACGACGCGCGCCATGTAGTTCGCCGGGAAATAGGCATAGGCGCCAAAGTCGGCGAGGATCCGTGCGTCGAGGCCAAGGATCGTGCCGTCCGCTTTGACTGCGGCGCGGACGTCGACGATGTCCTCGCGGGCATGGAGCGACGCCAGCAGGTTCTCACGCCGAGTCTCGATCCAGCGCACGGGACGAGCCAGAAGCCGCGCCGCCACCGCCGTGACCAGCTCCTCGCGGTAGAGGGGAATCTTCTGGCCGAAGCCGCCGCCGACGTCGGGGGTGATCACCCGCACCGCGGCCTCCGAGATCCCGAGCCGCGCCGCCAGCGCCGAGCGTACGGGATGAGGGATCTGGCTCGAGTGCCAGAACGTGAGCGTCTCTTCTCCCGGCAGCCAGCTCGCGAGGCACCCGCGCGGCTCGAGGGGGGCATGCGTCTGGCGGCCCTGGTGGAAGCGCACCTCGACGACTCGATCCGCGGCGCCGAGTGCAGTGTCGACATCGCCATGGGCGAAGACGCCGCAGTACGCGCGATTGGCCGGAATCGTCTCGTCGACCAGCGGCGCGCCGGGATCGGCGGCGTGCTCGGGGTCCACGACGGCCGTGAACGGCGTGTACTCGACGTCGACGAGCGCGCAGGCGTCCTCGACCTGGTAGCGCTCCTCGCCGACTATGCAGGCGACGAGGTCGCCGACGAAGCGGACCTTGTCGGTCGGGAGCGCCGGCATCTCCATCGGCAAGAGTCCCTCGATCGAAGGCGCGATGCGCAGCGGCGAGACCATGTGTGCGACATCGTCGCCCGTCAGCACCGCCGCGATGCCCGGCGCCCGGCGTGCGGCGCCGACGTCGAGCCGCCTGATCCGAGCATGCGCGTGGGTACTGCGAACGAACGCGGCGTGCAGCAGGCCCGCTGCCGTCAGGTCCTCGATGTAGCTGCCGCGTCCGAGACAGAGCTTCCGCGTCTCGCGTGGGCTCAGCGCCGCGCCGACGTAGCCCTGATGTCCCTCGCTCACGTCGAATCTCCTGCCCCCGGCCGTCCGCCGGATACGCAATGACCGGCGCGATTGTACAGGGTCCTAAGGTGCGAGTCCGGGACGGCCCACCAATCACAGCGGGGCCCCCGGCAGATCTCCGGCTCGCGCGGCTCGAGCGCGGCGCGCAGCGTGAAGCTCTGCGAGCCGCCTCCCGGCGCGCCGCGATCGATTCTTTGCTGAGTCGAATTTTCTTACAGGTGACCAGCAATCGGAATGTTGCGGCGGCGTAGTTACCGGAAAGTCGACGGTCTTCGTGTGGCACGGCGCATGCGGGCGCGGCGCGGGGAGTGACGCGACGCAGTCGGATCGTAAACAACGTCGACACGGTTCGGCGGTACCGAGCCGGCAACAGATGATCAAGGAGGGACTATGAAGAGAGGCTTAATGCTGCTGTCAGCGGTGGCCCTCTGCGTCGGTGGGATCTTCACGTCGCTCGCGAGTGCCGATACGATCGGGTTCGTCCCCTTCACCGCTGTGGACGCCAAAGATGTCATCTTCGCGGCCGCGGGCAATGCGGGGAATGCCGCCCAGATCACCGCGGCTTTCAATCAAAACGGCACGCAGGCGTTTGCACCCGTGGATATCGCGCTGGGAGCTTACGGGGCCGGCGCCGTCGTGACATTCAATAGCATCGCGGGAACCGTCAATTGCTGCAACTCGCCTCCAGCGACGCCGCCCGATGGAGACTCGGGGACCTCTACTAATCTCAGTCCTGTCAACGGCATCTCGGGCATCGTGGCCCCCACCAATATGTTTCTGGCCGGCGTGTTCACGAATGGGAATCCCGCCGCGCTCGTTCCCCCGGCTTCGTTGAACTTCACAACCTTGACAGAAAGCTTCGCGTCGCTTTCTCCCGCGATGAACCAAACATTCTTCATCGGGGACGGACGGACGGGGTCCGGAAGCGGCTCGACGCAGACGTTTTTCATCCCTTCAGGAGCCACGGATTTGTGGCTCGGGCTTCCGGACGGACAAGGCTTCAACGGACCGCCCAGCTTTTATGGGGACAACTCGGGCTCCTTTACCGGCCAATATGCCGTCACCACTCCGGGCTCCGGAGCGGTGCCCGAACCGGGCAGCCTATCGCTCCTGGCGATTGGCCTTTGTGGTCTGGGTGTGGTGAGGCGGCTTCGCGGAAAACCGAACATCACGTGCTAGCGGCCGCCCCGAGCCGCCGCGCTTTTGGCGCCCACTTGGTGCCCACGCTCCCCACAGCAGGAGCGGGGCGAGTGAGCCAACTCAAGCGTTCGGGCCGCGGTACATGCGCCGTGAGAGTGACTTCTGTCAGCGCCCAGAAAGGAGGAACGAACTGGATGACGGAGTGATCCGTCCGCTCAACGTCACGACGGACGGCAGACATGGGTCCACCTAGGAGATGAGGTTCCGGCTGAATCACCGGAGAGGATAATGTCAAGATCCGAGAGACCTCCAGGTTCTCGCGAAGAAGACGCGTGGCTCAGCGATCAGCAGCTCGCCCGATGCGCGCCAGCCGAAACAGAGCCCTTCCAGTCCCCGGTTCCGACGCGAATGGTGTCGAACGGCGAGTACATGCCCCATCCCCAGACGCAGCAGCAGGAGCACGTCGAGCTCCGCATCAAGGAGCTGGCCGACATGGCCTCCAAGAAGCTGGGGATCAGCCGGCGGAAGTTCCTGGCCGGCAGCGGCGGCATGGCCGCCGCGTTTCTGGCGATGAACGAGGTGTTCGGGAAACGGTTCTTCAACGTGAGCCCGATCGAGTTGTTCGAGGAGGCGGCCGCCGCTGAAAACGCCCCTCCAAAGAACCTGTTCGTCTTCGACGACCAGACGCACATCGTCAGATCCAGCAGCAACGGCCCTCAGGGCCTGAGAGCCCTCGCGCAAGGACCGGGCGCGGCGTCAACCGCCGCGGGGTTTACCGGCAACCCTGACAACGGCTTCACCGCCACCGGCGGATTGAGAGGTGGAAACCCGGTCGGTGTCGACGAGCTCGGCAATGCGTGGACGCCGTGGAACCCGACACACCTCCTCCGCAGCGAATTCGACGTGGGGCTCCTCCACGCCGACTTCCCCCCGAACCCCGGTCCGCCCACCACCGTCCTCGGCGAATTCCACCTCGGCCAGTACATCAACCGGATGTACCTCGAAGCTCAGACGAGCGTGTCCATCATCAGCAACGCGAATCTCGGCCTGTTCAATCCCGGCGGTGGCGCCCCTCCCGGGAACCACAACGTCGCCGAAAGCCTGCAGTCTGAGATCCTGACCGGCTGGCAAACGGCGCAGTGCCGGGATTTCATCAATCAACTGGCGGGATCGACGCGAGCTCTTGCACATGGGCAGCTCTACGTCGGTATCGGCAACCTCGCCGACCCGCTCTTCGGCGACTATACGCAATGGCAGATCGAGAACATGCAGCCGGACTCGTGGAAGGGCTATAACATCGCCGCTGCGGCCAAGTTGGATACAAACCCCAACAGCCTCATGGTGAGGTGGCGGCTCGACGACGAGGCGGTGGCGTATCCGATCTACCAGGTCATCGTCAAGAACAAGGAGCAGCTCAAGAAGCATCCCGGGTTCTTCAACATCTGCATCCACAAGGGCCTGTCGGCTTCGGGGACGCAACCCGGTGGGGCGAACAACATGCCCATGTTCGGGAACCCCGATGACATGGTGAAGGCGGCCACGGACTGGCCGCAGTTGAACTTCATCATCTACCACGCCTGCATCCGGCCGGGCTTCTGGATGCTCCAGGCTCTGCAGGACATCGAGAACCTGCCGGGGTCGATGCCCCCCACCACCCTGACCGACAGCGACGGCCACACCGTCCCGAACATCCGATGGTCGACGCAGTTTGCCCAGATCGCAGCCGGCAAATACGTGGCCGGGGCGGAACCGTCGTCCACGTCGCCCTCGAGCACGCGGAGGCTCCCCAACGTCTACGCGGAGCTCGGGACGACGATGGCCTCGATGATCGTGACCTTCCCGACGGTGTGGGCGCATCTCATCGGTCAGCTGCTGTACTACATGGGGGACAACAACATCGTGTTCGGGTCGGACTCGATGTGGTATGGCGGGCCTCAGTGGCAGATCGAGGCGCTCTGGCGGTCCCAGATCCCTGACGACATCGCCGACCGCTGGCACTACCCGCCACTCAGCGAGGGGGCGAAGCGGAAGATTCTCGGCCTGAACTCCGCGAGACTCTACGGGCTCCCGGTCGCGGCGAGCAAGTACGGTGACGGCAATCTGGCGAGCTATCCCACGGCGCCAGAGCTCCAGCCTGGCGGCGCCGTGGACACCGCTCTCAGGGGCGTCGGCTATCCGACACCTGTGGTTTCGGCCAGCCTCATCCCTGACGACCGGTTCTCGAAGCTGAAGAGGTGGGCTGAAGAGTCGGGCCGTGGGCGGAGCAACACCCGTCACGGCTGGATCCGAACGCGAGTGTAGCGAAGGAGCCGGGAGCACCAGCCCCCTAGCACCAGGGGCTGGTGCTCACGCCGGGAAGACGTCGATCCCGGATGATCGAGGACGTCGCGGACGGGCCAATGCGCCCTCGACCACGCGAAGGTGAAAGCGAAACTCCAGCGCTCCGAACCGTTCGGCCAGCGTCCCGTCAGGCAGTCCGCGCTGGATCGTGACGAGCAACCGCCGGCCGAATGTCCGCGCCCATCTCTCCGACTCAGCGTCGCGAGCGATTGCGAGCCGGCCTTCGAGCATCATTGCGGATGATGGAAGCCGAAGCGCCCAGCACGTGAGGCGGGCCGCCAAGCCGCGGCCGTGATGAAACTCGAACCGACCGGTGGCCACGCCACCCGTCAGGTGCAACCAGCGGATCGCCGGGTGCAGGTCGAGCCACGCGGGACCCAGCAATCGGGGATACAGGGCGGGCGGACGGTCGGCGTCGGTCTGCTCGCTGGTGGCCGTCATCGGCCGACACCGAGGAGGTGACGCAGGGCGCCTTCGAGCGTTGGGTAGCGGAACTGGTAACCCGACGCGGTCAAGCGTGCGGGCTGGGCGCGCGTGCTCGCGAGCAGCAGCTCATCGGCGACCTCGCCGAGGCCGAGACGGATCGCGAACGCGGGCAATCGCAGAATCGTAGGGCGCCGTAGCACGCGGCCAAGGGTCTTCGTGAACTCCCTGTTGCTGACCGGGTCGGGAGCAACGAGGTTCACCGGTCCGACAACCGTGTCAGCGAGCAGGAGATGCTCGATCGCCCCGACCACGTCGTCGATTGCGATCCAGCTCATGTACTGCCTTCCCGACCCCATGACGCCGCCGAGTCCCAGTCGGAAGGGCGGCAGCATCTTCGCGAGCGCGCCCCCCGTGCCGCTCAGGACGACACCGATGCGGACGTTGACGACCCGTATCCCCGCCTCGGTGGCTGGACGCGTAGCCGCTTCCCACTGGGAGCAGACCTCAGCTAAGAATCCCCGTCCGGGAGCGCTTCGCTCGTCGACAACCTCGTCGCCGCGGGTTCCGTAGATGCCGACCGCCGACGCAGAGACAAACACCGTCGGTTTGCGATCGAGCTTGACCAGTGCGCGGGTGAGAAGCCCCGTGCCCCGGACACGACTGTCCTGAATCCGGGCCTTCCGTGCAGCCGTCCACCGTCCCGTGGCAATGGGTTCGCCGGCCAGATGCACGACGGCGTCGGCGCCTGCGAGCGGGCTCTCGTCGAGCGAGCCATCGTCGGGATTCCAACGTGCCGCCCCTTCGGCTCGAGCCCCGCGAACGAGGCGACGGAGCGTGTGTCCGTTCCGCGAGAGCCGCGGCATCAACGCCGATCCAATCAACCCTGACGAGCCAGTGATGACGACGTTCATGGGTCGCCTACGATAATTGAAATTCCTTACTCCATAGTCAAAAATAGCGCGGATGACAGCGGCACTGGCGATCGGCCTCGTTGTACTGACAGTCCCCGCGTTGTTCATCAATTTCTACTTCACGTCGCTGATGCTTGGCCGGTGGCCCGGATTTCGCCACCGGCTGGGGATCCTGTTCACGACCTGCGGCGCCGACACGTCTTCCTGCGCCATCGTCGTGCGGACGCCCTATGCCCGGTTGTTCGGTGGAGCACCGAACGTCCACGTGGGCATCCTATGGAACGTGGCCTTACTTGGCCTTGCCCTCTCGTGGATGGTGAGCGGCCGCGTGGCGGTCCCATGGCCGTACCTGATCGTGGGGGCCGTGAGCGTGCTGGTCGGGGTTTACCTCGTGCGCGCTCTTGTCGTCGATCTCCGACAGTCGTGTCTGCTCTGAATCGTAGGCCACGCTCTGCACGCGGCGGTCGCCGCGCTGCTTGGAATCGTATGGTGGGTCGCGTGATGGAGAATCCGTGCGAAGCGTTGCGGGTGCGGTACCGTGGGCGAAGCTCTCGATCGTCGCGCGGTGCCGATCTCATCCGCAGACGTCGGCGCTGACAGCACGCCGCTCAGGCGGCCCGCCGGGCTCCGCAAGTGTTCCGGGCTGAGGTGCGTATCAGCGGTACTCGGCTTGGCCGGGCAGAGTGCAACAGCCTCACGCCGCAACTCGATCTGGCTGTGCAACTATCCCCGAAGAAGCGCCGCACATCATCGTGCGGCAATCGAAGCGGCGTCAGAGTGGAGACTAATTCGTCTTGACGGGACGCAGCGCCAATTCGCAATCGCGCTGCGAGCCGGGTATTGAATGCTGGCTGTAAAGGGGCACGTTGAACGGCCAGTAGGTAACGGTAACAACCTTGTTACAGACTGGGCACACTGCATCACGAAGCTTGATCATTGCTGGAGCATACTCGAATTTGAATTGTTGGGGGCGCATTTCAATATCGGATGCTCGCCCCCACTCGCCCGCTCATGCTCGCTGCTCCGAGGGGCGCGTGCTGGCCGAAAGCGCATCTCGAACAGCCGTGGACGACCCTTGGATCGACACGGATCGCCTGCACCGGACTGGCGCAAGCGGCCAGGGCCAGGCCGAGGACTCCGAGCAGACGAGCGTCTCGCCTCATGGGCAGGGCCCGCCGAGGAGTCCGGCCTTGAGAGCGGCATTCGGAGGTTTAGTGCCCAGCCAGATGGACAGGAACGCCCTTGCGAAGTCGTCACCCTCAATCGTGCCCTTCGCGGCCCCACCGACGTCCACCTGAATGCCCGCGCCTGGCTTATGCGTGAAGGTGACTTGCTCGCCGGTCTTCATGTCCGCCATCGAGCTCTTGAGGGTCTCCACGCGTGGCTTGAGGGCCGGAAGCTGTCCCTTGGCGTTTGCCTCGAAGCCTTCGTCCCAGGCCTTGTTGAGGTCAGCGGCCCCGACGTCGCGCACGAAGTGGAGGAAGAGCTGCTTGGGGGTGTTCGATCCGAGGATCGCGTTCGGATCGGACGTGGCCTTGGCCGTGTACAGCGCGGCCACGTAGACGTTGACCTTGAGGATAGTGGCCTGGCGCAAGCCAAGACCATTCAGTACGAGCGTACTGCTCTCCACCTGTGACTGATCAGGGACGCTAACCCCCGCGCACTCCCTGCTGTGCGCCACCCCCACTCCCGACATCGTGATGACCACGAAGAGCACCAGCACGGGCGTTCGCTTCATACGCCGTTACGTAGCCTGGGCCACCTGACAGCGCGACTCCCCAGCGTCCGCGCCAGCGCTTGGCTTTCGCCTGTGAGCGTGGGTGCACACCCTGAAGGAAGGAGGGCAATCGCGAAGCCCACCGCACGCATACTGCTGGACGATGCACGAGAACGACGGGCCCTGGCAGTGCCGAACGGGCCCAACCCTCGATCCCCGTTCGGCTCTCGAACACGCCCGACTCCGATCAGATGGCCCGGAGCGGTCTTAAGTACACCGCTTCCACGTGACGACATTCTTCGCGCCCACGCGAGCGGCGCTCCTCAACGGGCGCAACCACCACGACGTCGGGTTCGGCTCGATGAGCGAGCTCTCGAGCGGTGATCGGCGCGCCCTGGGCCAGCAAGAGCGAGGCGAACCTGCTCCCGCACGATGACGCACGCGTCGTGCTCATCTCGGAGATCTCACCCGCTCGGGCGAGCGCACGTTGGATGTTCTCGTGCTCAGATCGACGAGCTTCGGGCCGGTCCGACCGCAGCATGACGACTCGCGAATTCAAGTCGACGTAACCGACGCCGTCATCGCGCCCTCCAAACGGGGAGCAGGTTTTCTACCCGCCTGGAGGAGGCCCACACGATGAGTGCGATCACCACCAAAGACGGCGTCGAGATCTTCTACAAGGACTGGGGCAAAGGTCAGCCGATCGTGTTCAGCCACGGCTGGCCACTGTCGGCCGATGATTGGGACACGCAGATGCTGTTTCTCCTCAAGCACGGCTATCGCGTCATCGCCCACGACCGGCGCGGCCACGGCCGCTCCACCCAGACTGGAAGCGGGCATGACATGGATCATTACGCCGACGACCTGGCGGCGCTGACCGCACATCTCGACCTCAGGGGGGCGGTGCATGTCGGCCACTCGACCGGCGGCGGCGAGGTGGTGCACTACCTGGCGCGCCACGGCGAAAGCCGAGTGGCAAAAGCGGTGCTCATGAGTTCGGTGCCGCCGCTGATGCTAAAAACGGCGACCAATCCGGGCGGGCTGCCCAAGGAGGTTTTTGACGGGTTACAGGCGCAGCTCGCCGCCAACCGAGCCCAGTTCTATTACGATCTGCCGGCGGGACCGTTCTATGGTTATAACCGGCCTGGTGCGAAACCCTCTCAGGGGGTGATCTGGAATTGGTGGCGCCAGGGCATGATGGGAGGCGCCAAGGCGCATTATGACGGCATCGTCGCCTTCTCCCACACGGACTTCACCGAAGACCTGAAGAAGATCACCGTGCCGGTCCTAGTGATGCATGGCGATGACGATCAGATCGTGCCTTATCCCGATTCGGCACCGCTGTCGGCAAAGCTGCTGAAGAATGGCACGTTGAAAACCTACAAGGGCTTTCCGCACGGCATGCCCACGACCGAGGCCGATACTATTAACTCTGACCTGCTGACCTTCCTGAAAGCGTAGCGTCGCGGCTGTGGCGCCGGCCGCGTGAGGCCGGCGCCGAAGACTCTCGACGTGGCAGAGGCAGGGGCCAGCGCCTGCCGATGCGGCCCCCCGCCATGCATCGCTCAATGTCGGTGAACGAGTATCGCCTAAAGAATCGCATCGTAGC
>Ga0207684_10003702_pt1 | contig 14810 bp, 10 predicted proteins | sample KBSK5501metaG_FD_184342 | JGI IMG/M metagenome (GOLD analysis project Ga0207684, IMG submission 184342) | Corn, switchgrass and miscanthus rhizosphere microbial communities from Kellogg Biological Station, Michigan, USA - KBS K5-50-1 metaG... | ecosystem: Host-associated > Plants > Roots >...
ACACGTTCACCGAGTGCACGAAGGTGTAGTCGTCGTGCGTCTTGAGCGGGGCGAGGGGCAGGATCTCCCGGGTGGCGCGCTGGAGCGCGTCCATGAGGCTCCACACCACCTGCTCGAGGCGAACGAGGCCGCCGCGGCGGTCGGTGCGGAACTCGGTGAAGGCGTCGCGCGCGCCGTCCACGCTCTGCGAGGTGAGCGCCTCGATCACCGAGTCCTCGCCTCCGCCCCCGCCGCCGCCCGGCCCCGCGCCCGCTCCCTCGCCGGCGCCCGGGCCCGGTCCCTCGAGCGAAGAGGCCTGCAGCTCCACGCGGCCCACCACGATGTGGCGCGTCGAGACCGGCGTGCCGCCCCGGGCCATCGGGGTGAGGAACCGCACGCATTCCTCCGCGTCGAGGCCGCGCCCGAGGGTGAGCCGCTCCACGCTGCGCCGGGACAGGGCCCGGATGAACTGCTGGTGGTAGAGGCTGCCCGTCCGCAGCGGCTGGTTCTCCACCACGAGATCCTGGCCCACCACCAGGAAGGTGAGCGCCTCCTTCTGATACTCCGCGCACGCCGTGCCCACCGCCTCCAGGATGCGATCGACGTGGCTCGAGAGCGCGGGATGCTCGGAGCCGTAGAGCGCGCGCATGTTGATCCCGGCGACGAGGCTCACCACGAGCCGGTCGACCGCCGACAGCGCGCCCGGAAGCGCGGGCTCGCTCATCTCGACGCGCTCGCCCGAACGAGGGCCCGGCAGATGTCGCGGATCAGGCTGTCGCGGGACTTCTCGCCCCTCGCCAGGTAGCGCGCGCGCGCGGCCTGGTCGTAGGAGCCGAGCAGGCGATAGGCGGCGCGCCGCTCCTCGAGGGCCACGAGGGGAAACGGCCGCTCGCGGAAGAAGCGATCGAGCCGCGGGAGCACCGCGGGGTCGGCCAGGTCCGCCAGCGCGCGCAGGGCCTTGAGCCGGAGCGACCGCCGGCGGCCGAGGAAGTCCCAGCGGAGGAGGATCTCGACGAGGAGATCGGTGGCCTGGGTGATCCCGTGCTGGCCGGCCAGCAGCACCGCGGCCTCGGCCAGGCGCGGATCCGTGTGGTTGATGGTGCGCGCGAGCAGGTCCCGCGGAACCTCGGTGTCGAAGGCGAAGAGCGCGCGGATGGCCTCGAGCCGCACGCGGAGGTCCGGGTGATCGGCGCAGCGCAGGATCTCGCTCATCGCCGACTTGTCGTGGACGCGACGGAGCAGGAGCACCATGTTCCGCACCACGTACCAGCGGGAGTCGGCGAGGAGGCGCCGGGTCTCGGGGACGATGGCGGGGCCGAGCGAGGCCGCCAGCTCGATCAGACGGAGGCGCCGCGCCCGATCCAGCTCGGCGGCCAGCGCCTCGAGGAGGCCGTGGGCCGCCGACGCGCCAAGGGCCAGCACCAGGCTCTGCACTTGGACGAAGGGCGGGCCGCCCGGCTGGCGGCTCGCGGCCACCAGCGCGGCGAGGGTCCGGGCGTCGGCCAGGTGCTCCACGAACTCCTCGAGCGCCCGGCGGCGCTCCGCCTGGCTCGGGTCGGCGGAGAGCTCGCGGATGGCGCGGATCATGGAGATCGCCTGGGCGAAGCGGCTCGCCTGGAGCGCGCGCACGAAGATGTCGCGCAGGCGGCCGAGCACGAGGGGCCGGACCACGTCGGGGGACACCGCGGTCATGTCGAGCAGCGTCGTCACCACGCGGCGCTCGATCGCGTCGTCGCTCTCGGTGTCCGGGCCGAAGGCGTCCGGGTCGGCGGCCAGGTCGACCGCGATGGCCGCCAGGTCCACCGTCGGCTTCTGCGCGAGGAGGGCGCGATGATCCTCCGGGTTGTAGCGGTCGACGTCCTCCTCGCGGAAGAGCGCGGCCATCGCCGCGAAGTCGGCCGGCGGCTCGGGCAGGCCTGGGGTCGGCGGCAGATCCTCGTGCGCTTCGGCGAGCGCCTGCGCCATGCGGAGTGCGTGGCTCGAGAGCTGGCCCTGCTCCTGTGCCAGGCGGCGGAGCCCACGGAGCACGTCCGCGGGCGGCAGCGCGGCGGCGAGGCTCGCCAGATGCGGGCTCGCCCCGTCGTCGGTCGCGAGGACCCGGAGCGCGGCGGCCAGCACCGGTTCGCGCACCTCGCCGGGCAGGGCCCGGATCAGCTGGATGATCTGCGGTGTCAGCGACTCCCGCTGATCGCCGTCCGCGCTCGCGAGCCTGGCCGCGACCGCGGCGGCGAGGGTGTGCGCGGCGGCGGGGCCGAGCCGGGCCCCCTGGCCGCCGCGGCCACCGCTCTCCCCGGCCGGCGGGGAGGCCTGGGCCCCCGCGCCGCGCCCGACGCCGCTGCCGGGCCCGCCGCCCCCGGCCGATCCGCTCCCACCCGGCCCGCCACCTCCCGGCCCTCCGCCGATCGGGCCACCACTCCCCGTGCCGGCCCCCGGCCCGCCGCCGGGACCGGGCGAGCCGCCGCTCCCGGGTCCACCCGGGCCGGACCCGCCCGCGCTCGGGCCGCCGCGGAAGAGCGAGGCGATGGTCTCCGCCGAGTAGCGCTCGCGGGGGAGGGCCATCCCACCACCGAACACCGGCTGGCCGGCGAGCAGCGTCTGGAGGAGCCCATCCCAGAGCGACCCATCGTCGCCGCCGGGCTGGTCCAGGTCGGAGGTCGTGACCAGCGCGCTGTAGTCGATGGCGGAGACGTGGATGTGGGTGATGCCGGCCGCGTGCAGCTCCTCGACGGTCAGGGCCCGGTCCCGGGCGGGGCCGGTGTCGCCCAGCATTGCGAGGAAGGTCTCCAGCTCGCGCGGCTCGACGTCCTCCTCGAAGCGGAGCACGCCGCCGTTGCGGCGGTAGAGCGCCCGGGCGAACGCCCGCACGTGCGAGGCCTCGACCTTCTTGCCTCCGCTCACGAGGGCGTCGCGGGAGATCCCGAGGACGAGCGGGCTCGCGACGGCCAGGGAGGCGCGAAGCCGGGTGTGGGCGGTGGCCAGGGCCGAGGCCCGCGCCGGATGGCCGGGCGGGTAGGCGGCCAGATTCCGCCATGCCGTCACCAGCGACGACATCAGCTCGAGCAGAGTGGGCGGGGGGCCGGATGTCTCCACGTTGTTGGCGTTCTCGGCGACCGTATACCCCGTCAGCAGTCTAGCCGACGCCGCCCGCTTTTCCCGCAACTTGAGCGCCCGGGCCGCGTCGCTTATGCTCGCATCATCCGATCGGGAAGGGAGAGCCTCGGTCATGAAAGTCAGCGCGTTCCACCTGATGCCGCATCGTGAGCTGCCCCCGGATTTCGAGCGCCGGTACCCGAGCGTCTGGGTGACGCCGCCCTGGGGCGAGCTGGCCGACGCCCGCCGGGTCGGGCAGTACTACAACTGGACGCTCGACGAGCTGCTGTTCGCCGCGCGCGCCGGCTTCGACGGGGTCTGCACCAACGAGCATCACCAGAACGCCTACGGCTTCATGCCGAGCCCCAACCTGATGGGCAGCGTCCTGGCCAAGCAGACCAACGGCCTCGACGTGGCCATCGTCCAGATGGGCATGACGCTGCCGACGACCTCGCCGCCGATCCGGGTGGCCGAGGAGTACGGCATGCTCGACTGCATCAGCGGGGGCCGCCTGGTGGCGGGGCTGCCCCTCGGCAGCCCGATGGACGTCAACCTCGCCTACGGCATCACGCCGATGGAGCACCGCGAGCGCTACCGCGAGGCGTTCGACCTGGTGCTGAAGGCGTGGCAGGCGAAGGAGATCTTCGCGTGGAACGGGAAGTACTTCCAGCTCGGCCAGGTCAACCTCTGGCCGCGGCCCGTCCAGGAGCCGCACCCGCCGGTGTGGGTGCCCGGCTCGGGCAGCATCAGCACCTTCGACTTCGCCACCGACCACAACGTCTGCTACTGCTTCCTCTCCTACGCGGGGGCGCGCGCGGCCTCCACCATGATGGACGGCTACTGGGACGTGGTGGACAAGAAAGGGCTCGAGCGCAATCCGTATCGCGCGGGGTTCCTGCAGCTGGTCGCGGTGTCCGAGACCGACGCGCAGGCCGAGATCGACTACGGCAAGCACGTCGAGTACTTCTACCACAAGTGCCTCCACGTGCCGCCGCAGTGGTTCGCCCCGCCGGGCAATCAGGACTACCGGAGCCTGCTCGCGGCCAATCGCAATCCGGTGCGGCGGGCCGAGGATCCCAAGACGCTCCGCTACAAGGACTTCGTGAACAAGGGCTACGTCATCGCGGGCAGCCCGGCGACTGTGCGCGAGCGCCTCGTGGAAGAGGTCATCAAGCGGCTGCACGTGGGCAACCTGATGCTGCTGATCCAGATCGGCTCGATGCCGCACGAGCTGACGCTCAAGAACACCGAGCTGCTCGCCCGCGAGGTGCTGCCCGGCCTGCGCGACATCTGGGACGACAAGGGCTGGGAGAACCACTGGTGGCCGAAGAGCCTGCGCGGCGCGCGCCAGCCGGCCGGCGCGGCGCGATGAGCGAGCCGCGCATCGTCAGCGTGTGGCAGGGGCGCGTGCCCTTCCGGGTCCACGTGAAGGGCGCGGGCGCGGCGGTCATGTTCCTGCACGGCCCGTGGGGCCTCACGTGGGGCCCGTTCCTCGACGCCCTCGCCCAGCAGTTCACGGTCTACGCCCCCGAGCACCCGGGCACCTCGCCGGGCGAGCCGGAGGCGATCCAGCAGGTCGACACCCTCTGGGACCTCGTCCTCTGCTACGACGAGCTGCTGGAGGCGCTGAAGCTCGACGGGGTGATGCTGGTCGGCCATTCCTTCGGCGCGATGATGGCGTGCGAGGTCGCCGCGCTGCGTCCGGCGCGGGTGCGCCGCCTCGCCCTCCTCGATCCCATCGGGCTCTGGCTCGAGGAGGCTCCGGTCGTGAACTGGATGCTGCTGGGGCCGGCCGAGATGGCGGCCCACGTGTTCGACAAGCCCGACGGCGTCGCCGCGCGCGCGATGTTCGCGGTGCCCGAGGACCCCGAGGAAGGGGCGCTCGCGCGCACGCGGCTGACGTGGGCGATGGGATCGACCGGTAAGTTCATCTGGCCGATCCCCGACAAGGGCCTGAAGAAGCGCATCCACCGCGTCGGCGCGCCGGCCCTGCTGGTGTGGGGCGAGGCCGATCGCCTGGTGCCGCGGGCCTACGCCAAGGAGTTCGCGGGGCGCCTCCACGACGCGCGGATCGAGGTGGTGCCGGGAGCGGGCCACGCGCCGCACCTCGAGCAGCCGGAGGCGACCGCCCGGGTGGTTGCCGCCTTCCTCAAGACTTGAGGAGCGCCTCTCGGACCTTCTCCAGTTCTTTCCGCTTCGCTCGATCCTCTTCGGGGAACGCGAGGTCGAGCCCGGCGAGCGTTTCGACGATGGCCGCCGCCACCACCAGCCGCGTGTACCACTTGTGGTCCGCCGGCACCACGTACCACGGGGCGTGCTTGGTCGCGGTCTGGCGGACCATCTCCTCGTAGGCGTCCTGGTAGTCGGACCAGAACGTCCGCTCCTGGATGTCGCCGAGCGAGAACTTCCAGTTCTTGGACGGGTCGTCCAGCCGGGCCAGGAAGCGCTTGCGCTGCTCCTCCTTGGAGAGGTGCAGGAAGAACTTGCGGATCACCACCCCGTTCCGGGTGAGGTAGCGCTCGTGGGCGTTGATGTCCTCGTAGCGCTCGTCCCAGATGTGCTTGCTCATGAGCGGCTCCGGCAACCGCTCGGCCGCGAGCAGCTCCCCGTGAACCCGGACCACCAGCACCTCCTCGTAGTAGGAGCGGTTGAAGATCCCGATCCGCCCGCGCTCCGGGCACGCCTTGTGAGCCCGCCAGAGGAAGTCGTGGTCGAGCTCCTCGTGGCTCGGCGCCTTGAAGGAGCGCACGTCGCAGCCCTGCGGATTGACCCCGGACATGACGTGCTTGATCGCGCCGTCCTTGCCCGCCGCGTCCATGCCCTGGAAGATCAGCAGGAGGGCCCACCGGTCCTGGGCGTAGAGCTTCTCCTGCATGTGGCTCAGCATCTCGGTGCTCCGCGAGAGGAGCTTGAGCGCGGCGGCCTCCGACTTGATCCCGCTCGTGTCGCCCGGATCGACGTCCTGGAGGCGGAACTTGTGGCCTTTCCGCACGTCGTATCGCGCGGCCAGGCGGGCCAGCTCCTTCCGGATCTTGCGTGTCTTCATCGTCCAGGCAGTCTAGTACGGAAGGCGAGTGCTTGCCTTCCGCGGCGCGCGTCGACTATTCTTGACCACCCCGTGATGCCGGCCGGCCGTGACGCGCTGCGCGGCCGTTCCCCGAGTTTCCAGGTGCGCACCACCACGGCAAGGAGGCCCGCCACCCCATGAGCAAGAACACCCCGGTCGCAAGCTATAGCCTCACCGTTCGCCTTCGCATCGCCAACCAGCCCGGCATGCTCGGCAAGGTGACCTCGGCCATCGGCGAGGCCGGAGGTGACATCGGGGGGGTGGACCTGGTGGAGGCGGGCCAGAAGGAGATGACCCGCGACATCGCGTTCAAGGCCTCCGACGAGGCCCACGGCCAGGCCATCGTCGAGCGACTGCGCGGGGTGGCTGGGGTGACGGTGGTGAACGTGTCCGACCGGACCTTCCTCATGCACCTGGGCGGCAAGATCGAGGTCAACGGCCGGGTGACGGTCAAGACCCGCGACGACCTCTCGATGGCCTACACCCCCGGGGTGGCGCGGGTGTGCATGGCGATCCACGACGACCCGGAGAAGGTCTACAACCTGACGATCAAGCAGCACACGGTGGCGGTCGTCACCGACGGCTCCGCGGTGCTGGGCCTGGGCGACATCGGGCCCGAGGCCGCGCTCCCGGTCATGGAAGGCAAGTGCCTCATCTTCAAGTCCTTCGCGGGCGTCGACGCGTTCCCGATCGCGCTCGCCACCAAGGACGTGGACGAGATCGTGCGCACCGTGAAGGCGATCTCGCCCGTCTTCGGGGGGATCAACCTGGAGGACATCTCGGCGCCGCGCTGCTTCGAGATCGAGGAGCGCCTGCAGCGCGACCTCGACATCCCGGTCTTCCACGACGACCAGCACGGGACCGCGGTGGTGACCCTCGCCGCGCTCCTGAACGCGCTGAAGGTCGTCAACAAGAAGCTCAACGAGGTGAAGATCGTCTTCACCGGCGCGGGGGCGAGCGCGATCGCCACCGCCAAGCTCCTGATGCTGGAGGGCGCGCGCAACATCATCGCCTGCGACCGGGCCGGCGCGCTCTACCGCGGCCGGACCGAGAACATGAACCCGATGAAGACGTGGTTCGCGGAGCACACCAACGCGGAGGGCATCCGCGGGGCGGTGCGGGAGGCGATGGTGGGGGCCGACGTGTTCATCGGCCTGAGCGGCCCGGGAGTGGTGAAGGTGGACGATCTCGGCGCGATGCACCGCGACGCCATCGTCTTCGCGATGGCGAACCCCACCCCCGAGATCATGCCGGAGGAGGCCGGGAAGTACGTGAAGGTCATGGCCACCGGCCGGTCGGACTACCCGAACCAGATCAACAACTCGTGCGGCTTCCCGGGCTTCTTCAAGGGCCTGTTCGACGTGCGGGCGCGCCGGGTCAACGACGAGATGAAGCTGGCCGCCGCGCACGCGCTGGCCGGCATCGTGAGCGACAGCGAGCTCGGCGAGGAGTACATCACCCCCTCGATGTTCGACTCGCGCGTGGTGCCCGCGGTGGCCTCCGCGGTGGCCGACGCGGCGGTGCGGACGGGGGTGGCCCGGAGGAAGCGGGGCTAGACCTCCTCCTCGGCAACAAATCGCTGCGGTCCCACGAAGCCGCTCCCGTACCATCGACGCATGAAGAAGGTGCTGGCCGCCGCGATCGCGGTCCTGGTGGTGCTCGGCGCCGGCCTCTACTTCTTCGTGGCCCGCCCGCTGCTCCGGCCCTCCGAGGTGACCGCGGTCGCGGAGCGGGCGCTCGCCGCCGACGACCTCCTGCTGCTGGCCGGGATCAATGTCAAGCAGGCGGTCTTCCTCGAGAAGTGGCTCCTCGGCTCGCCGCGCGTCACCCCGGTCGCGGCCACGCCGCCGCCCGCGGTGGCGGACCGCTCCCTGCTCGACCACCTCCGGGCGGCGGGCGTGGATCCCCGCCACGACGTCGACCACGCGCTCTACGCCCTCTATCCGGCCGACGCCTCCGTCTCCCGGCACGCCGCGATCCTGGTCGGCCGCTTCAACCCCGCCGCGGTCAACACCTATCTCGCCCGCGAGCTCGCGGCGACGCCGCGCCCCGGCCCGGGCCCGGCCTCGTTCGACGTGATCCGGATCGATCCCGCCACCTGCCAGCCCGGGGCGAGCTGGGTGGTGACGGTGACCCGGGAGTGGATCGTGATGGCCGACCCGATCTCCCAGCCGACCCTGATCGCCCGCCTGACCGGCGCGCCCGCCGACACGCCCGAGAAGCTCGCGTGGTGGCGTGGCCTCGCGCGCGAGGATGTGGCGAGCGTGGGCATCCCGGGGCTCGAGCGGCTCGAGAGTGGTGCGACCCAGCCTTTCGTGAAGGGCGGGGCCAAGGCGCTGGCCGGCGAGGCCACCGCGTTCGGCCGGGTCTACCTGGGCCTCGGCGTGAAGACGGTGCCGCCCCAGGGTGTCCTGCGCATCGTCGTCGACGCCAAGGACGCGGCGCGCGGAGCGGAGAAGATCCGGGCCTGGGAGCAGGCGGTGAACGCGTCGCGCGACCGCTGGAAGGAGACGATGCCGAGCGTGGCCGCGCTCTACAACAGCATTCGGGTGCAGACTGCGGGCGCGCGCAGCACGGTCGAGTTCACGGTCGACCGCACGCTCGCCGCCAATTCGCAGCGGGTGATCGACGAGCTGCTGGCCGCCGCCTTCGGCGGGCTCGGCGTCCGCGTCAACCCGCCGGGCGGGGAGCCACCGACCGAGCGGATCGACACCGAGCCGGTCGCGTTCCTGCCCGCGGTGACCCTGGCCGCGCTGCCCGCCTACGATCCACAGGCCCAGTTCGCCGAGGAGGTGGACCAGATCCAGGGCCCGTTCGGGGTGAGGCTCGGCGAGCTGCGCCTGGGCGCGGAGCCGACGGCGGGCCTGGAGATCGTGGTCGAGGGCTTCGCCAACGAGATACCGAACGTGGGCGCGAGCGAGGACCGCGTGCGCCTGTTCGTCGACAGCGTGAAGTCGGCCGGCGGCCAGGAGCTGCTAAGGCCCGAGGCGTGCGGCCGGGAGCGGAACAATCAGCCGGTCTCGTTCAAGTCGACGGGCGGCAAGCGGCTCAAGGCCACGAAGGCGGTGCGGCTGGTCGCGGGCGCCGATCCGAAGGCGCTGCAGAGCCTGAGCGGCCGGGTTCAGCTCCGCCTGCCGACGCGGACCGAGGTGGTGACCCTGGACCATCCGGCTCCCGGCGCCACCGCCGAGCGGTACGGCGCGGTCTTCACGGTCACCGGGATCGCCCCCGGCCGCGTCTCCTACCAGATCGCGGGCGCCGGCAGCCGGCTGCTCCTCTATCGCGCGCTGAACGCCAAGGGGCGGCCGCTGGCCTCGCCGAGTGCGTTCTCCTCCGACTTCATGTTCGGCGAAGGCGTGTCCGGGCAGCGGCAGTTCGCGGGGACGGTGGACCGGCTGGAGATCGTGTTCGCGGCCGAGGAGGAGACGGTGGAGCTGCCGTTCACGCTGACCGACTTCGCCCCGGCCGGCAAGCCGAGCGGGCTCGCCCTCGATCGGACGCCCGCGTTCCGGCCCTACAGCGTCCGGGAGCTGCAGCGCGAGTTCCCGCGTCCGCGCGGGGCCGGCCCGCTCGAGCCGTTCGAGCTCTCGCTCGACCGGGTGCAATCGTTCTTCGCGATGCGGTTCGATCTCACCCTGCGGAGCCCGGCGGTCCCGAACTTCGAGCACGGCTTCGCGGCCGGCCAGCTCCGCCTCACCCGCGTCGAGCTCCGCGACGGCAGCGTGCTCACCCCGCCCGCGGCGGCCCCGGAGAATCCGGTCGCGGTGCGGTCGAGATGGGAGAGCGCGGTGCGCTTCACCGGCTCCCCCAAGGACGGGCGCCTCTCGACCTCGCTGAGCCTCTGGGTCGACACCAAGGCGAAGCCGGAAGATCTGAAGTCGGTGCAGGGCACGCTCACCATGCAGTATCCGCCCACGCTCGAGACCCTGACCCTCGACGATCTCACGGTCGGACGCCAGGTTCAGCGCGGCGACCTCACCGTGACCGTCGCGGCCCGCGGGCGGAAGAGCGTCACCCTCGCGACGAGCCGGGACGGCGACCGGGTCTTCTACGTCCGCCTCCTCGGCGCCGACGGCCAGGCCCTGGCCTACTTCGGCCCGAACATCACCGAGGGTCCCGGCGGGGCATGGCGCTTCGACCTCTCGCCGCTCAACCCGCCGATCAAGGCGGAGATCGTCCTGGCGGGGCAGGTGGAGCGGCAGACCCTTCCGGTGAGCCTGACGCCCCGCTAGCGCCTCGTCGCGTGCTATCCTCGCGGTCCTCACAAGGAGGTCTGCCGATGACGATCCTCGTCGCGCTGCTCGTCGCCGTCCTGCTGCTCGCGCCGGCGGGCGCGTCCGCCCAGGCGCCGCTCCAGCTCAAGGCGGGTAGCGGGGTCGGCCCCGGCAACCCGGTGAACGATGCCCTCTTCGATCTGGCCAAGAGCCTCGATCAGAAGAGCGGGGGTCGGATCAAGCTCGACGTGGTGATCAGCAACGGTCTCGCCAAGGGCGAGGCGGCGCATCTCGAGGGCGCGCAGCTCGGCACCATCGACATCGTGCCGATCGGCTCCGCGCCCATCGGCGGCATGTTCGAGGCGGCGTACCAGGCCCTCGACCTGCCCTTCTTCTGGTCCTCGCGCGAGCAGGTGTGGAAGGTGATGGACGGGCCGATCGGCCAGGAGCTGCTCAGGCGGATGGAGGCCAAGGGGGTGAAGGGCTTCTGCTTCGGCGGCGGCTGGGGCTTCCGCAACATGATGGTCAACAAGCGGCCGATCACGGTCCCCGACGACATGAAGGGGCTGACCATCCGCGTGCAGGAGTCGCCCGCCTACGTGGCGTTCATGAAGGCGCTGGGCGCGAACCCGGTGCCGATGCCCTACGTCGAGGTCTACCTCGCCATGAAGCAGGGGACGATCGACGGCATGGAGCTGCCGTCCTCGCTCGCCCCCGATCTGCAGAAGGTGGTGGCCGACTCGATGCAGCAGGCGTGCGCTGCCCACCGCCGCTTCGAGGTGGAGAAGGAGAAGCAGGATCTCGACGTCATGAAGAAAGCCGGAACGCAGGTCAACGGGGTGAAGGACCTGAAGGCCTTCCGGTCGCTGATGAAGCCGGTCTACGCGGGGGTGGAGCAGCAGGTGGGCAAGGAGTTCATGGACCGCCTCACCGCCGCGGCGCAGGCCGCGAGATAGGAGCCGGGCGATGCCCGCCTACGTGATCGCCAACGTGACGGTGACCGATCTCCCCGCGATGGAGGAGTACCGCAAGCAGGTGCCCGCCACCCTCGCCCGGTACGGCGGCCGATTCCTCGTCCGCGGCGGTGGGCACCAGACGGTCGAGGGCGACTGGAAGCCCACCCGGCTGGTGGTGATCGAGTTCCCGAGCCTGGCCGCCGCCCAGCGCTGGTACGACTCGGAGGAATACCGCGCGCCGCGGGCGCTGCGGATGAAGGCGGGGCGCACCGACATGGTGATGGTGGACGGCGTCTCGTAGCGAGGCGCCCCGACCACTACCGCCGCCCCGACCGCTACCGGAAGACGATGCTGCTCGGGCTGCCCACCGACACGACCTGGCCGGTGGGGGCGAGGGTGCCCGCTCGCGGGTCCACGCGGAAAGCCACGATGGTGTCGCTGTCCTGGTTGGCCGCGTAGAGGACTGTCCCCGCCGGATCGAGCGTGAAGAAGCGGGGGGTCTTGCCCTGGGTCGGCTCCCAGCCGACCGGCTCCAGTATCCCGGCGGCTCCGTCGGCGCGGAAGATCACGATGCTGTCGTGGCCCCGGTTCGACGCGTACACGAATCGGCCCGACGGGGCGACCGCGATCTCCGACGTGGTGTTGTCGCCGGTGAAGGCGGGCGGCAGCGTGGTGATGACCTGGAGCGGGGTGAGCCCTTCGCCCTCGGGATCGAAGCGGTAGGTGGTCAGCGTCGAGTCGAGCTCGTTGAGCACGTAGGCGTAGGGCGCGGTCGGGTGGAAGCCCGCGTGACGCGGTCCCGCCCCGCGCCGGGTGGCCACCGAGGGCGGCCGGCCCGGGAGGAGCTTGCCGCTGGCGGGATCGACCCGGAACGCGAAGACCGCGTCGAGGCCCTTGTCGGGCACCAGGAAGAATCGGCCGCGCGGATCGAAGGCCACGTCGTGCGGGTGCGAGGTGGTCTGCTGGGTGCGATGCGGGCCCGGGGTGCCCTCGAGCGGGACCAGATCGCGCCGCGCCCCGAGCGCGCCGTCGGGCTCGATCGGCAGCGTGGCCACCGTGCCGGTGTTGTAGTTGGCGCACACGAGGAAGCGGTCGGAGGCGTCGATGCCGAGCCGCACCCCGTTCTTGCCGCCGGTCGGCTGGCGCCCGAGCACCCGCAGGCGGCCGGACGCGGGGTCGATCGCGTAGGCGCTGACCTCGGCGCCTTCCCCGTGCGCCGCGTAGAGGGCGCGGCCCGGCCGGTCGAGGAGGAGCCACGAGGGGTTCGCGATGTCTCGGAGGAGCTGCAGGTGGCTCCACGCGCTTGAGTCCTCGTCCACCCGGTAGACGTTGATGCCCTCACCCCGCCCGTTGCGGTCCCTGGTGGTGTAGCCGCCGACGTAGGCGAAGGCGGTCATGGCGCGGTGAGCCGGTAGACGTAGACCTCGGTGTTGACCCGCCGGAACGTGGGAATCACGGCGGAGCGAGTCTACACCGGAGAATCGACCTTGACACGCCGACGCGGGCGGGGCTATGTGATCACGCGGGACCATCGGGAGGGCCAAAGGAGGCCAGCATGAAGGCTGCCGTGTTCCACGGGCCGCATCAGCCGCTCACCATCGAGAACGTCGACATCGACAAGCCCATCGGGCGCGAGGTGCTGGTGCGCACCGTCGCCTCCGGCGTCTGCCACAGCGATCTCCATTTCGTGGACGGCTACTACCCGTTCCCCACTCCCGCCATCCTGGGCCACGAGGCGGCCGGGATCGTGGAGGAGGTCGGGCTGCAGGTGAGCGAGTTCAAGCCGGGCGATCACGTGATCGCGTGCCTGTCCGTCTTCTGCGGGCACTGCGACTACTGCCTCACCGGGCGCACGCACCTCTGCCAGACGCGGCCGGTGCGGGCCAAGACCGATCCGCCGAAGCTCTCGTGGAAGGGCCAGCCGGTGAACCAGTTCGCCAACCTCTCCGCCTACGCGGAGAAGATGCTGGTGCACGAGAACGCGCTCGTGAAGATCGACGACTCCATGCCGCTCGACCGCGCGGCCCTGATCGGCTGCGGGGTGACCACCGGGGTGGGGGCGGTGCTCAACACCGCGCGCATCGAGGCGGGCTCGACGGTGGCCGTCTTCGGCGCGGGCGGGGTGGGGCTCGCGGCGGTGCAGGGCGCGCGCATCGCGGGCGCCCGCATGATCATCGCGGTCGACACGGTGGAGTCCAAGCTCGCCAAGGCCAAGGAGCTGGGCGCCACCCACGGGGTGAACGCCAAGGCGGACGATCCGGTGAAGCAGATCCGCGCCCTCACCAACGGCGGCGTCGACTACTCGTTCGAGTGCATCGGGCTCAAGATCGCGGCCGAGCAGTGCTTCGACTGCATCCGGCCGGGCGGCACCGCCACCGTGGTCGGCATGATCCCGGTGGGGCAGAAGATCGAGCTCGACGGGCCGATGTTCCTCCGCGAGAAGAAGATCCAAGGCTGCAGCATGGGCAGCAACCGCTTCAAGGTCGACATGCCGCACTACATCGAGCTGTACCGGCAAGGCCGGCTCATGCTCGACGAGATGATCACGCGCCGGGGCAAGCTCGAGGACGTCAACGAGGCGTTCCGGGCCATGAAGGCGGGCGAGGTCTCGCGCACCGTCCTGATGCTCGGGTAGCCCCATGGAGCCCACCCGTCTGGATCGACGCGAGCTGCTGAAGACCGCGACCGCCGCGGCGGCGGCCGGCCTGATCGCGGGCCGCGCCCGGTCCGCCGCCGCGCAGGCGGTCAAGTGGTCGTCGGGGACGGAGGCGCCGAAGCTGAAGGCACCCGCCAACGCCACCGACTGCCATCACCACGTCTACGACGCCAAGTACCCGGTGGACCCGAAGGCCACGCTGCGCCCCGCGGACGCCCTCGTCGAGGACTACCGGGCCCTGCAGAAGCGCATCGGGACCACCCGCAACGTGATCGTCCAGCCGTCGACCTACGGCATCGACAACCGCTGCACCCTCGACGCGCTGGTGGCGATGGGCCCGACCGCGCGGGCGGTGGTGGTGGTCAACGACACGGTGACGGACGCGGAGCTCCAGCGCATGCACGCCCTGGGCGCCCGCGGCATCCGCTTCAACCTGGCCCAGGCCGGCGCGACCACGCCCGAGATGATGCAGCCCCTGTCCGCCCGGGTGAACGCGCTGGGCTGGCACATCCAGATCAACGCGCCCCCGGCCAAGATCATGGAGGTGATGCCGACCCTGGAGCAGGTGTCGTCGCCGATCGTCTTCGATCACCTCGCTCACATCCCGCAGCCCGAAGGCGTCGGCCATCCGCTCTACGCCAAGATCCTGGCGCTGATCGACAAGGGCCGCACGTGGGTGAAGCTCTCGGGCGCCTACGCCGACACCAAGGTGGGCCCGCCGAGCTACTCGGACTCGAGCGCGGTGGCCCGCGCCTACGCCAAGGCCGCGCCCGAGCGGTGCGTGTGGGGCAGCGACTGGCCGCATCCCACCGAGAAGGACAAGCCGGACGACGCGCTGCTCTTCGACC
>Ga0207684_10003703_pt1 | contig 14803 bp, 9 predicted proteins | sample KBSK5501metaG_FD_184342 | JGI IMG/M metagenome (GOLD analysis project Ga0207684, IMG submission 184342) | Corn, switchgrass and miscanthus rhizosphere microbial communities from Kellogg Biological Station, Michigan, USA - KBS K5-50-1 metaG... | ecosystem: Host-associated > Plants > Roots >...
CCTGGGGCTGGAGTAGGTCCCAAGGGTTGGGCTGTTCGCCCATGAAAGCGTCACGCGAGCTGGGTTCAGAACGTCGCGAGACAGTTCGGTCTCTATCCGTCGTGGGCGTGGGAAGATTGAGGGGCGTCATCTCCAGTACGAGAGGACCGAGATGGCTGGACCGCTGGTGAGCCAGTTGCTCTGCCTGGAGCATCGCTGGATAGCTACGTCCAGAAGGGATAAGCGCTGAAAGCATCTAAGCGCGAAGCCGCATCCAAGACGAGTCTTCCCACTGGTTGGCAGCAACCAGTCAAGATCCCAGCGAGAAGAGCTGGTGGCTAGACCGCACGTGGACGCCTGGTAACAGGAGCAGCGTAGCGGCCCTAATGATCGTACGGCTTGTCTCCCGTGCAGCTGGCGTGTTGAGGCGTCTGAACTGCTCTTCACTGCAGGTACGCAGCACGCGCTGACCCTGCTTGCTCTCTCTGGCACTCGGCTTGGGCTTGGCAAAATTGAGGTAATAATGTTTTTCTGTTGGGGCGCATATTATGCGCCCTTTGTGTTTTTGGGCTATGCATGCATTCATAAATCGGCTAGAATAAGTGAATAATATTTATCAACGCTGGGCGCTGACAGAGTAGGAGTATCCAGAAATGCTGATTGACTTTCATACGCATCTCTTTCCTCCAGATATTCGCAAATATCGTGAGCGCTATTGTGAACGTGATCCCTGGTTCAATGCACTCTATGCTAATCCTCAAGTGGGCATAGCAAGCGCCGAAGACCTTATTGCGGAAATGGATACGTCTGGAGTAGATGTCTCGGTCACATTCTCGTTTGGCTGGACCGATGTTGGTCTGATTGAGGAAACAAATAACTATGTGATTGATACGATGCGCCGCTACCCTGGACGTATCTACGGCATGGCAGTGCTTCAGCCGACAATTGGTGTAAGGGCAGTTCGTGAGCTTGAACGCTGTGCTCAAACTGGTATGATCGGCCTTGGTGAGTTAATGCCTCACGGGCAAGGTTATAAACTGCGCGATCTTAGATTACTTGCGCCTGTTATGGAAGTTGTGCGTCACTATCAATTGCTCGTCCTCTCCCATTGTAGCGAGCCTGTTGGACATGCCTATCCAGGCAAGGGTGATGTTTCACTACAAGATATCGTTACATTTCTGACGGCTTTCCCCGACGTACGTTTTGTGGCTGCTCATTGGGGCGGAGGATTGCCTTTTTATGCTCTTATGCCAGAGATACAGCGTATCACGGCAAATGTATGGTATGATACTGCTGCCACGGTCTATCTCTATCGGCAGAACATATTTCCGATAGTGGCGAATCTGGTTGGTGTTGATCGTATTCTCTTCGCCAGTGATTATGGGCTGTTGCGCCAGCGACGTATTATTGACCATATCGCGCAATCTGGCCTGGATGAAGATGCACTGAAGAAGGTCTTAGGGGAAAATGCCCGGAGCCTGTTGGGGTTGTAGCTATGCGAGTTGTTTCATTAGGTAGCGGAAGTAGCGGAAATGCACTCCTTATTGAAGCAGGGCCGAACGGACGCACAAAGTTATTGGTGGATGCGGGTTTTAGTGACCGGATTCTGCATGAACGTCTGCGATCAGCAGGGGTTACCTTATCACAAATTCAGGGCATTTTGATTACCCACGAGCATGCTGATCATATTCTTGGCCTTCCTACTATCATGAAACGTTATGCTACTCCTGTAGTTGCTGACCCACGCACACTTACTGCGATAGAACAAATCTTCACAGCTGGTATCCTGCGTACGGAATCTGGCGCACTCGTTTCATTAGAACCCGAACCCAACATTGATCCAGGAAATCACCTTGTTATTGACGACATGGCAAGCGATCATTCCGTGTATAGTAGGGGCGGGGTTTACCCCCGCCCTGGACTTGATCACCTTGCTCTTGATCACCCTGATCTTTGGGACGACCCCCACAAGCGCCCTCATTCTACTCGCCCCGACAACATTCATCTCGCAGTAGGTGCTCGCTGTATGATTGGAGATATCGAAGTAGTATCATTTCCAGTCTCGCACGATGCTGTTGCTCCATGTGGCTATCTGCTGAGTGCAGGGGGATGTCGTGTATGTGTGGCTATCGACAGTGGAGAAGTTACACCAACCATGCTTGAGGCGATGAATCAAGCCGACTTACTCATCCTGGAATCGAACCACGATCGCGAACGCCTGCTGCGTGGTCCCTATTCATACTCCTTGAAACAGCGCATTTTAAGTCCTACCGGTCATCTTTCCAACGACCAGGCAGCAAAGGCAGTGTTACGTACCTGGCGTACGGATGCTGTGCGCTGGCTCTGGCTCTCGCACTTAAGTCGCACCAATAATACCCCGAAACTTGCATTAAACAGTGTGCGGAGCCGTATCCAGGAAGCTGGAGCTAACTTTGGGCAGATACATATCTCTGTATTACCTCCTACCATGGGTGCAGTATGGGATTCCACTCAATTATGGAAAAGCCCAACTTTGTGGGAGATGCAAATGTAGAGACCCGCTCTACACTGGAGCCTTGCTATCCAATGTCAAGGCCAATCGGGCGCGTTCAGCATCATGAACGGCATTGAGCGACTCGAAGAAGCCCAGCGCTCGTTCAAAATTGAAGTGGGCTCGACTAAGATCAGCAGAGCGTTCAATTGGAACGCCTTGATTGATTGCATCGGCTCGGCGCCGGTATAACAACCCGAGGCAATAAAGAGTTCGTCCCTGTTCCCAGGGTAAATCTAATTGCTCGAACTGAGCGAGCGCTTGCTGCAGGTCGTGTTCAGCCACCTCCCAATCTTGTTGTTCCAGGTACATTCGTCCACGTGCTCGTAGGGCTACCGCAAAAAACTTACGCGACCCAGACTGCTCTGCTATCGCTATAGCCCGCTCGCACATAGTCTGTTGCGCTTCCAGACTTTCACTCGTTGTCACATAAAGTTCAGCCAGTATGGCCACCACTGGCGGTGAAGGAAATGGCTCGTCTCGTTCAAGAGCCTCCTTGAAATCTGCGCATGCGCGTATCCAATCCTCGCGAGCGAGATGAATACTCCGCGAAGGTTCAAGCTCAACCCCTCGCTGCTCAGCCAGGCGTCTATACTGGCGTAGCAGCGAATCACTCTCTTCTGTGTTACCCGTTCGATAGGCGATATCTGCAAGCGTCTCAAGGGCATCTAAAAGCCAATGTGGTTCTTGCTGGTATTGTTCAGCTATCTGGAGAATGTTATAGGCTACTTCGCGTACTTCGCTCCAGCGGTTCCAATCATACCAGGTGTACATACGGCCTTTCAAACTTCGCATCAGCATTGAGGGGCTTTCCATGGTTTGCGCGATGCGCCAGGAACGGCCAAACCACATTGCCGCTGTGGGGAAGTTACTGGTACGTTGATGAATCCAACCTAAGGAACAGTACAGGTCATAGAGTTCATCTCGACCTTTAATCAGAGATACAAGTTCCTGGCGGCGGTGGTGTAGCCTGTGAGCCTCTCCATACTTATGTTGCTCCATATAGATAAAGCTCAAGGCATCCAATGTGACCCATAAAGAACTTGTATCATTGACTTCTTCAGCGATCCTGAGTGCTTCATGTCCGCTCTGAAGCGCTTTCTCTGCAAGTGCGGCTCGCTGATTCGGAGTGGCATCCTTCATTTGCCGGATGTACAACATTGCCTGGTAGGTAAGAAATAATGCATGGTCTCCATTTGGTGGGCGTCCCTCTAATAGTTTCAATCCTGCATCAATATATGAGCGCACCTCATGCATATCTGGGCAAGTGTTGAACCAACCTGAGAAGCGGGTAGACAGCTCAGCCATCTTCATATACAGGCACAGCAACTCGTCGTTTTCTAATTCAGGCTTTTCCTTCATGAGTTGAAGAGCATGAGCGTACTCATGCAAGGCTTCGTCTGCATTGGCGCGTTGCGCATAAGCATCTCCCAACTTGATATGCATCCTGGCGATGGTGAACGGGGTTGCCTTGCTATCACGTAGTAGATCGAGCGCCTCAATGTATGCTTGTATTGCGCGTATTGTGTAGTAGCTATGATATGCCTGGTCTCCTGCCATTGTCAGATAAATGATGGCGCGCTGGCAAAGTTCCTGCCGTGTTAGACGAATGGGCTCTGTCGGAGAACCGGGAACCTTGCTACTTAAGTCACTTGCGCTAGCTGAGTTTATCAACACGCTTGCTGACCAGGTAGCCAGTGCTTGCTGGTAGTGGTATGCAAGCAATTCTGCAAATGCTTCGGTATTGCCTGCAACTGTATTTTCTATCCAGAGGGCGAGTTGGGCATGTTTCTGTGAGCGGCGTATGCGTGGGATATTGTTGTAGACCACATCACGAATCAGCACATGCTTAAAGCTGAATACACGATCATGCTCAACGGGTATACGGGCCTGCTTCTCAGTTTCAATGATGAAGTCACGTTGAATCAGTTCATCGAGGGTACTCAGTACGGTATCGGTATCGAGATCCGTGACAAGTTCAACAATACCCTCTAACCAGAAAGTTCGACCAATGATAGCTGCATATTGAAGCACCTGCTTTTCAATCTGACTCAACAGGTCGATACGCGCGGCAAGCACTCCCTGAACAGTATCAGGTAAGCGAGGAAGTGGTAGCACATAGTGTTGATCAATCAGCGTATCCTCAGGCGGCGTAGCTGGACTGGCCAGTTCACTCATAATGGCCTCGTTCTGCTCGCTGATTGACCAGCAGCCATGCTCATTGACTAGCACGCCCTGGTCAATGAGCATACGCACAATTTCTTCAATAAAGAATGGGTTACCCTCGGCCCTATTCTGAATAGTGTGGTAGAACACATCAGGAAGCTCTTGTGTTTCGAGGAGTCCAGTAACGAGATCACGGCTTTCCTCAATGGTGAGCGCTTCCAGCACTATCGTTGTAAAATTGCGCCGCCCACCGCCCCAATCGCGTCGTCGCTCGTAGAAGTCTGGACGGGCAGGACACAGGAAAAGGATGGGTACATCATTGATACGATCTGTTAAATATTCAAGTAGATCAAGTAGCGCCTCGTCAGCCCACTGCAGGTCGTCGATTACAAGAATAAGTGGCTCCTGTCCTGCAATCGCCTCGAGGAAGATTCGCCAGGCACGCAGAAGCACTGCTTGCGTTCCGCCCTGTTCAGTGCTTTTGCTATACGTACTCCGTTGAATTTCGCGTCTCTCAATAAAACTCAGTTCGCTGCTATCGCCACCATGGCTGCTTCCTATGCTGCGCATGAGCGCGTTTGCAATTTCTGCAGCGTCCTCATTGCTCTTAGCTTTGGTCAGTATATCCTGCACAAACTCATTCAAACGCTGTCTTAATCCTTCCCTGCTCTCGCCATCTTCTACATGTAGTAAGGAGCGTAGTATTTCGACTAAAGGCCAGTAGGTAATCCCTTCTCCATAAGGTGGGCAACGGCCTTGTAGTACTCTGGGTGCGTTCAAACCTTCGTTGCAGGAAGTACATTTGGCCGCCTCTTGTTCACGAGCGATGAAGTCACGCACAAGACGCGATTTGCCAATTCCTGGAGTGCCAAGCAAAGTAATCAGGTGCGAATGTCGTTCAGCTTGAACTCGCGCGAGGGTTGCATGCATCAACGTGAGTTCTAGATCGCGCCCCACCAGTGGAGCTTCCAGCCCTTCAATACCACGTGGATGTTGAATAATAGCGTAAGGGCTTGTTGCATCGTGCCCACGACGGAAATCCTGTACGACCCAGGCATGGATTGGTTCCGGCTTACCTTTTAACGTTAAAGGCGCAAGTGGGCGGAACTCAAAAACGTTACGGGTTGCAAGATATGTTCGTTCTCCCACCAGGATCATATCGGGCATTGCCACCTGCTGCAGGCGTGCGGCAACGTTAACTGCGTCGCCAGTAATGAGGAAATCATGCCTCCTGAATTGAGCGCTGGGAGCGGCAACCTCACCTGTGTTAATGCCAATGCGCATTTGCAGGCGATTTGCTTCGGGATCTTGTGCCTGCCGTCTCTGATTGAACCTGGCAAGCGCTGCCTGCATGTCCAGCGCAGCTCGAATGGCGCGATCGGGATCGTCTTCATGAGCAATGGGCGCTCCGAAAACCGCCATCACTGCGTCACCGATAAATTTCTCGACGGTGCCGCCGTGGCGTCGTATCTGCTCGGTCATCAGGTTAAAATATCCCGCCAAAATCGCCCGCAAATCTTCGGGATCCAGTTTATCAGCCAGGGGCGTCGAACCAGTGATATCAGCGAACATAATGGTCACGATACGCCTTTCCTCGGGTGCCGTGAGCCTGATTTTACTGCCATCCTGGTCTGCTGGGTCGTGAGTTCTCTCGGCTTTGACAGGTTGAAAAGATGAGTTCTCGCTCGTAGTTGTTATTGATGCTAATGACGTTCCACATTCAATACAAAATTTTGCCATTGGTAAGTTGATCGTGCCGCAGTGAGGACAAACAACCAGACGATTCCCACATTCAAGACAAAACTTCGCAGTTGGTGGATTCTCAGTTTGACAATTCGGGCAGCGCATTTACAACCTGCTTTTAAGGTCACTTGATCAGGTAGCTACAAATGCTATATAAAAGTCCAACCTACTCTTTTTGAAGAAGGAACGACTCATATTATTGTACAACACTAAATTAGTATACGTTGGACAGTTTCATAGGGCAGGCACAAAGTCACCTGCCGGAGTTACAACAACTACCTCACTGGGACTATTTGTTTTTGAGCTTGACGGCATAAGCAAATTTGCGTACTATTGGGAATAACGGAAGGGAGAGCATAATATGCGACCAGAATACCAGGTGGAGAGTCGCAGCTATGACCAGCTGCTGCGAGGATCATGGCGTGGATATCGGCTAGATGCGACTACAAAACTTAGTGATGAAAATGTAGCAGAGACTTCCAGCGATTGTGTGCGTCTCTGGATGCCAGCAGGAACACCAATGCAATGGTCGACCGGGACGCGTCCACTTCGCTACAATTGTTTGCAATATTACTGGCCGCAACGCTGGTACACACTCAGCGCATTTTATAAAGCTCGTTCATTGATACATACCTACGCCTCAATCATTAAGCCTGCCACCTTTGAACTTGAGCACCTTCATTATGTAGATCTCGATCTAAGTGTCTTAATCAAGCCAGAATTGACCTATGAAGTGTTGACCCAGGCAGAGTTTGACGAGCTGGCAGATACCTTACACTATGATGAGGAGACACGCATAGGGGCATTAATGGCAATGGGCACGCTAACCAATGCGATTCAATTAGGAGTTGGCCTCTTTGCTACGATCCCGCATACGCTGCGCCAGTTAGATTTTCATCTGGCAGCATGCCGCGAGTAGGCATACGAGGAGTCATCTATGCCCAAACGCATTGACCACGTTGCAATCATCGTGCGTAATATCGAACAATCGCTTGACTTTTATCGAGATACCCTGGGCATAACACCCAGCGAGATAAAAGAAGTTCCCACTGAGCAGGTGCGTATTGCTTTTCTCCCTTTGGGTGGTCCAAATGGCAGCGAGATTGAACTGATCGAGCCAACCACAACCGATTCCAGCCTGTCGAAATTCCTTGAAAGGCGCGGTGAGGGTCTCCATCACATCTGCCTGGAAGTGGACGATATCGACGCTGCTCTTGCTGAGATGCAGGAGAAAGGCGCACCGGTACTGGATAAAGAGCCGCGCATTGCCGCCGAGGGTCGCGCGATCTTTATCCATCCCAAGGCTGCAAATGGAGTACTTTTGGAGTTGGTGGAGAGAGATACCTCATCATAACGGAATATTTCCGTGCTTCTTCGGTGGATTCGCGTCCCTTTTATTCTTCAGCATTTCAAGCGCCGTAATCAACTTCGTACGTGTATAGCGTGGCTCGATCACTTCGTCGATGTATCCTCGGCCGGCAGCGATGTAGGGATTGGCGAACTTCTCGGTATATTCCGCAATCAGTTCCTTGCGTCTCTGCTCTGGGTCTTCAGCTCTGTCAATGTCATCCTTGAAGAGGATATTCACCGCGCCTTCTGCACCCATCACCGCGATTTCAGCAGTGGGCCACGCGTAGTTGATATCGCCGCGCACATGTTTGCTGTTCATCACATCATATGCACCGCCATAAGCTTTGCGTGTGATCACCGTGATTTTAGGCACAGTTGCTTCACAGTACGCATACAGCAGCTTTGCCCCGTGGCGAATAATGCCATTGTGCTCCTGACTCACCCCTGGTAGAAAACCAGGTACGTCCTCTAACGTAATGATCGGGATATTGAAGCAATCACAGAAGCGTACAAAGCGCGCTCCCTTATCCGCTGAATTAATGTCGAGCACACCTGCCAGGGTGTGCGGCTGTTGTGCTATGATGCCGACGGAGCGACCATTCAAGCGAGCAAAGCCGACGATGATGTTCTTTGCAAAATATTCTTGTACCTCGAAGAAGTTAGCATCATCGACGATATGCTTTATGACCGCCTTCATGTCATATGGCTTGTTCGGATTATCCGGGACAATCGTATTTAGAGCTTCCTCTGCTCGCGTAGGTGAATCGACTGGCACAAACCTCGGAGGATCTTCAAGATTATTTGATGGAATGAAGCTCATGAGCTGGCGAATCATGCGGATGCAATCAGGCTCGCTGGGACAGGAGAAATGCGCTACACCACTTGTACTATTATGCACCATCGATCCACCCAACTGTTCCAGGGTCACATCTTCATGCGTAACCGTCTTCAGTACGTTCGGTCCTGTTACAAACATATAGCTCGTCTGCTCCACCATAAAAATAAAGTCAGTGATGGCTGGAGAGTAGACTGCGCCGCCCGCGCATGGTCCCATGATGGCTGAAATCTGCGGTACAACGCCGGAAGCCAGTGTATTGCGTAGAAAAATATCGGCATACGCGCCTAGGCTCACGACACCCTCTTGAATCCGTGCCCCTCCGGAGTCGTTCAGGCCAATCACCGGAGCGCCATTCTTCATGGCAAGATCCATAATTTTGCAGATCTTTTCAGAGTGCGCTTCTGAAAGCGAGCCGCCAAAAACTGTGAAATCCTGCGAGAAGACATAGACCAGCCGGCCATCGATCTGCCCATAGCCAGTGACGACACCATCACCCGGAATTTTCTGTTCTTCCAGGCCAAAATCCGTGGAACGATGGGTCACAAACATATCCAGTTCGTTGAACGTGTCCGGATCTAGCAAGAGATCAATTCGCTCGCGTGCTGTAAGCTTGCCTTTGTTATGCTGAGCCTCAATACGTTTGACACCACCACCCAGCATCGCGGCTTCTTTTAAATGGTGAAGCTCTTCCAGCTTCTCTTTTGTGCCTTTCACCTTCGGAGTCTCTTGCGGAGTCTTTTCACTTATTGCCATCGACCGTTTCTCCATGCATGAAATTGTGAACGTTATATGTATGGCAGTATAGCATGCAGGTAATAAGCGTGTCTAACCAGCGTCGTGTCAGGTTTATTCGAGAAGTGACGGGGGTTGTGGGGAGTTGGGTGGGGACGCTTTCCCTTGCATCTCTGCTGACTTCGTAGCAGTACTTCCTTGCAGCTTGCCTGACCGTAGGTACTTCCTTGCATTCTGACTGAGCGGTAGCGCAAGCCTTGCAGTTGGATGACCGCGAAGCGGGAACTCCTTGCATCTCTGCTGACTGCGTAGCAGTAGCCGCGCATGCGGCGTTGCAGAGATGTCTCACAAGAAGCTGCGCAGCAGCGTTTCCAACTGTCTAAGATAAGCTGCGCAGTAGCAATGTCAGAATGTCTATCAAGAAGATGCGTAGCATCGTTGGCAAGCTGAGTACAAAGGATGACGCGCAGCGGCGTTGCAGAGATGCTCTCAAGCTTCGCCAGCGTCGTTGGCGAGATGGATAGGTGCCATCATCGCACCGCCCAGGAGCTCATCCAGTCAAATTCAGCGAAATGGTGAATAATTATATCTGCTCTAGATAAGTCTTGTTCCTCATTGAATCCATTGCGGTAGCCAACACAAAACATCTCAGCGTTTTTTGCGGAAAGAACACCATTCTTCGAATCTTCAATAGCGATGCACCTATCCGGACGTACACCTAGTCGTTTTGCAGTGAGTAGATAGATCGCAGGAGATGGTTTCCCCTGTCCCGCTAATTCATCAGCGCTTACCACCACTTTAAAAGAATCACGCAAGTTAAATCGTTCAAGCATGATGTTTATCCAGCTTGTAGGAGAGGAAGAAGCCAACGCAACAGGAATATTTTTACTATTCAAAGCACTTAGTAGCTCCGCGAAGCCTTCCATGAGAGACACTTTTTGCCCGTAGATTTCGTCAGCCATTTCCTGGTAGATCTCAAGAAATTGTTCTTTTGTTTTTTGCAGGTGGTATGTGTTGGCAAGCAGTGTGTACAAATCAAGCACGCCGAGACCAATGATCCTGTCTTGATCATGCACGCTCCAGGTCGGAATCAGTGATTGTAAAAAATATCCTTCGGTAGTTTTCCAGTGTATCTCACTATCTACGATGACGCCGTCCATATCAAAAATAACTGCATCCATAATAAAGAAACCTATTCACCAAACTGATGTACCTATTCAGCAGGGGGTTCCAAGGGGCCTGCAAGGCCCCTTGGCGGGGTGCGGGGTGTCCCCGCATTTCTTTCCCACCCCGCTGCCAGGGGCGGCCTAAGAGAAAAAACCTGAATTGTTACGAAGAAAAGGGAATGATACCATTGCTTTCTGGTAGTTCACAAAAAGAACCTATAAGAGTATACTACGTATTACAAGGAGAAGGTAGTTGTGGAGCCTGCATCTGAACGCTCAGGCTTCTAAGCTATTGTATTAGCAAAAGTAGAAGGGCATGCCTTTTACTATGATGAACTAATGCTATGCAGAAACGAGGAATACTTACATGAGTTGGAATCCTAACCAGGGTCAAGACCCGAATCAGCCAGGTCAATATGGTGGCTACGTTCCGCCATCACAACCTCAACCAACGGATCCTTATAGTAACCCACAACCAGGATATGGGCAGCAACCTGGTGGATATCAACAACCCGGCGGGTATCAGCAACCTGGATATCAGCAGCCCGGTGGGTATCAACAAGGACCATATGGAACGCCTCCCTATGGCGCCCAGAGTCCTTTGGGTCCTACCTCGATGGGTATGCAACCCAATATTGAAGCAGGCCTGAGCTATGTGTTTGGTTGGGTGACGGGCCTCATCTTCTTCTTGATGGAGAAGCAGAATCGCTTTGTGCGTTTCCATGCGATGCAGTCGATCCTGTTCTTTGGTGGCCTGACGGTAATACAAATTATTCTCAATGTTATTGGTAATTTCCCTTTCCTGGGCTTTTTTACATACCTGGTTGGGGTTGCTGTAGGCATTATTGGTGTAGTAGGCTACATTGTCCTGCTGATCAACGCCTTTCAAGGGAAGTACTTCAAGTTGCCCATCGTTGGCGATTACGCCGAGAAATACGCAAACCAGGGTATGTAAGTCGAGCAATAACTCCCTGAGACCAACCTCATAAAAGAGACTTCTGTGCATTGAATTGATTCGTGTGCAGAAGTCTCTTTTTGCCTGCTTGTAGCAACCAAAAATAGCGCTAAGGATGGATGTGCTATACTTCCTATTACCGTAATTTCATCTCTCATATGAAATCTGCTTAACTCCCCAAAGGAGGCATCATGACTATTACATCGACTCCAGGAATAACAACGACCGAGAACCTTGTAGCAGGTTGGCTCACACCAGATGAATTCAGTGTTTTAGAAGCCGTATGCGAAACGCTGCTTCCTTCGCTTGAGCCTCCTGTGGGAAGTTCCGAGACAATAGTTGCATATTATCGTCGATCCGCTCGCGATTTGAACGTTGCGCAACTTGTAGCAGAGACGCTCTCCTTCGAGAATGAGCGAGGGAAGGCCGACTTTCGCAAGTTGTTAAGCTTATTGTCCAACCCTGCTGCAGGTCTGATGCTAGCGGGCACTCCTCGTCCGTTCAAATCGCTCTCCCAGGAGAAACGCGAAAAGTATCTGACTGCGATGGCAAACAGTCCAATGGGACAATTGCGACAAGGCTACCAGTCTATAAAACGCTTGTCTGGCTTTGTCTATTTTGCTGCCCCTGATGCCACGGGCGTTAATCCAAACTGGGAAGCGCTTGACTACCAGGCGCCCGCTCCTCCTCCAGTTGAGATATCCCAGCCAATCAAGCCGCTCAGGATTACAGAAGCTATCACCCTGGAAGCAGACGCCGTAATCATTGGTTCTGGTGCTGGAGGTGGAGTAGTCGCGGGTGAACTCGCAATGGCTGGAAAGAGCGTCGTTGTACTGGAGAAGGGCGGCTATAACAACGAGGCAAATTTCACTTTGCAGGAGGCACAGGCGACGCCCGAACTCTACTTGAAGCGCGGCACCCTCACCACAAAAGATCTAGGCGTGATTGTCCTGGCAGGGAGTACCCTTGGTGGCGGCACAGTTGTTAACTGGATGACCTCATTTCGCACGCCCAGGGAGATATTGGAAGAATGGGCGAATAATTCTGGCCTGAGTGATCTGACCGAGATGACACTGCAAGCAAGTTTCGAGGCGGTTGAACAACGTATCAGCGTAAGTACTGTCAGTTCACATAACAAGCAGAATCAATTACTGGTTGATGGATGCAATGCGCTTGGCTATCAAGCTAATCTGCTGCGCAACAATGCTATTGGCTGCGAGCAGCGTTGTGGCTCCTGTGGTTTTGGCTGCCGATACGGGTGCAAGCAATCAACTATGAAGACCTACTTACAGGATGCATACGACCATGGTGCGCGCATCATTGTGCGTTGTTCCGCTGAAAAGTTGCTCATCGAAAATGGGAAAGCAGTTGGCGTAAAAGCCATCGCAATCGATACAGAGACTGGCGAGACACATAGCGTGACTGTTCGCGCTAAAGCCGTCATTGTAGCGGCGGGAGCAGTCCATTCTCCTGCTATCTTGTTGCGTTCAGGTATAGAAAATCCACACATTGGACGTCATCTGCACCTGCATCCTACTACGACAGTCGCGGGCATTTATCCTGACAAGGTTTATAGCTGGCAAGGTGTGATGCAGTCAGCATATTCGAACGAGTTTGCCTATCTTGATGGCAACTACGGCTATAAGCTGGAGGTACCGCCAGCGCATCCAGGGCTTATTGGAACGGCTACTCCCTGGTATTCACCCCGTGAATACCGCGAGCAGATGCTCCAGACGGCCAACGTTGCGACATTTATCATACTGACACGCGACAAAGGCGAAGGAAACGTTACTATTGATCGTGAAGGTGAACCCATTCTGGATTATGTTGTCTCTGTTTATGATCGCAAGCATCTCATGCATGGACTACGCCAGGCAGCGCGTGCGCATTTCGCGGCTGGTGCTCAGTCCATCATCACTCTGCACAACAAACGTACGCGCATTGATCGGCCAGAGGGAGGAGCAGTCAGTGAGAAGCAGTTCCGCGAGTTTGATCGCCAGATTGAACGCCATGGCATGGGTCCCAATCGCGTCATGATGTTCACCGCCCACCAGATGGGAACCTGTCGTATGGGTGCAGACCCCAAAAACGCCGTCGTTGATGGCAATCATGAGGTGTACAGTGTTAAAGGGCTGTTTGTGTGTGACGGCAGCGTCTTCCCGGGAGCGTCGGGCGTGAATCCTATGCTGTCGATTATGGGGCTTTCACATAGGGCAAGCCAGTATATTAAGTCGACTGTATAATCGTCATGCCTGTGGAGAAAGTTAGCCCTCTTCCAAGCATTTCCACCCATATGTACGTAAAACAATTGACGCCACGAACAACAGAGGACGTCGTTCCCAACCAAATGGAGAGGGACAGCACCTCCCCTCCATCTTCTAATCAGTTTGGAGGGCAGGCGCTGCCTCATCGATCAATTGCAGTCGCTCGCCTGCGTATTGATTCGCAAAATTTGTCCTGCGCCAGCTTGGGGGAATCCGAAGCCGATGTTCGAGACGTAGAGCTTTCCGTCCGGACCAAAGGTCATACCCGTCGGGAATGTCAAGCCCGAGGCAACTGTGGTGAGCGTGCCGTGCTTACCGATGCACACCACCTGGCCCGTGCCAGCAGCCAAGGGGCTGGGGAAACCGGCGGTCGTGATGGTTTCCAGGGCGAACAGACGACCCCGTGCATCAAAGGCAACGCCCAGCACGGCGGTCAAGCCCGACACTGCAACCTTGACTTGCCCACTCGGTGTGAGCTTTAAAATGAACTCGGTGCCCGGTCGGATAGGGAAGGTGCCCAAGGTGCTAACATAGAAGTTGCCACGGTAGGTAATCCCCGTTGCCCCCTGCCAGCCGGGTGGCGGAACGAACATGGTGGATAGGTCGACCACGCGGCTGACCTGGCCTCCTGGCGTGATACGGTCTACTTCCTGGTGATTGGCTTCGGTGACGTACAGCACGTCATGGGTCGCAACCATACCGTACCAGTCGCCGTCCGGCTCAAAGTCGCCGACGGAGGGGTTTGTGATAGGATTCGCCTGGACAAACTGACTGAGGTTTGCAACAAGCGTCCAGGTACCATTATCGCGATTCACCTGGTAGATCCCATTGGGAACGTTTGCATTGCCGTGCGAGCACCCACCACCGACAAGTAACGCATAGAGTGTATTGCCAATAAATGCGACAGATGCCACCCCCTCCTTGTCACTCCCAAGAGCTGGACTCGTTTGAGCCGAAGGAAGATTGTCGATGACAGTCGAGCGCACGCCAGCAGTACTGATCTTGGAGATGCGAGCGGTCAATCCACTCGTATAGGGTCCGACGGGAGGCACGACCTGTGTACATTGTTTATCGGTCGAA
>Ga0207684_10003706_pt1 | contig 14797 bp, 18 predicted proteins | sample KBSK5501metaG_FD_184342 | JGI IMG/M metagenome (GOLD analysis project Ga0207684, IMG submission 184342) | Corn, switchgrass and miscanthus rhizosphere microbial communities from Kellogg Biological Station, Michigan, USA - KBS K5-50-1 metaG... | ecosystem: Host-associated > Plants > Roots >...
CGCTGCGGTATTTCAACCGCGCCTATGTCTCGTTGGCGTCATCCACGAACCGAGGCGGGCGAAGCCACACGTCATGCACTTCCGCTTTGCCCCGAAAGCGACGGTCGGCCGTCAAGATGCGATCCGCCGCTAGAGTGCTCGCGCTTCACTAACCAAGCGATCGAGCGAAGGCGGCGCGTAGAAAATGTGTCATGACTTGACTTTACCGCTGTCCGAAACAGACCGATTTGAAACCGCTCAGAGGTTTAGCCAATCCTGCCACCGGCAACTCGCGCGAAGTCGAGCCAACCGAGAGCACCAGGGGACCCTTGCCTTCCAGTACAGGAATAAGCTTTGGGCGAATCTGCTGCAGTGCCTTCCCGTCGGCGTCGATTTCGCTGGCAAAGCCAGGCCGTCCGACGCCAGCGCCATCCCCCTCGAACTTGCCCTCGACGACAAAGCGGGCCGCGCCGTTGGTTAGCGTGAGCGTGGCGGCTTGGCCATGTCCAATGCCGATGTCTTGCTCCGACAAGACGATGAAACTGTCGACGTCCCGCAGACATCCCAATACCAGGACTCGCGGCCCGTCATTCGCGGGCACAAATCTCAGGAAAACGCGTTTGCGCGGGTCAGAGCCGAGCGACCAGCCCTGCTTGTCACCCTGGTCGGCCGAAGCCGGCGAGACAGCACCCGCAAACATGGCAAACGTGGCAGCCATGATCGCGAGCAGCAAGCGTCGAAATGAGCGCCTGGGCATCGGATTGCTCCTTTTCAGGGTATCGAATTGGTGCAGATCAGTCAGGAGGTCACGGAACGATTTTACAACCTACTAGCCACGAGGTGGGCGCGCTTGAATACCGTCCCGCTCGGTGCCGACACATCATCACAATTTCCATTTCCGACGACACCGCAGCATGCTCGATCAGCGGGAAGCGACGGGTGAGGTCGTTGCCGGGACGACTATAGAGCCTCACCTGTGATCTTGCGGGCAATGATGCGGAATCTGCTTGATCTCGTGCAGCCAATCGCTGCCGGAGGGCAGTTTGTTGGTTTTTGTCGAAAGACGGGCACGATGAATGCGTGCACAGTTGGCTAACCACAATTGCAACTTTACCGGGTTGACGCTCGCGTTTTTGCTAGTATTGCCTCGGTCATGACGTTCTCCGTTTGCGTCGTGGCAAAACCCCGGCCCGTCGACGGATGCCCCCGTCAGATGGGGCCGGGGGCGTTTGTATGCTCTCCATACTCAGGCGGCTGGCGATTCAGACTGATCGAGAATCAGTCCGCGATGCTTCTCGAATATGCGCAGCGCCTCTTCGTGCGCCTGGTGGCCGCTCTGGCTCGACGAAGTCCCGCTCATTCATGTGCGCAGTGATCTCGAATTTGCGGCTGACCCAGAGTATTGATGATTGGTAAATGTTTGTTGTAACTCTGCAACGGTTTCCAAAACTTTTTTCGTCCGAAAGCGATATTAGGCTTTTTTAATGCCAACGAAGCGTACGGCTGGATCGATCAGCTGATCTATGTGGGGAACAAATCATGCGTAAGCTGTTGCATACGACCGCCGCCATAGCGGCGCTGCTGGCACTGTTGACGGCCGCGAATGCCGCTGACGTTGGCGTCCGCCCTCCGGTCTATCAGCCGCCTCCGGCCTATGTGCCTCCTCCGCCATTTAGTTGGACCGGGTTCTACCTCGGCGGCAACATCGGTGGAGCTTGGGGCCAAGGTAACGTGACCGATAGCCTCTTTGGCCTCAACTTCGGCACTACAACTAACAACGGCGTGTTCATTGGTGGAGGTCAACTCGGGTTCAACTACCAATTTGGCTACGGCGTTCTCGGCGTTGAATGGGACTTCGACTGGGCCGGGAATAACAACAATACGGGCAACGGTATTCTTATTCCGGGCATTGGAACGATCCAGGCGACTTCCAACAATGGGTGGATCACGACCGTGGCTGCCCGGTTCGGCGTGACCAATGGTCCCTGGCTCTTTTATGGCAAGGCCGGCGGCGGTTGGGTCGGCAATAACAGCTTCACGATCACCAATGTGACGACCGGCGCATCGATTACCACCTCCAACAACAACACCAATAGCGGCTGGCTGGTGGGCGCGGGTATCGAATGGGCTTTTGCGCCCAATTGGTCGGCGAAGGTCGAGTATAATTATCTGGGGCTGGACAGCCGGACATTTACTGTTCCAGCCGGAGTGTTCCTTGCCGGCGACACTTTCACCACTAGCAATCCGAATGTTCAGATGGTGAAGGTTGGAATCAATTACCGGTTCAATTATGGGATAGGCAGGTACTGAGCGCCGAAGCTTCAAATAAATTGAAAGGTGCCAGCGTGGAAAATCCGTGGGCGAGCTTTTTAGAGGGATTGAAACACATGGGCCGGCAGCGTGAACAGACCGCGTGCTGTCTCCATCGGCTTCAAGAAGCGATAGAAGGCGCAGATCGAGGAGCTACCGCCCGAATGGCTCGGCGACTCGGAGTTTCAAATCAGCGGTGGAGCAACGTCACTCGTGGCCTACCCTTGGGTATGGACTTGACGCGCCGCCTTGTAACGAGATTTCCGGGGTTAACGACAGACTGGCTGTGGTTCGGCCGAACGGACGGCATGAGCGTCGAGATGGCCGAGGCACTTAGGCTCGCGGATGGGGGCGCTGGCCCTCTGGGATCACGAGAACCGCACGCTAACGCGCGCGACTCGGCCATGACAGGTTCGGCAAAGCTGGCGGCGCGAGTAAATAATCAGAGCCTCTGACGTCTATGACGCCCCATCCCAAGGCTGCCGGCTATCCTTATGACCCGTTCGCCCCCGACGCACTTCGAGGCACTCAGTTGTATTTGCGGAGTCAGCTGCAATGGATGAGAATGGCGCCGACACACCCGAACAAGTCATCAAATTTGCACCCAAGGTAGGGCCGCGCAGCTATGACACTCTGGTGGAAGAGGCCGGAGAAGCCATCATCGCAAAGCTCCAAAAGGCTGCGGACCTATCGAATGAAAACTGCGACCGTGCCATGACGTTGGCGCACAAGCTTTCGATGCAGCTCAGAGCCGCCGAAGATCGAGTAAATCAATTAGAGGCCGAGGTCGAACTCCTCCGGGACCGCGCAGTCCGCGCGGAGCGTTGGCTTCAAACAATTCAGAAAGAGATCGAGGAAAAGCTCATCGCGCCGAGATCGGCCAACGCCACCCAACAGACCTCGCTTCCCCAAGACGCCAAGTGTTGAAACCTCAGAGGAAGTAGCTGACCAACCTACCTACCAGGGCGCGAGTTAGAGGTCGCCCACGACCAGCCCCATCGGCCCCGTCGAGAAGCGTCGGCGAAGCGGCATCGAGATTTTGGAAAGAGCTTGAAGAGTAATAGCTATCGAGTGAGACTCGCGAGCATTACGCTCGCCGCGGCCCTGTGCGCTGGGTCAACTCCGTGTGCGTCCCAGGATGGAGAGCGGCCTTCGGTTCGTAACGTTTCTCCTCCGAAGGTAATTCGCACCTATCGACCACGCATAGGTGCTGATTTTTTCAAACAGGACACGGTTCGCTTCGAGCGTGCGCGCGTCGACATGAGCGGCTCGATTCTGGCTGATGGGCACAACTTGAACCTTTATGGAGCAGTGCTAGTTCGGCGCGATAGGATTTGCACTACAGCAGAGGGGAGACGGTGGGCATGCGGGCAGCGCGCATTTATCGCCCTGCGGAGCTTATTGGAGGGAAAGTCAATCACCTGCAGGTTCAAGCATGTCACGGTCCCGCCAAAGGCAGTTTGCTGGGTCGGGGACAGCGATGTCACACACTTGCTGCTCAGCCAAGGCTGGGCAGAGCTTGCGGACGAGGTGACAGAAGCGAGCTACGTCGAAGCCCTCGCATCTGCCCAGAGCAAGAAGGCGGGTATTTGGGGAGCCGGTCCGCCGTGAACCGTTGCTGGAGGGAGCAGTTTCGCACCCAATGCGCGCGTGACAGGGTCCTATTACGAACCGCCGACGCACAGAGAGTAGAACGCCCCGGGCGTGCCCAGGCTTTAGGACCGACTAAGGAAACGCTCCGTATGAAGCGGCGCGAGTTCATCATCTTGCTCGGCGGCGTGCTGCTGGCCGGCGGTGCCCTGCTCGCTACCGCGTCTATCGCCCAGAGCGCGGCTAAAATTACGTAGTTAGTTAACGTTTCTTGCTCCTCTTGTGCGTGGTTTTGGATTTAGCCTTCGATTTCGAGGGCGTTCGCCGTTTTCTCGATGCTTTTTTCGCTTTCTTTGCGGACTTCGCTTTCTTCGCGGTCTTTGCTTTTTTTGCTTTTTTGGCAGCGGTGGTCTTTCGAGCCTTGGCCTTTGCACTCCTGTCAGCGCGCACTTTTGCCGCACGCGCGTCTTCATCCTTGAAAGGGTCGGCGTCGGTGGCAGCGAGGACACTCCAAGGCTTGTTGCCATTCGTCAGCGGGAAGAACAGCAGCCGGCGGTTGTTCTTGAACGTACCATCGTTGAAGTTGGGCTCGATCCAGCCATCGGTCGTATCGAGCAGCAGCACGTTCTTGTGCTGGTCGGCTGTGGCATTGATGATGTCGCGCGCCCGAAAATGCCGGAAAATCCGATCGAGTTCGGTCATGTAGATGTCGGCGGCGCGCGTGTTGCCACGGATGAGCAGCATGTTCTCGTCGTTGGCGGTCAGCGAGTTCTTCGAAAAATTCGCCGAGCCCGAGCAAACTAGCGGGTCGTCGGACAACGGGTCGATCAGCAGCACCTTGGCATGGACGAAGAAGACGTGACCCTTGTTGGTCGGCCGCGCCAATTCCTCGTCGACAAACCACTGGTCGAGGCCCGAATTCGGAATGGGCGCGACTTTGGCGCCGCCAACCCCTCTCTTGAACCTGATGAACGACTTTCCGAGGATCGCGCCGTTTGAGAAGGCGAGCTTACCGCGGTTGCGCTTTTCGGCATCGTTGACCTCGGGGGCAGGGATGTCCTCCAGAATGACAAAACGCATTGCATCCCGCTTCTGTCCGAGCGCCGCGAGGATGGTCATCGCGACGTTGAATGGGATCGTCATCATCGCGAGACTCGCCGTGTCGTCGATGCGCTGGCCGTACCAGTCGAGCATGTTGTCGGCTTTGCGCGGCGAGAAGAAAGCCGCAATCGACGACTTGGCGATGGCGTTCGGCGGATTCGGTGTCAGGTCGATGGCGTTCTTCAAGGCCTTGCTGTGCACCGGGTCTTTGGCCAGTTCGGTCCAATAGTCGAGATAGGTCTTGGCCAACTTCGCATCCGCCACCTGATGCCCGACATTGGTCTGCCCGAAGAATCCGGTATCAGTGAAATTAGTCGATCCGGTCCAGACTTGCATCGGCGTGCCACCAACGAGTTTGACCATGAACTTGTTGTGCGGAATTTGCGTGCGTGTGCGGACGTGCGTGACGGATTTCGGCAACCGTGCCTTGGCGATGGCCGCGCGGTTCGGGTCCTTCTCCTTCTTGGTGTCGTGATAGACGATCTGTACGTCCACGCCGCGATCGATCGCGCGCTTGAGCGCGCGCAAAACCGGGAGATAGGTAAACTCATAGGCGCAGACGCGCAGCCCCTCACCCTGCTTTGTATCGTTGATGTATTTCAGGCAGGCTTCCGCGAGCCCGCGCGACAGCCACGCGGTTTCAGGATCGAGCAGCTTGCCGTCGTCACTGACATTCTCGGTCATTTCATCCGTCAGCGGCTTATTGTTGAACGTCGTTTCGAAAGCGTGGCTGGCGATGGTGCCACGATTGAAAAAGACGCCGTGGCCCTGATCGAATTCAGGCTCGGTCTTGATCGAGAACGCGAGCGTGTGCCGTTCTTCGAACGCGCGGATGTCGCCGTAGAGCGCAATGATCGTGAAGTCGTAGCTGGTCCCGGGACTCGCGTGATAGTTGGACCACAAGAATGTCTGGAACGGCTGGTCGCGCGACGAGAAGTCCTGCTTGGGATCGTGGTGCGGGACCAGCTCCTCGAAGAACTTGATGCCGCGAAGGAAGGTTTGCGGCTGCCCGCTGACGCCGCGCTTGATGGCGAAGCCGCGCAAGCCCTTGCGCGTGTCCGCGTTCATGTCCATCGCCATCAGCACGACATGCGTGCCTGCAATCGCCCTTACTCGAAACCGGGTGTCGCCTTGTGAGACGCGCAAAATCAGGCCCCCTACCGTCGATTGGGGGTGCAATTATCGGCGGCTGTGGAAATTTGTCGAGTGACCCGCGCCTCGTCGCGTGGGCAAATGGCGACGGGTGGTATGCAGACCGATTGCCGCCAAGGCTCGCTGATAAACGCTTTAGAAGAATGTAATCGGGGGTTTGGCGGTCTGCACTCGGCGCTAGAGCCGAGATAATGAGGCTCTAAATACGTTTCTGGACCTCTTGGAGGACCTCGGGTTCTACCTTTCTAATCGTGTCACCGTCACCGTCACAGACTGCGAGCGACCCTTCCATAGCGCCCGGATTTCCCCCAGTTAGGCGATCGTCGCTTGCTTGATTAGTTTCCGGCTATCAGCACTGTCGAAGCAAACTCACCCGAGCGTCCTGTGGGTTTCCCGGGTTGAGGTTACCCGGCATCAGATGTCACGCCGCAAATTCCGCTCAATCGGCACAGTGTGGAGCATTGTCCATTGGAGAAAAGTTGGAGATGCGGCAAACTAGCAGAGCCTAAATTGCCTTAACTCGCTGAAATCATTGGCGCTCCCTAGGGGACTCGAACCCCTGTTCGCGCCATCACGATGACATTGCCGATCCAGAAGCCAAGCGCCCCCGACACCTTGTTGAGAATTAGGTCCGCACCTGCGCGTCATCTCACCGATCACCAGGGGCGCGGCCGTGACAACCTCTTTGGAAGCGGGTGAGTTGGCGGTCCGCATGATCAAAGCAAGCGAATGGGCCGTCAGCAATTGGGCCGGCCTCAAGGATCGGTCGACGCCCTCGCGACTCCCATCCCCCGCATCTCGCAGCACACGTCAAGCAACTCGAAACACAGGAACGGGGATAGGCACCCCTCGGTACGCCATCGACCCCCCTGGGGGGATGTCTTCTTTTATTGAGCAACCCCCAAATGCCGAGCGCGGCTGCGGCCGAGTTGTGCTAAAAATGAGTATATGTATAGTGGTTGAGGTGCCGAATGCCCCAATGGTTTTGGAATAGTGGCCGGCCAAACTGGCGATAATCGCCGGCAACAAGGCCAAAATCGCCCGGAATTCGGAGGGAATCCCTATGGAACTGGCTGCATTTCCTGGGAAACCCCTGCCGAAGCCGCCGGGGCACCTCAAGGCGGCCGGCCGCAGGCTGTGGACCGACATCGTCACCCAATACCGCATCGCCGATGGCGCCGGTCTGGCGCTCGTTACGACGGCGGCGGAGGCGCAGGACCGCATCCGCGAGGCGCAGCGGGCTATCCGCCAGTACGGCGCCCTGGTTCCCGACCGCTACGGCGCCCTGAAGCAGAACCCGGCCTGTTTTCTAGAGCGCGACGCGCGTGCCGGCATGCTCAGCGCCTTGCGCGCCCTCAACCTCGACCTCGAACCGTTGCGTGACCGCGGCCGCTCGACGGTGTTTGACCGGAAGTGACATGCCGACGAAGCGAACATGGCGCGAGCGACAGGGGGTGGCGTTCCCGAGCGCGTATCAGGCCAGCGAACTCCTGACCGGCGAAATCTCTTACCCCGTTCTAGGGTATGACGGTTATGGCGACGGTGTTGGGAAGGATCTGACCGCCTTCATCACCGTTCTGATGCGGGTGGATTGGGCCGAGCACCGCGATGCGTTACTGCGGTTCTGGATCAGCGGCGAGTATTCCTCCCAGCTCCCGAATACCAAGCCTTGGTTATTTTACCGCGGCGCGCCGGGGACGCGGCCGTGGGCCTGGTGGTGGCTTGAAAAGCATCCCCCCATCGGCGACGACGAATCCGAGGACGAATACCTGACTCGCACCAAGCAATGGCTTCCGAGCGAGCGCGAGTGTTCGAGGCGGCCGAGCGCGCGCCGGAGCCGGACGACGGCGATGCCGATCTCACTCCCTGATAGTTGACTTCACGCCGTCATGACTGCGGCCGCAAGCGTGCTTAGTGTATAACTCGCACTGCGGCTCCATTACTGATTTGAGGAAAAGGGAAGACAGAGAACAGAAGAAAGAAGAAGTAGATGGGACCCGTCTGTAGGACGGGGGCGCAGGTACCTGCGGTCCCCCTAGCAGGTTGAACCTGCGGTGCCCTTGAGCATGTTCGGCACGCTCACAGTGTAATCAGGGCCACACGGACCGTTTTACCACGCTGGCGGGTGACCACGATCAGGCCTGCAGCTTCCAACTCCCGTAATGCCTTGTCCTTGGTGTGCCGGCTGACACCCCATTGTCGCAGTCGCCCATTAGGCACCGGAAACTCCAGAGACCGGTTCTCGAATGCCAGCCACACCAGCCAGATCCAGACCATCGCCTTGCGCGTGTTGGTGGCCTTGGCTGCCGCGCCCGCAAACCACATTGGCAGCTTGATGTAGCGGTCCGGCTTTTTCTGTTCGGCCGGCGCTTTCCCCACAGGACGCCACAGTCTCTGGTCCATCAGGCCGTTTCCTTCTGGCCAGCGTGGACCGGCTGCTCCGCCAGCCTCGCCAACACCCAATTCCAGATTTCGATGCCGCGTGGGTCGCTGTAGCGGTCGGGATAGGAAACGATCTTGTGGTCGACGCGCAGTTCGAATGGCCCATCCATGGTCGAATTGAGCACGATGCGTGAGGCCCGCCGCATGATCTGCTCCATCTTCGCGGTATCCGGTTCAATGCGATCGACCGGCGCTTCGATCAGCACTGCATCATGAACCGGCGCTAAAACTTGAAGACCGTGTCGCGCCGCCAAGATGATCGCGACGCGCAAAATTTCAGCGCCCATCGCTTGGATCGGCCAATTGCGAATCGAGCGCTCGTTGAACTCGGTGATACCGACGCGGCACTCCCAACCAAAGCAAGTCCACATGATACCGGTATCGAGGGCACGCGCGAGCCAATCGTTCGACCAGGCCCAATACGGTGCAAAAATTTCACGATGTTGGTTAAGCATCTCGTGCGCGGCAATTTGTGAAATGTTGAGCCGGCCAGCCAGCGTGAGAAAGCTCACACCGTATTGCGAGCTTAACAGTCCGACCTTGTATTGGTCGCGCAACGACTCGTGCGTTTTCTTCGTTGCTCCCGGCGGCGCTGTACCGACAAGCTTGGCAAAATCCAGATAGGGTTCACCGTTCGCGTAAAACTCCCACATCCGATTGCGCCCGCTGCAGTGACTTTGCGAAAGGGCGGCGGCGATGCCGAATTCCATCGCTGAATAGTCGATGTAGCTGACGGCCCATCCTTCTTCAGGTTTGATCAGCGAGCGCAGCCATACGGCCGGTGAGAAAATCCATTGCGATGCCTTCGGTTGGGTGCGCGAAGTTTTTGACTTGTACGGCCATAACACGGTCCTGTTTCTGCCGTCGCTGCCGACCGCCAATTTCACTTTCCGCATCTTGTCGCGGACGTGACGCAGCTGGCGTAAGTTCTCAAGTTGAGGATGTCCACGACTCTGCTCCTCCCAGGTCTTGCGTTTAAGATTGAGCTTACCGGTCTCGAGCCGGGGCCAACTGTCGAGCAGTCCTTCGCGTCGGAGATAGTCCTCGAACTTGTCGTAGTTGAACGACCATTCACCCAAATTATTGCGCACGAAGACGCCGTATTGGGCGTCGATGGCCGGTACCATGTCGTCGCGGATTTGTTTCCAAATGCGCGCATCAGAAAGCGGCGTGAAAAGTTTTTGATCGAGCGGTACGCCCCAATGTTCTGAGCGTGCCAAGCAAGAAACAAACTCGCCGCGATAGAGCGCCTGCTTCAGATTGATGTGGGGAAGTATCTTCTCTAGTACACGCAAGTTATCGGACGCATCACCGAGGCAGTATTTTAGAATCTTTTGCTTTTCCTCAGGCGTGAACGGCGGGCCCTGCATGATGCGTTTTCGCATCTCATCTTTTTGTTTGGCATCAATGCAGTCGAGACCAAAATAGGTAAGCGCACCGAGCAGCCCTTTGCCGGCCGGCACCAAACGTCCGTTGGTGATGTTGCGAAATTCCGCGTTGAGATCGAGCACGTGAACCGGCAGTGCCCAATTGCGCGCGAGATGGCAAGTGCCCTCGGCATTGAAAACAAAACTTACAAGGAGAGCGTTTCTGCCGATCGGATAGGGCGGCGTTGGTCCGAGCTCGTCGAACCACAATGCGAACGACCGGCCGCTCCAGAGCTCGCGGCCGGCCACGCAAAGCACGTTGGGGCGTTCGCCGGACTTCGGTATCCACTCCGCGTCGACGCCCCAGGCCTCGTCGAAGGGCAGCTCATTCTTTGTCATGGGCGGTCTTGTCACGCGCGGCCCACTGCAGGAGCAGCGGATGCTGCGCGGTGTCGATCAGCCGCCCTTTATCCTTGAAGGTCAGGCGAAATATTTTCGCCGTCGTGCTATCGGTCCACTCGATTTTTGGGGGGTCAGCCATTTTGTCTCTCCCTTAACTCGTCGTTGAATCATTCTTGTCGTGAGTAGTCTTGTCGCGCGCGGCCCACCGCAAGAACAGCGGATGCTGCAGGCTGTCGATCAGCCGGCCTTTGTCTTTGAAGGCGAGGCGGAAGATTTTCGCCGGTTTCAGATCCGGCCAGACGGGCTCATCGAAGCGGCCCTTGGGCGCGTGAAAGACCTGATAACTCCGGTTTTCCAGGTCGGTATAAAGCCTGACCCACTCGCTTTCGCCGGCTAGCAGACCAATCTCTTTGGTGCGGGCATATTCGTTCTGATTGCCCTCATTGTCCGGACACCGAACAGGGATGATGCGCACTGCTCCGTGCGCAGTCACCGTCAGATACAACGTGTGCAGTGAGGTCGTAATGCCAATACCCGCCAGCGCCTCAATCATGTTATCGGTGACACAGAAATAGTGCCGTTCCATGCCGACCTCGACGTCGACTATCGGCACTACCGGACGAAACTCTTTATTCGTGCGGAAGAATTCATTTTTGCCCGGCGTTTTGCTGACGGCGATCGTCACGATGCCGACAGCGCTCGCTCCCTTCACGCCGGGGAGGTCCTTACGGATCGAGCGAAACTCCAGTTCCTCCTCGTCCAGTTCCTCCTCGGGAACGAGCTTGAGGTCGGGCTTCTTCGTTGTTTCGTCGGACATGTCGTCCTCCTCTGATTTCTTGCGATTGCGATGATGGAGTTGCGGTTCTTCGTTAGGCGGTGGTTGTCTTGCACTCGCGCGCGCGCCGCCACGCCGCGGCGGCTTCGTGGCTGATCAGCGTGCGCGAGCCGACCTTCATGGTGAGCGGCCCCCACCCTTCACGTTGCATTTTGAAAAATTGATCTTCGGAAATACCGTGGAGGCGGCAGAATTCGCGGATCGACATTGCGAGCGAGTTTAGGTCCGCGCTCACCGGCCTCCGCCTGTACTTCGGGGGATCAGCCTTTTGTGTTGTCTTTTTGCCGGTAATTTCTGGACGCGCCGCCATCGCCGTCACTCTGCTTAAACCCGATGGCGGACGATACGGCGGCGGAAAGTGTTTGCTTAGGGAGAGATCGGGGGAGATCGGGGGGAATTACTTGCGCTTGATGTTGAGTAGGAACCGAAGTTTCTCACGTATTTCCTTCTCGTTGTTCTCCATCCAACCGATCTCTTCCTTGAGAAAAGTATGCATATACCTGACCAGCGCTTCGAGATTTTCTAGCATCTCTGGTTGATGGCGAGCGAGGCGGATCGTCTCAGCCGCTACTAGCATCGGCCAATCGTCCTTGTATTTCGGCCCTGGTCTGCGTCGGGGCTCAGGCTCCGGGTCGGAACTTATCGTCATGTCTGACACCATCGCGTCGGCTCGCGCTTCCGCCGCTTCCGCACGCGCCTGTGCCTTCTCCACGTGCTCGGTTGCCGCTTGCAGCACTGCCCGCGCCTGCTCCGACTCGGCCCGTGCTGTCGCCGCCTCTGCTCTTGCCGCCTCGGCCGCCGCCGTTGCCGCCGTTGCCGCCGCCTGCATCGCCTCTGCCCTCGTGTCCGGCTGTGGCCGCAGCGCCATCACATCGTCGATCTCAAGCTCCCAAGGCAATCCCCTCGCCCACCCCAAGCCCGGGCCAGTGCTCTCGATGTCGGCGGTCCAGCGGCCATCTGCTTCGAGGGTGGGCACGACCTTGGCACTCACGGCGATGTGGGGCTTGATTAGGACGCCGTCGCACCACAGGCGGAAGCTGCTATTCGTTCGGATCGCCTGCATCATCTCATCGGCGGCGGCCATCGGCGAGAAGTCCGGGCCCAGCAGCGCGAGTGCCTCGGTTGGCGAGCAGCGCCCGCTCATGATCGCCGCCCCGGCAGCGCGACGACGTTGCCCGCCGCCGGTGTGACGGTGTCGAGCAGCGCGCGGCGAGCGAGCGCGTCGGTGTGCTCGGCGATGTGTCGGGAATAGGTGCGCTCGATCATCTTGACAGACGTGTCGTGCATCGCCGCCACGACCCTGATCGGCGTGTTGGCGACCAACTGCCTCACGATCGAACTGTGCCGCAAGGCGCTCAGCGTCACGACATCGGGATCGAGCCCCGCGGCTTCGACTACCGCGCGCATGTCATTGCGATGGTGGCGGCTGCGCCCGTGTCCCCATCGCTCGCCGTTGCTGCGCAAGAGCAACGGTGCGTCGCTCGGTCGTCCGGTGGCTTGCTGCTTGAGCACCGCCGCCAGCGCCGGTGTGATCGGCACCGGGCGGCGCTCGTGGCGCTTGTTGCGCGTCCGGCCCTTGGCCGAGAGCGGCATAAGCAGGCGTGGCTCCGGTCCGTCGGCTTGCAGGTCGCCGATTTCGAGGCGGGCGAGTTGCGAGAGCCGCGCGCCGGTCACCGCCGCGACTTCGACTATGAGCCCGAGTGCACGATCATGGTCGTAGGCAGCCGCAACGATGCGGCGCACTTCGTCGTCAGTAAGGATGATGTTGCGAGCGACGTGCGCGTCCGGCAGAGCGGCGAGACCGACTTTCCAGGCCCGGTGGTTTGCGACGCGCGGGTCATGCGCCGCCGCAAGTTCGAGCGCCGCCCGCAGGCCTGTCTTTGTGCGATTGACAGTGCCGGGCGCGAGCCCCTTGGCCAATAGGCTATCGCGCCATTTCCGAAGCTCGGTAGCACCCAAGAGTGCGACCGGTTTGTTCAAGATCACGCCGGGCAGATGGATGCGCGGGTGCTCGGCGTTGTACGGACTGCTGCCGCGCGCGGCCAAATCCTTTTCATATAGCGTGAGAGCTTCGCTGACTGTGAGGGGGCGGCTTTCGTCAATCGCCTGGCCGGGCTGCCGCCGCGCGAGCGCCCGCGCTTGGTCGATGGCTTGCCAGAAGGTCAAGACGTGCGGCGGGCTTGCGGGCTCAAGATCGTCGGCGACTGCTATGCGCTTGATCCACTCGGCACCGCCGTCCGCGACGCGCACGTTCCACGTACCTGCCCCGGCATTTCGCCGGTAGCCGAGATGGATGCCGGGGCTGATCGTGGTCCAGTACGGTTTTTTGCGCACCGAGAGGCGGCGGCGCGCGGTGGCGCTTTCGAGTCGAGCATTGCGAGGCTTGGGCATCGTGAACTCCGGCGTCCGGTGAGTGTCCGGAACAGCGGAGTAAAGTAGCACCAAGCTCGATCAGGCGCTAGCGTGCTACATTATGCAGAATCAATAAGTTGTTTCTGTCTCATCAAGTCACATAAAGCTCCATCGGATTGCAATTTGCTATGACGCGGGACGCTCGCCTCTCGGCGTCAGGGGATGACGCACGCGATCAATCATCTGTTCGCCGAAACGCCCCCGGGAAGTCTCTCATTTCGATTTAGCGTCCGCCGGCATCGCCTCGGCGATGAACGGCCACCATCGGTCTCTCAGCACGCGAATGTCGGACAGGATCTTCTGTCGCTTGTCTTCGGGCATTTCGCTCTTCGGGTCCGCCAATTGATCAAGGCCCTTCTCGACCTTCGACCAAAATTGAGCGCCGCCGATCTTGCTGTAGTCCTGGAGGGTCGTTTGCCAGGCAACGCGCGTGGTTTCGAGCTTCGTCGCAATGAGATTGGTCGTGATAACGAGTGCAACTGCGACCAGAACCACAACGATGCCTACCTTCAGCGTGAACTGCGCGAGACCCTGGGACGCGGGGGGTGCGACGGGGTCGGCCGCTACGACCGGGGATAAATGTTCGATTTCGCCGGCTGCGGTCAGATCTTCCAGAAGCGCCGCTTTTTTTCGCTCCAAAGCATCGATCGCGCCCTGGATATCGGTTGCCGTCGCGTAGAGGCCGAGCTGGGGGGCGGCCGCGATGATCTTGCCGTCCTTTCGGCGAATTGAGATTTCAAATTTATCAAGTGGGTTCATGGAAGGTCTCCCCGCGCTCCGGATGAGTTTCTCCCAATTCGCTGGCTCGCGAATCGGGACCTGGACAGTGTGTCATTGCTCCACCGACTGCCGCCGCCATGGTGGGCCGTCGTGCTCGATATGACCGCGCTGCGATGCTGGCATTAGCGAATGGTACTTGGCCGTCGCGCGCCTTTCGCCTCTGGCCTCTGGATCATTATGGTTGCCGCTATCTCGAGAATCCCGCTATCATTTTTTTGCAGCCGCCATGCTATTCAACTCCGCGCAGTTCATATTCGTATTTTTGCCGATCGTCCTGTCGGTCTTTTTTTTGCTGGGAAGCCTCCGGGAGCAGATGCTCGCCGTAATGTGGCTGGTGATCGCTTCTCTCGTGTTTTACGGATTCGATGACCCCTATCGCCTCTTGCCACTGATTCTTTCGTCGATTGCCTTCAATTTCTTCATCGGT
>Ga0207684_10003709_pt1 | contig 14790 bp, 12 predicted proteins | sample KBSK5501metaG_FD_184342 | JGI IMG/M metagenome (GOLD analysis project Ga0207684, IMG submission 184342) | Corn, switchgrass and miscanthus rhizosphere microbial communities from Kellogg Biological Station, Michigan, USA - KBS K5-50-1 metaG... | ecosystem: Host-associated > Plants > Roots >...
CCGAAGAGCGACATGCCGGTCGGATGGTCGCCCATGCCGGGCAGCGAGCGCGAGGGCGGCGCCTCCGGCGACGGGCGGACCAGGTCCATCAGCCCGGTGCGGGCCCAGAGCGCGGTGCTGTCGAAGCCAGGCCGGCTCGCCTCCGCGCCGGTCTCCCCGTAGGCGGTGATCGAGCCGTAGATCAGCCGGGAGTTGAGCGGGGAGAGGTCCTCCCAGCGCACGCCGAGGCGGGCCCGCCCGTCGAGCGGCTCGTTGGTGACGAAGACGTCGGCGCCCCGCACGAGCCGGTGCAGCACGGCGCGTCCGTCCTCGGTACGGAGGTCGAGGACCACGCTGCGCTTGTTCCGATTGTCGACGATCCAGGGGAAGTTGTGGGGGCTCGGCGGGTAGCCCGCGTTGCGCAGGCGATAGGTGTCGCCGCTCGGCGGCTCGATCTTGATCACGTCCGCGCCGAAGTCGGCCATCGCGGTGGTGGCCACCGGCCCCGCGATGTAGCTCGCGGCGTCGATCACGCGGATGCCGTCCAGCAGCCTCACCGCCGCCTCAGCTCTCGCGCAGGGCGGTCTCTTGCTCGACCGCGTTGCGCAGGAGCGCGGCGCCGCGATAGATGCCGTGCACGAACTTGCTGTAGGGCATCACCACGAACAGGGCCAGCACGCAGCCCAGGTGCACCGCCAGGAGGGTGCCCATGGCGCCCGTCGCGCGCAGGACGAGGAGCACGAGCCCGGTCACCGCGGTCAACAGGATGAGGAGGATGAACGCGAAGTCGGTGCCCAGCAGGTGCGGCGCGCCGGGCTCCGGGTCCGCCGCGATCTTGAACCAGAGCATGCCGGCGGTGCCGACGGTCATGCCGAGCCCGCCCACCGTCCCGAGCAGCACCGGCAGGCTCGCGAAGGGAAACGGGGAGAGCCGGCCCAGCCCGTGCTCGTAGAACGCGGCGACGGTGGTCGAGGCGAAGCAGAGGGCGAAGCCGTAGAAGAGGGCGTGGTGCAGCCAGCGGCGCGCCTGGGAGAACCCCTCGTCCTGCTCGTTGCACCCGTCGCCGCCGCCTCCCAGGTTGCGCAGGGTGGCCACGTCGACGAGCGCCCGCCACCACGCGCGCGCGCCGGGGAACGGGCCCGACGCGGTGCCCTTCCAGTATCGGACCGCGCCCGCGATGAGGGCGACGATCGAGAACGAGAAGGTGGCCGCCGCCACGGAGATCATGGCCCAGGACGGGATCACCAGGTAGAACGCGCCGGGGGCGTTGTGCACGCCGTAGAGCACCGCCGGATCGCGCAGGAGCCCGGTGAGGAGCAGCAGCAGGGCGATGCCGAGGGCGGTCGCGAGGGACACCACCGTGCCGTTCCGGCGGAACAGCCCGGCGAGGAACCCGGGCCACGCGTACTCCTCCCAGGTCTCGGCGCGCAGGTCGGCCAGGGTGCGCGGCAGGTTGATCCCGAACTCGTGGGGCGGCGCGTACTGGCAGGCGTAGAAGCACGCCCGGCAGTTGTGGCAGAGATTGGCGAGGTAGGTGAGATCGGTGCTCGCGAACTCGCGCCGGAGCTCCATGGCCGGGAAGACGGCGCAGAAGCCCTCGCAGTAACGGCAGGCGTTGCAGACCTGCATCGCCCGGCTCGCGTCCTGCATGGCGTCACTGATGGGAAGTGTGACGCGCATAAATGGCGGCCTCCCGGCCCGCGATCCGGCCGAACACGGTTCCGATGGTCATGCCGAAGCCGGCGAGGTAGCCCTTGCCGAGGATGTTGCCGGCCATGATCTCGCCGGCCGCCCACAGGTTCTCGACCGGGCGGCCGTCCTGCATCAGCACCCGGGCGCACTCGTCGACGCCGACGCCCAGGTAGGTGAACGTGATGCCGGGGCGCAGCGGGTAGCCGAGAAAGGGCGGGGTGTCGATGGCCCGGGCCCAGTGCGTCTTGGGAGGGGTGAGCCCCGCGGTGGCGCAGTCGTCGAGGACGTGGCCGTCGAAGCGGCCTGGCTGCACCGCCGCGTTGAAGTGCTTGACCGTCGACTCGAGCGTGCCGGCGTCGAGCCCGAAGACGCGGGCCAGCTCGCCGATCGAGCCGGCGCGAATCGCGGGAAACACCGAGGGCATGAACAGGCGCTCGGCCTTGGCGTCGACGATGCAATAGGCGATCTGGCCCGGCTGCTGCGCGACCAGGCGGCCCCAGATCGCGTAGCGCTTCGGCCACAGGTCCTCGCCCTCGTCGTAGAAGCGCTTGCCGGCGCGGTCCACCACGATGCCGAAGGGAATGCAGTCGAGCCGGGTCACGATGCCGCCGTCGAATCGCGGGGCGCGCGCGTCGATGGCCACCGCGTGGCACTGGGTCGGGTCGCCGACCGAGGCCGCGCCCTGGTCGAGCAGGTTGCGGAGGATGCGGCCCCGCGCGTACGGGGTCCCCCGGATCAGGAAGTTCTCGGCCGCCTCGCCCCAGTACTCCTTGAGCCATTCGATATTGCCCTGGAACCCGCCGGAGGACGCGACCACCGAGGTGGCCCGCACCCTCTCCGGGAAGCCCTTGCTGCTCAGGACCGCTTCCCGCACGCGGCGGTCCTCGACGACGAGCGACTGGACCTCCGTGTCGTAGAGGACGTCGACGCCCAGGCGCTCGGCGGTGCGGTAGTAGGCGTTGACGAGCGCCTTGCCGCCGCCGAGGAAGAACGCGTTGGTCCGGGAGAGGTTCAGGGTGCCGGTCAGCGACGGCTGGAACCGGACTCCGCGTGCCTCCGCCCACGCGGTCGCCTCCGCCGAGGCGCGGATGGTCATGCGGGCGAGCGCCTCGCTGGTGGCGCCGCCGGTCACCCGGCGCAGGTCGTCCCAGTACTCGGCCTCCGCGTACGCGTCGGTGAGGACCGAGGTGGGCGCCGAATGCATGGCCCGCAGGTTGCGGGTGTGCCGGCTGTTGCCGCCGCGCATCGCGCGGGGGGCGTGCTCGACGAGGAGCACGCGGGCGCCCGCCTCCCGGGCGGTGATGGCGGCGCAGAGGGCGGCGTTGCCGCCGCCGATCACCAGCACGTCGTAGGGACGGGTCAGATCGGCCATCTCACCGCTCGGGCGGCCGACGCGTGTGCCAGTCGGTGGCCGCCTCGTAGGCCCAGCCGATGCGGAGCGCGGTGGCCTCGTCGCCGGCGTGGGCCACGATCTGGAGCGAGAGCGGCAGGCCTCCCGCGGTGAAGCCGTTCGGCACCGCGAGGCCGCAGAGCCCGAGGTAGTTCACCGGGCGCGTGAAGTGGGCCGCGGTGCCGGCCTGGTCCGCCTGCTCGACCGGGATCGGCGGAGTGAGCGCGGTGGGCGTCAGGAGAGCGTCGACGTCGGCGAGCGCCGCCTCCACCGCCCGGCGGTGCGTCTCCCGCTCCGCCAGCGCGAGCAGGTAGTCGCGCGCCGACACCCCGCGGCCGAGCTGGATGCGCGGGCGCACGTGCGGATCGACCGGCTGGGCCGGGTCGTCGACCAGGTGGCCGACGAAGCGATAGCCCTCCGCGCCGATGATCCGTCCGGTGGCGGCCGCGTAGTCGCCGAAGCGGTGCGGCAGGGTCACGCGCGAAACCTGGGCCCCGAGCTTGGCCAACGCGTCGACCGAGGCGTCGTAGGCGGCGAGCACCTCGCGATCGACGCCCGAGCGCTCCGCGTCGGGCATCACCGCGATCCGCAGGCCGGCCACGCCGCGCCGGAGGGTGGGCAGGGGATCGGCCGCGGTCCACGAGAGCGTCTGCGGATCGCGCGGGTCGGGCCCGTTGAGCAGGCGGAAGAGGAGCGCGGCGTCCTCCACGGACCGCGCGATCGGCCCCGGCGTGTCGAGCGTGAAGGAGAGCGGGAGGACCCCGTAGGTGCTGATGCGCCCCGCGGTCACCTTCAGGCCGACGATCCCGCACCAGCCGGCGGGCAGCCGCACCGAGCCGCCGGTGTCGGTGCCGATGGCGATGGGGGCGAGGCCGGCCGCCACCGCGACCGCGGAGCCGCTGGAGGAGCCGCCCGGGGTGCGGTGCACCGCGAGGTCCCACGGGTTCCGCGGGGTGCCCATGTGGGTGTTGGTGCCCCAGCTCCCCATCGCGAACTCGACGGTGTGGGTCTTGCCCAGCACGATCATGCCCGCCGCGATCGCGCGCTCGGCCAGGGTGGCGGTGACCGGCGAGACGCGGTTGGCCCAGACCTTCGAGCCGCCGGTGGTGACCCGGCCCTCGAGGTCGACCAGGTCCTTGAGTGCGATCGGCACGCCGTGGAGCGGGCCCATCCGGTGGCCGGAGCGGATCGCGCGGTCGGCGCCCTCGGCGGCGAGGCGGGCGTCGTCCGCGTATACCGCGATGAAGGAGTGCAGCAGCGGGTCGCGGCGCTCGATGCGCTCGAGCAGCGCGTTCACCGCGTCGACGGGAGAGAGGGTCCGGGCGCCGAAGGCCTGCGACAGCTCGGTGACGCCGGCCCACACGGGATCGATCCTGGTCATGTCGGTGGCTCCGATGCGCGCTTGTCCGAGACGATGCGCCCCTCTTTGAGCACGAGGAGCAGTCGGCGGAGGTTGGTGATGTGCTCGAGGGGGTTCGCGGCCACCACGATCAGGTCCGCGAGCTTGCCGGGCTCGATGGTGCCGAGGTCGTCGCCCACGCCGCAGAGCGCGGCCGCGTGCCGGGTGGCCGCCAGCAGCGCCTGCCACGGGGTCGCGCCCGCGGCCACCCAGAGGCCGAGCTCGAGCAGGGCCGCGTCCTTGAGCGGGCGGATGTCGGAGCCGAGCGCCATCGGGACGCCCGCGGCGAGCGCGCGGCGAAAGGCATCGCGGTGGGGCTCGGCCGCGTCGTCGGCGCGCCGGCAGAGATCCGGGGCGAGCTCGCGCTGCTCGACCCAACGCTTCTCCCACGGATCGCGGGCCTGGTCCGGCGTCAGGTGGGTGATGGCGAGCGTCGGGACGTACCAGGTGGCGTGCGCGCGCAGGGCCTCGATGCAGGCGCCGTCCATGATGTAGCCGTGCTCGACGCTGTGCGCGCCCAGGCGGGCCGCCGCGACCACCGTCTCCGGGTTCGCGGCGTGCGCCATGACCGGGAAGCCGCGCTGCCGGCAGATCGCGAAGGCGGCGTCCAGCTCCTCGTCGAGGAGGAACGACTGGGTGTGGCGATCCCACGCGGGCCCCATGATGCCGCCGGTCAGGTTCAGCTTGATGTGGTCGACCCCGTTCTTGATCTGCTCGCGGATCGCCCGCACGAAGCCGTAGGGCCCGTCACACTCCCGCGCATGACCCGAGGTGAGGAAGTGCCCACCGGTCGTGGTCAGGAAGTGGCCGGCCGCGAAGACCCGCGGGCCCACGTACTGCCCGGCGTCGAAGGCGCGCTTCCACGCCACGTCCATGAAGTGGGCCGCGCCCGCGCACCGCACCCCGACCACCCCGCTCTCGGTCATGGCCTCCATGAGCCGATGGCCGAAGATGGCGGTCTGCTCGGCCACCGAGGCGCCGGTCGAGGCCAGGTAGTCGGGGTGGATGTGGACGTCCCACAGCCCCGGCAGCAGGTAGGCGCCGCCGAGATCGACGACGTCGGCGCTCCGCGTGTCCGGGGATCGACTCCCGTCGAGCACCTCCACGATGCGGCCGCGGTCGATGACGACGCTGGCGCCGGGAATCGGCCGAGGGGTGACGCAGTCGATCACCGTGGCATTGGTCAGGACGTGTCGCATCGTCACGGTCGCTCCCGCTCGTCAGAGGCGGGGGCGCTGCTCCACCAGCTTCCAGTAGGTGTCCTTGTTCAGGATCTCGTCGCCGCGGAACTCGTAGATGTCGCAGCCCTGGTAGTCGAGCCGCTCGCCGTCCGCGCCGGTGCCGGTCACCGTCCAGATCGAGACCGCCCGGTTGCCGGTCACGAAGTGGTCGATGTGGTCCCAGCGCATGTCGCGGATGATCTTGAACCGGTCGGCCAGCACCTGGCCGATGGCCGCCTTGCCCCGCACGCGTCGGCCGCACGGCTCGGGCCCGCGCGCCATCAGGAAGGTAGCGTCTTCGGCGAAGAACGCGATGATCCGATTCACGTCGCGGCTGTTGAAGGCCGCGTTGATCTGGAGCAGCAGGTCGATGCTCGGTCCCATGGTCAGGCTCCGTGAGCGGGCCCGGTCTGCCGGCCGACGAAATCCAGCACGTCCGCGACGCACTTGTCGGTGGCGGGGCTCGCCTGCTGGGCGAAGCCGTGACGGGACTCGGGAAAGTGCACGCGCTCGAGATGGCCGCCCGCCTTCCGGTACGCGTCGACGAAGGCCTCCGTGATCGCCGCCGGCACGTTGTCGTCGAGGTCGGGCTGCGCCACCCAGACCGGCGGCCGCGCGGTGGCGAGGCCCTCCGCGACGAGCCGGGTGACGCTCGCGCCCGCCATCGCGACCTCGTCGGCGAAGAAGGCCCGGTGCGAGGCGATCAGCCGCTTGGCGTCGAAACCGGACGGCGGAGGCGGCTCGTGCTCGCGGGAGAGCGCGTAGCGGTAGCGGGCGAGCGGATCGGCGACCGGGTAGAGCGCCACCACGAAGGCTACCGCCGCGTCGCGCGGGCTCGCGTCGAGGAAGCCGTCCGGGGTCACCACCGGCGTGCCCACTCCCTCCGGGGCCCCGGGCTGCACCGCGTGCAGCAGGGCCAGGTGGCCGCCGCTCGAGCTGCCAAGCAGGCCGACGCGCGCGGGATCGACCCCGAGCCCCCGCGCGTGGGCGCGGGCGTAGCGGACGCCGGCCGCCACGTCGGCGCTCGCGGCCGGGAAGCGATGGTCGGGCGCCTGGCGGAAATCGAGCGCGACCACCACGCGACCGGACGCGGCGAGCGCCTCGCACAGGATCGCGTCGGCGGTACGGTCCAGGCGCGCCCAGGCCCCGCCGTGGACGTAGACCAGCGCCGCGCGCGGCGCGGGCGCGTCGCCCCGCGGACGGTAGACGCGGGCGAGCAGCTCGAGCCCGGCCGGGCGCGCGTACGGCGTGTCGAGCACGTCCACCTCGTGGAGCCCGGGCATGGGATCCGTCTCCGGGCTCAGTCGACCAGCGCCTGCTGCACCAGCTCCTTGAAGAGCTGGCGGTAGTAGGTCCGCGAGGGGCCGGGGGCCTGGGTCATCAAGATCGCGATGAGCTGCTCCTTCGGGTCGATCCAGAAGTAGGTGCCGCCCGCGCCGGCCCAGCCGTACTCGCCGATCGAGCCCGACTGGCCGTCGAGCCCCACGTCCTTGCGCACCTGGAAGCCGAGCCCGAACGTGTAGCCCGGACGGTGCATGGTGCCGCTGATCGGCCCCAGGTGGTCGGACGCCATGAAGGCGACGGTGGTGCGGCTCAGGAGCCGCGCCGGACCGAGGTGGCCGCCGTCGAGCAGCATCTGCGCGAAGCGCACGTAGTCGTCGGTGGTGGAGACTCCACCGCCGCCTCCGGATTCGTAGCGCGGCTCTACGGTCACGTCGATCAGCGTGATCTTCTCGCCGGTGGCCGGATCGATCGGGAGCGCCTGCGCCAGCCGGCCGAGCTGCGCCTTCGGGACGAAGAAGCCGGAGTCCTTCATGGCGAGCGGCCGGAAGATGCGGTCCGCGAAGAACGCGCCGAGAGACTTGCCGGAGATCACCTCCACCACGCGCCCCAGCACGTCGACCGAGCGGCTGTACTCCCACGCGGCGCCGGGCTGGTGGGCGAGGGGCACGGTGGCGAGCCGGTCGACCAGCTCCGCGTTGCTCAGGTCGCGCGAGTCCACGCCGGCCCGGGCGTACGCCTCCTTCACCGCGGCGTTGGTGGTCCGCGCGCCGTAGGTGAAGCCGGAGGTGTGGCGCAGCAGGTCCTGGATCGTGATCTCGCGCTGGGCGGACACCAGCTCGACGGTGGTCTGGCCGGTGCTCGGGTCCTTCTTCTCCACCGCCACCTGCCGGCGCGCGAGCTGGGGCAGGAACTTCGAGACCGGATCGGTGAGGACGAGCCGGCCCTGCTCCTGCAGCATCATGATCGCGACCGAGGTGATCGGTTTGGTCATCGAGTAGATGCGGAAGATGGAGTCGCGGGTCATCGGGGCGCGGGTCTCGGGGTCGCGGACCCCGAAGGTCTCGTAGTACGCGATGCGGCCCTTGCGGGCGACCAGGGCGATCGCGCCGGGGAACTTCCCCTTCTCGATCTCCTCGCGCAGCACCCGGCCCACCTGGGCGAGACGCTCGGAGGAGAGGCCCACCTGCTCGGGCCGGGCCTGGGGGAGCGGCTGGGCCAGGGCCGGCCCGGCGAGCAGCGTGAGCGTGGTGCACACGGCGAGCAGTGCGGGTTTCATCGCGGTCGTCCTCCTGGGTCGGGGTCCGGTCCGTCGAGCATAGTAGCACCGAGGCTTGCGCCGCGTCGCAGGGCTGTGCGAGATTTGCCGCCATGCGCCGGGCGGCCGACTACGTGGCGGGGCTCCGCGACGGCCGCGCCGTCTTCCTCGACGGCGAGCGCGTCCCGGACGTGACGAGCCATCCCGCGTTCGCGGAGCCCATCCGGCGCATCGCGGAGCGCTACGACGCGGCGCGCGAGGCTCCCGAGCGCACCACCTGCGTCGATCCGGTGAGCGGTCGGCGCATCGGGTCGATGTGGCTGATCCCGCGCTCGGCCGAGGATCTCGGCCGCCGCCGGGCGGTGCACCGCTTCTGGGCGGAGGGCTCCTACGGGCTGATGGGCCGCACGCCCGACCACGTGGCCTCGGTGCTCACCGGCTTCGCGGGCTGGCGGCAGCTCTTCGACCGCGGCGGCGCGCAGTTCGGCGACAACGTGGTGCGCTTTCACGCCAGGGCGCGCGACGAGGATCTCTACGTGACCTACGCGATCGTCCCGCCCCAGATTGACCGGGGCACGCCGGCCCACCGCCACCCCGAGCCGTTCCTCCACCCGGGGGTGGTGCGGGAGACCGACGCGGGCATCGTGATCCGCGGGGCCCACTCGATCGCCACGTCGGTGACCATGGCCGACTGGCTCTTCGTGAGCTACATCACCCCGCTCGTCCCCGGCGACGAGGACTACGCGATCTCGCTGGTGGTGCCGGTGGGCGCGGCCGGGCTCCGCCTGCTCCCGCGCCGGCCCTACGCGACGCTCGCCACCAGCGTCTACGACTACCCGCTCTCCTCGCGCTTCGACGAGATCGACACCACGGTGGTCTTCGACGATGTGCTGGTGCCGTGGGAGCACGTGTTCGTCTACCGGAGCGTGGAGCGGGTGACCGCCCAGTTCCACGAGTCGCCCGCCCACGTCACCGCGAACTTCCAGTCGCTGGTGCGGTTCGGGGTGAAGCTCGAGCTGCTCGCCGGGCTCGCGGTGAAGCTGGTCGAGGTCGGCCGCGGGGAAGGCGATCCGGTCACCCAGGCGACCCTCGGGGGCGACATCGCCACCTTCTGCGCGACCTTCGACGCGCTGGTGGCCGCCGCGGAGCACTACCCGCTCGTGAGCGAGGGCTACGCGCGCCCGCACCCGCAGTACGTCTACGCCGGGATGAGCCTGCAGCGGCGCCTGATCGGCGACCTTTACAAGACGGTGCGCGAGCTGGCCGGGGGCGCCTTCCAGCACCTGCCCTCGTCGGAGCGGAGCTTCGAGTCGCCGGAGACGCGCGCGGCCACCGAGCGCTACTACCAGTCGATCGGCACGCCCGCGCGGGACCGGGTCAAGCTGCTCAAGCTGATTTGGGACTTCATCGGCACGGAGTACGGAGGGCGCCAGCTCCAGTACGAGATGTTCTACTCTGCGGCCCAGCCGGTGGTGAACCGCCGCATGTTCCGCGCCTACGACTGGGGCGCGGCCCGGGGGATGGTCGACCGCCTCCTCTCGGAGTACTGAGCGCCGGCGGCGGAGAAAGGCCCAGCTGCTTCGTTGGCGCCCTCGGCGGCACGCTCGACGTACAGAGAGTACGCCTCGCGTGCCGCCTTCGGGCGCCGCCTCGCAGCTGGGCCTTTCTCCGCCACCGGCTAGCGGCGCGCGACGAGCCTCCGGAAGACGCCGCCGTACTCGAAGCCGTAGCCCGCGGCCAGCTCGCCCGCGTTCTTCTTCACGCGCTCGCCGATGGTCGCGCCCTCCGGCACGTTGAAGCCGGGCATCTGGCTCTGGTGGCGGACGAGCGCCGCGATTTGGCGCTCGATCCCGGCGGTGACGTCCACGATGATGTCCGGCTCGTCGGCGCCCCAGTACCACAGCTCGCGCACCTTGTGGGGCTCGAGGCCGTCCCGGGTGATGTGCTCGGGGAAGTGCAGGTGGTCGCGCGCGTAGGGGTACACCGCGTCGGTGGTCACGATGCCCGCCTTGCGGTGGTCGCGATGCTGGAAGCCCTTCATGCGGTACGGGTCGTGGACGAACACGGTGTGCGGGCGGTGGCGGCGGATGGCCCGGACCACGTCCCCCAGGAACTCCCGCGTGTCCTCGAGAAAGCCGTCGGGGTACCCGAGCATCTCCACGTGCCGCACCCCCATGAAGTCGGCGGCGGCCCGCTGCTCGTGCGCCCGATTCTGGGCGAGCTGGACCGGGGCCAGGTTGCGGTCGGCGGTGCCGGCGTCGCCGTTGGTGCACAGCACGTAGGTCACGTCGCAGCCGGCGGCCACCCAGCGCGCGATGACCCCGCCCGAGCCGATCTCGGCGTCGTCGGGATGGGCAAACACCACCATGGCGGATTCGGGGACCTCGGTGACGATCTCGAGCTTGCGGTCGGTGTGGTCGGGCATGGCCCGATCTTAACCGGTCCGGGCGCCGCGGGGCAGCCGGTCAGTCGGCCGGCTCGTGCAGGGCGGCCAGCGCGGGGGGCAGGGCCCCCAGCACCTCCCGGAGGCACTCCCGGACGCGCGCGATGTTGCGCTCGGCCTTCTCGGGGACGCCGCCGCGGGAGACCAGGGCGATGAACTCCTCCCGGCTGGTGGTCATCAGCAGGGACGCGTTGATCTCGAGCTGGATCGCGTGGACGCGCCGGGTGTCGGGCCGGCCGAAGGTGGCCACGATGTTGCCGCCGGTGTAGCCGCTCACGTTGTCGTGCACCTCGAAGCCGTGATCGGTGAAGATCGCGGCCACCATCGCGGCGAGCCCCGGCGCGCAGGTGGCGCCGTGGCGGGTGCCGATGATGACCTGGTGATCCTTCATGCGGCGCGGGCTGCCGGTGTGCGCGTCCAGCAGGAGCGCGTAGCCGTAGGCGGAGCGGAGCTGGTCGAGGAGCCCTTCGCACGCGGTATAGTAAGGATCGTAGAGGGCCCGCAGGCGCTCTTCCAGATCCGCCGGGGCGAGGGGACGGGCGAAGATCGGCACCTCGCGCATGGTGTGCGTGCGCACCACCCCGCGGCGGGAGCGCACCTCGCCGTCGTGATGCTCGAAGTCGTCGCGGCGGCGGTTCACGTCCACGAACATGCGGGAAAACGGGGTGGCCAGCAGGGTGGCCCCGTGCTCGTGCAGGTCGTGGTAGAGATCGCTCGCGAAGGTGTCGGCGAAGCCATAGGCGAACGTCTCGAACCAGGGCTCCGAGTAGTCGTCGCGGGTGATGTGGGGCAGCGGCTGGGTGCCGTAGTGCGGCACGCTCACCAGGACCGGGATGCGGGCTCCCGCGGCCGGATGCCGGACGATCGGGAAGGGCGGCTCCCGCATGGCCGGATCGTCCCAGAACCGCCGGGAAATCGCAAGGCGCGGGGACGGGGTGTACCGCGCTCGGTATGCGTCGCGGCCGCGCGCGGTGCTCGCCGCCTGCACGACGGCGGCCGGCGCCCGGCTAGGCGGCCCGCGTCCGGATGAAGCGGCCGATGCCGTCGACCGCGGTCTCCGCCTCGTCGAGCATCGGCAGGAACCAGTGCCAGACGTGGATCATGCGATCCCACACCTCGAGGGTCGCGTCCACGCCCGCCGCCCGCGCCCGGTCGGCCAGCTGGGTCGAGTCGTCCAGCAGCACCTCGTCGCTGCCCACGTGGATGAGCAGCGGCGGCAGGCCGCGCAGGTCGGCGAAGAGCGGGGAGGCCAGCGGCGTCCGCGGCGCGGCGGCGCCGAGGTAGGCGCGCGCCATCTCGTCGACCGAGGCCTGCTGCACGATAGGATCGGCGTCGGCCTTCGTCCGGTAGCTGGCGCCGCTGCAGGTGAGGTCCACCCACGGCGAGATGCAGACGCCGCCCGCTGGCTGGGGCAGGCGCGCGTCGCGGAGGGCCAGCAGGGTGGCCACCGTGAGCCCGCCGCCCGCGGAGTCGCCCGCGATCACGATCTGACCCGGGGCGATGCCCTGGTCGAGCAGCCAGCGGTAGGCGGCGGCGGCGTCGTCGACCGCCGCCGGGTACGGGTGCTCCGGCGCCAGGCGGTAGTCGAGGAGCAGCGCGGCGGCCTGGCCGGCCGTGGCGATGGCCGCGGCCAGGTGGCGATGCGAGCGTGGCGAGCCGATCACGTAGCCGCCTCCGTGGAGGTACAGGACCACGCGCCCGGCCATCGCGCCCGGGGGCCGCAGCCACTCCGCGGGCGCGACCGGGGCGCTCACGCGCTCCACCTTGACCTCGGCCGGGGTCGGGAAGGCCTTCTCGGCGCGCTCGTACTGGGCGCGGCGCTCGGCCACCGTGAGCGAGTCGGACGGGGGGAGCTTTGCCAGGTGCGCACGCACGACGTCGATGCCGCGGTCGGCCATGTCGATCCTCCTGGACGCCGAGCTTAGCCGCGACCGATCTGCGATACAAGACCGGCGAGCGGTGGCCGTGGCAGAATGGCGCGATGTCACCGAACCCGGCCCCGTCCGCGCCCGCCTTTCTCTACGGGACCGCCTGGAAGGAGGACCGCACCCCGTCCCTGGTCGAGCTGGCCCTGCGGACGGGCTTCCGCGGCATCGACACCGCGAACCAGCGGCGGCACTACTTCGAGGCCGGCGTCGGGCAGGGGCTCGCCGCGGCCTACCGCGCGGGGGTGGTCACGCGGGACGACCTGTTCCTCCAGACCAAGTTCACCTACCAGCCGGGGCAGGACCACCGGCTGCCCTATGACCCGGCCGCCGAGCTGTCCACCCAGGTCGCCCAGTCGATGGCGAACTCCCTCGAGCACCTGGCCACCGACCACGTGGACAGCTTCGTCCTGCACGGCCCCGCCTCGGGGTACGACTGGAGCGACTACGACGTCGAGGTGTGGGGCGCCATGCTGGGCGAGCGCGACGCGGGACGCACCCGCCTCGTGGGCGTGAGCAACGTGTCGCTGCTCCATCTGCGACAGCTCGCGGCCAGCGGCGCGCCGATGCCGGCCTTCGTGCAGAACCGCTGCTTCGCCCGCCGCGGCTGGGACCGCGACGTGCGCTCGTTCTGCCGGGAGCGTCGCATCGTCTACCAGGGATTCTCGCTGCTGACCGCCAACCCGGAGGTGGTCGGCCATCAACTGATCGCGCGCATCGCGGCCCGGGAGCGGGCCACCCCGGCGCAGGTGGTGTTCCGCTTCGCCCTCGCGGTGGGGATGCTGCCCCTCACCGGGACCTCCGACCGCGAGCACATGGCGCAGGACCTGGCGAGCGCGGCACTGACGCTCTCCCCCGACGAGGTGGAGACGATCGAGTCGATGGTCGGCTGACCCGCGGCAGGAGGACCGACAATGCGATACCGCAGGCGAGCGATGATCGTGGCCCCGCAGCCGGAGGCGGCCGAGGCCGGCGCCGACATCCTGAGGGCGGGCGGCAACGCGGTAGACGCCGCGATGGCGTGCGCGCTCGTGCAGGGGGTGGTGGATCCGATGATGTGCGGCCTGGCCGGCTTCGGCAGCTGCGGCATCGTGATGCCCGGCGCCGGCTTCCACGGCTACATCGACTTCCACGCCCCCGCGCCGCTCGCGGTCCGGCCCGACATGTGGGCCGACCGCATCGAGTCGGAGGCGCGCGACGGCTACGGCTTCATCCTGCGCGGGCGCGTGAACGACATCGGCTACCAGTCGATCTGCGTGCCGGCCAGCCTGCGGGCCTACCGCGACGCGCACCGGGAGCACGGCCGGCTGCCGTGGGAGCAGATCGTGGAGCCCGCCGTCGGCTGGGCCGAGGGCGGCTGGACGGTGCGCCCGCACGTGGGCTCGTGGTGGGCGGAGGACGGGCAGATGGGCCGGGCCGGCAATCACGAGCGGCTCGGGTTCACCGCGGCCTCGCGCGCGCTCTACTGCCGGCCCGACGGCACGCCCAAGCGGGTGGGCGATCGCGTGGTCAACCGCGACCTCGGCCAGACCCTGCGCCTGATCGCCAAGCACGGCGACCAGGTCTTCTACGAGGGCGAGATCGCGCACGCCATCGTGGAGGACATGCGCGGGCACGGAGGCCTGCTCGCGGCGGCGGATCTCGCCGGGTGGCGCACCGTCCGCAACGCGCCGCTCTGGGGCACCTACCGCGGCTACCGGGTGTCGAGCAACCAGCCGCCTGGAGGCGGAGTGATGCTGATCGAGATGCTGAACGTCCTGGAGCGCTTCGCCCTGGGCCAGCTCGAGCACAACTCGGCCGAGTACGTGCGGATCGTGGCGGAGACGATGAAGCGCGCGACCACCGACAAGGACCGGCACGTCGGCGATCCGCGCTTCGTGGACGTGCCGGTGGAGCGGCTCACCGGCAAGGAGTACGCGGCGGGGCTCGCGGAGGACATCCGCGCCGGCAAGAAGGCGCAGGTGCCGCGCTTCAACGCGGGCGCGCCGCGGCCCGATACCACCCACGTCTCGGTGGTCGACGCAGACGGCGGTTGCGTGACCATGACCCACTCGCTCGGCATGCCGTCCGGGGTGATCACCGACGGGCTCGGCTTCATGTACAACGGCTGCATGGGCGTCTTCGACCCGCGGCCGGGCCACGCGGGGAGCCTGGCCCCCGGCAAGGCCCGCTTCAGCTCGGTGGTCCCGTCCATCGTGTTCGA
>Ga0207684_10003711_pt1 | contig 14789 bp, 17 predicted proteins | sample KBSK5501metaG_FD_184342 | JGI IMG/M metagenome (GOLD analysis project Ga0207684, IMG submission 184342) | Corn, switchgrass and miscanthus rhizosphere microbial communities from Kellogg Biological Station, Michigan, USA - KBS K5-50-1 metaG... | ecosystem: Host-associated > Plants > Roots >...
CTGATCTCTGCCCAGTCCTCCACTTTGATCACCAGCTTCCTCCCTGGCTCGGCTCGAGCCAGGATTCTGGGAAGAAGGGTCAAAATTCGGTTGCCACGCCAGGGTCAGTATTCAGGTTCCGTCGACAGTCGCACTATGCGAGCGAACTCGCGGATTGGAGGGCCGACTATGTCGGTCGCGTAGTTCCGGGCTCGTGCTTATGGCCCGGCCCCGCCCTGTCGTGCGCTGCTGGTAACAGCGGGGTGCGGAGCACAGGGGAAAGCCCGAGGGCCCCCGTCCCATCCGGGGGCTACAGGTGAGGGGCAGACCGGACGGGTGAATCGCGTGAACCCTCGTTGATGCCTCGTGATGAGTAGCCCTGCGGTGGGATGTGGTTGCGGGGTGCAGGGACTGGCTGCTGGGAAGCGGCAGGCGACGGCCGGGCACGGCATCCGGCCGGGGATGAGCACCGCCGTCCCTGGGGTAGAGAGGGTACCACCCACCCCGGTCGTATCTCGTAAGTGCGGAACGTGGAAACCCCGTCCGGGTCCGGCTGCCCGGTGGTGGCCGGTAAGCCGACCGTAAGGAAGGCCCAGGTCCCGGGCGGGAACAGGGTGACCGAGAAGCGAATGCCGGTAGCCGAAAGGCGGCAGGAAACCGGGACATGATGGCTGGCTCCTCCGCTGGCCGTGCCGGATAACTGGCCGGATACCGGGCCGGGTGCCCGGGCCCGAAAGGGCGCTGACGCGGTCAGGTGAGCCTGTGACAGAGACGATGGGCAAGGACACCGGAACCGATGGGCAAGTTGGACGCCACGATGGTGGTGAACGGACCGGAGGACGGCCTTTCTGGCTGGGACGCTGTGGGCTGGCGCGCGGCCGAGGAGACCGTACGGCGTCTGCGGCAGCGGATCTTCACGGCATCGCAGGCGGGGGACCTGAGAAGGCTCCGCAACCTGCAGAAGCTGATGCTCCGGTCTCGCGCCAATGCGCTGGTGAGCGTGCGGCGGGTAACGGAGGTCAACGCTGGCCGCAAGACGGCAGGGGTCGACGGGCGGGTCGTGCTGGCAGGCTGGGAGAAAGCCGATATGGCTGCCTGGCTGCAGCACGGCGCGGCTGCGTGGAGGCCCTTGCCCGTCAAGCGGGTGTTTATCCCGAAGCGGGCGGAAAAAGGCGCGGCTTGGGGATTCCCGTGATCGCCGACAGGCGTTGCAAGCCCTGGCGGCGAACGCGCTGGAACCCGAGTGGGAGGCGCGGTTCGAGCCGAGGTCTTACGGATTCCGGCCCGGCCGTGGCTGCCAGGACGCGATCCAGGCCATCTACCAGGTGGGCAAGGGCGCCAGCCCGGCCCGGCGGTGGGCGCTGGACGCGGATCTGGCGGCGGCGTTCGACCGGATCGGCCATTGCTTCCTGCTCAGCCAGCTTGGCACATTCCCGGCCAGGGAACTGATCGCCGGATGGCTGACGGCGGGGGTGGTCGAAGACGGCCGGTTCACCCCCACCGGGGAGGGAACTCCTCAGGGCGGGGTGATCAGCCCGTGCCTGCTGAACGTGGTGCTTCACGGGATAGAAGACGCCGCCGGAGTCCGCTACCAGCATCGCGGCACCGACGCCGCAACCGCTGCGGCAGGCTCCCCGGTGCTGGTCAGGTACGCCGACGACCTGGTCGCCTTGTGCCACTCCAGGCACGAGGCCGAACAGGCCAAGGCGCGGCTCGCCGCATGGCTGGCGCCCCGGGGACTGGCCTTCAACGAGGACAAGACGCGCATCGTCACCCTCGATGAAGGCTTTGATTTCCTGGGATTCAATGTCCGCCGCTACCGCGGGAAGCTGCTGATCAAACCGGCCAAGGCGGCGGTGGGACGGGTCCGGGAACGGTTGCGCGTCGAAATGCGGTCCCTGCGCGGGGCCAACGCGCAGGCGGTCATCGCCCGGCTTAACCCCATCATCGGGGGCTGGGCCGCCTACTACCGGACGGTGGTCTCCAGCGAGGTGTTCGTGGCGCTGGATCACTACCTGTGGAAGCTCACCTACAAGTGGGCCAAGCATAGTCACCCGAACAAGCCGACCCGGTGGATCGTCCGCCGCTACTTCGGCACGTTCAACAAGTCCCGGCAGGATCGGTGGGTGTTCGGTGACCGCGACAGCGGCGCCTACCTCATCCGGTTCGCCTGGACGAACATCGTCCGGCACCAGATGGTCCGGGGAACCTCGTCACCCGACGATCCCGCCCTGGCCGAATACTGGGCTGCCCGGCGGCGCCGGGGAATACCCCGCCCCATAGACGCGGCTACCCTGCGGCTCTTGCAGTCTCAGCACGGCCGCTGCCCAGGGTGCGGCCAACTGCTCCTCGACGCCGACCGCCCGCCGCAAACCCCACGCGAATGGGAACAATGGCTGGCGGCCACCCGCAAGGCGATAACCAAGAATGCCATCGCCACTACGGCAGGCAGCGCCCCGGACGAGGGCAGACTCCGTCTCCTGCACGCTCACTGCTACCGGCGCACAACCGGAGGCCAGAAAGCCCAGCACTTCTGCCCGCCACCGAGCCCTAGAGGCTTGCCCGAGCCGAGGCGCGGGGAAACTCGCATGTCCGGTTCCTAGGGGGGCCGGGCGCAGCAATGCGCCCGGCCTACCCGGCCGACGAGCGCGCACCTTGCGTTGTCGGCCGCCCGGTTCCGGGTGGCGAGACGGCCCTCGCGTCCCTTGCCTAGGGTGACCTGGTGACCAGCCCATGGGACCCGGCCGGCGCTGGCGTGCTGCGGCTGCCATCCGGCCGGCTCGTCAGAGGTCGCGGCCTGCGGCGGGCACTCCCGCCCGGGCTAGCGCCTACCTTCGCGGTCTACCTGCTCAGCAAGCCACCCCCAGCCGTCGCCTGGGAGGCCCGCTGGGTGCGCTGGCCCGACTTCTGGCTGCCCCGCGACCAGGCACACGCGCGGAAAGTCCTGCACGAGGCCTGGGAAAGCGCCCTGACGGAACGCCTGGAGATCGCCTGCTCCGGCGGCCGCGGAAGGACCGGGACGGCGTTGGCGTGCCTCGCCATTATCGATGGGCTACCACCGGAACAGGCCGTTGCCTTCGTCCGCCAGCATTATGACCCGCATGCCGTCGAGACGCCTTGGCAGAAGCGCTACGCCGCCCATTTCCGAATAACGCAGTGAAGCGGCTGAGCCTGGTTGCCAGTCGCGCTGTCATGCCGCTCCCTGGTGCACAAGCAGCCGACCGACGGCCTTGCCGAGTTGAGGGTGTTCGCCAACGCGGATCGGGTGGGCTTCAGGATCTTCGTGCGAGCAGATATCCCTGCGGGGAACCTTCCTCCCCCTGGGCGGGGCGCCCGGCCCAGAACACGGTCGCAAAGCCGGCCTCGGTCAACCGGCGTTCCATCTCGTCCGGGGATAGCCAGTAGACGTCGAATTCGACGCCAAGGCCGGTGCTGCGGCCCCCGCGCCGGACCTGGCTGTCACCGGCTTTGAATGCGGTCGCCAGATAGCCTCCGGGCTTGAGGACCCGGGCCAGTTCGCTGAAGGCAGTCGGCCTATCGGCGGGCGCGAGGAACATGAGGGAGTACCAGCAGACCAGGCCGGCCAGTGAGGCATCATCGAAGGGCAATGCACGCAGGTCGGCAACGTCGAAGTCGAAGCCGGGATGGTCGCGCCGGGCCACCCGGATCATCTCGGGTGACAGGTCGATCCCATGCGGGGACAGGCCCTTGGCGGCCAGGTAGGGCTCGAGTCGTCCCGTCCCGCAGCCGACGTCCACGACGCTGGCGCCGAGGCCCGCGGCAAGGGTCAGGTCGCAGAACAGGCCGAGCACCGCCCGCTCGGCGGGCATGCGGTCCAGAGCGTCAGCCAGGCGATCGGCGTAAAACTCGGCCAGCACGTCGTGCGCAGCCTTCAGCTCTTCGGTCTTGGCATCCACGAAGGGACCATAGCTGGCCTGGCCGACAAGAGGCGGGGCCGCGTCCTGTCATGCCGCGATGAGGTACGTCCGTGTCGCCGGGCTTCACCTGGCAGGGGTACGGTACGGGATACGCGCCCAGCGGCACCATGTGATAACGGGTCTTGGCAGAGGTCCTGGTTAACGTAGGGTTTGCCAACATGAAGATGACACCGGAGCAGGAAGCCGCCTACGCGCTGGACTTTGGCGTCTCGCGCGACGACCTGAAACCGGATGTGCAGGTCGAGTACGACCGGCAGTTGGAGGTACGCCGCAGCCAGGGTCGGCACACTGAACCGGATGCCATCTTCCCAGCGCTGGGCGTCCAGGTGCGCGGCGAATCCGTAGAAAGCTACGCCGCACCATTTGGTGCCGCAGCACTCGGCCCACTAGCTGGCGCTGAGGCCCGGCTGACGGACGGCTCCCAGGCATGGAGTCCGGGCCGGGCCATGTTCCTGCCAGTCGGTCTAGCTGGGCTAGCCACCAAAACCAAGGCTGCCGCGTTCGTGATCTTCGCTGACGGGAAGTACCACGAGACCGCGCTAAATGGCAACGCCGCCGTAAGGGCCGCCCAGGCTGAGGCCGTTAAGTTCAACCTCATGGCTGGCACACCCACCCCGCCTGCCCAGCAGCAGGATGACGTGGCAGCCATACTCCGTAAGTTGGCCAGCCTGCACGACGAGGGGCTGTTGACGGATGAGGACTTCGCGGCCAAGCGGGCAGAGATCATCGCGCGGATATAAGCGCAACTGGGAAGAAATGCCTTTAACTTGACGTCTGAAACTACAATCACAGGTCGATTCCGGACGTAAGAGGACTGGGCCAACGTCGATCTGGCTACCAGGCTGGACCAGCGCTGTCATCATCCTCATTTGCCGCATTGCGGATTTGGACTGGCAGCAGGGCCGGTCTACTTCCTGGCCTTCTTGAACCCTCAAGGGGACAACCGGTCCCTGCCCTTACCGCCAGGCTGGCCAGTCTTTGCCAGCGTAGATGAGCCAGCGACGGAGCTCGACTGATTTGCGCTCATGCCGCTGCGAGCGGGCGGTCGGCCAGTGACGGCCTTGATGGTGAGCCGACGGCAAGGGGTGGCATCCGGTCACCGCCAGCCCTGGCCGCCGGTGGCGGCGCGCTGGGCCACATGGCCCAGCTGCCTCGACGGAATCATTGACTGTTCATCCTGTCCAGCGTGAGTTTAGGGAGAAGGTGCACGCGGTACGGCCCGGCCGTGAACCTGGCCGCCTCCGTGCGCCGAGTGGAACGTGCGGATGTCCTGTAGCGCAGGCGCGAAGTGGGCATTAACGCTACCTTCGAGGCGTGACGGACTCACATCCACCTATCCAGTCGGCGATGCCGAAGCCTGGACTTACACCGCTTGAGCTTGCACAGGATCTTGTGGCCAGGATCGAGCAGGGCAATGCTTACGCTCGGTCACGGAAGAACCGGTTTAGGTCGAGTTCTTCAGTGGTGAGGATGATGTCACTGATTCTGACAGTGGCATCTACAATCATACTTGGCCTGCAGGAACTTAATGTCTGGACGGGCATCGCATTTTCGCTGGTGGCGGTCGTAACAGCGGTTAATACCCTGGAGCCCTTCTTTGCCTGGAGATCGCGATGGGTGCTGATGGAAGAGGCACAGTACAAGTTCTATAGATTGCGCGACGAGCTTACTTATTACATTGCGGCCAGGCAGCCAGATCAGTTGGATGAATCAAGGCTTCGGGGCATGTTCGATGAGTACCAGCAAATCTGGGATCAGCTCAGTAGCCGTTGGATGGAGTATCGGCGAACACCAGCGGCGTGACGATGACTGGGAAAGACACACCAACTCCGCTCACAACAGCGCAAGGCGCGCACTCTCATGCCGCGAACAGGGTCGATCTGTCTCTACCAGTACGGGGCCTTACCGGGTGAGTGTTTCCTTGGGGCGTATCACGCAGAACTCGTTTCCCTCGGGATCGGCCAGGACCGTCCAGGACTCTGCGCCAGTCTGCCCGATGTCGACCCGGCGCGCCCCCAGCGTGACAAGCCGCTCAATTTCCTGGTCGCGGTCCTCCGCACTGCTGGTCAGATCGAGGTGCACGCGGTTCTTGACCGTCTTCGGATCGGTAACCGGCATGAAGCACATGCCGACGGGCGCGTTGTCGCCGGTCCCGATGACGATCTCACGCTCCCGCTCGGACAGAACCTTCCACCCGAGCGCCTAGGTCCAGAACCGGGCCAGCCCTGGCAGGTCGTGAGCGTCAACGACGATGTGATGCAGTCGGACAGGCATGCCGTCAGTATGTGCGGGCGCGCCGGGCTGCATCCGCGAACCCGCCCGCCTCTGCCGCGTGGCGGGTGTTCTTGCTGGCCTCTGCTACGGCTTGGTCGCGGCGGCGATGAGATGGCTGCTGAAGCCGGTGAGTGAGGGTTGTGTTTCGGCTGCGCGGGCCGCGAACAGGATGTGCTCGCGGCGTTGCGGGTCGGCCCATTCCTGGCGCAGTGGCCAGCCCGGGCCCTCGACGCCATAGATGGTCAGGCCAGTGAAGCCAGCCTGGGCGATCTCGCTGGCCAGGCCGTCCGGGGCATGGAAGTAGGCAGTGGTGAAGAACTCGGGTTTGCCGACCGGCTCGGGGTTGCGGTGCTGGCCGTCGGCCAGGTCCTGCTCCAGGATCGGCCGGAAGACCGGGTCATCGAGCCAGCCCGCGTACAGCCCATCGAGCAGCGAGGCGAACCGGCACACCGCCATGGCCAGCAGGCGCCCACCTGGCCGCAGCACCCGCCAGGCCTCGCGCAGGGCCAGCTGGCGGTCCGCAGCGTCGGTCAGGTGATACAGCGGCCCGAACAGCAGCACCGCGTCTTGCGACCCATCGGGTTCAGCCAGCTCCCGCGCATCACCGCGGGCAGCGGTGAATGCGGCGGCCGGATCGCTGCCTGCCACCTGGCGGGCCTGCTGTACGTGCAATGGCACCGGGTCCACCAGGTGCACGCGGTACCCGAGCCGGGCCAGCGGGGCCGCGTAAGTGCCGGGGCCGCCGCCGGCATCCAGCACCTGTGCCGGCGGCGATGGCAGGTGGCGCTCCAGCAGTTCCATCGACCGGACGAACTCCAGCGATGGCCTCCCGCCCGGGAACAGCCGGGAACGCTCATAGCCGGTGCCGTAATGACTTTCGATGGCCGGGTCAATCACCCTGACAGGCTCCCAGGAGCCTCTCGGCCGGCGCCACCGAATTCCGGCTCGGCCGACACGCAGCCACACTCTCCGGAACGCCGCCTGCTGGAAGGCCGCGCACTCATTTGCCGCAGATCGGCAGATTACCGAAACGTCGTTGGCAGCCGCGTGCGGCTACCCGCCCAGCCATCCGTGGCAGGCGGCAAGTAACACTCGCCCCGGAGATCCGTTAGCCGCGGACGGTGCCGCTTCAGAATTGCCGTGGTCTGTAGATGTCGGAGCGGTGTTCGATGGCCACGACGTCGACGCGGCGGTGCTGGTCGTTGATGCGGTAGATGACCCGGTAGTCGCCGCGGTGGGCGCTGTGCAGACCGTCGAGCGCGAGCTTGAGCGGCTTGCCGACCCGGTGCGGGCTGGCCGCGAGCGACCCGTACAGGAACTCGACCCCCGCGGTGGCGACCTTCTCCGGCAGCCGGGTCAGCGCGCGGCGGGCCGGTGCTGTCCATGCGATCGCGTAGTCGCCCTCGTTCACCGGTCAGCGATCAGGCGCAGTGCATCGTCCTTGGTCAGCGCCGGCGGCTCGGAGGTGCCGAGTTCGGCCAGGGCCTCGCGGATGTCATCCAGGAGCGCTGCGCTGCCCATGACGTCGAGAGTCTCTTCCAAGGACTCCAGGTCCTCCACGCTGATGACCACGGCGGCAGGATGGCCATGCTTGGTGATCACGACGCGGCCGTGCTCGCGCTCCAGGCGGTCCACGACCTCCGAGAGCCGGTTCTTCACGTCCGCGAGGGGCATCTGCTCACTGACTGACATAGCCATAAGTATAGCCACTCTGGGCTTGCCAGCCGCTTTGCGAGTGCGCGGGATCTCGTAGGGTCCGGTTGCGGGTACCGATGTGATCTCGATGGACGATCCGGGAGCTCATCTGGTTCCTGGCCGGGACCTTATCCTGTGGGCGGAGGCTCTGGACTGTGCCGTCTGCAGGGTCCTGGGCATGGCTGGCGTTGCCCAGTTCCAGGTCAGCGCACATGCGAGGGCGCGGTGCTGCCGGGCGGAACCTGGACGGAACGCCCCCGCCTGAGGCGACACTGCTGGCGGTGTATCCGCAGATCAGCGGTAGCGGGTGGCGGCGAAGGGTAACCGCCTGTAAAACCGTCGGCTTAGCCTACGTTGGTTCGAACCCAACACCTGCCACCACACATAGGCCCCAGGTCAGCATGGGTACCGAAGATCAGCCGGTGCATGCAAGGGGAACGGTCAGCGACACCGTCGACGCGGTTTGCTGCCAAGACTCAATGAGGCCGCCAGGATCACGGAGGGCCTCCTGATCTGCGGCAACGTCATCCGGTGCCGACCAGGCCGGTCCAGCCCCTCCGGCCTGGCGCCGCCTTTGCGGCCATCCGCGGAACTGGCGCGGAACAGCATCTGGCCATGACCGTCACTGTCTGGCTGATGCCTGAACTGCTCCGGCCGCCCGGGGCGCGCGGATGGGACGCCGCGGGGACGCTGGTGTTCGTCGCGCAGACTCACTCACATGCCGATGACTGGGCATTCGCTTTCTTCAGGATCATGTAGGCGGTGGGCTGCGCACTTGGCCGTGAGAACAGCTGTGCAGGGGGCCGTTATCACGGGTGTGGACTGCGACGTTGGCCGTTACGTCGAGTGGGTCGCCCGCCGGACCGTCGCGACAATGAACCGCGGCCAGGTTCGCGTGCCGTACAAGTACATGCCGTGCGGGCACTACGTTGACCCGGGTAACGGGCACGGCTGACACCTCGCCCTTGTCCAGATCAAGATCAGGGACGAACCTCGCCTGGCCTGTATGGCTGATCCCACCGTCGGCGGTCGGCGTCCTTGTCAACTCACCTGGCCGCCGCCGCACGGATTGTGCCTGTCCATCGAGCGGAAGACGTGCGGCTTGTGCTCACCGTCGAGCGTGCATCGCTCGCTCCGTTCATTGCGCCACTGCATCGCGGCGGCCTCACTCTCCGCCCGGTGGTACGGGTATGGGTCACGAGCGTGAACGTCCAGCAGCCATGCCGGACGCACCCCCCAAGAGTCCGACGGCGTGCTGCCGCCCCATTTGCACGCCGGTCCGAGGTCATCATCGATCTTTAGAGCCGAGTTGTCAGGATCAGCCGCGAACAGTTCCAGATCCTCGGCGTAGCGGACAAGCAGCTGCGTCCATGACGGGGCCAACACATCCCACGAGGCGCATTCGACATCAACCCGGACCACCTGACCGGGCGTTCCCCCCGGTGCCGGATCAAAGTCAAGCAGCCACTGCACGTCGCCATTCGTGTCGCCCACGACCACTGTGCCCGGCGAACCGATGATCGGTCGCACCGGCCCGTTCAGCCAGAGCATGTTCCGATCGACCATGTACGCCCAGACCTGAGGATCGTCCCAGTTCGGCTCCGGGTGGTAGCTGTCGCGCCACATCCGGGTCCGCTCGATGATCAGGGTGGTGTCGTAGAGGCATTCCAGCGGTACCGGGCTGGGGTCAGGGGACGGCAGTGTCGGGCCGGGGTCGGTCCCGTTGTGAACGCGGAGACTGGCGCGGAAATCCTGCGGCAGTGGCACGGCCAAGGCGGCCTCCGCCGCATCGATTGCCTGAACCGCGGCCGGCGCATTGAGCTGCCGTAGGGAGGCCGGCAGGACGCGACTTAGGCCAGCCTCGACCCGCGCCCACGCCTCGGCAACGCGCTTGCCGGCATTGGCTCCAACGTCAGTCACGACGCAAACTCTAGACATCGCCACCGCAGGCGCAACTACCTCATCTGCCGCGATGAGGTACATCGAACATCGAGCATCTGCAGTGGGCTTGGCACGAGGTGTGCGAGCCCCATGTCAGGTCGGGGCGTCGCCGACGCTCACGGAGCCCGCGTCAGCGCCTGGCTGCGATCGCGGAACGTGATGGACCGTCGGTAACAACCCGCACGCGTACCCGCCGATATGGACGGCTCTCGAGCGCGGGCTGACTGCGGTCATGGGCGCGCCTAAGGGTGCAATTCTGCGCGCTTAGGTCAACGGGCTGGTCTGGGGATTGGCGGCACGCCTGACTCGTGCATCGGCCACTCGCTTCCGCATATGCCGATTGCCGGACAGGTGTGAGCTGTGTCCCTGTTCCGTTGGAAACCGGCAGATTCTGGTCAGCCCTAAGCCTGGATCCAGTGTGCCACGAGCGCAGAGAGTGAGGTCGTGATGATGTAGGCAGATCTCGCTCGATGTGGTGCTGCGCAGATGATGAGGGTTTTGTGGCCCCTCTATGCAGCAGGGCACCGAACGGGTCGCTGCTCTCGACGATGTCGTCGAGAGCGCTGTGGCCAGTCTCGTTTTGGAGTCCGACCCCCTCATCCGATACGACGCGCTAACACGCGCCCAGTCCGTATACGAGGCGGTCGCTGTACGAGTGGCCTCCGAGAGAGCACGGGCCGTGGCCGACATGCTCACATCGGGCCTGTCCTATGGCCGTATCGCCGAGGTCATTGGCTTCACCAGGGCCCGGGCACAGCAACTCGTCGAGCGCGCTGACCCGACACCGAAACAGCGGGAGACGCGAGGGCTCACGTCCGTGGCGGCACAGGAAGAGATCACCAGGTTCCTCGGCAGCTACACCGAAGGCTGGCCCCGCGCGATCTACTCGCCTGTCTGCACACTCGTCCAACGATCCCGCCCGCAGTTGATGGCCGAGAGATCCTCCTCCGAGGAGATCGCGGCGCATCTTTTCGCCAACGCCGAGTTCCGGTCGTTGCAACTTGGCACATGGCTGAACACGCCAAACAGCCAGCGCATCGCCGCTGCCGTGGAGAATCTCACACCGCCCCTCTACCGGGAAGACATCCATCTGCTGACCGATGCGGTGACCGTGGCCGCAAAGATGCAGCACGACGCAGGGCGCGAGCGAGCCCTCGCTGCTGGATTGGTACTCGCCGTCGGGGGTGCGCTCCTAGCTGCAGGCAGGAGCTGATCCCCGCCTTTGAACGGACAGGGAGGTGAAAGGACATGACCCGGACCGCTACGGCCGGCTTTCCGGATGAGTGGGGGAAGTGGCTTGCCTTGGCTGCTGCGGCTGCCTCTCTTGGCATCCTGCCGAAAGGCTGGCAGAGGACGCTTGGCGTTGCTGGCGCGATCGTATGGCTTCTGAAGAACCTATGAGCTGCCACGGTCGTTGACGAAGCCCGCTGCCGAACGATCCGGCGGCGGGCTTCGTGTCCCCACACATCTGATTCATCAGGAGCCTTCCTTCGTCCAGCGGCAGTCGCCGACGTTCAAGAGGCGGGAACAGTCAGCCCTCCCAAGCGGTTGTGCCTGGTGTCAGTGCTAGAAAATCGGTACGATTCGCTGGCAGAAGGAGGAGGCCGTGACCGCGAGCATCGCTGATGGCATCCGAGCATCCGTGGAGGCGGTTCCCGTCGGGACCTTCATTCGCAGTGCGGATGTTCCCGGTCCTCGGGCGGCGGTGAACACGGCCTTGTCCCGTCTCGCTGGGGCGGGAGATCTTGTTCGAGTACGCAATGGCCTGTACTGGAAGGGCGTGAAGTCCCGTTTTGGGGCTGGTCGTCCGGGGTTGCTTGACGCGGCCATCGCTGTTGCTGGTATCGATGGTGCGGGACCGTCGGGTTGGTCGGCGACGCACGCTCTTGGATTGTCCACCCAACTGCCTGCTACGCCAGAGGTGGCTGTGGCGGGGCCCGTGCCAAGTTTCGAGGGCGTGAGGTTCCACAAGCGGAACAACCTTGCAAGGCGGAACCTTGGTTTCTGGGAGATCGCCCTTCTTGAGGCGCTGCGCTCCTACCCCGCCTACGCTGAGGTCGGCCTGGATGAACTCGCTACCCGGGCGTGCTCGCTTTCGGCCGAGGGGAAGGTGCGGTTCCCTTCCCTGGAGAGTGCTGCGCGCAGTGAGCGCTCCCCGGCGCTGCGCCGGAATCTGGCTGCTGTGATCGCCAGGCTGCCAGGCGAGATGGCGCCGTAATCTGCTACTCCGTTTGGGAGGGTATGTGCATGACCCTGCTCCGGGATTCTCCCGACGACCTGCTCGCTCTCTGCGGTGCCGCAGCTGACTCGCTGGGCATCGCGGAGCCGGCGTTCGTGGAGAAAGACTTCTGGGTCGTTGAGCTGCTCCGCAGCGTTGTCCGGCCACTTGACTTGAAGCCCGTCAACAACATCCCGTGCTCTGCGACGGTGAGATTCAAAGGCGGCACGAGCCTTTCCAAGGCGTTCGGCCTCATCAAGCGGTTTTCCGAGGACGTCGATATCCTCGTCGAATGCGAGGGCTACGGGGCAGGGGCCAGAGAGAACCGGGTCCTCTGGCCTATCTGTGAGCGTGCCGGGAGGGACCTGGGACTACCTTCTGAACAGGTAAGCAAGCTGCCGTACAAAACAGGCTTCACCCGGAACGCCGACTACTTGGTCCCAAGCCGTCTGGATTCCTCCGCCATACGGCCAGGCATCCGCCTTGAGATGGGGATTCGCGGTGGCACTTTGCCGGGCACTCAGCTCCGGACTATCTCGTCGTACATCGCCGAATATATTGCGGCTGCTGGCATCGAAGCTGACTTCGAAGAACTCGCCCCTGTCGAGGTTGACGTGATAGCCCCAGTCCGGACTCTCGCGGAGAAACTGGCGCTCCTCCATGACGCCGGACGCGTGGCCGCCCAGGGCAACGGCAGGTCCTTGGGGCAAGCGGGACGTCACTTCTACGACATCCATCAGCTTCTCAAATCTCAAGACGTGACCGCCGCGCTGTCGACTCCAGGGCAGACGATGGAGATCCTGGCCGCCGATGTGGATGCCAAGAGCGATGAGTTCGGTTGGAGTCACACTCCGCGTCCGGGAGATGGCTACGCGGCCAGCCTGGTCTTCGACCCAGTGAGTGATGTTCGAGACATGGCCGAGCAGGCGTACAGCCAAGCCCTGGGCCTGGTCTGGGGTGAGCAGCCAACGTTCGATCAAATCCTCGCCAGCGTCGCCGAGGCACGCGACCTGCTCTGAACTGCCCCCGATTCGGGCGTGCAAGGTCAGAAGAGCGGCCGCAGAGGATGTTCTCAGTGCGCCAGTGCCGGTCAAGGCTTTGATGCCGCCACGCGGTCTATGGCCTAGTCAGGGGAGGACATCTCTCATGGCCAGTCGGCTCTCGGAACAGGGACGGAACGTCGACGCCGGCAAAGTCGGAGCAGCAGAGTAAATGGGCAGGTCAGCGATGTAGCAGTGGAGGTGGGCTGGTCGCCTCGATCGACGGGATGCGGTTCGTCCCGACGCCGCCGGGCCCGCGAATTGGGCGGTATCTGCGCGCCCCCTTCATGGCCGTGCCGGCGTCTACCCGAATGGAGGCGGTCCCACTCCGGGGCGCGCCCCGGATACAGAACAGGACCACAGATCATGGCCAACTACGTTTTCTCCTTCCGTGTGCCGTCCGACTACAGGCCCCACGCCGGGACGCCGGCCGAGTGGCAGGTCTGGTTCGGCGGGCTGGGCTCGGCCCTGGTGGACGTCGGCAACGCGGTGACCGATTACGCCTCGCTCGGCGAGGTCGGCGGCAGCGGCTCCCGGATGGTCGCCTACTCGGTGGTGTCCGCCGAGGACATGGACTCCGCGCTGGCGCTGGCCAAGGACTGCCCGGTGCTGCGGGTCGGCGGCGGGGTCGAGGTCGGCCCCGTGATGGAAGTCGCCGGGTCGTAAGCGCATCGACGGCGCCCGGCTCGCCCAGGGCTTCGGGGCGGCGATGATGTCCCCGGCCGCACCATCGACCCGAACATCATGTAGAACGACGATGACGACCGCGGCTACGCCGACATCGGCAAAGCCCTGTCCAAACCACTCACAGAACTCCAGATCGCCCGGCAACTGCCCACCCTCCGGCCTCCAGATCGGAGACCCACGACCCCACGTCAAAGGCAAACTCCGCGAGTACATCTCGCTCTGAACGGCGACGATCCCCGTACCGAATTTTCGGTCGGGGATCGTCGCCGCTACCAGCCGCTGCCCGAAGGGACAGGACATCGGCCTCATCCACGAATCATGCCACGTACCACCGACACACTGCCCTGACCAGTGGTTACGTCATATCCGCCCGATTTTCGGCCGATACTACGGCGACCCGTATCAGGTGGATCCGCCGAAAAAGGGCGGTGGGCTTGTCACCGACCGACCTGCAGCAGTTGGCGGGTCCCAGAATGTCGAGCCAACGCGGCGACAAGGCGTGCTGACCCGTTGGGTCCTGACGAACCTGCTGGAGGCCATCCCGCCATTCCTGCCCGACCCAGCTCCGCACGAAGGTGAATGGAAGCCTGCGGTGACGGTGGACGGGCAACCGGTCGTCCAGGTCGCCAAGCTTCGCTCGGATCCCGAGCACACATCCTATCTGTCGGCGGTGGCGTGGATCGATCAAAAGCGCGCGCGGTTCGTGCTGCATCCAGGCAGCCAGGAATCCGGTGGCGGCGGTTGGTCCCAGCCCGATCACCTTCCGGTTGAGCAGCGCCCCGGCCTGATCGCAGCCTGGAACGGTGCTTTCCGCATCACGAACGGCGACGCCAAGGGCGGTTTCTACCTCGACGGCAGAACGGTCGCAGGTCTGCGCGACGGTCAGGCCTCGGAAGTCATCAAGCGGGACGGCTCCATCGCGATCGGCCAGTGGGGCCGTGATGTCACCATGACCCCCGACGTTGTCGGCGTGCGGCAGAACCTCGTACTTCTCGTCGACAACGGACAAGCCGTCCC
>Ga0207684_10003713_pt1 | contig 14784 bp, 10 predicted proteins | sample KBSK5501metaG_FD_184342 | JGI IMG/M metagenome (GOLD analysis project Ga0207684, IMG submission 184342) | Corn, switchgrass and miscanthus rhizosphere microbial communities from Kellogg Biological Station, Michigan, USA - KBS K5-50-1 metaG... | ecosystem: Host-associated > Plants > Roots >...
GGCTGGATGAGCCCCGCACCGGAAGGAGGGGAAAAAGGAACTGCCGGTCGCCCGGCGCTGGCGGGAGCCTGCGCCCGGGTGACGTCCCACCGTGCCCGGAAATGGCCGGTTATGGGGTTTTAACGTGTCCGAGGGGGGACTTGAACCCCCATGCCCTTAACGGGCACTAGCACCTCAAGCTAGCGCGTCTGCCAATTCCGCCACCCGGACGCAGGGCCGGAGCACGGCAGCTTCCGTGTCGGCCGCATCACGATAGCAAATCCTCCCCCGTACGGCGAGGCGCTAACGCCCCGCCCCGCACGGGCCCGAGGACACCGGCCCCAGGCACCCGGCCGTACCGGGAACCTGGCAGCGCCCACCAGGCGAGACGGTGCCACGCACCACCTGCGCCTGCGACGATGGGCACGTGACCGACAACGCAACCACCGCAGCCACCGCAGCCGAGGACGAGGTCGCCACCCTGTGCAGCGACCTGATCAGGATCGACACGAGCAACCGGGGTGACCACTCGGGCCCCGGCGAGCGTAAGGCAGCGGAACATGTCGCCGCGCTGCTCGCCGAGGTCGGGCTGGAAGCCAACATCTACGAGTCCCACCCCGGCCGCACCAGCGTCACGGCACGGGTCAGCGGCACGGACCCGGACCGCCCGGCGCTGCTCATCCACGGTCACCTCGACGTCGTGCCCGCCGACCCGGCCGACTGGGCGGTGCACCCGTTCTCCGGGGAGATCAAGGACGGGGAGGTTTGGGGCCGCGGCGCGGTCGACATGAAGGACATGGACGCGATGATCCTGGCGGTGATCCGCCAGCGGCTCAGGGAAAACCGCCGCCCGTCCCGCGACGTCGTCCTCGCGTTCCTGGCCGACGAGGAGGCGGGCGGCGTCTGGGGCGCGCGCTACCTGGCCGACAGCCATCGAGCGGAGTTCGACGGGGTCACCGAGGCGATCGGCGAGGTTGGCGGGTTCAGCGCGACGCTCGGCGGGCAGCGCCTGTACCTGCTGCAGACCGCCGAGAAGGGAATGGCCTGGCTGCGCCTGAGCGTGCGCGGCCCGGCCGGGCACGGGTCCATGCGGGCCGGGCGGAACGTGGTCACCGAACTGGCCGAGACGGTCGCCAGGATCGGCCGGCACGAGTGGCCGCTCCGGCTGACCCCCGCGGCGCAGGCGTTTCTCGACGCCGCCGCGGAGGCACTCGGCATCGGCCCGGGGGCGGACCGCGGCCCGCGGGCGGACCTCGGCCCGGGGGCGGACCGCGGCCCGCGGGCGGACCTCGGCCCGGGGGCGGACCTCGGCCCGGGGGCGGACCTCGGCCCGGGGGCGGACCTCGGCCCGGGGGCGGACCCGCGTGAGGTGCTGGAGAGGCTCGGCCCGCTCGCCCGGATGATCGGCGCGACCGTGTCCAACACCTCGAATCCCACGGTGCTGAACGCGGGTTACAAGGTGAACGTCGTCCCCGGGCTGGCAACGGCCGAGGTGGACTGCCGTTTCGTGCCCGGGTACGGCGACGAACTGCTGGCCGGGATCGATGGCCTGCTCGGGCCCGGCGTCCAGCGCGAGTTCATCCACCACGACATCGCGGTGGAGACCGGCTTCGATGGCCCGCTGTGCGAAGCGATGACCGCGGCACTCATCAAAGCCGACCCGTCCGCCAGGGTCGCTCCGTATTGCCTGTCCGGTGGGACGGACGCGAAGTCCTTCAGCACCCTCGGCATCCGGTGCTTCGGGTTCGCGCCCCTGCGCCTGCCCGCTGACCTGGACTTTTTCGGCATGTTCCACGGCGTGGACGAGCGGGTCCCCGTCGACGCGCTCAGGTTCGGCGTGCGCGTGCTCGACGACTTCCTCGACCGCTGCTGAGGCATCGCGCCACGGAACGAAATCGCGCCGCGGAACGTTTCAGAGGGGACGGCGCCACGGCACGTTTCCCGATTTCGGCGGACGTGCACATCACCGGGTGCGAACTGCGCGTATGATCTGGCGCCGCAGGGTAGCTTTCCTGCTCCCGTCCGCGTTGAGCCGCAGCCGGGTGAGCTCCCAGTCCCCGTGCTCGGCGTGGTCGGTCAGAATGCGCCGGGCAGCGTCGCGTGACGTGCCGCGGGGAAGGTAGACCACGCGGTAGGAGTACTCGGGCATTAGTGTCCTTCGGGCACACGGGGCGCGGGGGCACGCTCCGGCCGGAGAGTTCCGGTGCAAGTCCGGGTACCTCCGGGAGGAGTATCAGATCCCGCCGGGAACACGGGTGGGTGCATGGGAGTTGGAAACACGGATGCAGGGACCCTGAGGGTTGGTCCAGCATGACACACGCTGGGCAAGGGTACCGGGCTAGAAGGTGAGGGGCGTGCCAGCAAAGACTGCGACCGCCGGCAAGAGCGCCGCGGGGCGGCGGAGTAGCCCACGGGCGGATGGTGCCGCGCGGCATGGGCAGGGCGGTGGCCACCGTCTGGTGATCGTCGAGTCACCCGCCAAGGCGCGCACGATCGCCGGGTACCTGGGCCGGGACTACGTCGTCGAGTCGAGCATCGGCCACATCAGGGACATGCCCGACAAGGCCGCCGAGATCCCGGTCAAGTACCGCAAGGAGCCGTGGGCGCGGCTCGGGGTGGACGTGGACCACGACTTCGAGGCGCTGTACGTGGTGAACGCGGACAAGAGGTCCCAGGTCACCAAGCTCAGGCAGTTGCTCAGCGGCGCTGACGAACTCCTCCTCGCCACAGACGAGGACCGCGAGGGCGAGGCGATCGCCTGGCACCTGCTGGAGGAACTCAAGCCCCGGGTGCCCACCCGCCGTATGGTCTTCCACGAGATCACCCCGCAGGCGATCGCGGAGGCGGTGGCCCACCCGCGCGACCTGGACCACGGCTTGGTGGACGCCTACCAGACCCGGCGGGTGCTGGACCGCCTGTACGGGTACGAGGTTTCGCCGGTGCTGTGGAAGAAGGTCATGCCGCGGCTGTCCGCGGGCCGCGTGCAGTCGGTCGCCACCCGCCTGGTCGTCGCCAGGGAACGGGAGCGCATCGCGTTCCGCCCGGCCGAGTACTGGGATCTTGAGGCGGTCTTCACGACCGTCCCGGCACGGGGCGACCGCCCCGCCGCCCCGGCCGGAGCAGGCGGAAAGACGCCAGAGGCCGACGAGCCTTCTTCCTTTCCCGCACGTCTGTCGGCGCTGGACGGGCGCAGAGTCGCGCAGGGGCGGGACTTCGCCCCGGACGGCACCCTGCGTGCGGCGCCGGCGGCCGCCCAGGCGGGTGCCCAGCCGGACGCGGCCACCGCGAAGAACGGCGTCCCACTCGTCCTCGACGGGGAAAGTGCGGGGGCGCTGGCGCGGCGCCTGGAGAACGCGGCGTTCGCCGTGTCCAGCGTGGAGCGCAAGCCCTACCGGCGCGCGCCGTACGCGCCGTTCCGTACCACGACTCTGCAGCAGGAGGCGTCCCGCAAGCTGGGCTTCTCCGCCAAGTACACGATGTCCACGGCGCAGCGGCTGTATGAGAACGGCCACATCACCTATATGCGGACCGACTCGGTGACGCTGTCGCAGACCGCCATCACCGCGGCCCGCGCCCAGGCCAGGGAACTCTACGGGGCCGAGTACGTGCCCGACGCGCCGCGCGTCTACACCAGCAAGGTGCGCAGCGCGCAGGAGGCGCACGAGGCGATCCGGCCCGCCGGGGACCGGTTCCGCACCCCGGCGCAGACCAGGCTGACCGGCGACGAGTTCCGGCTGTACGAGCTGATCTGGAAGCGCACCGTCGCGTCGCAGATGAAGGACGCGACCGGCGAGTCGGTCACCGTCCGCGTCGCCGGGGTGTCCACCAGCGGCGAGGAGGCGGAGTTCACCGCCACCGGCAAGATCATTTCGTTCCACGGGTTCCTGAAGGCCTACGTGGAAGACGTGGAGGACGACGCCGAGCGGGACGACCGGGAGCGCCGGCTGCCGTCGCTCGCCGAGCGCGACCCGCTGACCGGGGAACTGTCCCCGGCCAGCCACGTGACCAGGCCCCCGGCCCGATACACCGAGGCCAGCCTGGTCAAGGAACTGGAGGACCGGGAGATCGGCCGGCCGTCCACGTACGCGTCGATCATCGGCACGATCCTCGACCGGGGGTATGTGTTCAAGAAGGGCACGGCGCTGGTGCCCTCGTTCCTGGCCTTCGCTGTGGTGACCCTGCTTGAGCGGCACTTCGGCCGCCTGGTGGACTACGACTTCACCGCGCGGATGGAAGAGGGCCTGGACGAGATAGCCCGCGGCGAGGCCGCCAGGGTTCCCTGGCTGCGCCAGTTCTACTTCGGCTCCGACGGCGAGGAGGGCCTCAAGCAACTGGTCAGCGACCTCGGGGATATCGACGCGCGGGACGTGAGCTCGTTCCCGCTGGCCGGCACCGACATCGTGGTCCGCGTCGGCCGGTACGGCCCGTACCTGGAGCGGGACGGCCAGCGGGTGAACGTGCCCGGCGACATCGCGCCGGATGAACTGACCCCGGAGCGGGCCGCCGAACTGTTCGACCGGCCAGCCAGCGACGTCGTGCTCGGCACCGACCCGCAGACCGGCCATCAGATCGTGGCCAAGAGCGGCCGGTTCGGCCCGTACGTCACCGAGGTGCTGCCCGCAGGCGCGACCGGCAAGCCGCGCACGTCCTCGCTGCTGAAGTCGATGCGGCTGGACACGGTGACGCTGGAGGACGCGCTGCGGCTGCTCACCCTGCCGCGAGCGCTCGGCGAACTCGACGGTGAGCCGGTCACCGCGCAGAACGGCCGGTACGGCCCCTACGTGAAGAAGGGCACGGACAGCCGGTCGCTGGACGGCGAGGAGCAGTTGTTCACGATCTCGCTCGCCGAGGCCAAGGAACTGTTCGACCAGCCCAAGGCCCGTGGCCGCCGCGCCGCAGCGCCCCCGCTGCGGGAACTCGGCGAGGACCCGGCGTCGAGCCGCCCCATCGTGATCAAGGAGGGCAGGTACGGCCCGTACGTGACCGACGGCGAGACCAACGCCTCGCTGCGCCGCGGCGACGACGTGGACTCGATCACGGTCGCCCGGGCGATCGAACTGCTGGCAGAGCGCCGGGCCGCGGGCCCGCAGGCGCCGCAGCGCCGGTCGTCCGGCGGCACGCGCCGGTCGTCCGGGCCCTCGAGCACGCGGCGGTCGGGGGGCTCGCCGCGGAGCCGCCCGTCGTCCGCCGCGGCGGGCTGACGTGGCCGGCCGCTCCGGCGGGCTGACGTGGCCGGCCGCTCCGGCGGGCTGACGTGGCCGGCCGCTCCGGCGGGCTGACGTGGCCGGCCGCTCCGGCCGGACCCCGCCGCGTTGTTTCGATCTCGTGTTACACGAGTTCGTCATAGCTGCCGGAGCCGATGGGGCGGCACCATCCTCGCCCCGCACGGGGCCATCCGTATCCGCTCGGCCGCCAGGCGCAAGTGGCCCGCGCCGGGCGCGGACAGGCGCTCGCGGCTGATTCCCGGCCGCCCGGTAGGCCGTCATCGCAGCCCAGATCGTCGTGAGGTAGTGCATTCCAGCTCAGGTAGGCCGCGTATCGCGGTCACGGTCGGTACCCTAGCGCCGTGACCTTCCGATTCCCCGGGGATAAAGCGGGCGTCAACGTGCTGTCCATCAGGCCGTTCCGGCGCCTGTGGATCGCCACGTCGCTGTCCAGCTTCGGGGATTGGCTGAGCCTGCTGGCGCTGACGGCGGAGGCGACGATCCTGGCCAAGCGGGGCGTCGCCGCCCAGGCGTCGGCCACAGGCGGTGTCTGGCTGACGTCGCTGCTGCCGGCCCTGCTGCTCGGCCCGCTGGCCGGGGCGGTCGCCGACCGGCTCGACCGCCGGATCAACATGATCATCGGTGACGTGTTCCGCGGCGCGCTGTACGCGTCCATCCCGCTGGACCTGGCCTTTGGCTTTGTCAACAAGCTGACCTGGATCTACGTCGTCCAGTTCCTCGCGTCCTGCGCCTCGCTGTTCTGGTCCCCGGCCAAGGATGCCTCGATACCGAACCTGGTCCCGCCGGACAAGCTTGAGGAGGCCAACCAGTACAGCCTGTTCACCACGTTCGGCACCGCTCCGGTGGCCGGGGCGGTCTTCGGGCTGCTCGCCCTGGTTGGCCGTTCGCTCGGCTCCGACCAGGTGAACCTTGCCCTGTACTTCAACGCGGCGACGTTCGCGGTGTCCGCGCTGACCATCTACGCGCTCAGGGAGATCCCCAAGCGCAGGGCCAGCGCGCACATCTCGGCGCCGTCGGTGGCGAAGGCCATCTGGGAGGGCTGGAAGTTCCTCGGCCAGACCCCGGTGGTGCGCGGCCTGGTGATCGGCATGGTCGGTGCGTTCGCCGCAGGCGGGGTCGTGGTCGGGCTCGGCCCGTCCTACATCAGGAACGTCCTGGACGGCGGCAGTGCGGGCTGGGGCGCCGTCTTCTCCGCGATCTTCATCGGCCTGGCCGCCGGCATGTTCCTCGGCCTGCGCATCCTGCGCGGCTTCAGCAGGCGCCGCCTGTTCGGGCTGAGCATCGTCGGCGCGGGCGTGCCCCTGGTTCTGATCGGCCTGATACCCAACCTGGTCATCGTGTTTCTCCTGGTGATCATCCTCGGCGCGTTCGCGGGCATCGCCTACGTCACCGGCTACACGATCGTGGGGACCGAGGTGGACGACGAGACCCGGGGCCGGACCTTCGCGTTCCTCCAGTCCGGCATCCGGGTCATCCTGTTCACGGTCATCGCCGCGTCTCCCTTCATCGCGGCCGGCTTCACCGCGCTCGTGCACGGCATTACCGGCGGCAACACCCTGCGCATCGCGCACATCGACTATGAGGCGGTCGGCTACAACTTCGTGCTGCTGCTGTCCGCGGTCATCGCGGTGTGGTTCGGTGTCGTCTCCTACCAGCAGATGGACGACCGCCGTGGGGTGCCGTTGCGGGCCGATCTGGCCGCCGCCCTGCGCGGCGAGCCGTTCGTCCCGGCACCGGCGCACCCCAACGGCAGCGCCCAGGCCGCGCCGCGCCGCGGCATGCTGATCGCGTTCGAGGGCGGGGAGGGCGCGGGCAAGACCACCCAGGCCCGCCTGCTCGCCATCTGGCTGCGGGAACAGGGCTACGACGTGGTCGCCACCCAGGAACCCGGAGCCACCAAGATGGGCATGCGGCTGCGTGCCCTGCTGCTGGACACCGCGCATGCCGGCCTGTCACCGCGCGCCGAGGCGCTGATGTACGCGGCGGACCGCGCCGAGCACGTCGAGTCGGTGATCGCGCCAGCGCTGGAACGCGGCACGATCGTGGTGACCGACCGGTACGTGGACTCGTCCATCGCCTACCAGGGGCGGGGCCGCAACCAGCCGGTCGGCGAGGTGGCCGCGCTGAACAGGTGGGCGACCGGGGACCTGGAGCCCGACCTGACGATCCTTCTCGACCTGCCGCCCGAGGCAGGCCTCGGCCGGCGCTCGGTGTCCGCGGACCGCCTGGAGGCCGAGCCGGCCGACTTCCACGAGCGGGTCAGGGAGGGGTTCCTCGCCCAGGCGCAGGCGAACCCCGGCCGGTACCTGGTGCTGGACGCCTCCCGGACCCCGGCCGCGCTGAGCACCCAGATCCAGGACCGGCTCCGCGACCTGCTGCCCGACCCGGTGCCGCCCACGACCGAGCATGACACCGGGAGCTTCCCGGCGATCGTCGAATGAGCGGCACCCGCGCCTCCGGTCCGGGGGTCTTCGGGGATCTGGCCGGCCAGGACGAGGTCGTCGCGGAGTTGCGCACCGCCGCCGCCGCGGCGGCCGCGGTGCTGCGCGGCGAGCCGAATCCCGGGATGACGCACGCCTGGCTGTTCACCGGCCCGCCGGGCAGCGGCCGGTCGGTGGCGGCCCGCGCCTTCGCCGCCGCGCTATTGTGCCCCAACGGCGGCTGCGGGCAGTGCCCCTCGTGCCACCAGGTCCGCGCCGGGACCCACGCCGACCTGCTGCTGGTCCGCCCGGACGGGCTGTCCTACGGGGTGAAGCAGACCAGGAACCTGGTGCTGCGCGCGGCCGGGGTGCCCTCGGGCGGCCGCTGGCAGGTGGTGCTGTTCGAAGACGCCGACCGGGCCACGGAACAGGCCGCGAACGCGCTGCTCAAGGCCATCGAGGAGCCGCCGCCGCGCACGGTCTGGCTACTCTGCGCGCCGTCGGCGGAGGAACTGGTGACCACGATCCGGTCGCGGTGCCGGCTGGTCGTGCTGCGCACCCCGCCGGCCGAGGCGATCGCCGGCGTGCTGGCCGCCGAGGGGGTGGCCCCGGAGCGGGCGCTGACCGCCGCCCGGGCGGCGCAGGGGCACATCGGCCGGGCTCGCCGCCTGGCCACCGACGCGGAGGCGGCGGCGCGGCGCGACGACGTGCTGGCGGTGCCGCCGCGGCTCACCGGCCTCGGCCTGGCCCTGTCGGCCGCCGCGTCGCTGGTGAAGGCCGCCGAGGCGGAGGCCGCGGCGATCTCCGCGGAGCTCGACGAGCCAGAGCGCGGTGCGCTGCGCCGCGCCTTCGGGGAGGGCTCGACCGGCAAGGGAGTGGCGAAGGCGGTCCGCGGCGCCGCCGGGGCCATGCGGGACCTGGAGGACCGGCAGAAGTCCCGCGCCACCCGGCTCAAGCGCGACGCGCTGGACCGGGCCCTGCTCGATCTCGCCGCGTTCTACCGCGACGTGCTCGCGGTCCAGCTCGGGGCCGCCGTGGACCTGGCGAGCGCCGGGCATGAGGCCGACGTCAGGCGCCAGGCGGACGGGTCGTCGGCCGAGGCCACGGTGCGCCGGATCCAGGCCGTGATGACCTGCCGGCAACGGCTGGAACTCAACGTGGCGCCGCTGCTCGCGGTGGAGGAGATGACCCTCGCCCTGGCCGCCGGCGGCCGCTGAGCCGCCCGGGTGCGGGCCCCGGAGCGGGCCCCGGGGAGGCGAATTAGCCATGCCCGCCGTAACCTGAAGCGGTGGGCATGATGATGGCGGTCAGCTTCGAGCGGTACGGGAGGCTGTACTACCTGGACCCGGGCCCGTACCAGCCCGCCGTCGGGGCAAAGGTCCTCGTGCCCACGGACGCGGGCCCGGAGGTGGCCGAGTGCGTCTGGGCGCCGCAGTGGGTCGACGAGGAGGTGGGCGGCCTGCCGGTCTGCGCGGGCATCGCCACCGACGACCACCTGGCCAGGGACGAGGAGAACCGGGCCAAACGCGCCCGCGCGCGGGTGACCGCCCGCCGGCTGATCCGCGAGCACGACCTGCCCATGAAGGTGGTCGGCGTGGACTACGTCAGCGGCCCGCCGGTTTTCACCATTTATTTCAGCGCCCCGCACCGGGTCGACTTCCGTGCCCTGGTCCGCGACCTGGCCAGCCGGCTGTCCGGGCGGGTGGAGCTGCGCCAGGTTGGCCCGCGGGACGAGGCGCGGCTCCAAGGCGGCATCGGGCCGTGCGGCCGCGACCTGTGCTGCGCGACGTTCCTCAAGGACTTCGAACCGGTGTCGGTGCGCATGGCCAAGGACCAGGACCTGCCGGTGAACCCGCTGCGGATCGCCGGTGCCTGCGGTCGGCTGATGTGCTGCCTCAAGTACGAGCACCCGCTGTACCAGGACTTTCACGCGAACGCGCCGAAAACCGGCGAGCAGGTCGACACCCCGGAGGGGCCAGGCGTGGTGGTCGGCCACAACGTCCCGGGGGACAAGGTCGTGGTGAAGCTGACCGCCGACGGCCGCAAGTGCGCCTGCACGCGGGCCAGCGTGTGCGGGTCCCGGCAGGCGTACGAGGCGCGTTATGGCGACGGACCCGGTCCCGCCGGGTCGGCGGCCCCAGCCGGTGACGCGGGATCGCCCGGCGGGACGGTGTGATCCGCCGGGCGCGGCCCCTCATCCCGTCCCGGCGGCTGCCGTCCCGGCGGCCCGGCGCACGCCCCCCGCTCGCGCCGCCGCCGCTCGCGGCGGTGATGTTCGCGGCGGCGCTGCTTGCGGCCCTGGTGGCCGGCTGCTCGGCGGGCAGCACGCCGATCGCGCCCCCGTCCGGCACGGAATCCCCGGCGGGCACGTCGGCCGGGCCAGCCGGGCCCGCGCCGGCAACCCTGGCCGGCTACTACGCGCAGAAACTCCGCTGGCGCCCCTGCGACCACGGTTTTCAGTGTGCCCGGCTGCTCGTGCCCTTCGACTACCAGCGGCCCGCCTGGCGCCGGTTCACGCTGCCGGTGATCCGGCTGCCCGCCACCGGCCCCGGAACCCGGATCGGCTCGCTGGTGGTCAACCCCGGCGGCCCGGGCGGGTCCGGCGTCCAGTACGCACAGCAGGCGCGCAGCCAGGTCTCGGCCGCCGTGCGGGCCCGGTTCGACGTCGTCGGCTTCGACCCCCGCGGGGTCGGTGGGTCGATTCCCGCGGTTCACTGCCTCTCCGATACGCAACTCGACCGGTTTTTCGCCACTTCTGACACGCCCAGCACAACGGCACAACGGGCGGCCGTGGTGTCAGAGAGCAGGCTGTTCGCCCGTGGCTGCCAGGAGCGGTCCGGTGCCCTGCTGCCCTACGTCGGCACGGCCAACGCCGCCAGGGACATGGACGTACTGCGCGCCGCGCTCGGCGACGCCAAGCTCACCTACCTTGGCAAGTCCTACGGCACCTACCTGGGCACCTGGTACGCCCAGCTGTTCCCCGCCCACGTGCGGGCCCTGGTCCTCGACGGTGCCGTGGACCCGGCAGAATCCGCGCTGAGCGCGAACGCCGTCCAGGCGGAGGGATTCCAGGTCGCGCTCCGCGCGTTCGTCGCCGACTGCCTGCGAGGCCCCCGCTGCCCGTTCCCCAGGGGGGAGACGGTGACCGCCGCCATCGCCCGGGTGCAATCGATGCTGAACCGAGCCGCGGTCAAGCCGCTGACCAGCGTGATCCAGGGGCAGCCGGGGGACTCCGCGCTGCTGCTGAACGGGGTGGCTGCCGCGCTGTACAGCAAGTCGTTCTGGCCGTACCTTCGGCTGGGGCTGACGGCCGCGTTCTCGGGGAACGGCTCCGTGCTCGTCGAACTGGGCGACATCCTGGTGGAGCGGGACCGGACCGGGCACTACTCGAACCTCACCTCGGCCGAGCTGGCGGTGGACTGCCTCGACCGCCCGTGGCCGCGTGATCTGCCGGCGTGGCAGAAGGCGGCCGCAAGCGCCGCCCGCGCCGCACCGATGTTCGGCGCGGCGATCATGTGGGGCAGCCTGCCCTGCGCGTACTGGCCGGTGCGCCCGGCGGCGCCGGTGCGCCTGCGCGGCGCGGGCGCGCCGCCGATCCTCGTGGTGGGCAACACGCGTGACCCGGCCACGCCGTTCCGGTCCGCGCAGGCCCTGGCCAGGGACCTGAAGTCCGGTGTGCTGCTCGGCTGGAACGGCGACGGGCACACCGCCTACATGATGGGCAGCTCGTGCGTGGACTCGGCGGTGGACAGGTATCTGATCAGCTTGGTGCCGCCGCGCAACGGCACCCTCTGCCCATAACGCCAGCTACAACGGTGTTGTGACTGCCGTTGGCCGGGGACGGCGGGGGGCCGCCGGCCGGTAGACTCTTGCCGCTGCCGCCGCCTCGGCGGTATCGCCGCCTTAGCTCAGTCGGTCAGAGCGACGCACTCGTAATGCGTAGGTCATCGGTTCGATTCCGATAGGCGGCTCCGCCAAGAAAGACCAGCTCCTAAGGGTTTTTCGTATCTGCTCCTGGCTCGCCATCCGTTCGAATGCTTTCTTCGGATGGCTCAAATGCCCCCGTGGTGCCCCCGACAAGCTGCGCAGCCTGCCACAAGTTGGCATCCACCAGGTGGCCGTAGAGATCCATCGTCATCGTGGCGGTGGCGTGCCCCAACACGCGCTGGACCACCTTCGGGTCTGCTCCTGCGGCCAGCCACAGCGATGCTGCCGTATGGCGTAGATCATGAACGCGCACGGCTGGGACACCGGCTGCCACTTTGGCAGCGACCCAGCCAACCGACCGCTTCCAGTTCGACTCGCGCAACGGGCCGCCGCGTGGCGCATTGAACAGCCAGGCATCCGGTCGCTTGCCCGCGCTCCACCGGTCCACAATCGGCACCAGTTCATTCACCAGCGGCACCGTCCGAGCGCGGTTGTTCTTGAGCCTGTCCACGTACAGCTCGCCGCCGCCGTCACTCGCCAGCACCGCACGACTCACTCGCAGCCCCGGGCCAGGCACGGATACTCGATCGCCAACTTTGAGCCCAGCCAGCTCTCCCCAGCGCAGTCCAGCCAGGGCCAGAACTGGCACAACATCACGGTACGGTCCCGCACATGCCGCCGTCAGCGCGTGCAGTTCGTCCAGCGTGAGCGCCTGGCCTTCCCGCCTAGCTCGGCCGCTGGTCGGCCTACGGACAGATGCCGCCACGTTGTGCTGGACCCGGCCATCTGCAACAGCGAAGGCAAGGATGGAGCGCAGTGTAGCCAGAGCGCGGGTCGCGGTCGAAGGAGCCAAGCCGCTAGCAACCAGGCCACCCACCCAGGCAGATACCTCCGCACCCGTGATCGAGGCAACTGGCCAATTGCCGAAACGAGGCCGCACGTAGGTACGCCAATTCGACTCGTCGCTCTCGCGGGTCCGGCGCTTGACCAAGCTGCGCGAACTCCACCAATCCGCCGCGACACTCGACAGCGGAACCTGGCCACGGTGAGGATCAACCCACTCACCGAGGCGAAGCCGCCGCCGCTGATCCTGCTCCCAGGCAACTGCATCAGCCTTGCGCGCGAAAACGCGGGTAGCGATCTCCCGCCCATGTGATGTCACACGCGCCCGGAACCGCACCGCGCCGGACAAGAGCGTGTAGCGCTGAACACCCATCACGCCACCTTCGGAGTCTCGCGCTGCGCTTCCAGCCATGCAGCCACATCGCAGGCGTCCCAGACAAGACGACGGCCAACACGGATCGCAGGCGCGAAGCGGCCCTCCTGACGCAGCCACCGCACCGTCAACACCGAGACCCGCAGCCGCTCGGCCACTTCCTCGATCGTCAGCAGCTCCATCATGTCGCTACGGCCTGTCATGCCGCACTCCCCGTTGCCGAGACTTCGACGGCCAGGGCGTCGCGTGCCCGGCGTCTGGCTTCAGTGAGTGCTCGTTCCCAGTGCAGGCGGTCAGCGACGGCGTGCAGGAGCCGTCTGCCGGGTGGCAGGTAGTCGTCGTCGCCGGGCTGGACGGGTTCCCATCGGTAGGTGGTGGGGTCGGTTGCCGGAAGATCGAGCATCTCCATCAGCCAGGCTTTGCGGTCGCCGCGATGGTCAGCGAGGGTCTTGCCGGACCACTTGCGGGAGACCAGCACCCGGCGCCCGGCGTAGCCGAGGTGCTCGCGGCGGTGCGCCTTGCCCTTGCAGGCACCGGGGACCAGGCCGGGACGGGGGTTCTTCGGCTCGATGCCGTACCGCAGCCAGTTCGCGCACGTCGGTGAGCACGGCTCATACCGCAGGACATCAGACAGCCGGTCGACGTGGTCTTGCTCGGCGTTACTCTGCGCCTGGTGGCATTCGCCCAGCTGCTTGGTCAGGTACTTGGTCAGGTAGCCGATGCACCGGCCCGCGTCCTTCGACCCAGACAGCACTCCTTCGGAGTGGAACTCGGAGCCGAGCCGCGCGACATGCCGGGGCTCGTCGGTGTCGGTGATGGCATCCAGGGCGTCATCCCAGGCGGTCAGCAGCTCCCCAGTCGCCGGATCGACATACCGGCTGCGTGCCTCGTCCCACACCGGCAAGTTGCCGGAGTCGAACCGGGGCTCATCAGTGGCGGGCCACCAGACCTGGTGGTACGTGGCGGCGATGATCTGCCGCAGCTCAGCGCGGGAGACCGTCCCGCGCATGGCGATGTGCGCATGGGGGGCCAGGCGCCGCTGAGGTTCTATGGTGGCGAAGTACTGCACGTCCTGGCCGAGGACGCGGCGCAGGTTCTGGATGAACCGGTCGAACAGCGCTGCGAAGTGCAGCGCGTCCCGGGCGGCGGCGATGTAGTCGTAGGCGGCCGGGTTGACCGGGGTGCCATCCTCGCGGACCTTGCCGTAGGACGGGCAGGTGAGGGTGAGGAACATCGGCGGCCGGTAGGTCTTGCCGTCCGGGGCCATGTAGGTCTTGCCCACGGTGTGCGGGCTGATCTTCCGCCTCGGCAGGTCCGGGGCATCCTGACGACGTTTGGTGGACCGGTGACGGCGTGGCCGGGTGTGGCCGGGGTCGGCGTTGCCGCGCAGCCCGCACCGTTTGATCTCGTGGTCCAAGTCGGTAATCAGCTCATCCAGCTCGGTCGTGTTCTCGCCCGCAGCGGCGGCCTGGTCGCGGTCGGTTTGCGCCTGGGCGCGGTGCTCGACCCACATGGCCTGCTCGTCGTCGGGCTCGGGCGCATCGGGGATCGGTTCGGTATCCAGGTGCCACCCTTCCCGGCACTGGCCAGCGCGCAGGTTCTTGGCCCGTTCCGCGCGCGGCGGGCACACGCTGGCGAGTGTGGCGCCACACGGGACGAGCACCTGATCCACCGCACCGGTTGTGGTGTTGATGCGGCGGAGCTGGACCGGGCGCAGGCACGCACCGTGGTTGACCGCGACCGAGCGGACCGCATCCCGGGCGGTCGGGTGAGCCATCCTCGCCGCGCGGGTACCAGGCAACGAAGGCTGGCCGGGGGTCTCGGTCATGAGGTCACGCTCGGCGAGTGCGTGGCCTCGTCCATGGCCCAGGTAACTGACCACCCACACGCCCGGCACTCCTGGGTGACTTCGCCATCGGGGCCGGGGGTGTCGGTCAGGTCGGTGCCGCAGTCGGGGCACGGGTCGTCGGTGGCCCAGGTAGTGACGGGGATCATGCGGGCACACCTGCCTTCTCCG
>Ga0207684_10003714_pt1 | contig 14783 bp, 14 predicted proteins | sample KBSK5501metaG_FD_184342 | JGI IMG/M metagenome (GOLD analysis project Ga0207684, IMG submission 184342) | Corn, switchgrass and miscanthus rhizosphere microbial communities from Kellogg Biological Station, Michigan, USA - KBS K5-50-1 metaG... | ecosystem: Host-associated > Plants > Roots >...
GGCGCGGCGCGCGTTTCCGCCTGCTGCGCGAGAACGTGGTCGTCTACACCGGCGAGATCGAATCGGTGCGCCGCCTGAAGGACGACGTGCGCGAAGTCAAGGAAGGCTTCGAGTGCGGCATCAAGCTGAAGAACTACAGCGACATCAAGGAAGGCGATCAGCTCGAGTTCTTCGAAGTGAAGGAAGTGGCTCGAACGCTGTAAGGCGGTTTTGGTCTCGCGCCAAACCCCGCCGTCTCACCAACGGCGGGGTTTGCGTTTAGGAGCACCCGATGCGACACAAGAAAGCTATCCCCAATCGCAGCTACCGCATCGCCGACCAGATCCAGCGCGATGTGGCCGGGCTGATCCGCGAGCTGAAGGATCCGCGCGTCGGCATGGTCACGATCAACGCGGTCGAGATCACGCCCGACTACGCGCATGCGACGGTGCTGTTCTCGCTGCTGGTCGGCGACCCGCAGGAATGCGAGGCAGCGCTGAACGAGGCCGCCGGCTTCGTGCGCAACGGCTTGTTCAAGCGGCTGCAGATCCACACGGTGCCGACGCTGCATTTCAAGTTCGACCGCACGACGGAGCGCGCCGCCGAGCTGAACGCGCTGATCGCGCAGGCGAATGCGACGCGGGCGAAGGAAGACTGAGGATCAGTCCGTGACTCAGCCTGGCACCCCCGATCCCGTTCGCGCCGAGCCTGTCGAAGCGCACGCGAGCTTCGATTCCTCGGCCCGAGCGGAGTCCACCGTTCGCCCTGAGGTATCGAAGGGCATGGGCGCTTCGACAGGCTCAGCGCGAACGGGGGCGCGCCTGCGCATCCCCAAGCGCCCCGTGCACGGCGTGCTGCTGCTCGACAAGCCTCTCGGCCTGTCGAGCAACGACGCGTTGCAGCAAGCCAAGCGCCTGTACCGCGCCGAGAAGGCCGGCCACACCGGCACGCTGGATCCGCTTGCCACCGGGCTCCTGCCGCTGTGCTTCGGCGCGGCGACCAAGTTCTCGCAGGTCAGCCTCGACGCCGACAAGACCTACCGCGCGACGCTGCAGCTCGGCGTCACGACGGCGACAGGCGACGCCGAAGGCGAGCCGGTCGAACGCCGCGCCGTGCTCGACATGACCCGCGAGCGTTTCGCAGCCGCCTGCGTGCGCTTCACCGGCGCGATCCGCCAGGTGCCGCCGATGCACTCGGCGCTCAAGCACGCCGGCAAAGCGCTGTACGAGTACGCGCGCGCCGGCACCGAGATCGAACGCGAGCCGCGCGACGTGACGATTCATCGCCTGGACATCGTCGAGGGCGACGATGCGATCTGGACCGTCGACGTGCGTTGCAGCAAGGGCACCTACATCCGCACGCTGGCCGAAGACATCGGCCGCGAGCTCGGCTGCGGCGCGCATTTGACCGCGCTGCGCCGCACCGGCTGCGGCCCGCTGACTCTGGATCGCGCGGTCACGCTCGATCAACTGAACGAGATGACCGAGGCGCAGCGCGACGCGGCCTTGCTGGCCGTCGATGCGCTGGTCGCCGACTGGCCCGAGGTGCGACTGGGCACCGAGGATGCAGGCCGCTTCCTGAGCGGCGTGCGCCGTCGCCTGCCGCTGCCGGATGCCGAGCGCGTGCGTGTCTACGGACCGCAGTCGCGCGCGTTTCTCGGCGGCGGGCGGATCGCAGCCGGCGAACTGATTTCAACCAGGCTGCTGAGCCCGATCGAGGTGCAAGGCCTCCTGGACGCTTGAGAAAACGACGACCCACACCATGACCCGACAGATCCGCAACATCGCCATCATCGCCCACGTCGACCACGGCAAGACCACGCTGGTCGACCAACTGCTGCGCCAGAGCGGCACCTTCCGCGAGAACGAGAAGGTCGCCGAGCGCGTGATGGACAGCAACGACCTCGAAAAGGAACGCGGCATCACGATCCTCGCGAAGAACTGCGCGGTCGAGTGGAAGGGCACGCACGTCAACATCGTCGACACGCCCGGGCACGCCGACTTCGGCGGCGAGGTCGAGCGCGTGCTGTCGATGGTCGACTCGGTGCTGCTGCTGGTCGATGCGGTCGAAGGGCCGATGCCGCAGACCCGCTTCGTCACGAAGAAGGCGCTGGCGCTGGGCCTGAAGCCCATCGTCGTCGTCAACAAGGTCGACCGCCCCGGCGCGCGGCCCGACTACGTGATCAACGCGACCTTCGAGCTGTTCGACAAGCTCGGCGCGAGCGAAGAGCAGCTCGACTTCCCGGTGATCTTCGCGTCGGGCCTGAACGGCTGGGCCACGCTGGAGCAGGGCACGGTCGGCAAGGACCTCGCGCCGCTGTTCGACGCGGTTCTCGCCCACGTGCCGGCGCACGAAGGCTCGCCCGACGCGCCGCTGCAGCTGCAGATCTGCTCGCTGGACTATTCGAGCTACGTCGGCCGCATCGGCATCGGCCGCGTCAATCAGGGTACCTTGAAGCCGATGCAGAACGTCGCGGTCTACGCCGGCCCCGACGCCGCGCCGGTCACCGCGCGCGTCAACCAGGTGCTGAAGTTCGAAGGCCTGGAGCGCAAGCAGGCGACCGAAGCCGGCCCCGGCGACATCGTGCTGATCAACGGCATCGAAGGCATCGGCATCGGCGTGACGCTGACCGACATCGAGCGCCCGGTGCCGCTGCCGATGCTGAAGGTCGACGAGCCGACGCTGACGATGAACTTCTGCGTCAACAACTCGCCGCTCGCCGGCCGCGAAGGCAAGTTCGTCACCAGCCGGCAGATCTGGGACCGGCTGCAGCGCGAGCTGCAGAGCAACGTCGCGCTCAAGGTCAAGGAGACCGACGAAGACGGCATCTTCGAAGTCTCGGGCCGCGGCGAGCTGCACCTGACGATCCTGCTCGAGAACATGCGCCGCGAAGGCTACGAGCTCGCCGTGAGCAAGCCGCGCGTCGTGTTCAGGGAAGAGGGCGACGAGAAGCTCGAGCCGATCGAGATGGTCACCGCCGACGTCGAGGACCAGCACCAGGGCGCCGTCATGCAGGCGCTCGGCGAGCGCAGGGCCGAGCTCGTCAACATGGAGCCCGACGGCATGGGTCGCGTGCGGCTGGACTACAAGATCCCGGCGCGCGGGCTGATCGGCTTCCAGAACGAATTCCTGAACCTGACGCGCGGCACCGGCCTGATCAGCAACATCTTCGACAGCTACGAGCCTTACAAGGGCGAGATCGAAGGCCGCAAGAACGGCGTGCTGATCAGCCAGGACGACGGCGAGGCCGTGACCTACGCGCTCGGCAAGCTCGACGACCGCGGCCGCATGTTCGTGAAGGCCGGCGACCCGTTGTACGAGGGCATGGTGATCGGCATCCACTCGCGCGACAACGACCTCGTCGTCAACCCGGTGCGCGCGAAGCAGCTGACCAACTTCCGCGTCAGCGGCAAGGAAGACGCGATCAAGATCACCCCGCCGATCATCCTGACGCTCGAGTACGCGGTCGAGTTCATCGCCGACGACGAGCTGGTCGAGATCACGCCGAAGTCGATCCGCATCCGCAAGCGCCACCTGAAGGAGCACGAGCGCAAGCGCGCATCGCGCGATATCGGCGGCTGAGAGCGACACACTCCAACGCGCTTTGACACAGGTCTTGCGCGCGACTGTCAAAGCGTTTCGTCCGGAAGGCTCGGGTTTCCTTACAACCCCGACAAGCCCACCCGAGACGCCATGGAGCCCTTCAGTTCGAACCGTCTGAAGGCGACGATGATCGCCGCATGGCTGAGTTGCGCCGCGCTCCCGGCGCACTGCGGCGTCACCCTTACCGTGGCGTGCGGCACCGTCGGGCAGGACTTCGACTTCTGCAAGAAGGCCGCCGAGGAGTGGGGCGCCAAGACCGGCAACACGGTTCGGCACCTGACCTTTCCGCAGGGCACTTCCGACGTGCTGGGCCTGCTGCGCCAGATGTTCGCCGCGAAGTCGGACGAACTGGACGTGCTGAGCCTGGACGTGATCTGGCCCGGCATCCTGAAGAATCACCTGCTCGACCTGGCGCCGTACACCCGGGGCGTCGAGAAAGAGCACTTCCCGGTGCTCGTCGCGAACGACACGGTCGGCGGCAAGCTGCTCGCGATGCCGTGGTTCATCGATGCCGGCGTGCTCTACTACCGCCGCGACCTGCTCGCCAAGTACGGCGAGAAGCCGCCCACCACCTGGGACGAGCTGACCGCCACCGCGAAGAAGGTGATGGACGGCGAGCGCAAGGCCGGCCACGGCGACATGCAGGGCTTCGTGTTCCAGGCCAAGGCGTATGAAGGCCTGACCTGCAACGCGATCGAGTGGGTCGCGAGCAGTGGCGGCGGCACCATCGTCGACCCGGGCGGCCGCATCACGATCGACAACCCGAAGGCCGCGAAGGCGCTGACCACGGCAGCCGGCTGGATCGGCACGATCGCGCCGACCGGCGTGCTGAACTACGGCGAGGAAGAGGCGCGAGGCGTGTTCCAGAAGGGCAACGCGGTCTTCATGCGCAACTGGCCGTACGCCTGGTCGCTGAGCCAGGGCGCCGACAGCCCGGTGAAGGGCAAGGTCGGCATCGTCGCGCTGCCGCGCGGCGAGGGTGGCAAGAGCGCGGCGGCGCTGGGCGGCTGGCAGCTCGCGGTCAGCAAATACTCGAAGAACCAGAAGGAGGCCATCGACCTCGTGATGTTCCTCACCGGCAAGGAGGTGCAGAAGGACCGCGCGGTCCGCGGTTCGTACAACCCGACGATCCCCGCGCTGTACAAGGACCCGGACGTGCTGAAGGCCAACCCGTTCTTCGGCGATCTGTACGAGACCTTCGTCGGCGCGGTGCCGCGCCCGGCCACGGTGACCGGCATCAAGTACAACGCCGTCTCGGCCGCGTTCTGGAACGCGGCGCACGATGTGCTGTCCGGCAGCGTGAAGGCCGACGCGAGCCTGAAGAAGCTCGAAAGCAAGATCGATTCGATCCGGCGCGGTCCCGAGTGGCGTTGACCTCCGAGCTCACCCGCGACCGCGTGCGCAGCGCGTGGCGCTTCCTCGCGCCCACGCTGGTCGTGCTGCTGCTGGTGGCCGGCTGGCCGCTCGCACGCACGATCTTCTTCAGCTTCACCGACGCGAACCTCGAGACGATAGGCGAGTCGGCCTACAAGATGGTCGGCCTGTCCAACTACGTCGGCCGCTACGGGCTGTTCAACTTCGGTGCCGCGGAGGGCTTCTGGGCCACCGACTGGGGCGTGGCGATCCTGAACACGTTCAAGTTCGCGACCGTCTCGGTGGTGCTCGAAACCATCCTGGGCGTCGTGTTCGCGCTGGTGCTGAACGCGAACTTCAAGGGGCGCTGGTTCGTTCGCGCAGCGGTGCTCGTGCCGTGGGCGATCCCGACCATCGTCTCGGCCAAGATGTGGGCCTGGATCCTGCACGACCAGTTCGGCGTGATGAACGCGCTGCTGCGCAGCGCCGGCATCATCGACCACAACATTGCGTGGACCGCCGATCCGGCGTACGCGTTGTGGTCGGTCGTGCTGGTCGACGTCTGGAAGACCACGCCGTTCACGGCGCTGCTGACGCTGGCGGCGCTGCAGATGCTGCCGCGCGACTGCTACGAGGCCGCGTACGTCGACGGTGTCCACCCCGTCAAGGTGTTCTTCAAGGTCACGCTGCCGCTGATCTGGCCGGCGCTGATGGTCGCGGTGATCTTCCGGCTGCTCGATGCGCTGCGCGTGTTCGACATCATCTACGTGATGACCTCCAACAGCGCCAGCACGATCAGCATGTCGGGCTTCGTGCGGCGCGAGATCGTCGACAACAACGACGTCGGCTTCGGCTCGGCGGCCTCGACGGTGCTGTTCCTGATCATCGGCGCGTGCACGCTGCTCTACCTGAAGGTCGCCCGCGTCGACCTCGGAAAGAAATGAGCAAGAGGGCAGCGCGATGGACCTGACCACGCAGCGCATCCTCGCCAAGGCCGGCCTGTACCTGCTCGCCGCGCTGATCTCGGTGTTCTGCCTGTTCCCGTTCTACTTCGCGATCGTCACGTCGCTGAAGTCGGGCACCGAGCTGTTCAGCACGGCGCTGTGGCCCTCGGCGCCGAGCTTGCGGAACTACATCGCGCTGTTCACGGTGGCCGAGCAGCCGTTCGGTCGGCACATCCTGAACTCGCTGGGCGTCTCGGCGATGGTCGTCGCCGCCTCGCTGTTCCTCGGCGTGACGGCGGCCTACGCGCTCGGCCGCATCACGTTCCGGGGCAAAGGGTTGCTGCTGCTGACGATCCTCGCGGTCTCGATGTTCCCGCAGGTCGCGGTGCTGTCGGGCATGTTCGAACTGATGCAGGCGATCGGCCTGTACAACCACTGGTGGGGGCTGGCGCTGCCCTACATGATCTTCACGCTGCCCTTCACGGTCTGGGTGCTGACGACCTTCGTGCGCGACCTGCCGAAGGAGCTCGAGGAGGCCGCGATCATGGACGGCTGCACGCCGTGGGCGATCGTCACGAAGGTGTTCCTGCCGGTGATGTGGCCGGCGCTGGTCACGACCGGGCTGCTCGCCTTCATCGCGGCATGGAACGAGTTCATGTTCGCGCTGACCTTCGTGTTCGACAACAGCCAGCGCACCGTGCCGGTGTCGATCTCGCTGATCAGCGGCGCCGACAAGTACGAGATCCCGTGGGGCAAGATCATGGCCGCCTCGGTGGTGGTGACGGTGCCGCTCATCGTGCTGGTGCTCGTGTTCCAGCGCAAGATCATCGGCGGGCTGACATCGGGTGCGGTGAAGGGCTGAGCCGCGCAGAGCGCCAGCCGACAGCAAACGGAGCAGCCCCATGTCCGCGATCCGCTTTCGTGACGTGCACAAGCGCTACGCCAGGGCCGGCGTCGACACGATACGCAAACTCGACCTGGACATCGAGGCTGGCGAGTTCGTCGTCTTCGTCGGTCCGTCGGGCTGCGGCAAGTCGACGCTGCTGCGCATGGTCGCGGGGCTCGAGGACATCACCAGCGGCGAAATCGCCATCGGCGGCCGGCGTGTCAACGAGATGCCGCCGGCGCGCCGCGGCGTCGCGATGGTGTTCCAGAGCTACGCGCTGTACCCGCACATGAGCGTGTACGACAACATGGCGTTCGGTCTCAAGCAGGCCCGAACCGACAAGGCGACGATCGCCGAGCGCGTGCGCAAGGCCGCGAACATCCTGCAGCTCGACTCGCTGCTGCAGCGCCTGCCGAAGGAGCTCTCGGGCGGCCAGCGCCAGCGCGTCGCGATCGGCCGCGCGATCGTGCGCGAGCCGGCGGTGTTCCTGTTCGACGAGCCGCTGTCCAACCTCGATGCGGCGCTGCGCGTGCAGACCCGCCTGGAGATCGCGAAGCTGCACCGCGACATCGGCACCGCCAGCATGATCTACGTGACGCACGACCAGGTCGAGGCGATGACGCTGGCCGGCAGGATCGTGCTGCTCAACGCCGGCGAGGCGGTGCAGCGCGACGGCAGCGTCGCGCAGTTCGGCGCGCCGCTGGAGCTGTACCACCGCCCGGTCAACTGGTTCGTCGCCGGCTTCATCGGCAGCCCGAAGATGAACTTCATCGCGGCGTGCCTGCGGCAAGCCGATGCCGCGCACGCGACCGTGCGTGCCGGCGACGTCGACTGCCGGGCCGACGTCGACGCGCGCAGGCTCGGCGCCGATGCCGAGGTCACGCTGGGCGTGCGGCCCGAGCACGTGCAGATCGCTGCGTCGCCCGGGCCGAACGTCGTCAGCGGAACGGTCGCGTTCGTCGAGCAGCTCGGCGAAGCGAGCCACCTGTACGTGCGCACCGCCGGCGGCGAGCTCGTCACGGTGCGCGAAAGCGGCCAGGCGACGGCAGCGATCGGCGAGCCCATCCGGCTGCTCCTGCCGCCGGACTGCCTGCACCTGTTCGACGCCGGCGGCGTCGCGATGCCGCGCACCGTCGGCGAGAACCTGCTGAGCCACCCGACGCCGGGCGGCGAGCTGTCGCGGCCTACGTCTTCGAGCGCAGCACCGGCTGCTCGTCCGCGAGCTGCTCGATGATCGGGCAGTCGGGCCGGTCGTCGCCGTGGCAGCAGTGGACCAGATGCTGCAGCGTCTCCTTCATCGCCACCAGCTCCTGCACCTTCTGCTCGAGCTCCTCGATGTGCGCTTGCGCGAGCGCCTTGACGTGGCGGCTCGGCCGGCGCCGGTTCTGCCACAGGCCGAGCAGTTCGCGGATCTGCTCGATCGAAAAACCGAGGTCGCGCGAGCGGCGGATGAAGCGCAGCGTGTGCACCTCCTTGTCGCCGTACTGCCGATAGCCTGCTTCGGTGCGGTTCGCCTCCGGGAACAGGCCGACGCTTTCGTAGTGGCGAATCATCTTCGCCGAGACGCCGCAGGCGCGCGCGGCTTCGCCGATGTTCATGGGTCTGCTGTCGTTCATGCGGTGCTTCCTTCCGCAGTTTCGGCTGCGCCGCGCCAGCGCCGCAGCATCAGCGCGTTGGTCACGACGCTGACGCTGCTGAACGCCATCGCCGCGCCGGCGATCACCGGGCTGAGCATGCCGAGCGCCGCGAGCGGAATGCCCAGCACGTTGTAGGCGAAGGCCCAGAACAGGCCCTCGCGGATCTTCGCGTAGGTGCGGCGCGACACGTCGATCGCATCGGCCACGAGCCGCGGGTCGCCGCGCATCAGCGTGATGCCGGCGGTCTCCATCGCGACGTCGGCGCCGGTGGACATCGCGATGCCGACATCGGCCGCGGCGAGGCTGGGCGCGTCGTTGATGCCGTCGCCGACCATCGCGACGATCTGCCCGTCGGCGCGCAAGCCTTGCACGATCGCTGCCTTGTCGCCCGGCAGCACCTCGGCATGGACGTCGGAAATGCCGAGTTCCGATGCGACGGCGTGCGCGGCGCCGCGGTTGTCGCCGGTCAGCATCACGGTCTTCACGCCGAGCTGCTGCAGCCTTGCGACCGCTTGCCTCGCCGCCGCCTTGACCGTGTCGCCGAACGCGAGCAGGCCCAGCAGCTGCGCCGCCTCGCCGTCGCGGCGGATCAGCCACGAGAGCGTGCGCCCTTGTTGTTCGAGACGCGCCGCTTCGCTCGCGAGGCCGGACGCATCGACGGCCAGCTCGCGCAGCAGCCGGCTGCTGCCCAGCACGAGCGTTTGCCCCTGCACCGTGGCCTCGAGGCCGCGCCCGGGCAGCGCTTTCGCATCGCTGGCGGCCGGCAGCGACAAGCGCTCGGCATGCGCCGCGTCCAGCACCGCACGCGCCAGCGGATGCGCGCTGGTGCGCTGCAACGCGGCCGCGAAGCGCAGCAGCTCGGCGCGCTCGACGCCTTCGGCCGGCAGCGCGGCCACGAGCGCGGGCTTGCCATCGGTCAGCGTGCCGGTCTTGTCGAACGCGACCGTCGTGACCGCGTGGGCAAGCTCGAGTGCCTGCGCGTCCTTGATCAGGATGCCGCGGCGCGCAGCGACGCCGGTGCCGGCCATGATCGCGGTCGGCGTCGCGAGCCCGAGCGCGCACGGGCAGGCGATCACCAGCACCGCGACCGCGTTGATCAGCGCCCGCTCCCAGTCGCCGTTCAGGCCGGCCCACGCGACGAACGTGACGAGCGCGATGCCGAGCACGATGGGCACGAACACCGCGCTGACCCGGTCGACGATGCGCTGGATCGGCGCTTTCGCCGCCTGCGCCGATTCGACCATGCGGATGATGCGTGCGAGCGTGGTCTCGGCGCCGATCGCGAGCGTGCGCACTGCCAGCACGCCCTCGGCGTTGACCGAGCCGCCGGTCACCGCGGCGCCGACGCTCTTCGCGACCGGCAGGCTCTCGCCGGTGATCAGCGACTCGTCGACGTGGCTGCGGCCTTCGACGACCTCGCCGTCGACCGGGATGCGGTCGCCGGCGCGCACGATCACGAGGTCGCCGAGGGCGACGCGCTCGATCGGAACGTCGACGTCGACACCGTCGCGACGCACGCGCGCCGTCGTCGGCCGCAGCGCATTGAGTGCGCGGATCGCATCGGTCGTCTGCCGCTTCGCCCGCGCCTCGAGCCACTTGCCGAGCAGCACCAGCGTGATCACCGCGGCCGACGCCTCGAAGTACAGATGCGGCATGCCGTGCCCGGTATGCCGGACCAGCAGATACGCCGACAGCCCGTACGCAGCCGAGGTTCCGAGCGCGACCAGCAGGTCCATGTTGCCGCTGCCGGCGCGCAGCGCCTTCCAGCCGGCGACATAGAAACGCGCACCGAGCCAGAACTGCACCGGCGTGGCGAGCGCGAGCTGCGGCCAGCCGGGCAGCATCCACGCGCTGCCGGCGAGCTGCAGCAGCATCGGCGCGAGCAGCGGTACGGTCAGCACGATGCTTGCGGCGACCGGCCACCAGTCGGGCAGGGCGTTCATGTTCGCCGCACCGGCCACGCCGGGTACGGTGGCGACGACCTGCTGCGCGCTGTAGCCGGCCTTCTCGATGGCTGCCGCGAGCGCCGCGACCGGCACCGTCGCGGCCGCCTGCACGGTGGCGACTTCGGTCGCGAGGTTCACCGAAGCCGACGCGACGCCAGGCACCTTCGCGAGCGCCTTCTCGACGCGCGCGACGCACGAGGCGCAGGTCATGCCGCCGACCTGCAGCCGGACACTCTCGGAGGGTGCGGGGATCGCAATGCTGTTCATGGCGCGTATCGTCAAGCTTCCAATAATGGTAAGGTCAAGCCGCGCATTCGACAGGGGCTGCCTCGAATGGGGACATGACGCCGAAGGGCTTGACCTTCCCATCATGGCAAGCCTGAAACTGCATCGCATTCCATCACTGCCACCGGAGCCCACGATGATCGCCTTCCAAGTCAACGACATGAGCTGCGGCCACTGCGCCGGCGCCATCACCCAGGCCGTCAAGCGCGTCGACCAGGGCGCGAAGATCCAGATCGACGTCGCGACCCATCGTGTCGAGATCGAACCCGTCTCGGCCGGTGCCGACGCGCTGGCCGAGGCCATCAAGGACGCGGGTTATTCGCCGGTGCCGATCGCCGTCGCCTGAACGCCGGTGCGCGGGCTCGCGTGGGCGGGGCGTGCGCTGCTGCCGCGCGGCGCCCGCGAAGATGCACGGCCGCTGCTGATCGCGCGCTCGCTGCGCGCCGTCGTCGACGGCTGCATGGCGGTGCTGCTGCCCGCGTACCTGCTGGCGATCGGGCTGAGCGCGTTCGACGTCGGCGTGGTCGCCACGACGACGTTGCTCGGCTCGGCGCTCGCGACCGTCGCGGTCGGTGTCTGGGGGCATCGCGCCGCATCGCAACGGCTGCTGCGTGCGGCCGCGGTGCTGATGGCGCTGACCGGCCTCGCGTTCGCCGGCTTCACGACGTTCTGGCCGCTGCTGATCGTCGCGTTCGTCGGCACGCTGAACCCCGGCTCCGGCGACGTGAGCGTGTTCCTGCCGCTCGAGCATGCACGCCTCGCGTCGGCCGCGAGCGGCGACGCGCGCACGGCGCTGTTCGCGCGCTACAGTGTGCTGGGCGCGGTCTGCGCCGCGCTGGGTGCGTTGGTCGCCGGCGCGCCCGATGCGCTGGTGCGGTTCGCCGGATGGGCGCGCATCGATGCGCTGCGCGCGATGTTCGTCGTCTATGCGGCGGTCGGCGCGCTGGTGTGGTGGCTGTATCGCAGCCCGGCCGTCGCCAGCGCCCAAGGGGGCGATGGGGTGCGCGATGTCGCACAAGAGGCCGCGGCGGCGCCGCTGGGGCCGTCGCGCGGGATCGTGATCCGGCTCGCCGCGCTGTTCAGCATCGACGCATTCGCCGGCGGCCTGGTCGTCAACTCGCTGCTGTCGCTGTGGCTGCTGCAGCGCTTCGGCCTTTCGCTGCCGCAGATCGGCACGTTCTTCTTCGCCTCGGGGCTGTTGAGCGCCGCGTCGCAGCTGGCCGCGCCGTCGGTCGCACGACGCTTTGGGCTGCTGAACACGATGGTGTTCACGCACATCCCGTCCAGCGTGTGCCTGATCGCCGCCGCGCTGGTGCCGGCCGCGTGGCCGGCTGCAGCGCTCGTGCTGCTGTTGCTGCGCAGCGCGTTGTCGCAGATGGACGTGCCCACGCGCACGGCGTATGTGATGGCCGTCGTGACGCCGCCGGAGCGGCCGGCGGCGGCCAGCTTCACCGCGGTGCCGCGCAGCCTCGCGGCGGCGCTGAGCCCGTCGATTGCCGGCGCCATGCTCGCGATCGGCTGGCTCGCGACGCCGCTGGTGGCTTGCGGGCTCGTGAAGATCACGTACGACCTGCTGCTGTGGCGGGCTTGCCGGCGCGATCGTCTCGCCGATGAGTAACACGACGACCAGCACGACGACCAGCACGACGAGCACAGCAACGAGCCGGGAGCAGGGCAGCGGCATGCCGATTGCCGGCAACGGCTGAGCCGCTGCTTCGCGCAGCGCGATGTTGCTCGCCGCTCGCACTCGCTGCTCGTGAAACGCCCGTCACCCTCCGAACTCGATCGCCCCGCAGGCGATGAGGGCGCTCGGCCGCCGCACGTGCCACCGCCTGGCGCCAGCGGAACCTGGCGATCGCACTGGGCCTGGAACGGCGTGTTCTGGATCGTGCTGGTCGCGTTCGTCAAGGAGGCGCAGCCCGTACTCGCGCCGCTCGTCGTGGCCGTGGCGTTGGCGTTCCTGCTGTCGCCCGCGGTGCGGGCATTGCGGCGCCGCGGCCTGCACGAGGCCATTGCGTCGGCGATCGTCGTCGCGCTGCTGCTCGCGTGTACGGGCATTCTCGCCAGCGCGCTGGCCGCGCCGGCCGCGCAGTGGTGGGAGCGCGCGCCGACGATGGTCGCGCAGCTGTTCGACGGGATCGACCGCTTGCGTGCGGCGATCCCGATCGGCACGCCTCCCGTGGCGCGCGCGCCGCCGGCGACCGAGGGCGCGGCCGCGCGTCGGCTCGCCGCGAGCGCTGCGGCCAGCGCGGCGGCGAGCGCCGAGGCCGCGAGGCAGCGTGCCGCGCCTGATCCGCTGAAGGAGCGGCTCGCGAGCGAAGGCGTTGCGCTGACCGGCACGCTGCTGCGGCGCACGCTGTCGGTCGGCGTGTCGGTCGCGGCGACGATGATTCTGCTGTACTTCATGCTCGCCTCGGAACATTGGGTGGTGTCGCGCCTGGTGGAGGCATTCCCGCGGCGGCGCACGCGGGCCATCGTGCTGCTGCACCTGCGGCAGGCGCAGCGCGACATCGGCCGCTACATCGGCACGCTGGGCTTGATCTACGCGGCAGTCGGCGCACTGGTCACGGCCTGCATGGCGGCGCTGGGCCTGCCGAATCCGCTGCTGTGGGGCGTGGTCGCGGCGGTGCTGAACTTCATCCCGTACATCGGCCCGGTCGTCATCGCGACCTTGCTGCTGCTCGCGGCGCTCGTCAGCTTCGAGCCGGGCGTGATGGTGCTCGCCCCGCCGGCGGTGTTCGTGCTGATACACGCGATCGAGAGTAACTTCGTCAGCCCGTGGTTCATGGGTCAGCGGCTCGTGCTCAGCCCGCTGTCCATCTTCGTGTCGGTGCTGTTCTGGGGCTGGATGTGGGGCCTGACCGGCGCGCTGGTGGCCGTGCCTATCCTCGTCGGGCTGCGCAGCTTCTGCAAGCGCAACCCGCGGTTGCGGCTGCTGTACCTGTTCCTCGAGGGCGACCACAACAGCCGCCCGCCGACGCTGCGCTCGCTGCTGCAAGCGACCACGCGGCGGGCTTCACCGCATGGGCCGACGAGATGAACCGTTGCGTTCCCTCTGCTCCCGGCAGAGCGGGCAGGCAGAGGGGCAAAGACACATCGGCATCGTCCTACGGCCGTGTCCTGCATCCCCTGACAGCACTGCGGCGGCACGCCTGATCGCGCGACCGATTGGGCGTCATCACACTGAAACTCTCGTCGAAGACACACGCGTCGCCGACACGTCCCGCACCATCATTGAGGAGGTATCCATCATGGCTTTGATGTCTCACAAATCCACGTCGACGGCCGACATGCCGGCCACGGCACGCAGCGGCGACATGCTCGACCGCCTGTCCGATCGCGCCGAAGACCTCGCCGATCGCGCCGCCCCCGTGCTCGACCGCTGGGCCTCGCGCGCACAGGACTCGATGCACCACGGTGTCGACGCGATGCGCGACGCTTCGGACCGGCTGCGCCGGCAGGCCAACCACGCGTCGGACAGGACCGTCGGCTACATCCAGCTTGAGCCGGTCAAGTCGGTGCTCATTGCCGCGGCCGCCGGTGCCGCCCTGATCGGGATCGCCGCGCTGCTGGCGCGCTCGCATCACTCCTGAAACACGAACCCACCGGAGGTATCCGCCATGCTGAGATGGGCCTTGTTCTTTGCCATCGTCTCCATCGTGGCCGGCGTCCTCGGCTTCACCGGGGTTGCCGTCGGCGCGGCCAGCATCGCCAAGCTGCTGTTCGGGGTGTTCCTGCTGCTGTTCATCGTCTTTGCCGTGCTCGCGCTGCTCGGGGTCGGCGCGGCAAGCCGATGACCCGATGACCGTCAGCGGCGATTCTTCTTGGTCTTGAGCCGCCGGTAGATCCGGTCGGCTTCGGGTGCGCGGCTCGTGTCCTTCACGCCGCGCTCCAGATCTTCCTGTGCTTTCTTGATGCGCGCGTCGGGACGGCCATCGGTCATGCCGACGCCTTCGTCGCGTTCGTGCGGCAGGCGCGGTGACCGGTCGTCGCGGGCCGGCGCACGCGACGATGCCTCGCGCGTCAGATCGACCGCGGTGGGGTCGTCGCCTTCCGGCGTCCGCGGCGCCGCGGCGGGCGCGGTGTTGCCGAGCGCGCGGCGCGAGTCTTCGGGTGGGGTTTTCGGGGGGCCCATGTCGATCACTGCATC
>Ga0207684_10003715_pt1 | contig 14779 bp, 16 predicted proteins | sample KBSK5501metaG_FD_184342 | JGI IMG/M metagenome (GOLD analysis project Ga0207684, IMG submission 184342) | Corn, switchgrass and miscanthus rhizosphere microbial communities from Kellogg Biological Station, Michigan, USA - KBS K5-50-1 metaG... | ecosystem: Host-associated > Plants > Roots >...
GACTCCGCGAAGCTCGACCAAGATTGCCATTCAATCCGCTCGAAGGAACTCTTGCCATCGGGCGGGATGTCCTTCAACGTCTCGGGAAACGCTGTCGCCATGAGAATCAGGTTGCGCCACTTGTCAGTGTGGACAAGCTCGGCCAGAACGTTTCGAATCGATCGCGCATATCCAAGACGCTGTGCGCCGAAGACTGAGCCGTAATCGAGCACGAGGTCAACTTGCTCCGGATACAAACCTGAAACCTTCAGTAAGTCGATGATCCGTTCGTTTGCGTAGTCAGGTCTCGCATCCATCGGTAGCGGAATCCGATAGCAACAACCTTCGGCTCCAGCCGAGACGATCCTCCGGGCCGTCTCGATGACCGCCCGATCGTTCGACGGATCCATTACCGGTACCGCGCGCATGCGCCGGTCCAGCATCAACTCAAGCACATAGTGAGCTGCGGAACCACCGCCTTCGACTTGAGCGTCATTCAAGTGCCGGCAATCGGCGAGGATGCGCTGATCTCGTCCCCAAACGGATGCGAGTGCGTCGATCTTCCGAAGTAGGTGCGCCTCCACATCGTCTTGGGGAGGCGTGAACTCAATCAGTGGCGTAATGGTTTGCTTCGTAGTCGAGTCCAGTGCGCTCAACGCGCGCAGCTCACCAGCCCGCGACTTAAGCACGGGGACGTAAGCGCCCGGTCCCATCACCGAAGTTCCGGTATGGTCCTGAGTTCTAAGGTCTAGCTCGACTTGCCTGTTGTTACCCATGCCAGGACGAAATCCCACCCAGAAGGCCTGCAGATCTTACTTAAGCGACTTACCGTAACTACTCAGGTCCCAAGTGTGTTACGAATTCTAATGGACTCTGCCAGTTTTGTAACACAAGCCAGCCGGGAGGTACGCCGATCGAGGTCGAAAGGCTAGGAAACGCTCTGCAGCGTGCCCGGCAAAGGCTAGGCATGTCCCAAGACGCGGTTGCACAGGCAATCGGTATCAACCGGGTGGTCTTGTCCTACTACGAGTCTGGGAGCAGAGCCCCTTCTTTGCCAGTTGTTGCGGCGCTGGCAAGGCTGTACGGCCTTACCGTGACACAACTCACGGAGAGTGCGGAGCCAACCTCCGAGGTGAGCGTCGATCCTAGCCAGATTCTCTTTCGATCGTCCACGTTAAAGGAACATTCGGAATCGGCAATTTTGGTGTTCTCGTCGTACGTCCGCGAGTACTCGCGCCTTCTGAGAGAGACAGGGCAAGAGATTCCAGGCAAAGGTCAAACTCCCTTCGAGCCAGTGCCCACTCGTGCGCCTCGAAAGCAAGCGGCTAGGTTGGCACGTGAGCTTCGCCGCTATTTGGGTCTAGGCTCGGGCCCAATAGGCAACCTGTTCAGTCTTGCTGATGACTATCTACTGATCTTCAGGCTCCCACTCGGCGACTTAGAGCGCGGTCCTTCAGGCTTCTTCTACAACCATCCCGAAGTTGGCTTCTGCGTTGTAGTCAATTCAAATATGGACCGCGGACGCCAACTCTTCACGCTAGCTCACGAGACGGCCCACGCTTACTTCCATTCGAAAGAAGCCGATTGGGTGGTTTCCGGTCCAAACGGAGTCGTCGGACAGGAGGTCTTCGCCAACGCCTTCGCTTCAGAATTCCTCGTTCCTGCTGACGCGTTGGCGAAGGCAATGGATGAGTCGGATCTCTGGAATAAGCTCAGCGATCCGGCAAGCGCGATTCATCTTCAGCAGTATTTCTCAGTCAGCTATCACTTCATGCTCATACGCCTTTATCAGGAGGGCTTAATCGATGAGGCTCTCTACGAGAGGCTAAAGCTCGTCTCGCCAGTCAGACTAGCCCGAGCACTCGGTTATCGAGTCGAAGCTGCGGAAACGGCTGACGGCTTGGCCGACCCCCTGGAGAGATTTCCCAATCGAATGCTTAGGCTGGTAAGGAAAGCCATCGCCGACGGCGTCCTCAGCCGAGGGGCGGCCGGCGAGATTCTTGGAGTCAGCCTGCACGATGTCCTCGAACTCGAAGCTGAGCCAGAGCTGACCGACCCCGCTGCCCGAAAGCGGCTGCGCCAAATGGAGCGAGCTGTCCTCGGACCCGATCAATCCCAAGGGATGCCGAAGAAGCGGTAACGCGCTATAAGCCCTTCGTACTCCCGTTTGGCCTCGGATTCGGTAAGGAGTCCGCGGTCGACCGCAATCTTGACCAGGTCCCGAGTCCAGTAATGCGCCAAACCGCCTAGACCCAGATAAGTCTTGCGAGCATCGTCATCATCGGTGGCCAGCGGTCGTCCAAGGTGAATGGCAGCAGCGATGCAGGCCGATTCGCCGGCGCCCAGCTGCCGTGCTTTTAACCCGAATCTCAGCCTTCGATCAGGATCTGGTGTCTGCAAAGTCACCGCCTGGCGGGTTTCGAACTCGCTTAAGACATGCACCTGAAGTCTGTCGCCCCGGCCGGCCAGGAGGCGGTCGATATTCCCAGCCGCTGCAAGGTAGCGACTCTGTTCAAGCGAACCGCCTACCGCCTCGATCCCTCGTCGCATGAAGCTTGCTCGCAGCCGCTCTACCTCTTGCTCCTCTCCATCTTCGAGCCCCACGATTCCATGGACGAGCAGGATTCGACCCCCGCACAGATCAAAGAGCAGGTCCGCGCAGTCCATGAGCGCGAAGTTGTGAATGATCGTCGTGTCGAACAGGGGCTCAAGCGGTTCTGCACTGCGCGGTGATCGTGTAGAAGCCACTGGCTACAGACTGTAGCCTTCCAATTGTCCGATCCACGCGGTCGGGTCAGAGCGATCTGCCTTCGCCGGGCCGAGTGCCTCTACAGCGCCGCGACCATGTGGGATCCTAAGAGGTGTTACACTAGCCGCGGCTGCGAGCCACTAATGTAACAGGAGCAAGAAAGACAATGCCTACCTTCGATTACTCACTAGACAACGAACCCCAGTCGACCGACCAGCAGAAGATGACGCCCAATGAGATCCTCCGGAAGGGGGGATTCGATCCAGCGGCCTACTACCTGGTGGAAATCGAACCCAACGCTCAGAAGTCGTTCCAGGGCAAGGGCGACGAACCGATCGAAATTCACGAACACGAAAAGTTCGTGGCCATCTTTACCGGGCCCGTGCCTGTTTCTTAGCGAGGACCAAAAGTGGCTAGGGCCGATTTCGCTCGACACTTGCGTCAGCTGGGACACGATCCACAGGAGCTTCCAGACGGCCGGATCATATTCCCATACACGATTCCCGCTGGACCCCGCGTCGGACAGGTCATCCAGCTCGGCTTTCAGGTCGGTGATGACTTTCCGCTCAACCCGCCAAGTGGGCCTCATGTGAGTCCTCGCCTCCTCCCGCTGAACACGGCAGGCGGTTCTCATCCGCTAGCGTCGGTCCACGAAAGCCCGACCTTTGGGCCTGACTGGCAATATTGGAGTCGACCGTATCCCACTCCCCCCGGCTGGGCCAACACCGACCGCTCCGTCAAGGTGTACCTGAAATACATCGAGCATCTGTTTCGAACGCTTTGAGTTATTCAGCCGCGATGCCGGCGGACGTCGACGAGATCGCGGCCCGGCACCTACTCAGAAGCGATCGGCAGGAAGATCTTTGCTTTGCACTTTGGCATCCAAGTCGCGGAGAAACCCGGACAACGGCCCTCGTCGCAGACCTGATCCTGCCCGAGCCGGGCGACCGCCAGGTGCACGCCAACGCAAGCTTCAATCCGCGGTATTTCGAACGCGCGATTGGTGAGGCAATCACCGCGGGCGCCGGACTCGCGTTGCTTCATAGCCACCCTCTCGGTCGTGGCTGGCAGGATATGAGCGAAGACGACGTCGCCGCAGAAGAGGGGAGGGCTGCTGCGGCATTAGCGGCGACCGGCATGCCGCTGGTCGGTATGACGCTCGCCGGGACGGATCGAACGTGGTCGGCGCGTCATTGGGAGAGAGTGGCTCCCAATACTTACGGCCGTGTGGACTTTGAATCGGTGCGAGTCGTCGGCAAACATCTTCGAGTAAGTCGATCGGGCATTTCGCTCTCTGCGCCGAATCCAAAGCTCATTCGAACCATTTCAGCTTGGGGTCCACGCGTTCAAGAGATGCTGGCCGAATTGAGGATAGGCGTGGTCGGCTGCGGAAGTTTCGGATCCGTCGTAGCTGAAGGCGTAGCGCGTATGGGTGTTCGCCGGGTCGTGCTCATCGACTTTGACACAGTTGAAACCCTCAACCTAGATCGTCTGCTACACGCGCGTGAAGCTGACGCCATTCGCTCGAGGGCCAAAGTCGAGATGACTGCAGCGGCGATTAGAGAGTCTGCGACTCATCCAAGATTTGAGGTTCTATCTCGTGAGTTCAGCGTGGTCGAACAACCTGGATATCAGGCGGCCCTTGACTGCGACGTGCTGTTCTCGTGCGTTGACCGACCGTGGGCGCGATCAGTTCTAAACCTCATCGCGTTGGCACATCTCATACCGGTGATCGATGGCGGATTACGAATGCAACCCGCAAAAACTGGTGACGGCCTAGGTCGAGGCGATTTGAAGGCGCTTACAGCGGTGCCCGGCCGACAGTGTCTAGAGTGCGTTGGCCAATTCAGCCCCGAGTATGTAGCGGTGGAGCGTGACGGCTTCCTGGACGATCCGAAGTACATAGAGTCCCTTCCCGTAGACCATCCCCTCCGTGCGCGCCAGAACGTCTTTGCTTTTAGTCTGTTTGGCGCGAGTTTGGAGATCTTCCAGTTGCTTTCACTTTTCGTCACGCCAGGAGGACTTGCAGATCCGGGCGCGCAGGGCTATCACTTTGTCCCAGGCCTAATGGATGCCGACTGGTCGTCTTGCAAGCCCACGTGTCTGTATGCTCAGTTGGTCGGTCTAGGAGACAACTCAAGGTTCAACTTGACGGGCCGGCATTTGATAGCCGAAGCGAAGCGTGAAGAGCGCAGGAAGTCGCAAAGGTCCTGAGATGTGTAGCGAGCATCGGATGGTATACATGAGCTGGTGAAGTTCACGCTCAGTCACACCGCAAATCCGCCCGGTCCAGAAGAAGACAACCTCTACTCAGAGGTCGCAGCAAAACTCAAGGCCGCCAATCCTGACGTGTGGACGATTGACCAGACGACAGGGCACACGTATGGAACTGCGAAGGATCCCAAGTGGGAGGCTGGTCACATTACGTACACGGCCGATATAGATGCTCCGAATGAACAAGCAGCGCGGCAAGCGTGGGTTAGTCAGGTTGATGAGGCGCGTCAGCTGGCCGCTGCGGAGCGAGTCAAGGTGCATGGGTTCGCGCCGGACATCTGGCCCGACCTGACACCGGTCGCAGCGAAGAAAGCGATGAACGCGTAGTGGCGCGGCTCTCGAACGCATTGAAGGGCTGCTACGGAAGGTAGTTAATTCTAGCCAATTCGACTAGAATCGGCTATCATTCATAGCAATGGTTGAAGCTCCTCCGCGAACGCTTGGAAGTCGGCAGGCTGAGGTTGTCGGCTGGCTTGAGGCAGAGCGCCTCCGATCGATCACGTCCAGAGACGTGATGGACCACTTCGCCTGGGCGGAGCCGACGGCATCCAATGTCCTTTCCAATCTCGCGAAGAAGCATTGGCTTCGACGTGTAGCGCGGGGCGTTTACGAGTTCTTGCCTGCCGAGACCGGCGGCTTCCAGGTTGACGATCCTTGGCCAGCGCTCGCCGGCTGGAGGGCTAAGCACTATGTCGCCTTCAGGTCGGCGGCATACCAACACGGTCTAACGCCGGATCGGCCTGGCCGTATACAGGTCGCCGTGCCGGTAGGCGTGCATCGTCCTCGGGCCTGGGGAGCGACGCCGATCCTGCTCCTCCATCAGCGCGATTACTCCGATGCAGGGTTGCAAGTGGCAGTTGTCGCGGGATGGCAAGTTCGGGTCTCCGACCCAGAGCGAACGGTCCTTGATGGAGCGATTCAACCTAAACGCATGGGCGGGGTGCCCGAGCTGGCGCGCGTTCTTTCGCGTGCCCACCGGAGCATTGATTGGCCTGCCGTTCTGACCTATGCGACGAAACTCCGTCGGGGTCGGATCGGCCTCCGGCGTTTGGGTGCTCTAGCGGACTTGCTCGAGCTAGCAACGCCAAAGGAGCTTGAAGCCGCCGTCGGCCAACCCAGCTCCCGGCAATATCTCGGTGAAACGGCAACATACGGCGCGGCAGGGCGCGTCCTTAAGCCTTGGAATGTCGTCGACAACGTTGGACCGCGTGTCAGAGGCGAACTGGGTCGTTAGTGGTCCCGACTGCCTTCGTCCGGCAATTTGCTGCCGGCCAGCGTGTGGGCGTGGACGTAGCCGATCTCGAGATCGTGCTGGTCTACGCGCTCGCCCTCCTGAATGAGGAGGGGCTCACTGGATCGCTTATGGGCGGTGCAGTGGGTCCGCTTCTCTTCAAGGGCGGCACTGCGCTGCGCAAATGCGTCTTCGGATCGACTGGTCGGTTCTCGCGCGATCTGGACTTCGACGCCGCGAACCGCAACGGGTTCGAAGCCGAGCTTGAACGCGCTCTTCAGTCACGCCAGCCTTTCTTCGGCATTCGCTTCTCAATCGCCGACTTCCGATACTCCAGCGACGACAACTTCGGCGCGACGATCGCTTATGCACATGACCAAGGAGGCGACCGCTTCGAGCTCCAAATCAGCTATAGGGCTGTCGGGATTCTGCCGTCACGAGAGCTGGCACTAATCCCGCAGAGCTACTTCAGGCGGCTCGACGTCGCAGTCCCTGGTCTGCATTGCCTCGACCCGTACGAGATGATCGGAGAGAAGATCATGGCCTGCAACCGTCGCATAGGCGGTTCGGGCAAGGATCCGTACGACCTATTTCTGTGGTCTGCTCGTCCAGTCTCCGACGATCTGGTTCGACGAATGGCGGTGCTCAAATGCTGGACTGATCGCGCCACTCGATTTGATCCCGACGCATTCCTGGATCGGGTGGTGCCTGAGAACTACCTGTGGGACGATCTGCTGCCGCTTATACCTGGCGGACGTGAAAACGATCCGCGGGTCATTTGCAGAGTCGTCCGCGAGAGATTCGCGTTTCTGAGGAACTGCAGCGCCGATGAGTCGCGCCTGTTGCAGGACTTCCAGGCGCACCGCGACCAAGCGCTGTTTGACCGATTGTCCGACGAGGCGCGAGATTGGGCACTGAACGCGGCGAGATAGCCTACGACCACCTTTGTGTCAGCCCTGCATCAGACGCAGTTGACGACCCGCAGGTCGGCGACGTCGGCTGGCGCGCAGCTGCAGCGCCGCGAGGACAATGTCGTTCACCCTCTTCTCGTACTCGGCCACGCTGTTCGCCTCGGCGGACTTGCAGATCTCCCGAGCCGCGGTCTCCAGCTGGTACCAAACGTCACCGCGGCGCTCGAGGAAGAGCGGGTACCGCGAGTTGATCACGACGGTTCGGACGCCATCCTCGAGCACGGTCATGCTTCGCACCCTGGGGTCCAGCTGCCGGATGGCGATGATCCCGAAACCACGCTTTCGTGCCTCGAGTGGCGTGTCAGGCGGTGAAGGCGGTGGCGTCCGGGGTTCGTGTTCGGCTGTTTCAGCCTCGCGCGGTTCAAAGGGTAGCTCCGGCGCTTGGCGCGATTTCGCGGATGGTCGGGCTGGAGCAAAACCGGCGAAGAGGTCCTGCCTGTCGCTCAGCCGCAGAGCCTGACTCAGAAGTCTGCGCACCTGTTCCGCCACTTTGATCGCGCTGCTTGGCGGCGGCACTTCCACATCGCGTGCGAGCCGCCGCACCCAAGATGCAAGCAGTTTGTGCATTCGCGCTTCGACCGCAACCCATGCCTGACTGTCGCGATCGAAGTCCGTCTTGTTCATCGTCAGCGCCACGTTCGGAACGTCGACCTCGCCCATCAGTCGAACAATCGCCGGCAGGGTCGCCGGCCCAGGATGTCCAAAGAACTCACCGTCGGTGATGAGGCGCCCCAGCCGATAACAGCGGATCCCAGGCACCCAACCACCAGAGGGATGTTCCGGATCGGATAGACCGACCCAACCGCGAAGGCGAGCTCCACCTGTGTTGATCGCGAAGGCGCGCCTTTCCGAAAGCGTCAGGGGAGAGGGGCTGATCTGAGATCGGTCCAGGGTCAGCTTCAGCTCCTGACGCTCGAGCAACGGACGGTACGTCTCGGCCAGGCGTTGAGCGAGGCGACGAACGTCGATCCGCTTATCGATCTCGTCAACGCGGATGCGCACATAGCCAACCTCGACCGGCGTTCGCTTCGGGGTTTCGAGGAGCTCATAGGTCTTCAGCCGCGATCGATCTCGGTAATCGTCGTCGGTAAACCGCCACGCCATCTCGTCGCCTGGACGGCTGGCCTCAACGGTGAATCGCCTTCCGAGATGCCCGATAGCTGCCTTGCCGCCTTGACCGTATTGGCCCAGCAACTGCCGGCCACGTTTAGGCGAACCACCCCAACGGAGATAGTTGCGTTCGATTTCTCGAACGCCCATGCCTTCGCCACCGGATGCCGACACCACCAGGGATTGCGGATGGACGGTGATCTCCACCGCCAGAGAGGACTTTGGAAGGCGAGAATCGACGGCGTTGTCGACCAGCTCCATCACCGCATCCGCCGAGCTGCGGTAGTTGGCGAACAGGGAGGCGGTTATTTCGGGTGCGATGCGCTCGCGAACCGTGATCTTGGCCGAGGTCACGGCAAAAGAATGTAACTGTCGTGCAGCAAAATCAATGGCTGGCGCGAGGCACAGACCGCCTTCGCCAGGCCACGTCTCACGGGTCTCGGTTCGGCGCTATCGAGGCTCTACGGTCTTCCTAGGGCCTCGGTTTCGGCGCTTGTGGTCGGAGAACGGACAGTTTCGGTTCTCTGCACCCGTCCTGCACCGATGCTGTTGTCTACGGCTGTGTCGCTGCGAGGCTCTCAGCGGCTCCTAGCCCGCCGGCCGGCGCTCGCGGCGAGCTTGATCACTCGGTCGCAGTCATCGCTCGGCCATCGCCTCGAGCTCCTCGGCCGAACCCACTCAGAAGGCAATCTCGCGGCCCGCGACCCGGACCATCGGTGTGCCCAGGACCTGTCGCCAGAACGGATCGCCGCTCCTACGGCGCTCCTGCAATTGGGCCTCGGTCTTCGTAACCACGTTCACATCCCGGCCGATGGCTCGCTCGACCGGCGCAAGCTTTTTGGACAGCGCCACACGGTTGGGTCGGCCAATTACGAGAACATCAACATCGCTGCCGGCTGCATCGGTACCAGCCGCATACGACCCAAAGATGTAAGCGGCCTCTACCCCGGGTAATCCCTCAAACGCCTTCGCGAGCAGTCCCTCGATGCCGATCGTCTTCTGCACCAGGGCGCGAACGTCCCCAAGCAGAGGTGACCGCTCGTTGATGGAGTAGACAAGCGAGCGCCCGACCGTCTGGGTCTGCAGAACTCCAAGCCGAGCCAGTTCCGCCAACTCGGCACCCGCCGTCGGGGCTGAAGCCTTCACGCGTCGAGCCATCTCCCGCACATGAGCGGATGTGCCAGGCTTCGCAAAGAACTCGAGCAAGATTCGCTCTCGGACCCGAGATCGGCCGAAGAGAGACATGTAAGGCAAAACCTAACATATGTAAGGTTTTCCCTTACATTGACGCCGGCCAGGATTACTCGCCTTCAGACTCTGCTCGGCGGATGGCCGGCGCACCGGTCAGGAGCAGGCTTGCCTCATCGAGAACGGGGCGGCGCTTCAACGCCTGCGCAAGCTTGAGAAGCGTCAAAGGGCGCACTCGCTTTCCGCGCACAGCCGCCTGAAACGTCGGCCGCGACAGACCCGCAGCGAGGCGTAGGTCCTCGAGGCTCATGCCGCGAACGGCGCATGCAAGGAGGACCTGGTCACGCTTGAGGGCGATGACAAGGCCTCCACGGCTGACTACTGGTGGGAGCACTTCATCATGCATGGCAACTCTCCTGGGCATTCATCAGTCGGCCACCCAACACCAAGACTGCCACTGCAGGCGGCCTTGAAAAAGCTGGTGCCAAACAGGCGCTAGGATGCCGGTCATGGATGTGCGTGGCTCGAGTCCGATCGGGAGCGCGCTCGACGATGACCTCAGTCAGGCGCTCGCCTTCGCGGAGTACCGCAAGCTCTATGCCGAACTTTCGGTGGCGGAGGCAGTTGCCCGTGTGGTGATCCAGCTTCGGATGAAACTGACGATGACGCAGCAGCAGCTCGCACAGCGGATGGATACCTCCCCTTCGACCATCTCGCGGCTTGAAAGCGGCCAGTACGTCCCGAGCCTGGCAACCCTCGCCCGCGTAGTGGAGGCTGGCGGCATGCGCCTTGTGCTTGGGTTCGAACGGCCGGGTGGAAGTGGCGAGGCTCGGGAGCGGATCGTCGTCTCGGTCTGAGAGCCCGTAAAGGTCGATCGCTCGACCCAGGTAGCAGGGGGCAGACTTTGGCCCCCTTGTAGTTCAAGCCGCGACCGCACCATCCTCTTGAAGGCGGTTTCCCAGCTCCTCACTCTTGGCGATCAGGTGCAGGGGCGCGCTGGCTCTGTCCGGCTTCGGCAGCATTGTCGGACGCTGAGCGAGGTTCCTCTGTGCATGCTTCAAGACGGTCGTCGCTGTCAGGCCCGTTAGGTCTCCGAGGTGAGCTCCCCACTGGCTCGTCAGAAACGTCGCCGCGTCCGCTTGCAGCTCGGGTTTGAGCTTGATCCACTTGTCGGGACCAGGCTCGTCGTGGCCGTACGCGATTCCGATGTAGTCGCAGAAGGCGAGTCTGAAGATTGCTTGCACCAGCGTCCGAACGCATTCATGCAGATCAGGGCTCACGCTCACGCTGCTCCCAGCAGCGCCGATAGTTGCGCTGAAGGCTGTTGCTCCAGCGCATGGGCCAGCTTCCAGGCGGTCCGTGCTCGCACCGGCTGGCCGCGCAATGCGGCTGCCAATGTCGGACGCGAGATGCGAGCTCGCCGTGCGAGCTCGGACAAACTCCACCCCCTTGCGGCGCAGGCAATTCGGACGGCGTCAGGTGACAGGACGACGACCAAACCTATGCGGCTATCTCTGACTGCTGCTGGACTACTCATCACGTCGACACTCCTTTGAAATTCGGGGGTCCGACACAGACCCCTCGCAAATTCACGAACCTGCACCTCCACCTGGCCGTCGCAGCCACCACCCCGGTTTGCCGATGCTCGCGTCGACGGCACGTTCGGAGCGAGGCAGTCCGTTCATTGCGTTCAAGCCGACCCGGCGGGATCCACCGCCGGCCCAGACCTCCCCGAGCGGACCCGACGCCGCGATCAAGGCGATCGTTGTGGTCCAGAAACGGCAGCACTCTCGGTCCGCGTCTACGTAATCGCGGATCAAGCTCAGGATCTGCCGCTCGCGTGGTTCGGTCGGCGCAACGAACAGAACCTGGTTGGCACCAGCGCCCGGCCGGTCGGTGAAGTACGCCGCGTACCCGGTGACCTTCGCTCGAAGGCGACGCGGCTGCTCAGAGCCGCGATCCCACTCGAGATGGATCAGTACCTCCCGGTCCGGCGTGAGGAGCCGTCCCCATCCATCCGGGATGGGAGCCCGCTCATCGCCTTCGGCGTAGGCAGTCGCCACGCCGTGCTCGCCGACCCAGTGGTACAGGCCGCAGTCCGACAACCGACGAGCGACTGCAGCTAGGTCGACGAAGAACTGGTTGGCCTCCAGGTGATGGACCAGGTGGAACCGCCGCTCGAGCGCGTGCTCCGCGCGACGCACGTACGCCAGCGATTCGTCATCGATCCATTCCGCCAGCGCAGCCGCGCCCCGCCGCGACAAGATGAAGATCGACGCACGGCAGATCCGTCCTGGTCGCATGACCACACGCCAGGTGTGCACCAGGCCGTGGTGGACGAACCAGCGGAGCCGATACTGGCAGCTACGCGGACCTGTGAAGAAGAGCGTCTGGATTTGGTTGCGGTCCAGGTAGCGGTACGAATCTAGCGCTATGAGGATGGCCACGTCCCGTGGAGTTACGGAGTGGTCGGCACCCGACGAATGAGGTTGGTCATCTATTCGAAGCTCGAGAGTGGAAGACAGTCCCGGGGAGGAAATCGCCACCTTCGAACTGCGATGCCCTTTCGCGCCATGGCGCGAAGTGATGCGCGAAGGCCCTCCCAATTGGAGGCGCGAATGGTTGCGCGCAGCGTTCATGCGATCTCCTTGAAAGGCCCACTGACACCAAAGCTCTGGAGGCGGGCGACGATCTCCGCCTCGACTTCGCCAACTGGGCGGCCATAGCGCTGCACGCTCTTGAACTTCAACTCGTTGGCATGACCTTCACCGAGCGCTGTCGGCGCCGGCAGGCTCAAGCCGGTGAATGGAGGCGACGTGTGACCGCTGATGTTCAAGCGAACCGCGATCTGGAAACGAGCCAGGGATTGCAGCTGATGGACCGTCATCGGCTCGAAGTCCCGCGCCACAACGCGCGCGTCATCGGGACCAAGCTGGAACACGACGCGGGTGCGGGCATTGGCGGTCAGCGCTTGCCGCGTCGACTCGTGCAGCTGCGCGAGATGCTGATTGGCAAGAGTCAGGCTGAGCCTGTAGCCGCGCGCCTGGGCCAGGATTTCGTCGATTGACTGCGGCAGGTACAGATAGTCGTGGAACTCGTCGAGATAGAGGTTGAAGTCCGGGCGCCATATCTCGGGGCGGCTCGATCGCGCCGTCGCCGCCTGCCAGATCCGTGACATCACGAAGGCGCCCAGCAAACGGCTGGTTTCGTCGCCCAGCTCGCCTTTGGCGAGGTTGACCAGCAAAATGCCTTGCCGATCGATGACCTGTTGCAAGTCGATGGTCGATCTGCTCTGGCCAAGCACGTTTCGCACCGTCGACCGCAGAAGGAATGTCCGCAGCTTGTTGAGGACCGGACCCACCATCTGCAGTCGCTGGGCATCGCTCTGGGCGTCGTACTCCTGCCAGAAAGGCTTCAGGCCCACTGGATCGCCGAGGTTTCTGGCCAACCTCGACCGCACACGTTTGTCGAGCAGAAGCAGCGGGACTTCGGTGAGAGTCGTCCCGGGATGGCGAAGCAGCGTGAGCAGTGCGGCGCGGAGCACGTCGTCGGTCCGCGGGCCCCAGAAGCGCTCGAAGCTCTTGCGGAAGATCGTGACCACGCCATCGGTGACAAGCTCGCGCTGAGCTGGGTCGGGACATTCGAGGACGTTGAGTCCGATCGGTCGCTCGCGAATCGAAGGATCGATGAGCACGATGCGGTCCGCATGCCTCGACGGGATGCGCTCGAGCAGGTCGCGGACCAGGTCGCCTTTGGGATCGATGACGCCGACACCGACGCCGCCGACATCGATGTCCTGCAGCGCGAGGTTCAGCAGCATCGTGCTCTTACCGACCCCTGTCGGGCCGAGGATGTGAACGTGCTCGCGCCGATTCTCCTGGCTGATCTTCACAGGCACTTTGATCACGCCATCCAAGTGGGAAAGCGATGTGCCGATCCCGTTGTCTTGTCGGTGCTGCGGCATGATCCGGATGCGCGCCGAATCCATCGGAACGTCAGGCAGCGGTAGATGGAACAGCAGTGGCAGTTCCTCGGGCGAGAGCACCATTGAGGATCGGCCCGGGCCAAGGCGGCCCTCGAGCGCCTTGTCGAAGGCCGGTGCCCACCACACCCTCTCGGGGCGAAGACTGTTCTCGCCTTCGGCAGCGTAGAAGGCAGCGACGATGGGCTTCAATGCCGGGATGGCAGCCTTCGCTGTGGGTCCCCAGCAACACAGCCGGACCTCAACGCGCCAGCAAGCTCGCGTAGCTTTGTTGCCAGTCGGCAATGGCTGATCGCGGCGCCGGGCGGGTGCTGGGGTCGAGGTCGTCTTCGGGTAGCTGAACCAGAAGTCGTATAGGAGGTCCATGGGCAGGCGGATCAGCTTCGAGACGAGGCTTTCGTGTCTCTCGAAACCGCTGAGCTGGTCCAGGCGCCTTCCAGCACGCTTCTCCCAGCCGGTGTCTGGCGCCATCGCGATCTGGATCATTCCGTCGCCCGCCTCGGCGAGTGCCTGAGCGGCGGACGCGAACGAGTCAGAAGCAGATCCACTGAGCGGGTAGATGTCTTCGCGCCATAGGCGGAGGCGGGCTCGAGCAGCCTGTCTGCCCGCACTGGGAGCCACGACCTCGACCGGCACCACATCCGCACCTGGCAGGGCTCTCAGGAGAGCTCTTGTCACCAAGGTCTCGAGGTCCTTGAGGCATGTGCAGCGGGCGGTCAGCTGACCTTCCACAGCTTCCAGCTCAAAGGTGAGCCAGGGCTGACCGATGATCGCCCGCCTCCACCAAGGCAGCGCGATCGCGTACAGCATCCTGAAGACGGCGACCCAGCGCTTAGGCTCGTAGACACCCTCGGCCGGCGGGACGATGCGCACAGTGACGAGACGGGTTTGGTGCATGGCCTGATGGACGCGCGGGCCACCGACCTTGATGCCCAACCACAGCAGCGCCATTGGCATGGCGGCGACGGCCACAACGTGAGCCGCGACCACCGCGCCGTGCGCTAGTACGGCCACCAGCCCTTGAAGGGCGCTGTTGATCGCGTCGACGAGTCGCTGAAGCTGTTCCGCTTGCTGCTCCCCAGGCTGAGGCGTGGCTCCGGCCCCCGCGAGCCAGGGCGCGAAGAGATGTGATGCGGTTACCGATACGACTTGCGGTATGCGACTGAATCCGTTCATGTGTTCTCCCCTTTGTTTTCGCTCCACCGTTGCAGACGAGTGGCTTCACGACGCCCTCTGTATCGCGGGGGCGACTCCAAGACGACTCCAACCCGACTCCTGGGCGGCTTCCGAGGCCG
>Ga0207684_10003717_pt1 | contig 14776 bp, 15 predicted proteins | sample KBSK5501metaG_FD_184342 | JGI IMG/M metagenome (GOLD analysis project Ga0207684, IMG submission 184342) | Corn, switchgrass and miscanthus rhizosphere microbial communities from Kellogg Biological Station, Michigan, USA - KBS K5-50-1 metaG... | ecosystem: Host-associated > Plants > Roots >...
CCCGTTGAACGCCAGGATCGTGTCCACGTGCCCGCCGCCGACGCGGTCGCCGAACCCGGGCACCACGTTCCCGGTCGTGGTGTCGATCTCGGCGAGGTTAGCCACCGTGGTGCCGTTCACCGAGGTGAACTGCCCGCCGATGTAGGCATCCGCGCAGTTGCTGCCGTTGAACGCGATCGAGTTCACCGTGCCGTTCACGCTGGGAGCCCACGAGGTCACCCTGAACGGCGAGGTGGCGCTGAAGCTGAAGATGTTGCTGCGGTCAATGGTGACACCGCTCTGGGCGATCTCGGTGAACGTGCCCACCGCGTACATCGTCCCGCCGCACTGCACAATCTGGCGGATCTGCTCGGTGGTCTTGGTGTTCACCAAGGTCGGCGTGCCAACGGCGGGCGTGGGCGACACCGGCCCGGTCTGGGCCAGCACGGCCGCGGGCAGGCACAGGGCACCCGCGGTGACGCCCGCGACCAGCGCGCCGCATGCGCCCAGCGCGCTTCGCCGCTGCACTCGATCTAGCTGCCGCATCGCTGTCAACCTCCGTTGCGAAAGACCGGGGGGCGGTCCTCCCGTCCGGATGGCCGGGCGCGAAGCCCACCCTGAAACCAACGGCCGGCGGCCCCGCTCCGTTACATGGCCGCTCGCGTTACCATGACCATCCTCAACGCGGCGGCGCCCGCGCGGTCAAGGCAGGAGTCACGATGATAGAGCACACAACGGCAGGCCAGATGTCCCTCGCTGAGCTGGCCGACGGGCACAAGACCCAGCCGTCCGCCATCTTGCGCCTCACCGCTGAGCACAGTCCCGGCGATGCGTTTCCAGCGAACGTCGCCGCCTACATCAACGGGGTGTTCCGTGGCACCATCGCCGCCACGGGCCACATGCCCGCCGGGCTGCACCTCTACCTGCCTTAGCAGGCACAGACGCGGGGACAGCCGGGTAGCCTGCAAGCCGGGCTCGGCGCACGGAGAGATGCGATGACGACGGATGCGGTGACAGCGGACGGAAGGGCCCGCGTGCTCGCGGACGGGAACGAGATCCCGCTGCTCGGCCTCGGTGTCTGGCAGGTGGAGAACGACCGCGAATGCGTGGACGCCGTCCGCTGGGCGCTCGAACTCGGGTACCGGCACATCGACACGGCCCAGGCGTACGGCAACGAAGAAAGCGTCGGCCAGGGGCTGCGCGAGAGCGGCGTCCCGCGCGGGGAGGTGTTCATCACCACCAAGTTCTTCCCGGGGCGGAAGGACCCGGTCGCGGAGGCCCGGCGCAGCCTGCAGCGGCTCGGGGTCGACGACGTCGACCTGTACATCATCCACTGGCCCGCGGGCGGCCCGGCCTGGGCGTGGCCCGGGATGGAGCGGGCGCGGGAACTCGGCTACGCCCGGTCGATCGGGGTCTCCAACTTCAGCGCCGGCGAGCTGCAGCAACTGCTCGCGACCGCGACGGCCCCACCCGCCGTGAACCAGGTGGAGTTCAGTCCCTACGAGTACCGCAAGGCCCTCCTCGAGGCGTGCCGCCAGAACCGGATCGCGCTGGAGGCCTACAGCCCGCTGGGAACCGGCCGCCACCTCGCCAGCGACACGGTCGCACGGGTCGCGCGACGCCACGGGCGCACTCCCGCCCAGGTGCTGCTGCGCTGGTGCGTCGAGCGGGGCATCCCGGTCATCCCGAAGTCGACCCACCGCGAGCGCATCGCCGAGAACGCCCAGATCTTCGACTTCCGGCTGCCGGAGGACGACATCGCCGAGCTGGACGCCCTCGACCGCACCGGCGGCACCGACCGCGCTCTCGAACGCAAATGGTGGCGGTAACGGGACGGACCCCGCAGACACCGCGGTGACCCTCGCTGACAAGGGCAAGCCCAGGGTATGGCCCAGGGATCGTGACGGGTGCGGCGCACCGGCCCGATCCGTGATCGTGGGGCAGTACCAGCTGTGCCGCTGGCGCGGAAGGCGTTGGCCTGCAACGCCGGGCCGAAGCTGACCGGTACGGCCAGTCGGAAATGGTCATCCAGCAACTGCTGGCCGAAGCCGGATCCACCAGCGCGGGGACCGAACTGGTCTCGGTCGATGCCCGCGGCCTGGAAGCCCCGGCCGACTGGGCCGCCTTGAGATCACCGGAGAATTACACCGGCTATGAGCGCACCGAGAACTTCGCGTCCCCCGGCGGTGCTGTGCCCGGCAAGCCGCACCGCTACACCATCCCCGCGCGGCTGGGGCTCAACCAGTGGGCCCTGTCGGGGAACTGGGCCATGGCCGAAGAGGCCAGCACGCTCAACGCGGCGAACGGGCAGCTCGCCTGCCGCTTTCACGCCCGCGACCTCAACCGTGTCATGGGGCCGGCAGCGCCGGAAACCCCCGTGCGATGCCGCGTCCTCATCGACGGACAGCCACCCGGCGAGGCACACGGGGGCGACGTCGACCGCGATGGCAACGGCACGCTCGCGCGGCAGCGGGTCTACCAGCTTATCCGCCAGCCCGGCCCTATCACCGAGCGCACCTTCCAGATCACCTTTGCCGATCCAGGCGCCCAGGCCTACTCGTTCACCTTCGGCTAGGCCGCCGGCCGGCCTCATCACCTGAGCAGAGACTGCTCATTTCGCGGCGCGGTGGTTACTCAGATCCGGCGCCGGCCGCAAATGAGCAACGATTGCTCAATCCCCCGGCGCGGCGCCCAGGGCATCGTCGCGGTAGACACCCGAACAAGGAGACCTACCATGACCGTTTGCTCATACACCGCCGCGCCCGCCGAGGCGTTGCCGGCCAACGTTTACCAGGCCATCGGCGGCCGGGCGGCCGTCGCCGCTGCCGTCGAAGGCCTTTACGGGCGGCTGCTCGCAGATCCGCTGCTCAGCCGGTTCTTCCCGCACGGCGTCGCCGCCCGGCACCGTGCGTATGTCGTCACGGTCCTGGGTGAGGCGCTGGGCGGTCCCGAGCGCTACCGGGGACCGGATCTCGCCAAAGCACACCGTGGTCTCGGCATCAGCGATGCCGACTTCGACCGGACCGCCGGCCACCTCGCCGCGACCCTCGACAGCCTGGGTGTCCCCGGGCACCTGGCCGATCACATCGTCAGGATCGTGGCCGGTCTCAGGCCGGCCGTGGTGACCGCCTGAGCGCGGCCCGCTGGGTCCGGTGACCGGCGATGGCCAGCCCTGGCCAGCCCTGGCCAGGGCTGGCATCCTGGCCCGTGTGGTGATGACGCTGCCACGATGGCCGATCGTGGGCCGTCGGCCGGAGCTTGAGGCCTTCGCGCGGGCTCTGGGCTCCGGCGAGCGGACGGGCCTGGTGATTTACGGCCGGGCCGGGGTGGGCAAGACCCGGCTGGCCGACGAGTGCGCCAGCGAGGCCGCGGCGAGCGGTCATCCGACGCAGCGGGTGGCGGGCAGCCGGACGACCGCGCTACTGCCGCTTGGCGCGGTGGCCGCTCTGCTCCCGGACGGCCTCGGACGGCTCGGCCCCGACGGGCAGGTCAACGCGGTAGCGCTGTTCGAACGGGCCCGCCAGGCCCTGCACGACCGCCATCGCGGCCGCCGGCTGGTGACCGTGGCTGACGACATGGCCATGCTCGACGCCGCCTCGCTGGCGCTGCTCGGGTACCTGGCCGCGCAGCAGGCGATCTTCTTGATCGCCACCGTGCGCACCGGCGAGCCCGTTCCGGACCTGCTGACCGACCTGTGGCGGGACGGCAGGCTGGAGCGGGTCGACCTGCACGACCTCAGCCGGGCCAACGTCGACACGCTGCTGCACCTGGCCCTGGCCGGCCCGATCGAGGCCGGCGCGGGGCGGGAGTTCTGGGAAGTCAGCCGGGGTAACCCGCTGTACGTGCATGAACTGGTCCTCGGTGCGCTGGAATCGGGGGCGCTGGTCGAGCGGTCGGGGGTGTGGCACCTGGAGGACCTCCTGCCGGCCACGAGCCGGCTGCTGGACCTGGTCGAGCAGCGGATCGGGGGGCTGCCGGCCGAGGCTCGCTTGGTGGTGGAACTGCTCGCCCTGTGCGAGCCGGTGGACCTCGGCTACCTGGAGACGACGGCCCCGGCCGGGGTGCTGGAGTCGCTGGAGCGGGCCGGGCTCGTCACGATCACGATGGCCGGCGGGCAGGTGCGCCTGGCCCACCCGCTGCACGCCAAGGTGGTCCGCGCGGCCATGCCGAAGCTGCGGGCGCGGGCGGTGTTGCTGGCCCAGGCCGAGCGGCTGGCGGCGGCCAGCGATACCACGGGCCCGGCGGAGCTGCGGATCGCGGTGTGGCGGCTGGACGCCGGTGGGCGGCCCGACCTGGCCGTCCTGGTTCGCGGCGCCCACCTGGCCCGTTACGCCCATGACTTCCGGATGGTGCGGCGCCTGATGGAGGCGGTGCCCAGCGGGGATCTGGACGCGGTGGGCGCCTTGCTGCTGGGCGAGGCGCTGTACGAGCTCGGCGCGTTCGACGCCGCCGAGCGGGTGCTCGCCCAGGGGCAGGAACTGCCCGGCAGTGAGCACACCGCCCTGCGGCTGGCGGTCACCCGGGCCAAGAACGCCCAGTGGGGCCTATGCCAGCCCGATAAAGCGCTGGCCATCAACGCCGCCGCCCGGGCCGTGGTCACCTCGGCGCCGCTCGTAGAGGAACTCGTGGCAGACGAGGCCTCCGTATTGACGTTCTCGGGCCATCCCGACCGGGCCTTGGCGGTGCTCGGGAGCGTTACCGGCGGCGACCAGCGGGCCCGGGTCGTGCGGGCGATCGCCGGGGCGGTGGCCCTGGCGTCGGCGGGACAGACGGCACAAGCGCTGGCTCTCGCACGGGCCGGCCACGCCGACCACGTCGCGCTCGGCGACGAGCCGGCCATCGCGCACCCGGCCATGCACGTCGTCAACCAGGCGTTCGCCCTGGCCGAGGCGGGCCGGCTCGCCGAGGCCGGGCAACTGGCCCGGGCCGGCGCCGAGGTCGTCGCCGCCCAGCGGGTGCCCATCGCCCAGATCTGGTTCGCCGTGAATCTCGGGCGGGTGGCCATCCTGCAGGGCCGGGTGGCGACCGCCCGCCGCTTCTACGCCGAGGCGGCCGGGCTGGCCCAGTCCAGCCGCTTCGCCGGCTCGCGGTGCGTCGCGCTGTCGGGCCTGGCCCTGGCCTACGCCATGCTCGGGGAGCCGGGCGCCGCCGCGCAGGCACTGGCCGAGCGCGCGGCCGTGCCGTGGTTCGGTTTCCTCGGGCCGGAGCAGCACCTCGCCGACGCGTGGGCCGCAAGCGCGGCGCGGCGGCCCGCCGAGGCCGCGGAGGCGTTCCGCACGGCGGCGGCGGAGGCGGCCTCGACCGGCCACCGGGTCACCGAGTCATGGCTCCTGCACGACCTGATGCGCACCAGCGGCGAGGACACCTCGGCCCGGCTGCTCGAGCTGGCCGCCGCGTGCGACTCGCCGTTGGTGTCGGCGCGCGCCCGGCACGCCGCCGCCGGCCGGGCACGCGACGGCGCGGAACTCACCGCTGCCGCCGGCGCCTTCGAATCCCTGGGCGCGATGCTGCTCGCGGCCGAAGCGGCGGGCGGCGCCGCCGGGGCGTTCGGCCGCGCCGGGGACCGGCGGGCGGCAACCGCGTTGCAACGCCGCTCCACCGCGCTGGCCGCCGCCTGTGAAGGCGCGACCACCCCAGCGCTGCTCCACCTCACCACGGTCCACGCCGCGGCCCCGCTGTCGGGACGCGAACGGGAGGTCGTGCTGCTCGCCGCGACCGGCCTGGCCAGCAGGGACATCGCCGAGCGCCTGTACCTGTCCGTCCGGACGGTGAACAACCATCTGCAGCATGCCTACGCCAAGCTCGGCGTCACCGGCCGCGCCGGCCTGGCCCAAGCACTCGGGAGCACGCCATGACGCCGGAGCAGATCACCTTGGTGCAGTCCTCGTTCGAGCGCATCAAGGATCGGCCGGCCATGGCGGCCCGCTTCTACCAGGAGCTGTTCCAGCGGAACCCGGCGCTGCGCCCCCTGTTCACCACCGACCTCGCCGAGCAGCAGGTCAAGTTCGCCCAGAAACTCACCGAGATCGTGCAGGCCATGCACCGGCTCGACGAACTGCTCCTGCACACCCGCGCCCTCGGCGCCCGCCACGTCGGCTACGGGGTCCGTGCCGTGGACTACCAGACCGTCGGCGACGCCCTCATTGCCGCGCTCGAATCCGTCCTCGGCGAGCAGTTCGACGCCCCGGCGCGCGAGGCCTGGATCCTGGCCTACAACATCGTTGCCGAGACCATGCTGGAAGGTGCCGCCGCGGCCCGGCCCGTCGGCGGCTGACCGCACCGGGCCAGCCCGGTGCGGTCCGTTACTCGAAGATGTCCAGCGGCAAGAACGCGGACACCAGCACGTTGGGGACGTCCACGACCTGGCTGACCTTGAGGTCCACGGCCACGCTGCACAGCGCGTAGGCCTGCTGCCTGCTGAACCCGCGTTCCTGCAGTTCGTCGATCATGGCCAGGAGCGCGTTGCGGGCGGCCAGGCTCAGGTCACCGGCCCGGTTCTCGCCGGTCTCGGTGAGCGGGATGCCGGTCGTGGCGATGTACCGGGCCGGCTCGGCGGTCGGCGCGGGCGAAGGGCTGCCCTCGCGGGAGAACCGCGGCCCCCGCGCACCACGGGCCGCCGCCGCGCCGGAGTGCACGGCGAAGCGGACGGCCAGCGTGGCCGCCATCTCGATGGCCGTGCCGCACGCCTCGGCATCGCCCTGGGCGAAGTGCGCGTCACCGGCGGAGAACAGCGCGCCCGGCGTATCCACGGGCAGGAACAACCTGACGCCGGCCACCAGGTGCTTGATGTCGACGTTGCCGCCCTGTTCCCGCGGCGGGATCGTGCGCAGCGCCTCCCCGGCGATCGGCTCGGTGGCCGGGACCGCCCCGGCGGGATCGGGGGGAAGCACCGCGCCACCGGCGTCCAGGGCGGCCTGCTCCCGGTCGCGCGTGCGGCGCAGCAACTCGTGGCCGGGGGTCAGGCCGATCGTGCCCATGAACGGCGCACCGGGGACGCGGACCCCCGGGAGGTCGGCGGACGTGGCGAAGCCGTTCTCGATCCGCCACCGGACCAGATACGGCTCGGTGAAGACATCGGCGAGGAACCCGAAGCCGGGGATCTGACAGGTGAAGCCGAACGGCTCCGGCGCGACCTCCAGGATCTCCACCTCCAGCAGGTCCCCCGGTTCGGCCCCGGCCACGAAGACCGGCCCGGTCAACGGGTGGACGACGCCGAGGTCCACCTGGCCCACCTGCGCCACCGTCGCTTGCGGGTCCAGCTGCCCGTCCAGCGCGTCCCGGGTCTCCAGGATCACCACGTCCCCCGGGCCGCATTCGAGGATGGGCGGGATGTCGGGGTGCCAGCGGTTGTGCCCCGTCTCCGGCTGCCCGGACAGGGGGCGGGCCCGGTCGATCCGGACTTCGCGTGTCGTCATCGTCAGCTTCCGCCTTTCGGGGTGATGGCTCCGGCCCGATCATGCTGCCGGCTCCGGCTGGCTTCACCGGACCTGGGGTATGACGTCGGCCGCGATCAGTTCCAGATGGTCGAGGTCGTCCAGGTCGAGGACCTGGAGGTAGACGCGCGTGGCGCCGGCCCCCGCGAACTGGCCTAGCTTGTCCACGATCTCGGCGGGCGAGCCGGCCAGGCCGATGTGCCGCAGCTCATCCAGCGGCTGGCCGATCGCCTCCGCCCGGCGGGCCAGCCCCGCGGCATCGGCCGCGCAGCACACGGTCTGCGCGGCCGAGTACACCATGGCGGCGGGATCGCGGCCCGCCTCCCGGCAGGCGTCCCGGACCCGCCCGAACGCGGCCACGCTGTCCGCGACGCTCTCGAACGGGATGTTGTACTCGTCGGCGAACCGCGCCGCCAGCCGCGGCGTCCGGCGCTGCCCGGCGCCGCCGAGCAGAACCGGCGGGCGCGGCCGCTGGGCCGGTTTGGGCAGCGCCGGTGATCCGTCGAGCGTGTAGTAGCTGCCGTGGAACGAGAACGTCTCACCCACGGCGGTCTCCCACAGGCCGGTGATGATCTTCAGCTGTTCCTCGAGGCGGCCGAACCGCTCGGCCACCGGCGGGAACGGTATCCCGTACGCGTCGTGCTCGGCGTCGAACCAGCCGGTGCCCAGGCCCAGTTCCACGCGGCCACCGCTCATCTGGTCGACCTGCGCCACGATGATCGCCAGCGGCCCGGGCAGCCGGAACGTGACCGGGCTCATGAGCGTGCCCAGCCGCAGCCGCGAGGTCTCCCGCGCCAGGCCCGCCAGCGTGACCCAGGCGTCCGTCGGCCCGGGCAGGCCGGGCCCGCCCATGCTCAGGTAGTGATCGGAACGGAAGAACGCATCGAAGCCGAGTTGTTCGGCAGCCTGGGCGACCGACAGCAGCGTGCCGTAGCTGGCGCCCTGCTGTGGTTCGGTGAATATCCGCAACCGCATGGCCCAATCCTGGCAATAACGGCGGCTTTCCGCCCGGTGCTTGACGAGCGCGGCCAGGACGCCTCCGCGCGCCACCCGAGATCCCCGGACGCCGGCCTCGGGGTGGCGGCACCGCGGCATCCGCGCGCCGGTAGACTTGCGCCGAAGGGGAGTAGTCCCAGCGCCGGGATGTCGACATGCTGGCCCGCGTGGCGGGCCCGGCTCCCGGGGGCCCTCGCTGATGGCCTGGATGAGACCTTCGGCCGTGGTCACGTGTACCGCGCCCGGAGAGTCTCCCGGTGCCGGTCGCGTGCCTCATTGACGAGGAGCTTCCCTGTGGACCTGGCCATTCCCGCAACCGTGTTCGGCGTGGTGTTCCTGGCCGAGTTGCCCGACAAGACCGCGCTGGCCAGCCTGATCCTGGGCAGCCGATACCGGCCGGTGTTCGTTTTTGCCGGGGTGGCGGCCGCGTTCGCAGTGCACGCCGCGCTGGCCGTGATGGCCGGCAGCCTGCTGGCGCTGCTGCCACACCGCGCTGTGGAAGCCGTGGTGGCGGTGTTGTTCGCCGCGGGTGCGGTGCTCCTGCTCCGCGGTCGGCGGGAGCGGGACGAGCACATCGACGCCGGCCGCAGCCGGCCCGGGTTCCGGCGCGTGGCGGCGACCAGTTTCGCGGTCATCCTGGTGGCCGAGTTCGGTGACCTGACGCAGGTCGTGACGGCGGGCCTGGCGGCTCACTTCCGGAACCCGGTACTGGTCGGCGTGGCGGCCACGCTGGCGCTGTGGGCGGTCGCCGGGCTGGCCATCGCCGGCGGCCGGGGCCTGCTGAGGGTCCTGCCGCTGGTTTGGATCACCCGGGCCGCCGCGCTGGCCATGCTGGCCCTGGCCGTCCTCAGCGCCATCGCCGCCGTCGGGTGACCTCCTGCCGCGGTGTGCGCCTCACCCGGCGAGCGGTGAACCCGCCGGCTCACTCTTGCGTGGAAATGGGCAACCGGCACCGGCCACGCCGAGGCCGGCGCTCCGGCGCAGCGGCGCCCCCTGGGCCGGCACCGCGCTGCGCCCGGACGGGCAGAAACGAGGGAAAGCATGGGCCTCGCAGCCTTAATCACCTGGTTCGTCGCCGCGTTGGCGGGGCTGTATATGTTCACGGTGTGGCTCATTGAAAACGACGTCACCGGCCGGGATACCCAGCCCAGCCAGCTGCCGGTGCCGGTGGTCTTCGCCCACCTGTCGCTTGCCATCACCGGGTTCGGCGTATGGGTGGCCTACCTCGCCCTGGACCGGGAAATCCTGGCCTGGGCCGCGTTCGGCCTGCTTGCCCTGATCGTCCTGCTCGGCCTCACGATGTTCGCCCGGTGGATACCGGTGTACCAGGGCCCCGCCACACCCAGCACCCAGCAGGCAGCCGGGGCAGCTCTCGCCGTCCCGGCCGAGGGCAATTTCCCGCTGGCGGTCGTCACCGTCCACGGGCTGCTCGCCGCGGCCACCCTGGTCCTGGTCCTGCTGACGGCTCTCGGTGTGGGCGGGAGATGATCTGATGGCCGGGCAGGGCACGTCGCTCGCGGGCCGGTACCGCCTGGATGCGCCGGTCGCCTCGGGCGGCGCGGGCCACGTGTGGCGCGCGCTGGATCTCGTCCTGGAGCGGCAGGTCGCGGTCAACCTGCTGCGGCCCGATGGGGCTGGACATCGCAGGCACCGCCCGCGTGAGCTGACACCCGGGGCGGAGCGGCTGACCGGGTACCAGGCCCAGGAGATCATCGATCATCCGGTGGCCGTCCTCCATACCGAGGAGGACGTGCGCGCCGGCCTGCCCGAGCAAGAGCTGGCCGCGGCGGTGGGGGACGGCCGGGTCGAGACCGAGGGGTGGCGGGTCCGCAAGGACGGCAGTTCGACGCCGAGCACCTGCGCGCCATCGTCGCCGCCACCGCCGGGCGGCCCACCCCGGCGGCGCCCATGATCGGGGGCTAGGCCCGCCGGCCGGCACGTATCGACGGCGGTGGCAGGTGGGTGGGAGGCTTGCCCGTATGGGAATCGTGTCACGCGGGTTCTCCGGCCGCCGACGGCCCGGCGCGGAGAACCTTCCCCCCGGCCAGTACCTGGTCACCGACTTTCCCGTGCTGTCGGCGGGGCCGACGCCCCGGGTGGACCTGGCCAAGTGGGAGTTCCGCGTCACCACCGAGACCGGGCAGGCGCACACCTGGGACTGGGCCGCGTTCCTCGCGCTGCCGAGCGAGCAGATCACCGTCGACCTGCACTGCGTGACCAAGTGGTCCAAGCTCCGCACGCCGTGGCGGGGCGTCCCGGTGGAGACGCTACTGGCCGAGGTGAAGACCGGCGCCGGGTTCGCGCTGGCGCGCTCCTACGGCGGCTACACCACCAACCTGCCGGTGGCGGATCTGCTCGGCGGCCAGGCCTGGGTCGCGTACGAGTATGACGGTGCGGCGCTCGCCGCCGAGCACGGCGGGCCGGCCCGGCTCCTGGTGCCGCACCTGTACCTGTGGAAGTCGGCGAAGTGGGTGACGGGCATCGACCTGCTGACCAACGACCAGCCCGGGTTCTGGGAGAGCCTCGGCTACCACAACTACGGAGACCCATGGCGGGAACAGCGATACTGGGGCGACTGACCTGGCGGGCCGGCACGGTCTGCTCGGTCCGCGACGAGACGGCCACCGCCCGCACGATCGCGCTGAGCATTCCCGGCTGGCCCGGCCACCGGGCCGGCCAGCACGTGGACGTGCGGCTGACCGCGCCCGACGGCTACTCGGCACAGCGGTCGTACTCGATCGCGTCCGCGCCCGACGGTGACCGGGTCGAGCTCACCGTGCAACGGCTGCCCGACGGCGAGGTGTCGCAGTACCTGACGGAGGAACTGGCCGTCGATGACCCGCTGGAGCTGCGCGGCCCGATCGGCGGATGGTTCGTCTGGGAGCCGCAGCCCGCGCCGGTGCTGCTGGTGGCCGGCGGCAGCGGCGTGGTCCCGCTGATGGCGATGATCCGCACCAGGGAAGCCACCGGGACCGGCGCGGCGTTCCGCCTGGTTTACTCGGTCCGCACCCCCGGGGACGTCCTCTACGCAACGGAATTGGCGGAACGACAGCACGGGGATAACGGGTTCCAATTGGCGTACGTGTATACCCGCGCGGTCCCGGCGGGCTGGCCGGTGCCGCCCGGGCGGATCGGCGCCCGCGTGCTCGCCGAGCCGGGATGGGCGCCGGACCGGTGCCCGGCGGTCTTCGTCTGCGGGCCGACCGGGTTCGTGGAGGCCACCGCGGATCTGCTCGTCAGCGCGGGCCACGACCCCGCCACCATCAAGACCGAACGTTTCGGGCCCTCGGGAGGCCAGCAATGACCGCTCACCTCGACGGGAACGTGCTGGGCGGCGAACTCGGCGAACTGTTCACCGCCGAGATCACCGCCGCCACCGGGCGGTGTGCCTCCTGCGGCACGGTCAGCGCCATCGCGCAGACGCGGGTCTACACCCAGGCCCCCGGCATGGTCGCCCGCTGCCCCAGCTGCGGCGAGGTCATGCTCCGCCTCGCCCGGGCCTCCGGCCGCGCCTGGCTCGACCTGCGCGGCATCACCTGCCTCGAGCTGGCCGTGCCCACCGGGGCGTAACGGCCCGGGCGCGGCATCAGCCGACCTGCGCGGTGCGCCCGGCCCAGTAGGGTGCCCGGAGCTGGCGCTTGAGCAGCTTGCCCGATCCGGTGCGGGGCAGCTCCGCGGTGAAGGACACCGAGCGGGGGCACTTGTACCCGGCCAGCTCCTGGTGGGCGTAACCGATCACGTCGGCCTCCGACAGCGACGCGCCCGGCGCGAGCACCACCGTGGCGTGCACCTGCTCCCCCCAGCGCTCGGACGGGATCCCGAACACCGCGACGTCGAAGATGCCCGGGTGCCGCTCCAGGGCGGCCTCGATCTCGGCCGGGTAGACGTTCATGCCGCCAGAGATGATCATGTCGTTCTTGCGGTCGCAGATGTAGTAGTAGCCCTCTTCGTCCCGGTAGGCGATGTCGCCCACCGTGTGGAAGCCGCCGCGCATGGCGGCGTGGTAGCTGTCGGCCTGCTTGTAGTACTCGTTGAACACCCCGGCGGAGGAGACGTACAGCTCGCCGGGGTGCTCCGGGCCGGTCCCGGTGACCTCGTTGCCGTCGGCGTCGAGCAGGCGGATCTCGACGGCGGGGGCCGGCCTGCCGCACGAGCCGGGCTTGCGCAGCTGGTCCCTGGGCTCAAGGACGCAGTTCACGCCGAGCTCGGTGGACCCGTAGACCTCCCAGAGCGAGTCCGGCGGGAAATCGGCGAGGTAGGCCTGCTTGAGCGCGAAGCTCCACGGCGCTGCGTTGGCGATCATGATCCGCATCGACGACCGGTCGTAGCGGGCCTTGACCGCGTCGGGCAGCGCGCACACCAGCCGGATCGGCGGCGGCGCCGAGAAGGTGGAGGTGACGCGGTAGGCGTCCACCAGGCGGAGCCAGTCTTCGGGGTCGAACTTCCGCTGCAGCACGACCGTCTGGCCGAGCAGGTGCGCGGCGCTCATGAACGCCAGCGGCCCGCTGTGATACAGCGGGCCGGAGGTGAGGTAGATGTCGCCGGGCGTGTAGCCGATGAGGCCGATCAGCGCGATCGCCGTGGTCGGGTCGGTGATTTTGCGGTAGGCACCCTTCGGCTTGCCGGTCGTCCCCGAGGTGTAGATCATGGTCGCGGTGGTGCCACCGGTCTCTCCGGCCGGGGGCGTGGCCTGGAAGCCGGTGACGAGGTCCTCGCCCAGCATCCCGGCCGGGGCGGTGCCGCCGTGGACGAGCACATGGCGCAGGCTGCCGGCGCCCTCGTCCCGCGGGGCGGGGATGAGGTGCACGTACTTCGCTTCGACGTAAGCGGCGCGGGCGTCGGAGTGGGCCACGATGTAGCGGGCCTCCGCGGGCGTCAGCCGGTAGTTCAGCGGCACCGCGACCGCCCCGAGTTTCCTGGTCGCGTTGATGACGGTCACGACCTGCGGCGAGTTGGGCCCGCACCAGATGACCTTCTCCGCCGGGCCAACGCCCAGCGAGGCGAGCGCGTTGGCCAGCCGGTTGGCCTCCGCCTCGAGCTGCGCGTAGGTCCACGAGACAACCTCCGCGCCTGGCCGGTCATCGATGACGGCCGGCTTGCCGGGCTGGGATGACGCGTAGAGGGACAGCAGGTCGGGCGTGTCAGCGGTGGTCACAGCGTCATCCTCGCCCGCGCCGCCGCAGCCCGCAACGAGCCGGCCGCCCACCGGGTACGCTCGCGGTCTTTCCGGGTAATTTGCGCGGGCGGAAAGCCGGTTATCGGATACTGCCGTGGGCGCCGTCGCCTGCCCCGGCCGGACCGTGACCGGACACGGCTGACGGCGGTGCCCTGTCACGGCACCGCCGTCCGTCCGCCCCCCGGGTCAGCGCTGGCGCGGCAGGAGCGGGAGTCTGCCCGCCTTGGCTGCGGCGATGACCGCGGCGGCCCCGAGCTCGTGGTAGGCCTCGAACTCGGCCCCGTCGTAGAGCTGCTGGAGCGTGGTGTCGCAGGGGTAGGTTGAATGGCCTGCGGCGTAGGCGCGGACGTCCCACGGCGCTTGATCCCACCAACCGAGCTTGCAGATCCAGATCTCCCCCGCCCCGGGCAACTCGCGATCCGCGCCCTGGCCGTTGGCCTGGGTGAGGACGCCGTCCCGCGCCCGCACCATGCTGTCCTGTTCGTTCACCGTTCCGGCAGGCCGGCCAGCCGTGCCGTCACCGTTCGGCCCTGCGCCGGTGCCGCCCCGCTCGGCCAGGGCCGCAGCCGGGCGGGTGAAGGTGCCGTGTGCCCAGGGCCGGAGCACCTGGCCCCGCCGGAGCGCGGGGGTCTTCCCGTTGTCCCGGACCATGGTGGTGGGGTTGAGGCTGACCTCGACCCCAGCGTCGGTCCTCGCCAGGGCCATGGCCCCGCCGAGCGTGGACCAGGTGTCCGGGCGGTCTCCGCTGGCGTCGAAGACGATGATGTTCTTCGCGCCGCGGTGCAGCGCCTCAACCAGGCCGAGGTTGTCGTAGTGGCCGCCGTCGGTCACATTGATCCACGTGGCACGGTAACTCGTATGCCCCGCGGCCTCGGCCCACAGCATGCCGAGCGTCGGCTGCATGACCCGCCAGCACACGGCCGCCTGCAGCCGGAGCAAGGCGCACCGCCACCCGCTGCACTTGGTGCTCTCCACCCGGAGGCTGAGCACGTGCGCCCACAGCCGATCCTCCCGGCTCTTCTGCCGCTCCTCCCACTCCTTCTGGCGTTGCCGCCAAGCCCGCTGCCGCGCCGACGCCTCCTTCGTCTCCTCCGGGTCCCTCGGCTTGCCGGGGTTGCGGTCCTGGGGGTCACGGTGCCAGAACGGGTGCTGCGACACGTACCAGAGCAGCAGCAGGAAGGTCCACCGCGCC
>Ga0207684_10003718_pt1 | contig 14774 bp, 12 predicted proteins | sample KBSK5501metaG_FD_184342 | JGI IMG/M metagenome (GOLD analysis project Ga0207684, IMG submission 184342) | Corn, switchgrass and miscanthus rhizosphere microbial communities from Kellogg Biological Station, Michigan, USA - KBS K5-50-1 metaG... | ecosystem: Host-associated > Plants > Roots >...
GTGGGAGAGCGTGGCGAACAGGTCCTCCATCTCCGCATCGGTGTGGGTGCGCTCGAGCCAGCGGTGCTCGAGCCACGCTCCGTTGCGGTCGTGGTTGAAGGGGTGGGGCGCCGCATCGCCCGCGGGGGCGAACGCCGCCCAGACGGCGGCGGCCGCCGCCACCAGCAGGGCGAGCCCCGCGAGCCTCAGGGCAAGAAGGATCCGCCTCATCGAGAGCGGAGCAGGATCACGGCGGCGGCGGCGTGGCGGCGCTCGTGGGTGAGGCTCACCAGGATCTGGTCGGCGCCGTGCTCACGCAGCCGCGCCTCCGCCCGGGCGGAGAGCCGCAGGCGGGGAGGGCGGCCGGCTTGGCGCGTGACCTCCACGTCGGAGGGTGACACGCCGCCGCCCAGCAAACGCGCGGCCGCGCGCTTGGCGGCCAGACGCGCGGCCAGGCGCCGCTCGGGGTCGGACCGGGAGCGGGCGAAGGCCAGCTCCTCCGCGCTGAAGGGGTGCGCGCCGCCGGCGAGCAGCGGCGCGACCTCCGCCACCTCCAGCACCTCGAGAGCGCTCGCCACGACACCGTCCGCGTCCACGGTCACAGTCTACCGGTTTAGGATGGAGACGTGTCCGAGACGCTCCGCGCGGCGCGAGTGGCCGCCCTCGAAGAAGTGCGCGGCCTCGTCCACGGCTTCGAGCAGCGGCTGGGTCCCGCGGGGTGGGAAGAGCGCGACCAGACCCGGCGGCGGGTCGCCGCCGCCCTCCAGCCCTTGGGCCGGCTGCTCCTGCTGAAGCAGGTGCACGGGGCGAGCGTGCGCCGCGCGCCCTGGACGGGCCGGCCGGAGGCCGACGCCGCGGTGGCCGAGGCCCCGGGACTCCTCCTGGGCATCGAAACCGCGGACTGCCTGCCCGTCCTTGTCTTGGACCCCGTGCGGCGCGCGGTCGCCGCCGCCCATGCGGGCTGGCGGGGCACGGCGGCGGGCGTCGCCCGGGCCGCGGTCGCGGCGCTGGTGGCGGGTGGCTCCCATGCGGAGGACCTGCTCGCCGCCACCGGCCCCGGGATCGGTCCGTGCTGCTACGAGGTAGGCGACGAGCTGCGCGCCGTCTTCGGCGTCGGCGGCGCGGAATTCTTCCGGCCCGGCCCCCGGGGTCGTCCGCATCTCGACGTGCGGGCCGCCAACGAGCGGCAACTGCGAGAGGCCGGGATCCCCGAGGCCCGCATCCACCGGGTGGACGACTGCACCCGCTGCCGGGCCGACCTCTACCATTCCTACCGCCGCGAAGGCGGGGAAGCGGGGCGGATGATCAACTACATTGGATTTGCGGCGGGCTAGTGCCGTTCCAACTTTTCGCACCGAGCTTGGCACGAGTGTCGATGCTGCGTCCCAACTCCAATCTTCGAGATCATCGTAGGTCCATCAAGTTGGAACGGCACTAGTCGAACTTGGAGGCCTTCTCGTCGAGCGCCCGGTTGGCCAGACGGTCCGCGTCCTTGTTCTGCTCGCGCCGCACGTGCGCGATGTCGACGCGCTCGAACCGGCCCCTCAGCGCCTGCGCCTGCCGGTACAGGCTCAGCATGTCGGGATGCTTGACCCGGTACTGGCCCGCCATCTGCCGCACCACCAGCTCCGAGTCCGAGAAGACCCGTACCCGGCGCGCCCCGCGCGCGAGGGCGTAGCGCAGCGCGTGCAGGAGGGCTTCGTACTCGGCCACGTTGTTGCTGGCCCGGCCCAGGTAGCCGTAGAGCGCCGCGACCTCTTCGCCGGCCGGAGACGTGACGTACACGCCGAAGCCGGCCTCGCCGGGATTGCCCCGGCTGGCCCCGTCGATGTGGAGGTGGAGGTCCTCCCCCGTGGCGCTCAGGGCTCCGCGACGACCGTGGGCGGAGGCGCCTCATAGTAGAGGATGCGGTTGCAGGCGGGACACTGCACGATCTCCTCGTTGCGCTTCAGGTCCGCATAGAGCTGCAGCCGTAGCTTCACGTGGCAGACCTGGCACATCGCGTCCTGGACCTGGGCCACCGCCACGCCGCCCCGCGAGCGGGCCACGCGGTGGAAGAGGTCGAGGACTCCCGAAGGCACGGTCGAAGCGATCGCGTCGCGCTCGGCGGTGAGCCGGCGCACCTGCTCGTCCAGGCCGCGGGCGCCCTCGTCGAGGGCACGCACGTCGGCGCGGTGGCGCTCTTCGGCCTGCTTGTGGGCCTCTTCCTCGCGCTTGACCTCGAGGGTGAGGCTCTCTCCGCGCTCCATCTCGGCCAGGATCTGGTCCTCGCGCGCCCGGATGTCCCGCTCCACGGCCTCGATCTCGTGGAGCATCGCGGTGTACTCCTTGTTGGTCTTGACCTCCATGAGCTGGCCCTTGAGCCGCGAGCGCTTGGCTTCCAGGTCCTGGAGGTCGGCCTCGTGCTGGCGGCGGGCCTTCTGGCCGCCGGCCAGCTCCTGCCGGGCGGTCTCCAGCCGGGCCCGCTCGGCCGCGAGCGCCGCGTCCAGCTCGGCCCGGTGGCGGGGGGCGTCGGCCAGCTCGGCTTCCACGCGGCGCAGATCGGTCTCGGCTCGCTGGAGCCGGATGAGCCTCTCGAGGTCGGGGTTCATGCGGGCGGTTGGATGTCCTTCCGGCCGAGCATTCTAGCACCGGGAATGCCCGGGGGCGTTCGAGCGTTGTCGTGGTCAGGCCCACCGATCTTGACAGGGCCGCCGAAAGGGAGGATAAGAGCCTCCCAAACCCTGTTCGGCAGTTCGGGATTTTGAAGGAGAAAACGAATGGACCGCAGAGAGTTCAGCAAGGTGATGGGCGCCGTCGTGGCCGGCATGGTCGCGGGCTCCAAAGCCTTCGCGGATGAGAAGGCGCCGGCCGCGGCCAAGAAGGCTGCGAAGTCCGACGTCCACGTCTGTAAGGGCCAGAACGCGTGTAAGGGCGAAGGCGCTGACGGGAAGAACTCGTGCAAGGGCAAGGGCAGCTGCGCGTCGGCAGCGGCCAAGCACGACTGCAAAGGCAAGAACGAGTGCAAGGGCCTCGGCGGCTGCAAGACCGCCGAAGGCGGCCCGGGCAAGAACTCCTGCAAGGGCAAGGGCGGCTGCAAGGTCCCGGTCGATGCCGCGCACGTGGCGGCCAAGCCCGGGAAGAGCTCCTGCAAGGGCAAGGGCGGCTGCAAAGGCCTGTAGTCGGTCTCTTTCACCGGTGAAGGGGGAGGGGCCGCCGACGCGACGGCCTCTTCCCTGCGTTCTCGGCAACAGCTGCGAGCGGAGCGGGATTCACTCCCGCGTAGCGAGCGGGGGTTCAAGGGGGCGCGCCGCTAGCGCCCCCTTGCTCACTTTATGAACCGCTGGAATCTACCTGACCTCGGCATCGGAGTGGGCCTGCGGACCGTCCACTTCGGCCACATCCTCTCGCGGCGCCCGGCCGTGGACTGGTTCGAGGTCCTCTCCGAGAACTTCATGGACACCGGGGGGCATCCCCTGTGGGTCCTGGACCAGGTGGCCGAGCGCTACCCCATCGCGCTCCACGGCGTCTCGATGTCGATCGGGAGCACCGATCCCCTCGACCGCGAGTACCTCCGGAAGCTGAAGGCGCTCGCCGCCCGTACCCGGGCGCACTGGGTCTCCGATCACCTCTGCTGGACGGGGGTGGCCGGCCGGAACGTCCACGACCTGCTGCCGATGCCGTACAACGAAGAGGCCCTGCGCCACACGGCCGCGCGCGTGCGGCAGGTCAGCGAGATCCTGGAGCGGCCGCTCGTCCTCGAGAACCCGTCTTCGTACGTCGAGTTCGCCTCCTCCACCTTGACGGAGTGGGAGTTCCTCTCCCGCCTGGGGCAGGAGGCCGACTGCGGGCTGCTCCTCGACGTCAACAACGTCTACGTCAGCTCGTTCAACCACGGCTTCGATCCGCGGGTGTACATCGACAGCGTGCCCGCCGACCGGGTGGTGCAGTACCACGTCGCCGGCCACACGAACAAGGGCACGCACATCCTCGACAGCCACTCCGACCACGCGGTGGCGGAGGTGTGGGAGCTGTTCCGGCGGTCCTGCCGCCGGACCGGCAACGTGTCGACGCTCTACGAGTGGGACGAAGACATCCCGGACTTCGACGTGCTCCACGCCGAGGCGCTGAAGGCCCGCGCCTACCGGGAGGAGCCCGCCCGGCCGCCCGCGCGAGTGGCCCGTGGCGCTTGAGGCCCCGCTCTCCCGCGTCCAGCGCTGGATGCAGGAGGTCGTCGTCCACCCGGGCTCGATCGACGAGGCGCTCGCGTCGAAGGCCGCCCGCGCCGAGGTCCCGCCCGAGCGGCTGGGCGACGTCGTGCTTCCCTCGCGGACCCTCGCGCCGGCCCAGCGCGTCGAGATCTACCAGCGCATGTATCTGCTGCGGATGGAGGAGGCGCTGGGGATCGACTACCCGGCGCTGGCGCGCTTCCTGGGCCCGCGCGGGTTCCGCGACCTGGTGCGCGACTACGTGGCGTCGTTTCCCTCGCGCTCCTACACGCTGAACCGCCTGGGCGACCATCTTCCCGCCTTCGTCCTCGCGGCGGGCGGCCTGCGCCACCGCGGCTTCTGCCACGACCTCGCCCGCCTCGAGCTGGCCATGACCGAGGTGTTCGACGAGACGGAGACGCCGTCCCTTTCCGCCGAGGCCGTCGCCGCGGTGCCGGCGGAGGCCTGGGCCGCGGCCCGGCTGCGCCCGATCGCCGCCTTCCGCCTGCTCGCCCTGCGGTACCCGGCCAACGCCTACGTGCAGTCGATCCGGGGGAGAGGCCATCGGCACCCGCGTCCGCGCCGCCAGGACGGCTGGCTCGCCGTCTATCGCCGCAACTACAGCGTTCGTCGCCTGGAGCTGTCGCTTCCCGCCTACCGCCTGCTCTCGGAGCTCGTGGCCGGGGCACCCCTGGGCCCGGCGGTGGCGGCGGCCGCGCGCCGCCGCCCGGGCTCCGGCGCCGGCCCGACGCAACTCTACCGGTGGTTCCGCGCGTGGATGGCGAAGGGGTTGTTCATGGGCCTGGAAGGACTCGAACCTTCGACGAACCGGTTATGAGCCGGCCGTTCTAACCCGCTGAACTACAGGCCCACCCGAAGCCTATCAAATTCAGCGCCGGCAGATGGGGCAATTCTGCATCCGGGGCTCCTGCCCGAGGGTCAGGACCACGGGACCGAAGGTCTGGCCGGTGTCCGACAGGCGCACGGCGAGCGTGAGCGTGTGGCCGTCGGTGCGCCCGGAGAGGCGGGCGGGGTGGCGGATCCCGCGATCGACGGGGAACGCGTCGACGTTCCACTGCACCTCCAGGTCGAAGCGGCCCTCGGCGTCGAGGGCGATCGGCCCGGTCACGTCGCCGACCGTGCACCCGATGTGGGCGTGAGCCCCTTCGGCGGTGACGATCAGGCCGCCGTCGTCGCCGCCCCAGGTCCCGTTCGGGACGGTGTCGGGGACCACCCGCGAGGCTTCGCACGCGACCGCCCCGAGGACGACCAGGCAGAGCAGGAGCCTCCGCAGCATGCTCCATGATTTTCCCGCGGGCCCGGTCGGGTCAAGGGCGTGGCGAGGCCAGCGCGCTCGGACGGGGGGCGCCGGCAATGTCCGCGCGGACGCCGACCGTGTACCACAGGCCTTCGGGGGTGATCCGGAGCGCGTTCTGGGTCACCGCCACCGCCACGCGCCGCCCCTCCACTTCCACCGATTCCGTGACGCCTGCGGGCAGGGTCACCGGCCGCAGCAGCTTGCGGGGAAGATGGATCACGAACCCCTTGCCCACCAGCTCCTGGAGCCGAGCGAAGACCTTGTCGGGATCGAGGGCGAGGCCGCAGCGAGTGATGTCGTCCTGGGCCTCGAGGGCGGCGCGGACCTTGTCCCACGACTCGCGGCTCAGGTCCACCTTCAAGCGAAACTCGGGGTCGAAGCGTGGGGTGGCGGTGATGGAGTCCTTCCCCGCGGCGAGGAGGAAGCTGCCGTGCACCGGGTACTCTTCGGGCTTCACGCGGCCGGAGATCTCCTGCTCTGTCTCGAAGTCCTTGCACACGATCTTTGCCAGACCGTGCGACTTCCAGGCGAAGCGCAGGGTGGCGGTCCCTTCGCCCTCCTCGAGGAGAACGGGCAGGTCGAGCTCCACTTCGTCGCCCGCCTTGAGCTCGATCCGCGGCACCTTGGCCTTCAGCGTCCCCCGGACGTGATGGAGGTTCACGTGGACCCTCCAGTCTCCCGCGCTCACCTGGCCCACGGGGGTATCCGTGTGGATCTCGCCCGACTCCGTGACCTCGATGCCCGACAGGTCGAGGACCACGCGGTCGAAGTAACGCCGGGCCGCCTCCTGCCCCACCTGCTTCACGAGGCCGGCGGGCACCACCGCGACGATGTCCCCCCGGACGCGCTCCGCCTCCCGGATGAGCGGCTCGCGGGCGAGCAGCGGCTCGAGGCGCTCGTGCCGCCGCCGGTGCTCCTCGTGGAGGCGCAGCAGGCGCTCGTCGGGGGAGAGGCCGGGAAGGTCTGGAGCCGCTGTCGGCGCGGCCGCGGCGGGCGGCGGCGGCGACGAGGGCGGGGGAGAGGCGCCGACGGAGGCCCTCGTCACGATCCACAGCTTGCCGTGGAAGGCGCGCACGCTCAGCAGCGCGAGACGCAGGGGCAGGGAAGCGGCGGCGATGCGCACGGGGCCCCCGGGACCGACGGCCGGGATGGTGATCTCGTGCTCCTGGCGAACCGGGATCTCGAGGGAGGAAGCGAGGGCCGCGAAGGCCTCCAGCTTCGTGCGGCCCAGCTCCTCGACCAGCTCTTCCGCCCTTTCGCTGCGCGCCCCCACCGTGACCTGCCGCGCATTCACCGCGAGGACGTGGATGCGGGCGTTCAGCACGTCCCGCTTCTGCTGCTCGAGAGGTAGCTCCAGGTCGCCGACGACGGTGAGGTCGGCGAACACGTCCGACTCCGCGATGCCGGCCAGGCTCGCCCTCCCGTCCAGCCGGACGAGGGCGAAGCCGTCCTCGAAGACGACGCGGGCGCCGGTGACGACGACGTGATAGCGGTCGGCCACGACGTGCTCCGACGGCGTCAGCGCGGTGAGCAGGCGCTGGACGAGCTGCTGGTCCACGAGGACGAGGACGCGGTCGGGAGCGGCGGGGAAGAGGACGCCCGCCTCCGCCTCGGCCACGAGGGCGGTCAGGCCCTGGAGCTGTCGTTCGAGCGTGGCCACTTCGACGGGCGGCGCGGTCGCGGCCGGTGACGACGTGACCGGGTTCAGGACCCGCCTCGTCAGCAGCCGGCGCAACGGCCGCAGCGCCTCGCACCCCCGGAGGAGGAACAGCGCGGCGACGACGAGCAAGAGGCCGGCGAGCCACCAGACCCGACGGGGACGTGAAGCATGAGCCACGACCCTCGATTATGGCCGCAGCGGCTACACTGAACGCGATGGAAACGCGTATTCCTCGCGCGCGTCGCCGGTTGATCGGGGCGCGCTCGGCGGCCGTGGTCCTGGTGGCCGTCCTCGCGCTCACGGCGTTCGCCCTGGTCCGGCGGGCGCGCGATGAGGCCGCTCTCGCCGCGGTCGCGGAACGCCTCGCGGCCGGGGCCGGCGCCGAAGCCGCCCGCATCCTCCCGCCGCACGGCGATGGGCGGACGCGGGCGGGCCGGGCGCTCGCCGATGCGCTGAGGGGCGCGGGGCCCGAGAGCTGCGGGTGCGCGGCCGGGGAGCTGGCCTTTTTCCATCCCGACCTCGTCGTGGAAGGAGCGATCCGCCGGGGAGAGCGCGAAGGCGCTCTGAGGGTGGCTCGCCTGGCCCGTCAGGCCGGCGGCCCCGCCCTGGGCGTGACGCTCGCCGCGGCCCTCGTCGAAGCCGGCCGCGACGACGAGGCCCGGGCCGCCCTGGCCGCGGTGCCCGAGCCGGAGCGGCTCGCGGGTCTGGGGCGTGAGGCCGCGCGCGTGCTCGAGCTGCACGGGCGCGGCGCGGCCTGCATCGTGCGGGACCGCGGCCGCCGTCTGGCCGGAACGCTCGATGCATCGGGTCACTTCGAGGCCGTGCCCGAAGCGGCCGGGCTCGTTCCGGCCGTGGCGGCCACCGCCCTGGCCGCCGCCGGGAGGGCGCCGAGCCTTCGCCTCGCCACGGATCTCGCGCTGAGCCGCTTCGCGCAGGAGGCGCTCGGAAGCTACCGCGGCTCGATCGTGCTCCTCGATCTCGCGAGCGGAGACGTGCTCGCCGCCGTGAGCGACCCGAGGACCGCGGCCGAGGGCGGCACGCCCGCATTCGAGCAGCGGCGCGAGCCCGCGTCGATCGCGAAGATCGTGACCACGGCCGCCGCCCTGCGCGCGGGGATCGATCCCGACGCGGAGATCGCACGCATGACCTGCGAGGGCTTCGCGCGCTTCGGGAACGGGACGCTGTGGTGCGCGCTGCCCGGCGGGCCGCTACGCGGCCTCGGCCACGCCCTCGCCATCAGCTGCAACGTCGCGTTCGCCAACCTCGGCCTGAGGGTGGGCGGGCCGGCCCTCGTCGAGGAGTTCCGGCGCTGGGGCTTCGACGGGCGTGAGCCCGGCGACGGCCGCATCGTGCACCCGCCGCAGGGCGCGCTGCCGCTCGCCAAGATGGCGGTGGGCCTCGACGCCACCGACATCACGCCCCTGCATGCGGCCCGCCTCGCCGCGGTGGCGGCGAGGGGCGAGATGCCGCCGCCGCAGCTCATCGCCGCCATCGACGGTGCCCTCGGCCTCACGCCGCGGACGCTATCTCATCCCGCCCCGCGGAGGATCCTCGACGCGGGCGCGGCCGAGGTGATCCGCCACGCGATGGAGGCGGTGACGCAGCCGGGAGGGACCGCCGAGGGGATGGCGCCGAACGGCTTCCCGGTCGCGATGAAGACGGGAACCGCGAGCGCCCCCGGCGTCGGCTATTACGTCAACTACGTCGGCATCGGCCCGCTGCCCCGTCCCGTGATCTCGTTCTGCGTCCGGGTCACCGGCCAGCCGACCTCGGTCCACGCGACCCAGGCCGCGCGCCAGGTGCTCTCGACGCTGCTGCAAGGCCTGGCGAGACGTAGCCTTGGCCGTTAGCCGGAAAACGGATCCGCAATTGACAGCCGTCGCGCGCGGGCAGTAGCCTCCGGCGGTGCCGAGCCTTCGAAACCGTCCGGGCCTCGCGGCGTTCGACCGCGCGCTCGCCGCGGGCGACGTCGAGGCGGCGCGGTCCGCGCTCTTCGCCCTCGCTCCGGAAGAGCGCGAGATCCTGGCCGCGCAGCTCGGTGACGAAGGCCTGGCGCGCCTCTACCAGTCGGCGCGCCGCGGACGGCGCGGCCCGACCCAGGGCCGCGTCATCGTGCTCCCCGGCCTCATGGGCACCCAGCTCGACTCGGTGGATCCGGACGGCGACGGAGACCGCGTCTGGGTCAACATGTTCCGGATCTTCTCGGGCCGCCTCGACGAGCTGCGGCTCTCGCTCGACGGTGGGCCCCTCCCGCCCCCGCACTCCGTGCGCACCGCCAGCATCTTCCCGGACTACGCGCAGCTGCTCCTCGAGCTGCAGACCCGCTGGCAGACGCGGCCGTTCCCCTTCGACTGGCGGCTCGACATCGACCAGAGCGCCTCGGCCCTCGCCGAACTGGTGCGGAGCTGGGCGGGAGGCGAGCCCGTGCACCTGCTCGCCCATTCGATGGGAGGGCTGGTCGCGCGGCGCTTCATCCAGCTCCATCCCGAAGTGTGGCGCTCCATGCAGGACCCCACCGGCCAGGGCCGCGGGGGCCGGCTGGTGATGCTGGGCACGCCCAACCGCGGGTCGTTCGCGATCGTCCTCGCGCTTTCCGGCGAGGAGAAGATCGTCAAGACGCTCGACAAGATCGACCAGTTCCACGACGGCGTGGCCCTGCTCCGCATCCTCGACAGCTTCCACGCCTCCTACCAGCACCTGCCCTCGCCCCGGGTCGACCTCGGCGACGACCACGTGCGCCTCTTCGACGCCGCGAGCTGGGGCACGCTGCCCGTGGCGCCCGCGCTGATCGCGCGCGGTCGCGCGTTTCAGGAGGCCGTCTACCCGGTCATCGACCCCGACCGCCTGGTCTACGTCGCCGGCTACGACCAGGACACGCCCGTCGCCGTGCGGATCGAGGCTCCCGGCCGCTTCGCGTACAAGATCACCACCGACGGCGACGGCCGCGTGCCCCACACCCTGGGGCTGCTCGAGGGAGTGAAGACGTTCTGGGTGCGAGAGGCGCACGGCGACCTGCCCAAGAACCCGAACGTCCTGGCCGCGGTGCACGACCTGCTGCAGGCCGGCGCCACGACCACGCTCCAGAGCCAGAAGCCTCCGAGCCGCGGCCTGCCCGCCGCCGCGCCGTACTTGCCGCCGCGGAGGTTCGAGGTCGAGCCTGCGGTCGTCGAGGAGCTCCGGAGCCGGGTCGCCGCCGCCGGCCGGCGCCGCGGCGCTCCCGCGCTCAGCGAGGTGGAGGCGGCGCGCCTGGAAGCGATGATGCTCCGCGATTACACGGGCACGCCCCTCGACACGGGAGGGCCCCTCGTCGCCGCGACCACGCCCCCGCCGGCGCGCGGCAAGCGGGGCGGTGCCCGCCGTCCTCGGCCGCGGGCCGCCCGGCGCCCGCGACTCCGGGTCGAGGTGGTCTGGGGCGACATCACGAAGGCGGCCGGAGACGTCTACGCCGTGGGGCACTACGAGGGCGTCCTGCCCCAGCGCGCCGAACGGGCCCTCGACGAGGCGGTCTCGGGCCCGAGCAAGCGCCGGCACCTCGTCATCACCGACCAGACGCGGCGCGGCATCCTGCGGGGCGGCCTGGGGGACGTCGCCTTCTTTCCGTGGGGGCGGCGGGTGGTCGCGGTCGCGGGCATGGGACACGCGGGCACCTTCGGCGAGTCGGAGCTGCGCCGGCTGGCCCGCAACCTCACGTGGGCCGTCGCCGGCCTGCCCGCCGTCCGCACGATCTGCACGGTCCTCATCGGATCCGGGGAGGGAACGCTCGAGGTCGAGCAGGCGGTCCGCGCGCTCTTCCTCGGCCTCGGTGATGCGCTGGCCGGGGCCGAGGTCGAGAGCCCCGTCCGCCTGGTCCGCATCGTCGAGAAGGAGCTCGCCCGCGCGCACCGCATCCGCGACACGGTGGAGCAGATCCGGCGCGACGACGCGGGGGCGGGCCCGATCGCGCTCGCGCCGGCGCCGAAGATCCGGCCCGCGCGCGGCGGCGCGATCAGCGCGGAGAGCGGCCTCGCGCTGCTGCTGGCGGCCGCCGCGAGGGCCTCGGGCTCGCCCGCGCGTTCCCCGGCCCGCAAGGCGGTCGGCACGCTGCTGCGGGCGTTGCCGCGCCAGGACGACCTGCCCGCGCGCCTGGTGAAGACGCTCGACGCGCTGGGGCGAGACCGCAGGTCGGACCTGGGACGCGTGGCCAGCTCGCTGCGCGTCCGCCTGGGCCCGGCGCGCGCTCCGTCGGGTGCCATCGCCACCCGCGTCTCGTTCGTGCGCGCGGGCGACCGCATCCGGGTCGCGGCCATCACCGAGACCGCCACGGTGGCCGAGCGCGACCTCGGCGTCGACTTCGCCCTCGTGGACGAGCTCGTGGCCCGGATGACGGACCCGCTCGCCGCCCGGCTCGACGACCTCGGCGACCTGCTGCGCCGGCTGCTCCTGCCCGCGGACTTCGGCGACAAGGTGCGGGAGGGACCGCCCCTGGTCTTCGAGGTGGACCGGGCGATGGCGCGCGTGCACTGGGAGATGATGGCCGGCGATGAAACCGCCGGCCCCGAGCCGCGGGCCCTCGGCCTGCGGGCGGCGCTGGCCCGGCAGCTCCGCACCGCCTACAGCCCGCCGCCGGCTCCCGCGCCGCGGCCGGCTTCCCGTCTGCGCGCGCTCGTGGTCGGGGATCCCGGCGACCCGGGGAAGGGCCACTCGCTTCCGGGCGCGCGTCGCGAGGCTCAGCGCGTCGCGGACCTGCTCCGGTCCCGGGGCGTGGACGTCGTGGAGCTCGTCGGAGCGCCCGACGCCGCCGGCGCCGGCCCGCTGCCGGGCATCGCGCCGGCCAGCCGCATCGACGTCCTCCACCACCTGCTCACGGGCGGCTTCGACCTGCTCCACTACTGCGGTCACGGCGATTTCGACCCCGCCGAGCCCGACCGGGCGGGATGGGTCTTCAAGGGCGGGCTGCTGACCTCGCGCGAGTTGGAAGGGATGGCCCTCGCGCCGCGCCTCGTGGTCGCCAACGCGTGCCTCAGCGGCCTGACGTCCACCGTCACCCGCTCCGGCGCCGCCGTCGCCGTCCGCGGCGAGACGGACCTGCTTCCCGGCCTCGCCGACGAGTTCTTCCGCCGCGGCGTGCGCGACTACGTCGGCACGGCGTGGGAGGTGAACGACGAGGGCGCGATCCTGTTCGCGGAGACCTTCTACGACGGCGTGCTCCCCGCTCCCGGCCTGCCGCCGGCCGACGTCACGTACGGGCCGGCGATGCTGAAGGCGCGCCGGACGCTGGCCGCGGCCGGCGTGTACGAGTCGCTGTGGGCCGCCTACCAGCACTACGGCGATCCCACGGGGTCCCTCGTAGCCCGGTAGCGCGGCGCGATCGACGATGCATCCACCGCGGGCGGGCGCCGATCAGCTCCTGCGCACGGCCATCGCCGAGCGGCGGCTTGTCACTTTCGTTCTGGACGGATTCCGGCGGATCGCGGAGCCGCACGACTACGGCGTCATCGATGGCGTGGCTCGGCTCTTCTTCTACCAGATCGGTGGCGCGAGCCGATCCGGGCGTCCTATCGGGTGGCGATGGGCCCTGCTGCCGCGGATCTCAGAACTGAAGATCCTTCCCGATGGCTTTCCGGGGCCGCGCCCCGCCCCCTCGGGCCGCCACGTTCATTGGGACGTCCTGATCGCAACCGTATCGCCGCGTCCCGTGAAGGGCTAGACCGTCGCCGGGTCGGGATGCACCCACGGCGCGCGATACGGGCGGCGGAGCAACGCGTTCGCCTCGGCATCGCCCACGACCTGGCCCCGGTCGGCATCCCAGACGAGGGTGCGGCCGAGACGCATCGACAGGTTGGCGAGGATGCACGACGCGCTGGAGATGTGGCCCTGCTCGATGTCGGCCACCGGCCGCCCGCGGCTGGCGATCGCGGAAAGAAGATCCTTCATGTGCACGCGGATCGCGGGGGCCACGTGCTTCTCGAGGTCCTTCTCGGTCTTGTCCTCGGGATACTGCTCCAGCTCGTAGGTGACGTCCTTGTGGATGGCGGCGCCTCCGCCTTCGGGGAGGAAGTCGTAGCCCATCACGCTGGCGCGGAGCGTGCCCTTGTCGCCGTAGAACGTGGCGCCCCACGGATAGTCCGGGTCGGGCGAGCGGCCCCAGGTCCGGTGGTTCCAGACGATCTTCAGGTCGCCAAAGTCGAACGTCGCGGTCTGCGTGTCCGTGATGTTCGCCTTGCTCTGCTTGTCGACCAGGATCCCGCCCGACGAGCTGACGCTCTTCGGCCAGCCGAGGTCGAGCATCCACCGCACCATGTCGAGCATGTGCACGCACATGTCGCCGACGATGCCGTTGCCGTACTCCATGAACGCGCGCCAGCTGCGCGGATGGACGAGCGCGTTGTACGGCCGCATCGGCGCCGGCCCCGTCCACATCTCGTAGTCGAGATAGTCCGGCGGAGCCGTGTCGGGCGGGTTCTCGCGCGCGCGCATGTGGTAGTAGCAGTAGACGTCGACGAAGGCGATCCTCCCGAGCCGCCCTTCCTTGAGGATCGTGTCCCGCGCCTCGATGAGATGGGGCGTGCTGCGGCGCTGGGTCCCCACCTGGACGACGCGCCGGTGCTTACGGGCCGCGGCCAGCATGGCCTGGCTCTCGACCACGTCGACGGCGGTGGGCTTCTGCACGTAGACGTCGGCCCCGGCCTCGACGGCGGCGATCATCGGCAGGGCGTGCCAGTGGTCGGGGGTGGCGATGAGCACGACGTCGAGGTCCTTCTCGCGGAGCATCGGCCGGTAGTCGCCGTAGGTCCGCGGCGTCTTGCGTGAGGCCTGGCGTGCGGCCACCTGCTCGGCGGCGCCGGCGAGCATGCGCTTGTCCACGTCGCAGAGGGAGACCACCTCCACCGGCGCGACCTGGATCAGGCGGAAGAGGTCGCACTTGCCGTACCACCCGCAGCCGATGAGGCCGACGCGGGGCTTCGCGTCGAGGAGCTCGGCGGCGTAGCCGGGCAGGCGCGACCACGCGAGCGCGGCGGCGCTCGTCCCCAGGAACTGGCGGCGATTCATGGCGGCGAGGGTCTCGGCGCCCTACATCGTCTCGGCCAGGACCTCGGCGAACAGCTCGCGGCCCACGCCGAGGGGCTGATCCACGAGCGGCCCCTTGGTCAGGACCGGCTCGGTGTCCTCGTAGGTCGGCTTCTCTTGGCGATAGAGCAGGCCGATCGGGATGCGGGAGCCCCACTCCATCGACTTCTCCATCGCGGCCATGAGGTCGGTCGGATCGTAGGGGCCGTCCTCCAGCTTGTAGAGCCGCTCCTTGAACCACGGGTAGGTGTTGATCTTGTTGAACGTCACGCAGGGGCTGAACACGTCGATGAGGGAGAAGCCCTTGTGCGAGATCGCCCCCGCGATGAGCTTGGTGAGCTGCTTCGGCTCCCCCGAGAAACCGCGGGCCACGTAGGTCGCACCCGTGGCGATGGCGAGGGCCAGGGGCTGGATCGGCTTCTCCACGTTGCCGCGGGGCGTGCTCTTCGTCTTGTGTCCCTCGGTCGTGGTGGGCGAGGCCTGGCCGGTGGTGAGGCCGTAGACCTCGTTGTCCATGACGATGTAGGTCAGGTTGAGGTTGCGGCGCATGGCGTGGATGAAGTGGCCCATCCCGATCCCGAAG
>Ga0207684_10003722_pt1 | contig 14769 bp, 9 predicted proteins | sample KBSK5501metaG_FD_184342 | JGI IMG/M metagenome (GOLD analysis project Ga0207684, IMG submission 184342) | Corn, switchgrass and miscanthus rhizosphere microbial communities from Kellogg Biological Station, Michigan, USA - KBS K5-50-1 metaG... | ecosystem: Host-associated > Plants > Roots >...
CCCTGGTCGATTAGGTAGGCGATGCGCCGCGTGATGACGGTGGTTTTGCCGGTGCCCGCCCCCGCCACGATGAGCAGCGGCCCGGTGTCGTGGGTGACGGCCTCACGCTGGGCGCTGTTGAGGCCATCGAGGATCCCACCCGCCATGCGCCCCGACTATAGCATCAGCGACGGACGTCGGGACCACCGGCGAGGGCGTCTTCGACGTCGCGTGGGGTCGAGCGCACATGTTGGCCACCACTTGTAGGTGTATCTAAAAGGATTCAAAAAGTAGTACTCTTACCGCGCTACATGAGACAGAACGGGACGACGGTTCCCCGTCGTGTAGTCATCACCGGGTTGGGCGCCGTGACGCCTATCGGCCTGGGAGTCACGGATTTTTGGGCGGCACTCCTCGCGGGGAAGAGTGGAATTCGCAACATCACGGCTTTCGATGCTTCGCGACTGCCTTCTCGTGTCGCAGGCGACGTCCAGCATTTCGAGATTCGAGAGTTCATTCGGCACGGCCGAAGACCACCCACCGCTCGATTTAGCGCGTTTGCCGTTGCCGCAGCTCGGCTAGCCGTCGATCACGCGAAGCTCTGGCGCAACGGCACCTCGGTTGGTGTATGCATCGGATCTTCTGTACAAGGCAATGCTGATATCGGCGAGGGGGCATTCGCCAAGTTTAGGGACCATGGCTGGCAGTCTCTCGGCGTGGGACCGAGTTTGGAAGTTACGGCGCATTCTGCAAGTTCGTATGTCCAGAGGGAGCTACAGGTTTCCGGACCTCTCATGACGGTTGCATCCGCCTGCTGCACCGGGATTGATTCGATTGCGTGGGGAACAGATCAAATCAAAAGCGGGGCTGCTGACGCGGCGATTGTTGGTGCAGCGGAGGCGCCGTTATCGCAATTCACTTTCGGACTTTTCTCGGCAAGTGGTTTCCTATCTACTTGGACTGGGCCTGCCGCGGAAGCGTCACGCCCCTACGACCGTCAACGCGAAGGCCTTGTTCTCAGCGAGGCAGCCGGGGTCATTGTTCTCGAAGAGTTGGAACATGCAGTAGCAAGAGGCGCGGAGATATTCGGCGAGATCCTTGGTTACGCGAGTTACGCTGAAGAATCGTCCATCCGAGAGCCGCACGATCGCTATGCTGCTGCGCTTCAGCAGTCGATCCTCGCCGCTATCGGAAGATCACACCTCGAAAGTCGTGACATCGACTATGTATGTGCCCACGGCAATTCAACCAAGTTTGACGACGAAGCTGAAGCAGCGGCCCATCGCAATGCGTTCGGTAAGCATGCGTACAGCCTCGCGATTAGCTCCATAAAGTCTATGATCGGCCAGCCGTTTTCTGCCGGCGGAGTCTTACAGGTCGTCGCAGCAACGTTGGCCACTTATCACAACGTCGTACCTCCTACAATTAACCTCACAAATCCGGATCCAAAGTGTGACCTCGACTATGTTCCGAATAGACCGCGCGCTGCCCGTGTTAAGCACGCGGTGGTCCACTCGCATAGTCTCGGCGGTCACGTACCTGGGTCGCACTCCGCACTCGTGATCGGGGCTTCGCGGCACATACGTTGAGTCCGGTTGGCATCGAACGGCTCGTCTTCAGCGTGGTGTTGGCGACCGTTCAAGTCGGCATCGCGGTATACGTATACGCCCACACGCAGCACCGTCTGCTCAAACTCGCGTTCGCTGCTCTTGGAATTTCGCTGGCTGTATGGACCATCGCAATTGGCTTGGCGCATGCGCCAGAACTTAGCAGCCTCTTTGTAGTCCGACTTGCTTTCTCGTCAGCCGCCGTTCTGGTGGTAGCTCTCCTTACGTTTGTCTTCGTGTTTCCTGCCTCGGCGCTACCGAGCAACCGTTGGTATTGGGCCTTCGCCGCTATCGGAACGGCGTTAAGCCTGCTGTCTCTTTCTCCGCTCGTCGTTGCGCACACTACTTCTGAACCGCAGGGGCTTGCAGCGGTTTACGGCCCGGTTCATCGCATCTATGCGGCATATGTGTTCATTGGCATAGTCGCGAGTTTCTTGGTGCTTCGAACGAAGCTGCGCTCTGCCTCAGGTCGACAGCGTCTACAGCTTCGCTACCTGGCGCTCGCGTTGCTTGTGCCGGCGGTTGGAATCGCGACGACTAACCTAATCATCCCGGTGATTTCGGGTATTTCGGTGTGGGGACGTTACGGCCCGGTCTTCTCACTGGTTTTCCTTGGCGTGACGGCGCACGCAATCATTCGCCAGAGACTAATGGACGTTCGCTTGGTTGTTGGACAAACGATTTCCTACGGCGCGGCCGTTATCGTGTCGGGAGTGATCTTCGCTTTAACGCTCTTCGGAGTCGCTCAGCGTTCTACGTATGTTTCCGAGTTACCATTGGCATCCCTATTCCTCGCGGCATTCGGGTTCGCTTTGATGTTCGCTCCTCTTACGAGAATGCTCCGGAGGGTTTTCGACAGTTATTTTTATCGAGAACCATATGACTACAGTGCCACTATTCGCCAGAGCAGCCTTGCCCTGTCTAGCACTCTGGATCCGCAGCAGCTGTTAAAAAACCTGTTTGCCATCATCCGAACTTCAATGAGGCCAGAGTTTCTGCTCGCCTATCTTCGTGACGAAGACCGCGGCACGTTTCATGTCGTGCTCCGAGACGACGAGGACGGCGGAGAGGAGCGTCCAGCTGTTATCGAACCGACTGAGCCGCTAGTAGCGATCCTCGCGAGGCGAGGTGCGATCATTTTCCGTGAGGCGGGGCAAGAGCCTGATCCTAGAGATCCAACGGCGACGTTAACTCGAATGCGCGCTGAATGCGCATGTCCAGTGATTCATGAGACTCAGTTGTTGGCCATTCTCGTCCTCGGCCCAAAACTTTCAGGCGATGCGTATTACTCACAGGACATTGACCTACTCTCGACGCTCGCTGGAAATGTGGCTGTCGCAATTAAGAACGCCGAGCTTTACCAACGGGTTGCCCTTCTTGAGGAGCAACGCCGCCGCACCGAGAGGGTGGCAGAGAGCGGAGCTCTCACGGCGGGTATTGCACACGAAATCAAGAATCCGCTAGTTGCGATTAGAACGTTTGCAGAATTATTGCCTGAGCGATACGAGGACGAAGAGTTTCGGAGCCAATTCGGCCGCGTTATGATGACCGAGATCGCTCGCATCGACAAACTTATCGATCGTCTCCGTGGCCGGGGACCAGCTCAAAATTACGACCTTGCCCCCCTGGACGTACAGATTCCGCTAAACGAAGTCCTATCGCTCCTGAGCGCGAAGTTTGAACAGGCCGGCATCAGGGTCGTGAGATCTACTGAGGCAGGGAGCACGCTCATCAATGGTCGACTTGACGACCTCAAACAATTGTTCCTCAATCTTCTGATAAATGCATCGGAGGAGATGGCAGGCGGAGGCGAAATCAGCATCGCAATCTCTCGGCAAAATTCACTCGGACACCATAGCGTCATCGTCGACATCTTGGATGAGGGAGCTGGGATTGCGGAGGAGATCGAACAGCGCCTGTTTCAGCCGTTCATGAGCACAAAACACGGCAGCTCAGGCCTAGGTCTTTGGCTATCTAGGCGTATCGCCGACGCTCACAACGCAACGATGAGAGGTATCAACCGCAGAGATCGGAAAGGAGCGCTGTTTACGGTCGAGTTCCCTGCCTATCTTCAGCGCTAAAGGTCGAACGGTTGTCAGCGACGGATATCTGGGCCACCGGCGAGCGCATCTTCGACGTCGCGTGCGGTGATCAAAGCGATATCGCCCCAAGTTGAACACTTTAGCGTCGCAACGGTGGATGCAATGTCGATGACCTCCTGCGGGCCTCTTCCGCTCAGACTCGCCCAAAGAAAGCCCGCAGCGTATGCGTCACCTGCACCGATTGGATCGATCATTTGCACGGAATGACGAACTGAGGGGCGCCATATATGGCCTCTATCGAGCACTGTCGATCCGTCGCTGCCTTGAAGGATCGCGATCGTCGCCTGGGGAGCACGGCGCGCGAGAACATTGAGAACCTCCTCGGGAGGGTCGTTTAAACCCAACACTGTTTGCGCTTCACTACGACCTAGAAATATATAGCGTGCTTTCGGTAGCACCGAGTCCACGAACTCTCGAGCCTCAGTCGGCGACCAGAGGGCGGCCCGATAATTGAAGTCAAAAGCAACCGACGACGCCTCGTCGAATATCCGCTCGGTAATCTTGCGCGCGTGCGCCCCGAGCGCGGGCGTGATGCCGGTGACGTGCACTAGGCGTGCGCCACGAATCGGTCGCCAGTCTATCGCGTCCGGGGTCAGGCGCGAAAAGGCAGAGTCCCGACGGTCATACAGCACATGTGCGGGACGCGGAGCGACGCCATATTCAATAAAATAAATGCCGAGGCGCGTTTCGGGGAATGTATGAACATGTGTGCAGTCAATTCCGTGACCACTGAGTTCCCGCCGTACGCGCTCGCCCCAGGCATTGTCGGGAACGGCAGAAATCCACGCCGTTCGCAGACCCAACCGTGCGCAGGCGGCCGCTACGTTGGCTTCTGCCCCGCCGATTTGGACGTCGAGGACACGGGCTGTCTCAAAGCGCCCTGGAGAAGGAATAGCAAGGCGCAGAAGTACTTCGCCAAGCGTAACTAAATCGTGCATGAACTTGAGAATATTACACGGCGCCGAAACGAATCGTGACTGACGAGCCGAGAATCATCGAACTCGTGATTAGCTCCGGCCGGCGATTTGCGCCAAACGTAATCTCCGCAGGTCGCGAAGGGCGCATCCACGATGAAAATGGACTGAGATCAAAGAGCGCGCTCGACTTACCGTTCGCGACATTGGAACTAAGCTTCGCCTCAAGAGGCGTAAGCTCTGCACGATAGACCGGGGAAACATCATCGGGGCCCTCATCGGGCGCGTGACGACGACGAACTACAAAGGTGCGAAGCCCACCATCTTTTGGTGCCCACAAGTCGTCAGCATAGTTGAGTGTCGCGCTAACAACGTCGTCAACGTGCAATCCGATCGGGATAGGCACGGCATCCTCGACAATTCGGAGGCGGCGCAAAAAGAAAGTTTCGGCCCGCGCGCGATACGTGATTGAACGTCGTGCGTAATCGTAGTCGACTTCGGTGCGTGATAGGCGACCGCGCACGTTAAACCACGAGCGGCTCTGGACCGGTACCCACCGGTTCTCAGCGAAGCGGCCGCGGCTCTCTATGCGATTCGCGATCGAAGTGCCATCGCCAGCAATGACGACACGATATTCGCCCGCGGCACGGTCAATGGACTCCTCAACTGTGCCTTGGATGTGGAACGTCAGGACGTTGTAGAGGACACCCACGTCAGCTGCATATTGTCCAAGCCGTCGTACCGGCTCGGCGCACACCGACACAAGCGGCGCAAAAAGCAGCCCGATTGGCAGTGTCAGAAATTGGCGACGGCCCATTAGAGGCATAGACATGTTTGAGCCCGCTGCTCTATTCTAGCAGCCGCTTCTGAATAGAAGCGAAGGTTCCTGCTAACAACGGTCACCTTTTGCGGCGCATTGGTTTCACGCGTGAGGCGGCAGATGACGGGACAGGCGTTGATCGCGGGTTTCAGCGAAAGCCTGGTTGTTCAGATTACGCTTTCGGGAATTGCATTACTGCTCCTCGCTCTTGCGATATTTGTTTTGCGCGCCCGACGGAAGGCAGCCACTCACCGGTGGTTCGCCATCTTTACCCTTGCTGTCGCGAATTGGACTATTGGCGTTGCAGGCCTCCAATCAGGGAGTCACTTAGATATCTGGGGCCGCTTCACATTCGCCAGTGCGACATTGATTCCCGCAGCATCATTGGCGTTCATCAATTGCTACCCCGCCCAAAGCGGTTGGCGCGCGTTACTACTCGTGAGAGCAGTGTTATTCGTAGCCGGAGTTATTTCCATTGCGTCGATCGCAACGCCGCTCGTCGTTGTTGAAAACTCCGTCACGCCCGAAGGCTTGCACAGAAGAACTGGGCCACTCTACCCAGTGTTCGCCGCGTATTTCCTTTTCGCGTGGCTCAGTACCCTTACTCTACTCGCGCTTAAATGGGCGCGCGCCACCGGCCTTGCACGCGCGCGGCTCAATCACGTCGGGATGGCGTTCGCAATTTCGGGGGCAGGAGCAATCGCCGCCAACCTCGCGTTCCCGATTTTGACGGGAAAGTCGACCTATAGCTGGATCGGTCCATATTTCGGTCTAATACTGACTGCATTAGTCGGGCACGCGATCATTCGACATCGACTAATGGACTTACGACTATTTGTGCACCGCGGTCTTACGTTCTCTATTGCGATGTTGCTTTCGCTTTCGCCGGTAGCCATCGCGCTTGCCTATTTTTGGCCAACTCTTGCTCAGCATTTTGGGCCAGACGAGTTAGTTCTACTCTTAGTGTCCAGTGTTGTTGTCACTCTTCTCGCCCCTCCCACGCGCGACATCACGCGGCGTCTCCTCGATCGCTATGTCTATCGCACGCGGGCCAACTATCAACGGACCGTGCGGGAGGCTAGCCGCGCGCTGACGCGGATGCTGGATCTCAAGCGGCTGCTGCCGTTCATCAGCACCACGGTCGTCGAGGCCACCGGAGTGGAAGGCGTTGCCATCTATCTCTTGGACGAGGACGGCTTCCGGCTGGCGCTGGCGCGGCGGCGCACGGAGGCGAGCGCCTTCGCGACGCCGGAGAGGGCGCCGGCGTCGGTCCCCGCGGCGCTGGCGCGCGTGCAGGACGCCGTGGTCGCCGACGAAGTGGCGCGGCAGATCACCAGCGACGCGGATCGGATCCTGAACGACGACCTCGAGACGAGCGACTGGGCGCTGCTGTTGCCCGTCATCTCGGACGACGGTCTGATCGCGTTCATCGCGGTGGGCTCCAAGCTGTCCGGCGATCCCTTCTACTCGCAGGACCTGGATCTGCTGATGACGCTGGCGAACCAGGCGGGCATCGCGATCAAGAATGCGCGGCTGTATGCGCAGGTCGTGCTGGCGAACGAATACATCGAGAACATCGTGGCCACGATGGAGAGTGGCGTGGTGGCGATCACGTCCGCGGGGCGGATCGCGATGTTCAACCGGGCGGCCGAACGGCTGACCGGGCGGGCGGCCGACGAGATCAAGGGGCAGGCGGCGGCGCAACTACCGCCTTGCCTCGGCGAGCCGTTACTGGCGAGCGCGGCTGACGGCCTGGCGCGCACGCTGCCGGAGATCGAGCTGCCCGGCGCCGATCGCACGCGGCCGGCGATGTGCACGACCTCGCCCCTGCGCGATCCCGACGGAACCGTCCTGGGCGCCGTCGCAGTGTTCAGCGATTTGACGCCGTTGAAGGAGCTGGAGGTCGAGCGGCGGCGCGCGGAGCGGCTCGCCTACTTCGAGGTGCTCGCCTCGGGCATCGCCCACGAGATCAAGAACCCCTTGGTGGCGATCAAGACATTCACGCAGCTGCTGCCGCGCCGCTCGAGCGAGCCGCAATTCGTGGGCGAGTTCGGCCGGATCGTCGGGCGCGAGATCCAGCGCATGGAGCGGGTGGTGGATCGTCTGCGCACGCTCGCGCATCCTGGACGGCGGCCAGAGCACGCCGTCGACGTGCGGATGCCTCTCGGTGAGGCGCTCGAATTCATGCAGGCGACCTTCGACGAGAAGCGCATCACCGTGGGCGTCAGCCTGGGCGATGCACCGTGCCGTGTGCTCGGCGATCATCAGAATCTCGAGCAGCTCTTCCTGAATCTGCTCATGAACGCGCATGAGGCGACGCCGCCCGGCGGCGACCTCCGCGTGGCCGTCACGCGTGAGACGGATCAGATCACGGTGACCGTGGCCGACACCGGGCCCGGCATCGCCCCCGAGCTGCTCGAGCGGATCTTCGAGCCGTTTTTCACGACCAAGCAGCGCGGCTCAGGCCTGGGGCTGGCGATCTCTGCCGGTGTCGCGCAGGCGCACGGCGCTCGACTTCGCGCGGTCAATCCCCCCGGCGGTGGCGCGACGCTCATCGTCGAATTTCCTTTCGCTCCGGTCACCGCTCCGGTGAGCACCTGACGTCGCGAGTGCCGCCGATCACCGCTCCCGTGAGCGCCTGACGCGCCGTCGCCGATCGCCTGCACGCCGACCTCGTAATCGAGTAACATCGGTGGTCACGTGAACACCGTCCTGGTCGTGACGGCGGACGACGCCCTTCGCACGCGCCTCTTGCGCGGGCTCGGCGGATTCACGATCTTCGAGGCTCCCTCCGACAGCGAAGCCCTCAAGACGCTCCGCCTGGTGGAGATCGACCTGGTGCTGCGCGACAGCACCGGGCCCGCCGGCGCGCTGAGCACGTTCGTGAGCGGGGCACGCGATGCGGCGCCGGGGGCGCTGGTGGTGGCCGTCGGCGCCGCCGGCGAGGAAGAGACCGCCGCCGACTTCACGGTGCCCGACGGCTTCACCACGCGGGAGCTGGACGCCGTCCTCCGCCACGCCATCGAAAAGCAGAGGCTCGTCCAGGAGATCAAAATGTTGCGGGCGCCGTCCGCGGCGCGTCCCCTGCCGGCCCGGGCCGGTGGTGGCGACGAGACGTCCTGGGACAACGCGGCACTGGGGCGGGTGCTCAAGGCGTTCAGCCGGGTCTTCGCGGCGGGGTTCGATATGCGCCGGGTGCTCGACACCTTCCTCGAGGCCATTGGCGACGTCGTGCGGCCCACGCGCGTGGCCGTGCTGCTGCCCGACGCCGAGGGCCGTGAGTTCCGGATCGTCGCCCACCGCGGCCTCGCCCGGCAAATTGTCCACTCGGTGCGCCTGCCCGCGGGCGAGGGGCTGCCGCGCTGGCTCGCCGGCCAGGGCCGGCCCCTGGCTCTCCACGACGTCACGGATCCCGACCTCGTGCGCGAGCTGAAGCTTCTCCAGGCCGTGGTGGCCACGCCGCTGCTGGCGCACGGCGATCTGGTCGCGATCCTCGTGCTCGGTCAGCCCGTCTTCGGCGCGGGATATTCGCGGACGGAGATCGAGACGCTATTCGATCTGGTCACCCAGCTCGCGACGGTCATCCGCGACATCGCCCTGCACCAGCAGCTGGAGCGCGAGAAGGAGTTCAACGAGCGCATCCTGTCGCACATGTCGAGCGGCGTGGTGACGATCGGCCGCGACCAGCGGGTCGGCACGATGAACCGTCGCGCCGAGGAGATCCTGGGCCTGTCCGCCCACGCCGTGGTCCGCCAGGACCTCCGCGTGCTGCCCTCGCCGCTCGGCGACCTGCTCTTCGACACCCTGTCCTCGGGACGCGCCATGCCGCGCACCGAGATCCAGCTGGCGCTGCGTCGGTTGTGGATCGAGGTCAGCACCTACGTCATCCGCGACGAGGAGAGCGCGCCGCTCGGCGCCGTGCTCGTCTTCGAGGACCTCACCGCCCAGAAGGAGCTGGCCGCCCAGAAGCGCGAGGCGGACCAGTTCCAGCTCCTCACCCGCGTGGTGGCGCGGATCGCCGACGAGATCAAGAACCCGCTCGTTTCCATCAACACGTTCATCGAGCTGATCGGCGAGCGCTACGACGATCCCGATTTCCGGCGCCATTTCTCCTCCGTGGTGCGCCGGGATGTGCGTCGACTCGTGGAGGTTTTCGAAAAACTTGCCGGGCTCGTGACGGAGGGTGAGTTAAACTTCGCGACGGTGGACGCGTTCGAGGCGGTGACCCAACTCGTGGAGGCCATCGACCTCGCCGAAGGCGGCCTCGGCAAGCACCTGCAGCTCGACGTCGCGCCCGCCTCGGAGCCGTTCCCGGTCAAGGTCGACGCCACGCAGCTGCGCAAGGCGCTCTCGTACCTGATCCGCTATCTGACCCATAATTCGCCCAACGACCTCGCGAAGATCTCGCTCTCGATCGGCCGTCACGCCGAGCCCGACGGTGGCCATGACGTGCGCATCCTCGTGGGCTCGCGCACGGCGACCGTCTCGGCCGACAAGCTGGAGCGGCTCTTCGATCCCGTGCAGATGGTGCAAGAAAGCCTCATCGACGTCGGGCCGGCCGTGAGCCAGCGGCTGGTGGAGGCGCTGGGGGGACGCCTCGGCGTGCGGCAGACGCGGCACGAGCTGTCGTTCGTCGTGTCGCTGCCCCCGGCCGTGGCATGACCACGACCACCGCGCCGGCCACCGCCGCCCGCATCCTCGTGGTCGACGACGAGCTGGGACCGCGCGAGTCGCTCCGCATGCTGCTCAAGCCCGCATACCAGATCACCACCGCGGAGAGCGGGCGCGTGGCGCTCGACCTGCTGCCCCGCGTGCGGCCCGACGTCGTCATCCTCGACATCAAGATGCCGGAGATGGACGGCCTCGAGGTGCTTCGCCGAGTCAAGCGCGCCGATCCCAGCATCGAAGTCGTGATGATTACGGCCTACGCCTCGCTCGAGACGGTGAAGCTCGCGCTGACCCACGGCGCCTTCGAGTACCTCATCAAGCCGTTCTCGCGGCAGGATCTCGAGGACGTCGTGCGGCGCGCGCTGGTACGCCGCCAGACGGACCTCGGCGCGCGCGGCGAGGTGGCAACCCTCGTCGAGGAGATGCGCCGCCTGTCGGCCAAGACGCGCGAGCTCGAAGAAGTGGCGCGTCGCGAGGCCACCGAGCAGTCGCTGCGCGTGACGCAGCTGTCGATCGTTCGCGAGATCTCGCGCACGATCGTCGGCCACCTCGCCATGGACGACGTCATGGCCGCCGTGTCGGCGCAGCTGCGGGCCGCACTCGGCTACGACAGCGTCGGGCTCACGTCGAGCGAGCCCGAGGCGCGGCGGGAAGACGCAGCCTGCCTGGTCGTGTGCCCCATCCGCGATGCCGAGGGGCCCCTCGGCTACCTCGTCGCCGACAACCGCGCCTCCGCGCGTCCGGTGGATCCGCGCGAGCGCGAGCTGCTCGAGATGCTCTCGGAGTATCTGGCCATCGCCCTGCGCAACTCGCGGCTCTACGGCGAGATCGCCGACACCAAGCGCTCGCTCGAGCAGCTGATCGCCTCGGCGGGTGACGCGATCATCTCGGTCGACGCCGGCGACCGCATCGACGGCTGGAACCCCGCCGCCGAGCGCGTGTTCGGGCGCGCCGCCGCCGAGGCCACGGGCCGGCGCATCACCGAGCTACTGCCGGAACGCGAATATCGCGCGGCGCGCGAGCGGCTCGCACGGGGATCCGCGATGGAGGCGTTCGAGACGACGCTCACGGCCGCTCGCGAGACCCCCGCCGCGCTCGCGGTGACGCTGTCGGGCCTGCGCAATCGCCAGGGCGGCCTCGATGGCCTCATCGCCATCGTGCGGGACATCACCGCGCAGCGAGAGGTCGAGAACCAGCTGCATCAGTCGGAGAAGCTCACCGCGCTCGGGCAGCTGGCGGGAGGAATCGCGCACGACTTCAACAACCTGCTGCAGGCGATCCTCGGCTACGCCCAGCTCATGAAGGCCAACCCCGAGAACCCCGCGCTGCAGCAGCGCGCGCTCGCGGTGGTGGAATCGGCCGCCCTCGACGGCTCGGAGACCGTGCGGCGCATCCAGCAGTTCGCGCGGCTGCGGCCGGACGAGCGCTTCATGCCGGTGGACGTCAACCACATCGTCGAGGACGCCGTCGCCATCACCCGGCCGCGCTGGGAAGAAAAGATCGCTCACGACAGCCGTCCGATGGACCTGCGCCTCGATCTGCGGGCCAGGCAGCACATCCATGGGCGGTCGGCGGCGCTGACCGAGGTCATGACGAACCTGATCCTCAACGCGATGGATGCCATGATGGATGGCGGCACGCTCACGATCTCGACGAAGGACGTGGGCGAGACGGTCGTGATGACGGTCACCGACACCGGCATCGGCATGCCGGAGCACGTGCGCCGCCGCGTATTCGAGCCGTTCTTTTCGACGAAGGGCGAGGCGGGCTCCGGTCTCGGCCTGTCGATGGCGTACTCGATCATCCGGCGCCACGGCGGTGAGATTCGCGTGGACAGCGAGCAACACCGCGGCACGACGTTCACGCTCGTGATGCCCTGCGCCAGCGAGACGCCCGTGCCGCCTCCGACGACGTCGGCGGCCACACCGCGGCGCTCGGCCCGCGTCCTGCTCGTGGACGACGAGCCCCAGGTGCTCTCGGCGCTCACCGAGCTGCTGCAGGCCGCCGGCCACCAGGTGAGCGCGGCGGCCGGTGGCGCGGCCGCCCTCAAGATCTACACGCCGGGGCGTTACGACATCGTCATGACCAACGTCGGTATGGCTGGCATGAACGGCTGGGAAGTCACCGAGCGCGTCCGCGCCCTGGACGCCCGGGTGCCCGTTGTATTCATCACGGGCTGGGGGCTGCGCGAGGAGGAGCGGGCGCGGCTGTCGGCCCTACGCGTGCAGCGCTGCCTGTTCAAGCCGGTCCGCCCCGACGAGCTCGACGCCGCCGTGCAGGCGGCCGTCGCCTCCCTCTGACTCAGCGCGCCTCGACCCGCAGCACCCGTACTTCCGCCCGCCGCAAGGGTACGACCGTGGGTCTTCGTCGGGAACGGTTCGTTGCCTCGGACGTTGGGCAGCGCTGCGATGGCACCGAAAGGGCGGGGAGGAGCGACCGATAGCCTAGCGGGCGCGCGCCAGCGTCACGATGCCCGCGGCGACCAGCGCCGCCGCGAGCAGATGCCACGCGGTGATGGTCTCCCCGAGCGCGAAGTGTGAAAGGGTCAGCGCGCTGACCGGCAGCACGCCGGTGAAGACCGACGCCACGCTGGCCGGCACACGCGCCACGCCGCGCGCCCACAACAGGAAGGCCACCACCGTCACCAGCACACCGTAGTAGAAGACGATCGTCCAATCCGTCGGCGCCAGGCGGCTCAGGGGAAACGCGCGCATCTCCAGCGCCGCGACCGGCAGGAACATCGCAAACCCCAGGGCGCTGATGGCCGTCGCCACGACCAGCGGCGGCAGGCGCTGCGCGGCGACGCGACTGCACACCACGAAGATGGCCTCGCCGACGACCGCGCCGAAGACGAGCAGGTTGCCCACGAGCGGCCAGGCGCCGCGTGTTTCGAGTCCGCCGCCCGCGAGGTTGAGAGCGAGGATGCCGACGACGACCAGCGCCACGCCGGCGGTACGGGTGCCGCTCCAGCGCTCGCCCAGGACGATCACGGCCAGCGTCGCGGCCACCGCCGGCGTCGTGCTCGTCACGATGCCGCCCTCGGCCGCGCTGGTGTAGCCGAGGCCGTACAGGAGCAGCACGTTGAACGCGAAGATGCCCGCGAACGACTGAAGCGCGAGCACTCCGAGGTCGCGAAATGTCAGCCGCGGCAGAGGCCGCTCGAGCAGCGCGACGAGAGTGATCAGAATCGCGGAGGCCACGGCGAACCGCAGGCCCGACAACAGGAACACGGGCAGACGCGCGACCGCGATCTTGCCCACCACGACAGAGCTGCCGACGATCGCCATGGCGGCCGTCAGCTCGAGGCAGGCGCGGGCGGGAAGCGCTATCGCTCGGGCGCGGCCGCACCGCTGCCGGCGGCCCGCTTCACCTGGTCGGACAGCTTACAGAAGGCGCACACGGTGCCCGTCGTTACTTGCCCGCACCGCGCGCACTCCTGCAGCACGGCGCCCTCGGCGCGTTCGAAGACCGGGCGCGCCTTCTCGAGGAAGCCGAAGAGGAAGTTGTGCTTGGCGCCGGGCGACGCCTCCTCCATGCGGTTGAGGATCTCCTTGTGCGCGATGGAGGTCGCGCCGCGCGCGAACGGGCACTCCTCGACGATGTAGTCGATGCGGCGGAGAAACGCGTACGCCGCCGTCTCGCGCTCCGACAGCCGATAGAGCGGCTTCACGCGGCGCACGAGCTTGGGATGCGTGGAGGGCAGCGCCGGCGACTGCCGCGGCAGCGCCTCCGTCTGCCAGTGCATGACCGAGCCGAACAGCGTGGCCGCCTCGTCGTCGAGGTTGTGGCCGGTGGCCACGACGTCCATGCCGTGCTCGAGCGCCACGCGGTTCATGAGGTAACGCTTGGAGAGGCCGCAGCCCGAGCACGGGGGACGCCGCGTGACCTGCTTGATCACGGGAACGGGCGCGCCGACCTCGTCGGCCACGCGCGAGATCATCAGCCGCGCGCCCCGCGCCGCCGCGAACGCCTCGCACTTGGCCTTGGACTCGACGGAATAGTCGAAGATGCCGAGGTCGAGATAGAGGCCGGTCGTGTCGTAGCCCTCGTCGAGCAGCACGTCCCAGAGCGCCAGCGAGTCTTTGCCGCCCGACACGGCCACCAGCACGCGCTCTCCGCGCGCGAACATCCGGTGACGGCGGATCGCCTCGCGCACCTGGTTGCGGAAGAACTCGAGGAAATCCGGCGCGCAGAAGGCGGCGTTGTGGCGTCGCAGCTCGAGCGCCGCGACGGCGCCGCACTTGCGGCATTTCATTGTAGCGGGCTCCGCGAGGCCGGCTTGGGCCGTGGGTGGCCCGTTCTAGACGCGCGTGGCTTCACTGTAGCGGGCTCCGCGAGGCCGGCTTGGGCCGTGGGTGGCCCGTTCTAGACGCGCGTGGCTTCACTGTAGCGGGCTCCGCGAGGCCGGCGTGGCAGTGCGAAGCCACAGGGCGTTCGACGCCCGAGGCGAGCCTGAGTGGGACCGCAGGTGGCCTGTTCTAGGCGCGCGTGGCTTCACTGTAGCGGGCTCCGCGAGGCCGGCTCGGACCGCAGGTGGCCTGTTCTAGGCGCGCGTGGCTCCGACCCGCCGGACATCACCGGACGCAACTCGATGACGTCGTCGTCGCGCAGCATCTGGTCGGCCGTCACCAGATCATCGCCGCGGATGACCAGCACCGTCTCGGGCAGGATGTCGAGGT
>Ga0207684_10003723_pt1 | contig 14767 bp, 18 predicted proteins | sample KBSK5501metaG_FD_184342 | JGI IMG/M metagenome (GOLD analysis project Ga0207684, IMG submission 184342) | Corn, switchgrass and miscanthus rhizosphere microbial communities from Kellogg Biological Station, Michigan, USA - KBS K5-50-1 metaG... | ecosystem: Host-associated > Plants > Roots >...
GGCGAGCGTCGCCGACCTGATCCGGCATTTGCTCGCGGCGCCGCACCAGGACCGGTTGCACAGCCGAGGCGGACTTGGCGTGCTGTTCACTGAGGCGGCGAAGAGTAACGACCCGGAGATGCGCAGGTCCCTCCAGCGTGCGCACACACGCGCGGCCCAAGCGATCGCGGGCCTGCTCCGCCGTGGCCAGATTGAAGGTTCTGTTCGCACCGACGTCGATCCCATCACGCTGGCCTGGTTGGTGCTGTCCGAGATGCACGCGCGTCACGTCCGTAGGGCGCATGGCAAGTCATCGGCGGCGCTGGAGGATGACGTGTCGAGTGCTTTTCTTCAGGCCCTTGCGCCAAGGAGGACCACCCCTTCTGGCGGGTGAGCCCAGACCACGCCGGATCACAGCCGTATCACGTATTCCCGGCACCGGCCGGCATTAGGAGGTCACGCGAGGACAGGAAGGAGGCGGCATTCGAGATCAGGAGGGCCCTTGCGGAGCCGCCTGGACACCAGAGGACATGAAACCAAGACGGTTCGGGACCGTGAGGCGGCAAATTTCCGGTCACCCGGCAGTCGCCCCCTTTAGCAAGGAATCATGTACTCGAGCTCCCAAATGGCGATTGGGACCCCGATACGGCCAGTTCGGCCGCCGGTCTCGCTCGGAATCAGGTCAGCGCGGCCCAGCGGATCGCCTCTCGGAAGCTGCCGAATCGGCGCCGGATTGTCTTCTCAGACGGCCGCATTGCGGCCTCCGTCCAGCTCTCGGCGGTCGGGAGCGAGCCGTGCTCAGCGACGAACCCCCGAAGAGCCGCGACAGACTCCGCGATTCGGGTATCGGCCACGGCGGACAGCGGAACCGGCTCATCGTCGAATACGCCGGGTGGGTTCGTATTGTGGGAACTTAGGTCCACCACAACATCTGGTGACCCGGTCATAGGTCGACCACAGGATGCGGGCCCTGTAGTGATTGATCCAAATGTACGTGCATCATTTCGGATCATTCCGCGACCGGGGGGAGTCGACCGCGATGGTCGAGCCATGGCTTTGGACCTTCGCCGGGAGATCACAGCGGCCTCACGAATTCGCGGAACTAAGCGGATCCTAGAGGACACGAGAGGACACGGTCCTCCAATTCGAGTACTGGAGTGCACCAGCGGACACGTCGGGGTACGCCCGGCTAAGCCAAGCGCGGAGAGGATGTCGCTGGCGCGATCCGATGTAGGACCCTCATCCCTGTCGAACGCTTCCCCCACTGTCCGGCACCAGCAGCGGCAGGCTATAAAGCATTGGCCTGGCGACAGATCCCGTGTTGACGGCGAAGCGCAGAGTGCAATGATCATGGCGGCACCGGTGAATGGGAAGGCGCCAGCCGGAAAGATTCGCTGGGTCATTTGTCTTCAACCCTATGAACCGCCACGGGCGCCTCAACGCTAGGCGGCGCGTCTTGCCGCCGATGCCTGGAGCTTCCGCTCAGCCAGTAAGCGCGCCCTATTCTCTTCGGCAAATCGGTCAAGGAGGCGCTGTCACGTCCCAGATCCACGCCACTGTGACGATCGAAACGCCTGTCGAGAAGGTCCTCCAGCCGCAGGTGAGACTGCTTGCGACGACGCAACCGTTGTGTCGGTTCGGGACCGTGCCCCCCGGGTTGAAATCCATGGCGGCGGGTCAATGGAAAACCTTCTCGCTAACTCCGACATAGATTCGCCGGGAAAGCGAAGGTAAACGAGCTAAACGTCAATCCAAGGACAAGCCGGCCCGTTGGATGGCCCCACGAAAGCTGCCGAACTGTCGGCGGATCGTCCTCTCCGAGGGCCGCATGGCGGTCGCGGTCCAGCTCTCCGCGGTCGGAAGGCGACCACACTGGTCGACGAACTCCCGAAGGGCGGCGATAGCCTCCTCAAGGCTTGCGTCGGCCACGTCGGAGATCGGGAACCCCAGCATCTAGCGGTCTGTTCAAGCCGGAGGCCCCATACCTAACGCTCTCTGGGAGGACCGATATAGCCGACATCCTGTCCGACCGGGCTCCCTGACCGGCTCGCTCGAAGGCGCTGACGGTTTTCTGACCGTACGCAGGCGGAATCACGCGCGCGCGTCGTCTATTTCTTTGCGGTCACCAGCCGGGAAGCTGTTCTGGATGTTGGTTAGTGCACTGTGCGAAGCCATAGGCATTGCCACCGGGTTTCCACTGCGCTGTGGTCGTAATTGGCCTGGATCCAGGTGACGGCGTCCTTCGATGGCAGGCCGTCAAGGATGGCGAGAGCGGCAAGGGCGGTTCCTGTGCGGCCGATGCCGCCGCGGCATGTGACTTCCACCCGTTCCCCGGCGCGTGCCCGGCGGTGGGCCTCGCGCAGGGCGTCGAGGGCGTCGGTGCGGTTGATGGGTATCCAAAAGTCGGGCCAGCGGATGTGCCGATGCGGCCATGCCGGCACGGGGCCGTCGGCCAGGAGCAGGGCGAAGTCCGCGGGGCTGACGATGTCGCCCTGGCGCCGACCGCGGACTCGCACACCAGAGGGAAGGGTGACCAGCCCGATGTCATCCAGCCAAGCATCGCTGGTCATCTGCCGGCGCTCACGCGGCCTGCCCCAGCAATCTTCGCCGGTATTTCGTGACTACCCTGCTCCGCCGAACCCCGGCTGATGCACGGTTCGGTCCTAGCTAACAACGGGTTGCCGGTGGGACCTGAGAAGCACAATCTAATGGAACGGATCCACAAGCGGATGTGCGAGAGGCTGGCGCCATGCGTTCACCTGCGAAGTGGATAGGCCCAAGCGTTTCTCGAAGGGAGTCTGCCTGGACTGGCCATGTTTGGCGATGATTAGTTCTGATCACCCGGGGTGGCTGTGGTACTCAGGTCTTCTTCCAACGGAGGAGATACCGGTAGTAAAGACCGCGGCGAATGCGCGCCCCGGGGAGTTCGTGTTGGACGACCATTCGAATCTCACGAAGGCTATGTCGCGCAGCAGTTGTCACAACTCCGACGTCACGCGTCTCGTGGTGCATCCAGCTGCCCAGTCGCACAAGCGGAAGTTGGAGACCGGACACGACCCAATCGGCCGCCGCCTTGTTTGCCGACAGACCTACCACGATGATTTCCCCTCCAGGCCGCAGCAATGATCGCGCTCTCTGGAGTGCTGCTGGCAGATTCAGATGATGAAGGCTCGCCACGAACGTCACGAGGTCGTAGCTCCTCTCTTTCGCGACGTATTCAAAGAATCCCGCCTCTTCGACTGTCACGTTAGGAAGACGACTGATGCGGCTCCGCGCTCGGGCCACCGCGGCGTTATCGGGGTCGATCCCGGTCACTGACGCCGAAATCGAAGACAGGCGCTGGATGAGTAGCCCTTCACCGCACCCCACGTCGAGCACAGTCCCTCGGTGTTCCATGGCGATTGCAGAGATCCAATCGTGGTACGCCGAGTTGTGATTCCAGTAGGCCGTCACGCCGGTCAGTGTCCCGCATGCGCTCGGTTCCTGACTGCCTACGCACCCGCGACGTCGCTGTATCGACCTGACCAGTTCGGCCGCCCCGGGCCGGCCAGCATCAGGGCAGGGCTGCCCGCTGGATCGCCTCTCGGAAGCTGCCGAATCGGCGCCGGATTGTCTTCTCAGACGGCCGCATGGCGGCCTCCGTCCAGCTCTCGGCGGTCGGGATCGAGCCGTGCTCGGCGACGAACCTCCGAAGACCCGCGACAGCCTCAGCGATTTGGGTATCGGCCATGTCGGGCAGTCGGACCGCCTCGCCATCGAATACGCCGGGTGGGTTCGCATTGTGGGAACTTAGGTCCACACAACATCTGGTGACCCGATCATAGGGCGACCACAGGATGTGGGCCTGTAGGGATTGATCGAAATCTGCGTGGATCATTTCGGATCATTGGGCCGAGCGAGGGAGTCGACCGCGATGTCACGAGTCGCGGAACCAGGCGGATACTAGAGGACACGAGAGGACTCGACGATCCTCCAATTCGAGTTAGGGAGTGCACCAGAGGACACGCTTGCATCAAACCCAGGGCACTTCACAACGTCCGGCCAAGTTCACTTTCGTCCGGCGCGGTCCGCTGCCGCCCCAAGTGACAGCCAAAGACATCCAGCCCGGCTACTTGACCGGCAACGTTCCCTTCCGTAGGTCCGGCGCAAGCTCGCTGACGCTCGGGCCCACCGATGGTTTTCTAGACCGTTTGCGGGCTTCGCGCGCGTCTTCCATCTATGCAGGGCAAAAGGAACGAGGGCAACTTGCGAAAACTGGCCCTTAGCAAAGCAAAAACCCGATTGGATTCCCCGACCGACAATCGGCCGCCAGTGCTGTAGAGACGACGCACGGGCCAGGACCGTGCGGCGCCCAAGCTCCGACCGCAGGCCCTGGCTCGGAACTCGCAGTTTGGAGAGGATGCAGCGGGGTCGTTCGCGATCGCGGCGACCGCCGCTTATTCACCAATCAGGGCCGCGGTAGTGCTCTTCTCGCATCGATTCGTACAGTGGTCGGGCGTCATCTTCAGAGATCAGGCTGACCTCAACTGCGCGTTTGAGGACGTCAAGCATTGTCGCAATCGTGACCTTGGGTGCCCGGAGCGCGAGAACCTTCCGACCGTCGGCCTCATCGATGACCGCGACGCAATCTCTGCGCTCAGCCCACGCGATCACCGCCGCTTCCCCGCTCGCAAGCGTTCCACGAAGCCCCATCTCACGCGAAAAGTGACGAGACATCAACGTCGCATAGGCGACTTGCTCCTGCGGCCCTAGATCGACGACCTCCAGGTCAACACGTGACCTCAGCGAGGCCAGGAGACTATAGCGACGCATCGCCGATGGATCCTTTCGCCGCGGTCGCTTGCTGAAATAGCGCGCACTATGGCCGATTTCGCTTAGGAACTCCTCCGGTCCATTGGGATCCTCGCTCGGGTCCAAGACTTGTCGAGGAACCGCGAGCTTTCCGCCGGCGGTGGCTACGAGTAGGTCGGTGCGATCAGCTAGCGCGAAGTACCTAAGGGCGGTTGCATCGCTGATCCATCCGTCAACCGGAGGCTGCGAGATACTCAATGTCTTCCGCGTCCGTCGCCTGCGGAGACTCTGACGCGAGCAAATCAAGGATGTCTTCGTGAGCCAGCGATGTCATCTGCGCGGCTGTCGACACGGAAATTCGATCTGCCAATAGTTCACTCCGCAGCAGGCGTAGGAACCTGTGTGGAAACCGCCGCAGTCCCCACTGATCGGGATCCTGTCCCCATTCTTCCTGCTTAACGACATATCCCAACTGCAAGGCAAGATGGACAGGCTTTGCTTCCTGCAACCGCTGGAAGTCCTCTTCTCGGATTAGCTCAGAGGCCCTAAGCCGAACCAGCATCGTCGCGTACGAGACTTGAAAGATCCGTTGAAGATGAACGACTATCTCGGCATCGGTAACTTTACTGACGCCGAACTTCTCGACGACGGAGCGAAGACTCTGGCTTGGCACAAGAAACTCGCCAGCGAAAGAGTCGGCGAAGCGCTCATAGGATTCGCGACGGCCGAAATAGCCGACGTAGAGCCGATCCCCGTGGAATAGGGCATGAGCCAATTCGTGGGCGAGGGTGAATAGCTGCCTGCCCGGGGTCGTCTGACCATTGATGAGAATCGAGAAGCCAACTTTCGGATGCGGGACAAACACTCCAGACACGGCCGAAGAGAGGTCTTGGCCAAGGGCGCCGATACACACCGTGATACCGGCGACATCAACGAGGCTGCGGAGATCGCCGACCGAACCCTCGCCAAGACCCAAGAATTCACGCGCCTGTTGTGCTCGCCGCTTAACGTCCTCGCGCGTCGAGAACCCCGAGCCGATAGAGAATGGCGAGCGGTTAAGGCCGCCCGGCTCATGAAGATCGTCTAGGAAGTCGGCATATGTATCCAAGAACCCGAGAAAGCGTTGAATCTCCTGCTTGGCTGGTGGCCCGAGCCGGTCGTTGGCGTCCCTAAATAGCAAAAGTTCGAAGCTCGGTCTCTCCTCAACCGGCTCTTGTCCGAGAAGGACCGCTAGCGAAACTCGGTAGATGGCTGCCAGCTGCTCAAATTGACGCAGCTTGGGAGTTCTACTGCCGTTCTCCCAGTTCGAGATGACTGGCCGTTGCTGGCCTATAAGCAAGGCGACATCGTCTTGACTGAAGCCCGCACGCTCACGCGCCCTCGCGAGCCGACCGCCGAGTTCGGCTGCCGCAGCATCGGCCACTGGGGGAAACAGTATCATCCGGCGATATGTTACACTTTCGCAGGATTCGCGGTGAAACTGTAACAATTCACGCGCCGGGATCCGGTGTAGGAGTGCAAGTCAAGGTAGACGTAACGATCGAAGGCAAAGGGATTCCGCTCGAAGTGCGGGAGTACACCGGCGCCGAGCTCCGTAAGCTCGGGGGCGTCGGGACAAACGATAAGTTGGTCCGGGAGGAGCCCGACGGCACTGAAACGGCAGTCCCGCCAGCGGCCAAGGTTAAGCCAGAAGCGGGTCAGAACTTCTTCGTTTCTCACCGCCACCGCCGGGGCTAATCGATGCATCCGGCCATCGCGCAGGAGTGGGCGAGGCTCGTCGACAGCTTCCCGGGAATCGGCCACCTCCTGAATCCGGAAAGAGTGGTGGTCGAACTACCTTTGCCAGCGAGCATGTATAACCTGCTCTCGACCCAAGTTGCGGTCCTGATTCCGGCGGGCTATCGCGCTACGGGGCCCGACGGCTTTCTCATCCCAGCTGGACTTGGGCTTCTCAGCGGTCAGGCGTTGCCTGTGAGTGATGCAACTGGAATCGGAATGCAGGGCTGGCTGTTGGTTTCCTTCCACATGCTGGATGCCAACGGCCAAACCACCTGGCGCCCAACAGCCGATCCCGAGCGGGGCGACAACATGACCACCTACCTGAGCGAGATTGCGCACTTTTTAGGCCGCTCCTGCAACTAATGACGCTTCGGATCACCACCGCTGACTTCGACTTGCTGCTTGAACATGTCTTCCGGTCTGCTCCGGAAGAGGGCGGTGCGTTCTTGTGGTGCAGGTCCTCGGGCGAGAACCTCCTCGTCCGCGGGGTGCGTGGGTTCGAAGAGGAAGAGCTCGACCGAGCGGTCGGCGGCCTGCAATTGACCGAGGAAGCGAAGGTCGCGCTATTGCGGCAAGCGAAGCTAGCGGGTGACGCCGTGGTCGATGTCCACAACCACCCGATGGCTACATCCAAAGTCGGCTTTTCGCCGCTCGACCAGTCCGAACTACCGGATTTTGCCAGGTACGTCCAACTGAAGCTCCCCGACCGCGCTTTCGGTGCACTAGTGCTCGGCACACATTCGGTAGATGGGATCATCTGGAAGGGCCGAAGCAAACAGCGACTAGACCTCGAAGTTGTCGGAGAAATGAGTTCGCTGCCCAAGTGGATGTCGAGCGGCCCGGGCGACGAGAGTATCGATTTAGCGACATTTGACCGACAACTCCGCGCCTTAGGGCGAGACGCGCAGACGCGACTCCATTCCCTCAAGGTCGCGATCGTTGGGCTTGGAGGTACAGGTAGCGTGGTGGTGGAGCAGCTCGCACATCTCGGCGTCCGGCGTTATGTCCTGGTCGATGACGACCGAGTGGAGGCGTCCAACCTTCCAAGACTGGCTGGCGCAACACGGAAGGACGCGGCACGCCAAACGATGAAATCCAAGGTTGCCGAGCGCCTAATTCGACAGATCGCAAACCGACCGGAGATCGTGTTGGAAAGCTCATTGCGGTCAAAGCGAAGTCTGGCTGCCGTCCAAGCGGTTGACTTGATCGTCGGCTGTGTAGACAACGACGGAGCGAGGCTCATCCTCACCGAACTTGCCGCGGCATACATGGTTCCGTATCTCGACATCGGGGTCAGCATCGAACGGGAAGTCGACGGAAACCTATTGTCCGGCGGCCGGGTTGCATTCTTCATCCCTGGAAGACCCTGTCTCGCATGCGCGGACGAGATCGACTTTGGCGAAGCGGCGGAGGATCTCGAGTCAGAGGCATTGCGCTCAATTCGGATCGCGCGCGGATATGCCCGCGATCGCCGAGTGGAGGCCGCTCTGATGCCACTAAACGGCACCGTTGCAGGTATGGCCATGATGGAATTGCTCGCCTACGTTAGCGGCTTCAGAACAGTAATCCCGTTCTTTCGTTATGACGCGTCCCGCCAGCGCACGGTGATCCAACACGTGACCAGGCAACTGGATTGTCCGATCTGTGGGATAGCGTTCGCAATGGGCGACAGTCAAGTGATCGGTCGATACGCGATCGACTAACTGCTCGCTCTCCATGTGGCCCCTGCAAGCCTGTGCACGCCGGCCAGGCAGTTCGCTGCTGTGGTTAAAGAGGCGGTTGGCGGTTATCGCCCGGTGACGCACGGGCCAGGACCGTGAGGCACCCGGGTTCAGAATTACAAGGATTTCTAGTCCCCACGACACTCCTCTTACGAGTGGGGCCTAGCTCTCGGCCGTCTCCTTCAGACCCTTCAGCACCGGCCCCCAATTTTCCTTGGCCATCTTGTCAGCCTCTTCCTGAGACGGATTGTTGTCCTGTCCCAGCGTCAGCATCGTTGCGCCATCGCTTCCGGATAGCTCATAAGTAAGGGTGTGATAGTTCTCAGGCCTGTGCTCACTGCCTCCCATTGGGCTCCAGTGCGTGTACCTGAGTATCGCCTTGGGCTCGACCTCGAGAACCTCGCCCTTGTCCTGATATGGCTTCCCTTGCCATTCACCCGTCCAGGTGATCGGGCTGCCCTCCTTCCAGTCGGTCGACATCTGGGTCCCGTGCATGTACTTCTTGACCTTTTCGGGATTGGTCAGAGCGTCCCAAACATCGGCCTTGGGAGCGTTTATGGTCACCTTGATTACGGCTTCGTACCCACGGCTCATCGCAAACCTCCTTATGACCGGCAACGGACACTGGCCGACCAACGCGGCTTATTGACGAAACGCCTGTCTGCGCTCAATGGCCCAGATTTATCCGCTCTCCTCGCCTGACTCGAGGCCAGGCGCCTAAGGCGATACGGGTTCGCTGATCGGTGATCGCGCGGTGCCGGTTCACGAGAGGCGGCGGCGGATCCTCCAGAAGCAGTACCCGGCCAGGGCCAGCGCTAAAGCGACGTAGATCGCTGTCTCGGCCCACTGGAAGGCCCAGTAGCGGCTGGCGGGCTGGTAGGTGACGGCGACCCGGACGCCGTGGCTGGCCAGGCAGTTCAGTAGGGCGGGATGGCCGGCCTTCCCGCTGGCGTCCTGCATGGCCTGTAAACAGTCCGCCGGGACGGCGCTAACCGACTGCCCGGCCGTGTCGACGGCACGGGCGGAGAGCACCCAGGCTTCGGTCTGTTCCCAGCCGTCGGGGATGACCGTGAAGGTGCCATTGTCAATCGGGACATCGAGCGAGGCGAAGGAGCTGAACATGTTGATGGTGTGCTCGGGCGGGAACAGGTTAGGGCGAACCCACAGCGGCACCGCGACCTGGAGGACGGCGAAAGCGGCCAGGGTGATGGCCATGGCCGGAACGGACCGTCGCACGAGCAGCCCGACCACGACGCCGAGGACGAAGGTGAACGCAGCGTAGCCGAGCGGGGTGATGCCGCGGGTGGCGAAGAGCAGCGGGCTGAACTGGTTCATGGCGATTGGTGAGCAGCAAGCACCGAGGCCGACCGCCCGGCTGATGGGCACGGCCCACCAGGCCTCCATGAGGCTAAGCGCTTCGGTGACGGCCATGGCGGCCCCGGCCGTCAGGGCGAGCTTGACCGCCAACCACCTGGTTCGCGTGATGCTCTGGTTCCAAGCCAGATAATGGGTCCCCGCTTCGAACTCGCTGGCTATTAGCGGGGCTCCCCAGAAGATGCCGATGACGATGGGGGCGACCAGTATGCTCACGATGCCGAGCAGGTACAGCAGCCAGTAGGTGCCGGTGCCGGACAGGCTCGACGAAGGGAGTCCCAGGCTGCCGTAAAGCTCCTGGACGAAGTCGTCGGCAACCGCGCCGCAGGCGGTGGCACTGCCGTGGCAGCTGCCGATACTGCTGCTCGCATACAGACTGGCCAGTTGCGGTCCAGTCACGGCCACCAGGACCGCGAACGCGGCCAGGACAGCGGCCGCGCTGGCGGCCTTCATGCGGGACTGACGCCAGGTCAGCCAGATCAACTTCGCACCTCCAATTGGTGGTTGTGGCGGCTCCCTCCAGGCGCCTGGTTCATATGAGCCAGCACCAGGTCTTCCAAGCCGACCTCGGCGGCCGTCCAAGCCGGGTCGAGGACCTCATCGTTAGTGCGTACCAGCAGCGTGGTCTGTCTATCGGTGTGGCTGGCCGAGATGACGTGCTGCCCAGCCGGCAGCGTGCCCGGACCGCGGCGCGGGCCGGACAGCAGGTGATGGGTGGCCAGCAGCTCGTCGACAGGGCCGGCGACTCGCACCCTGGAAGCCACCAGCACGATCAGGTAGTCGCAGACCCGTTCCAGGTCGCTGATCAGGTGGGAGGACAGCACGACGCTGAGCCCCTGCTCGGCGACAGACTCCATCAGGTCCTTCAGAAACTCGCGCCGCGCGAGGGGATCCAGGCTGGCCACCGGCTCGTCGAGGATCAGCAGTTGAGGCCGTTTCGCGACCGCCACAGTGAGCGCCAGCTGCGCCCGCTGCCCACCAGACAGGGTCCCGGCCTTCTGACCAATGTCCAGGGCCAGCCGCTCGATTCGATCATGTGCCAGGACTGGGTCCCAGCCCCGATTCAGGTGCGCGCCCAGCCTCAGGTGATCGGCGACGGAAAGCTCGACGTAGACGGGTGCGCCCTGGGCCAGGTACCCAACCTTGGCCAGCTGTGCCGGGCCGGCAGCGGGCCGCCCGCCAAGCACCTCGATTGTGCCCGCGGTCGGCGCCAGCATCCCGGTCGCGAGGTTGAGCAGGGTCGTCTTCCCGGCCCCGTTCGGGCCGACCAGCCCGACGACGTGGCCAGCGGGGATGGAAAGCATGCAGTCCTTCAGCGCCCACAGCCCTCGGTACCGCCTGCCAACCCCTTGGGTCTCGATAACCGCAGTCACGATATGTCCTCCTCAGCGGTAGACCGAAAGGCGCTGACGAATTTCGGTGACCTGGAGACTCGGCGGCGGGTCGCTGACCGCCCTGCGCCGCTATCTGCAGCGCTGGCTGACGAGGCGGCGACAAGAATGGCTAGTAGCCAGAGCGTTTTGTGCATGGCCTGAGCGTAGGCGGGCGGTTACGCGCCGGCGTCGGGCATCAGGGTGAGCACGGCTCACGAATTCGGGGGGACCTGATATGCCCCTAGCGAGGGATTCGGCCCATGCAAAGCGAACCTACAATCGGACCGGCGATGACCTACCGTGCCGGCCTCGCTGCTCGGTTGACCATCTCCTATCTGTTGGTGGCCTTGATTGCGGTGGTAGTTGTCGAGAGCCTGGCCATCGGCATCGTGCTCCCGGACCTGATCGGACGGCAGGATCTCGCACACCGCGCTCAGGTCACCGCCTATCAGATCGCCCAGGAGGCCAACGCCGCCAATCAATCCGCCGACCCGGCCGCGCTCGACTTGCCCGCCGGCTTTCAGGTCGGCGAGTTCGTCGCCGGGTACAGGCCCGGATCGGTCGCTTATCAGGGCGACGGCATCCAGATCCCGGAGATGAATTCGGCCTCGGCGGCCAACTCCCCGGCGGCTGTGATCGTCGACAGCGCTGGCGTGATCGTTGCCAGCTCCTGGCCTGAACGATTCCCGGTCGGCGACCGCGCGTCGTCGCTCCTGCCCCTCGAGGCGCTCTCGCCGGGTGCCAACGGCGCTGTCACCACCGTCGGGGACGAGATTTGGTCCTCGGTGCCCCTGCTCTCGAAACAAGCCTGGAGCGGCGGGACCTCGGACCCAGCCGGTCTAGGTCGGTCTCTCGGCTTGGTCTTCGTCGAGGCGCCGGACACCATCCCGGGCGGGTTCCAGGCGACCATCCTGGTTCCGGCCATCGTCTCCGGGCTTGGCCTCCTGGTGGTCAGCATCCCGATTGCGGTGCTGTTCGGCATCCTCACGTCCCGGCGGACCGTGCGCCGGCTGCAGGGCCTCGCTGCCGCGTCCGCCAGCCTGGCGACCGGAGACTTAGGGCACCGCGTTGCGGTTGGTCCGCCCGATGAAGTCGGCCTGCTCGAACGACAGCTGAACCTGATGGCCGAGCAGCTTGCCGAGGCGCGCGACGCTGAGCGTGTGCGCATCGAGTCCGATTCTCGAGATGCCGAGCGCAACCGAATCGCGCGCGAGCTGCATGACGCCGTCTCCCAGAATTTGTTCTCGATCGGCATGTTGGCAGGGGGGTTGGAAAAGGCGCTTCCAGGTTCATCCGCGCTGAAGGAACAGGCCAGTGCTCTACGCGCTGCCGCGGACGAGTCGGTCAAGGAGATGAACGAGCTCCTTCTCGAGCTCAGGCCATCGTTGCTCGAGCAGGCGGGATTGAGAGCGGCGATAGATCAGGTCGCTAATGCGTATCGCAGCCGTCTCCACATCGACGTGAGCACCGATCTGCACGACGTGAGTCTGCGACCAGAGCACGAACACGCTGCGCTTCGGGTGGCCCAAGAGGCGATGGCGAACGTAGTACGTCATTCCAAAGCGCGCCGCATATCGGTCCAGATGCGCCAGGGGGACGGGCGTGTTCAGCTCTGCATCGGTGATGACGGCGCTGGTTTCGAGAGGAACGGTCGCGAATCCGGCATGGGCCTGCCCATGATGCAGCAACGCATGGAGGCTGTCGGAGGGACGCTCGACGTCGCGACCTCGCCTGGTCAGGGCACCAAGCTGACGGCGTCGTTTCCGGTGGCTACAGAATGACCCGCGTCCTGATCGCCGACGACCACAAGCTGGTCCGCCAGGGCCTCCGCTTCTTGCTAGATCAGGAGGACGGTTTCGAGGTCGTCGGCGAGTGCGAGGACGGTTCGACCGTTCTCGATGCCGTGGGCCGGCTGGCGGTGGACATCGTGCTGCTGGATCTCCTGATGCCCAACGTCGACGGGATCAGCGTTCTAAGACAGCTGCAGCGCGAGGCGCCGCACGTTCGCGTTCTGATCCTCACCTCACTGCGCTCCGACGATCGCGTTCATCAAGCACTGTCGGCAGGAGCTTCGGGCTATCTCCTCAAGACGGCCGGGGTGGAGGAGGTCATCAGTACGCTGCGCGCGGTGGCCGCTGGCGGGGTGGTCCTCGACGGGGCAATCGCAAGTCAAGCGCTGCGACGTACGGAGTCGGTCATCGAACGGCTCTCCGCTCGCGAGCTGGAGGTACTCCGGGCCGTCGGCCGCGGGTGCTCCAACAAGGAGATCTCGCATGAGCTTGGCATTCGTGAGGAAACGGTGAAGACCCACGTCAGCCACGTGCTCGCCAAGCTTGGTCTCCAGGACCGAACGCAGGCGGCGATCTTCGCGGTTCGGGAGGGTTTGGTCCCCCTGTCGGACGAACCCAGTAGCTGACGGACGCTGAGTCGTCGATGGATGCTGATCGACAGCTGGCCCGCTGCGCATTCGTGATCGCAGAGGTTTCTTCGTAGTAGAGGTATGCGGCGCCCCGGTCTTGACTCGGTTGCGACCGTCAGCGCCGACCGCCGAACTCCCAGTCGTGGATCTGGACGTCGAAGTGTCCGTCGAGACCTGCATGTCCAGCCCTTAGAAGGGCGTAGACGGCTTCTCGCGTTGGCGCCTCGAACGCCAAAACGACTCCGACTGGCCTCGCCTCGTCGGGCATGAGCAGCTCGCCATGGACGATCAGGCGCTTGCTCGGCAGCGCCGTGAAGTCGGGTAGCGGGACGGTGGGTGCAGGCTCGCCCGCCTCCACCAAGACGTGAACGATCACAAGAAAGCGAGGGTCGGCAGAAGCTCCCTGGAACTCCCACATCGTGCGGCCCAGCACGTTCTTGAAGCGGCGGATGAGGTGGTGCTCGAATAGCCCCGCGCGGTTGTATGGCTCGAGCTCGACGAACTGGTATGCGGCCTCGGCGCTAGCCAAGTCGAGGATGTGGAGGCTGCCGGTCCAGGTCGCCCGATCGGCTGCAAGCGTCGGGCCGCGGGCGATCATGCGGTCGGCGAACCGGTCCATGTAGGACCAGTGCTCCTCATCGAGCGTGGAATCGTGTTCAGTGGCGGTGGGTACGGCACGGCTGTAGACAAAGAAGTCCACGACGCCCAGGGTATCGAACGGATTGCGCAGTCGATAAAGCCCGTCGCCGCAAAACCGTCGGCATGTCTCGTCACGTATGGCGGCACGTGGCAAAGATCGCCGGAAGGTCGGGGCAGTCTCGCTGATGTCGCTTGCGCGCTATTGGGCAACCTTCCGGACACCGAACCCTTTGAGCTGTCGATCTGCGCAGGCTGCCCGCGCGTCCGACCTGACGGAACCATTCGACCGCTCGCGGAGAGCATGCAATCGACCGTCCGGGGCCATAGCAGTGTGTCCGAGACCCGGCCATCTGGGCACTCCGGAGTGGCGATCCGCTGTGTCAGTTTAGGTTGACAAATCAGATGTCAGTCTATACTGACAGACATGGACATCGTAGAACTCAGCGTGAATCTCTCGTCAGATGACCCGGCAATTGGGCTTCGCGCCTCGTTGGCGCTCCATCGCCTCGCTGAGAGGGTCGAAGCGAACCACGTGGCATCGGCCCGGGAAAAGGGCTGGTCGTGGCAGCAGATCGGAGACGCCTTGGGCGTCACCCGCCAATCCGTGCACACCAAATACAACAAGGAGTCATCATGACCACCGAATCCGTTGTGCCAGAGGTGCTTCACCCCTGGACCATCTATCTGCGGGC
>Ga0207684_10003724_pt1 | contig 14767 bp, 10 predicted proteins | sample KBSK5501metaG_FD_184342 | JGI IMG/M metagenome (GOLD analysis project Ga0207684, IMG submission 184342) | Corn, switchgrass and miscanthus rhizosphere microbial communities from Kellogg Biological Station, Michigan, USA - KBS K5-50-1 metaG... | ecosystem: Host-associated > Plants > Roots >...
ATCGAAGAGGGCGTGTTCATCGGCGCTGGCTGCGAGATCGGAGCGCATGCGGTCGTGAAGCGCTACACGACCTTGGGCAAACGGAACCGCGTGTTCGAACATGCCACCCTCGGAGGCGAACCGCAGGATGTGAAATTCCGCGGCGAAGCGAGCCGACTCGTGATCGGCGATGACAATTTGATTCGCGAAAATGTGACCATTCATCGTGCCACGGGTGAGAACATGGCGACACGCATCGGCTCGAGAAATTATCTCATGATCGGCGTGCACATCGCGCACAACTGCGTCCTGGAAGACGATTGTATCTTTGCCAATGGGACGGCTTTGGCTGGGCATATCTTAGTGGAGGATCACGTTTATCTTTCCAATGAAGTCGGCGTCCATCAGTTTGTGCGCCTGGGACGCTACGCGATAGTGGGCGCGAAGGCGAAGGTCGTGCAGGACGTGCTGCCTTTTTTGATCACGGATGGCAACCCGTCCCGGGTGCGAGGTTTGAATTCGGTCGGTTTGAGACGTGCCGGTTTCTCGTGTGAGGCGCGGTTGAACTTGAAACGTGCGTGTCATCTGCTCATGCGCTCGATGCTGCCGCTCGAAGCCGCGCTCCAGAATATGGAACGGCTCGAGGACGCCAACGTTATGCATCTAGTACATTTCGTGCGTGGTTCGCGCCGCGGGTTCGCGCGAGAACCGCGCATTCACATGCCCGGCACGCGGAAAAGTAATGCCTTGAACGGCGCCGCGACGCATGATGATTTTCTCGATTAACTGCGCAACCAGGATCATTGGCCCGCCTCCAGTTTGTCGATCCGTGCGACCAGTTCCTTGAGCGTTCGCGCGAGATTTTTGATCCGCTTGATCTGCATGAGGCTGTTCAGGAATTGCTCCCGCGGCTCGGCCGGCGTGCCGCCCACATAGGACTTCGGTGGCAAATTTCCCGCCACCCCTGCTTGCGGCATAATCACGCAGTCGTCGCCAATTTTCGCATGATCGGTGATGCCCGCCTGCGCCGCCATGACGACCCGGTCGCCCACCGTCGCACTGCCGGCGATCCCGGCCATCGAGACGAGCACGCACTTCCGACCGACCTGCACATTATGCGCGATCTGGACCAGATTATCGATCTTCGTGCCGCGGCCGATCCGCGTTTCATGCAGGGTCGCGCGATCGATGCACGCGCAGGCGCCGATTTCGACATCATCTTCAATCACCACGGTGCCAACAGAATTGATGCGCCGGATCTCCGAATCGGTCGGCTGCGCCCTGCCGGTTTGCCTAGCGAGTTCTGCACTGCCCGGCTCGACTGTCTGAAAACTGAAGCCGTCGTTTCCGATGGCGGCATTGGCTTTGATGATCACGCGCTGGCCAATCCGCACCCGATCTCCCACGCAGACGCCGGAGAAGAGGAGGCAATCCGAGCCGATTTCCACGCTGGCACCGAGGTGCACTCCGGCGACGAGAGTGGTGCCCGATCCGAGTTTCACCCCGGGTCCGACTGAGCAATGCGGGCCGACGCGGACCCCCGTCGCCAGTTCCGCTGTGGGATCGATGACGGCGGAAGGATGAATCCCCGGAGCCACTACCGGCGGGCGCGCGAAGATTTCCAAGAGGCGCGCCAGCGCCACGCGCGGACGCACGACTTTGATCTGGTTGGGAATCCCCGGCACGTCTGGTTGCAAGGGAACGAGTGCTGTCTGGATCGCGCGCTCCTTCACGATCGGCGCCACGGATGCGCTGTAGACGAGCGCAAGATCGTGCTCGTCTTCCGCATGCGCGGGATTCACCACCCGCCTGATCTCAATCTCAGAATTTCCCAGGAGTTCGCCGCCGAGTTCGGACGCTAGCCAACCAAGTGATTTCGACATACCGCCATGATTAAGTTCCAGCCCCAGAATCGCAACATCGATCGAGCAGGAACGAGTCGTCGTCCCTACTTCGCTATCGCGAGGCTCATCTTTTCCTCGATACGGACCGCGTTGTTCGCGTCGCGAATTTGCAGGGTGGCGGTGGGAGGCGCGGCGTCCCAGTCAAACGCAATGAGTCCGAAGTTCAAATCGACGAAATTTTTACCGCAGCGAAACCGATTCGTTTCGTGGGTGAAACTGTGGAAAAAATTATCCTTGGCGTGATGTGTCATCCCGCTCGACGTAATGTCGTAAATCGGTTGCGAGATGCGCGGATCGCTGAGACGTGAAATTTCGCCGAGGTGCCGATCGCCGCTCAGGAAGATCACATTCCGCGCGCCGCTCTTGGCCAGGAGATCGAAGAGACGCTGACGCGACTGTGGGAACTCAGCCCACTTTTCGTAGGGATGTTCGCTGGCGATCACCTGAATGCCGGACCCGATGAGGTGCACGTCCGCGTCGCTCGCGGTTAGTTGTTGTTCCAGCCATTGCCACTGTTCCGACCCCAACATGTCGGCCGTGTGGCCGGGTCGCTCGCGATGGTAGCGGCCATCAAGCAGAATGATTTTCACTCGTCTTCCCGGCGGACCAAAGGTGTAGCTCGCAAACACGCCCGCTTGTTTTCGGCGCGGGCTTTCCGACGCTTCATCCAGGAAATCAAGCAGCAATCGCTGGCTCTCGACTTTGTTCGGGTTGTTCTTCCCGCCGTCGCTCACGCCATAATCGTTATCATCCCAGGTACCCAGGACGCGGCATTGTTCGCGGAGCGATTTGTAATCGGGTTGGTCCTTCTCTGCTTGGTAGCGCCGCGCGAGATCGGTCAAATCATCCGCGCGGCCATAGACTATGTCACCCAGCCAGATCCACAGATCCGGCTTGCATTCCCGAATCGGTTTCCAAAGCGGCTGCGGCTTGTATTCGCGATTGCAGGAACCGAATGCGATCCGTTCGAGGGCCGGGCCGGCGTCTTCGCCAAACGCGTTTGTCGCGGCGAGCGCAAACGCGAGTAGGAGTGCTAACTTTCGGCGCACTCGTTAGACGGCGGACTCGGCGAACTCGATAATTTCCCGCGGGGCGAGACTGAGTCCTTGTTGTCGAGCCATGTGCGCAAATGGCCCGTCGGCTGAAAGCAACTGCCGATACGTTCCCTCCTCGATGATGCGTCCCGCGAAGAGAACCACGATCCAATCCATCGAAGCTAGGGTGGAGAGCCGATGCGCCACGCAGATAACGGTGCGATCTTCCTCCAAGCGATCGACCGCGGCCTGGATCTCGGCTTCCGCGCGCGCATCAAGCGAGGCGGTCGCTTCGTCGAGGATGATGATCGGCGCGTTACGAACAAATGCGCGCGCAATCGAAATCCGCTGCCGTTGGCCGCCGGATAAGAGGACGCCGCGCTCGCCGACCCGTGTTTGGTAGCCGGCCGGGAGCTGCATGATAAATTCATGACAGCCGGCCAGTCTCGCGGCACTTTCGATCTCCGGCTGGGTCGCTCCCGGTTTGGCACAAGCGATATTCTCGGCAATTGATTGGTCGAAAATCACCACCTCCTGACTGACGAGTCCGATCAGATTGCGGAGATCGGCCACGCGCACGTCGCGCAAATCGATTCCGTCCATCTCAACCGAGCCGCTTGTAGGATCATAAAAGCGCAGGAGCAGATTCATCAGCGTGCTTTTGCCGGAGCCGTTCTCGCCCGCGATTCCCGTCTTCGTGCCTCGCCGGATCTCTAGATCGACATGTTCGAGGACGGCCTGCGTCTGGTATGCAAAACTCACGTCCCGGAAGCGAATCGCGGACGAAAATCCTGGCAACGGCCGCGCGTCCGGTTTTTCTTTTACCGTCGGCTTTTCAGCGAGAATTTGAGCGAGACGATCGACGCCGATTTTCGATTCCTGCAAGACGATGTGGAGCGCTGCGAGTTTCTTTACCGGCACAAAAAATAAAAGCATGCCGGAAAGGAAAGCGACCATTTCGGGCGTTGTTCGGTGACTGAAGAAAACGTAAATGATGAGCAGCCCCAACCCGAGCATGGAGAAAGTTTCGATGATCGGGTTGATCTGCTCGCGCGCTCTGACGCCCTTAACGCTCGAGCGCACCAGCTCCTTAGAAAACTCGCGGAAGCGTTGCGTTTGCTCGGTCTCCAAGTTGAGCGCTTTGACGATCCGGATGCCGCTCAACATTTCCACGAGCAAACTCGATTGCGAGATCCTCGCGGCAGTGCCGACCGCGGCCGCGTTTCGCGCTCGCGCGCCGAGCGTGGAAATGGGAATGAGGCAAAGCGGCGTCAAGACCATGGAGGCAAGCGTGAGTTTCCAATCGATCAAGCAGAGCGTGATAACGATGCCGATCATGCTGAATGACCCCGTGATCGAATCGGTGAACCCGACGCTCAGACATTGATTCAAGGCAGCAGTGTCACCATTCACTCGCATGAGCAGATCGCCCATGGTCGAGCGATTGAAGTAATCCATCGACAGGCTTTGTAATTTTCGCAGCACATCGCAACGCAGATCGTTCACGACGTTTTCGCTCAATGACGCCATCGCCCAGGCGCTGAAGTAACGGCTCAAACCGCGCAGTCCGACCAACAGCGGAAGGAAGAGCAACCCGCCGACAACTTGGCGGGCATCGATTTCCCGGCCGACGCGGGGAAGCCATGGGTCAACCAGCCGAAAAGTCACTCTCTCGGGCTGTGAACCGCCGCCGGTTGCGGCAGCCGTCATGGACTGTGGACTCAGCCGTTCAAGGATCGTCTTGGTGCCCCATACGAGAGTGCCATTCGAGAGGCCGAAGACGATGGAGAACCAGACGCCGGCGGCGAGCACCAGCCAGTACCGTCGCAGATAGGGAGCGCCGAAGCGGAGTATATCGATGAGGTAGTGCAAGGGCGTCTCTCTGTTTCGAGCGCGGCGGACAATGCCATTGCTCGCCCGCTTTTCCCAATATTTCTCTTGGAAATCAATCCTCCAGTTGGCATGGAAAGAACGCGGACGCATCCCGCGCCTGTTTCTCCATGCCGAACGCCGAATCTTCCCGCCCTTCCATTCTCTTGATCGCTGGCGATGTCTCCGGCGATATTCACGCCGCAGCACTCGCGCGGACGCTGCTCGGTCATGATCCCAACCGCACGATCCATGCTCTCGGCGGAAGCCGACTGCGTAAAATCGTTGCGCAATCGCCGGGTGGACAGTTTCTCGCCGATACCACGAATTGCAGCGCGATCGGAATCCCGTCGGCGATCGGAATATATTTTCATTGCCGCAGACTGCGGGATCAGTTGTGGGAATTTGTGGGTACGCATCACGTCGATCTTGCCGTCCTGTGTGATTGGGGCGGCTTCAACGGGCGGGTGCTACCGAAGCTCCACGCGCTTGGTATTCCCATTCTCTATTATTTTCCGCCGCGCTCGTGGCAGCGCACCGGTTCGCCAGGGCTTGGGATCGTTCCGTATGTCACGCGCGTGGCAACTCCATTTCAATGGTCGGCCGAACGACTTCGGGACGCGGGTGCCCGCGCAGAATGGGTGGGCCATCCTTGCCTGGAAAATATTCGCCCACCGGGAGAACGGCCGGCACTCCGGCTGAAGTTCGGCATCGAGCCTAACGACACGCTCGTCGCGCTGCTTCCGGGCTCGAGGCCGAGTGAGATCCGCGTGCTCGCATCGCGCATGGCCAAGGCGGCCTCGATCGTTAGCGCGCAGACTCGTGTGCAGTTCATCGCCGTCGTTCCCAGAGAACTCGCCGACGAAGCGCGCTCACATCTGCCGCCTTCCATTCAAATCGTGAGCGACTGCGCAGACGAACTTCTGCTCGCGTCCGATGCCGCGATTGTTAAGACGGGCACAGGAACGCTGGAAGCCGTACTCGCGGGCACGCCGCAGGTAACCGTCTACGACGTTTCAGTGGCGGGCCGGATCGAGTGGTGTCTGCTCTGGGCCTGGCGCCGCATTCCGTTTATCGCGATGCCAAACATCATTCTCCAGCGGAAAGCCGTTCCGGAATTGATCGGTCTCAATTGTCAGCCGGAGAAAATCGCACAAGGTTTGATCCGTATTCTGAAGGACGAAGGGCGACGCAACAAAATGCTGCGGGATTACACGCTCATCCGTCAGGCGCTCGGTTCCGAATTGCTGATGCCGCCGACCGAACGAACCGCCCAAATCGTGGAGGAAATGTTGAACGAAGCCACGGCACGCGCCGAGCCTGAGCGCGTGGCTGCCTAGACTGCGCGGCGCATCGCAAAGTTATGACCATGTCACCTGCGTTTCGTCTTTTCCATTTTGCTTCCTACCTCGCGTTCCGTCTCGGCCAAGGCGTGATGCGGCTCCTCTCGCTCGACTGCGTTTTCCGGGTGGGACGACTCGGTGGCGAATTAGCCTATCGAATTCTTCGCGAGCGCCGTGCGATCGCACTCGGCAATCTCCGCTTGGCTTTTGGCACCGAGATGTCAGAGGCCCAACTGCACGCACTCAACCGTCAACATTTTCAATTCCTTGGCGCCAATCTGCTTGCGGGACTGAAGGCGTCCACATTGCCGCAGGAAAAAATCTGGGAGCGCGTGACCGCAAACGTGCCGGACGAACGCGGCCAATCAGGTTGGATTGCGCTCATCAGCCACATCGGTAACTGGGAACTCTACAGTCATCTCGCACAAAAATTTCCGGAGTATCAGTTCGGCGCGCTTTACCAACCGCTGGCAAATCCTTTCGTTAATCGCTATCTAAAGGCAGCGCGGGCAAGCTCCGGCATTTCACTTTTCGATCGACGCAATGACTTGCTGAAATGCGTGCGTTTTCTTCGCGAAGGCGGAGTCGTCGGTCTACTGGTCGATCAGGGCGCCGGCTATGCCGGGCTTTGGACACCCCTTTTCCGACGGCTCACATCCTCATCTACGCTCGCGGCCAGGCTCTCGCTTCGGACTGGTCTTCCGATCCTTCCGATCGCCATCACTACCTGCGGCCGTGCCCGCTGGCAGATGACCATCTCGGAACCAGTTTATCCGAACGAAGAAAATGCCGAACTTCTCACTGCCCAAATTAACCGTTTCCTCGAGCAACAGATTCGTCGCTCGCCGGCCGACTGGCTCTGGGCACATAACCGCTGGAAGCCGTTGCGCCCGCATTTCCTTTTCGCGCGTGATCAGCGCCGTGTTCTTTTCCCGCCGGATTTTGACCGCTCGACGCTCGACCCGTTTCGTATTCTGATTGTCTCGCCCGCTGATGCCGAGCAAGCCGAGAAAACTTTTCCGGCCGTGCTTGCGATCAAACAAGGCCGCCCCGACACGTGGTTAACAGTACTGACTCCCGCCGCATTAGCCGAGGTTTGGAAAGATAATCGCGCGGTTGATTGCGTGCTCGAATGGCACAGAGAAGAATCCGTTTTCTCGCTTGCTTCGAAGATTCGCAGCGCTGCGCGATTCGATGTCGCGATCTTTTTCGCGCCCCGTTGGAAAACGTCGCTCGCGATTTGGAGCGCCGAAATTCCTCTTCGTGTCGGACGCCGCTCCGGCGCGAACTCCTGGCTCTACAATCAGCATCCCGCCGAGCCAAACCAGCCTCTTGATTCGGTCCGGATGAATTTGCACATCGCACAGAGTGTCGGCGCGAATATTGGAACCCATCTTGGCTCTGTTGAAAAGCCGATCAGCACAACGGCTGATTGAAAGCGCCGTTAGGCGTGACCTGTTTATAGATTTGGGCCAATAAACCAATCCAAGCTCCGTAGGAGCGACATGAAACCGGCCGCTTTTTGTGCCGCTCCTAACGGAGCTTGACAGTTGAGAGATGGATTTTGCTATAAACATGTCGCGCCTAACGGCGCTCCGCCCTCCAGGCATCGGCTTTTCAACAAAGCCAGATGGGTTCTAACCCGCATTCTCGCTAGCCGAGCGAAATGCGCGCGAAGGGCAGCTACTTCAGAGGAAGTAGCTGGGTTAGCCCAGCCCCTTCCGCCGATCTAGACTCCTTGAATTCTGAAATTCATTGGCGGACAGATCAAGTTTTCGTCCTCGTCTTCGAAACCCCAACCGAACCGAATCGAGGATTAGGACTTTCTGGATTCAAAAAAACCGCTGATCTGCACTAATCTGCGCTGATGAAGAAACAGGAGAGTCTTTTTCGTGAAGAGGGTTATCAGCTGATGGGCGCGGCGTTTGAAGTTTATAACGAAAACGGCAGCGGTTTGCTGGAGGAAATCTATCAGGAAAGCCTTGAGATAGAACTGGGTTTGCGAGGCATCCCCTTTCGCTCCAAGCAAGAACTGGCCGTTTTTTACAAAGGACGAGAGCTCCAGAAACGCTATATCCCCGATCTCCACGTCTTTGGTGGTATTGTTGTCGAGCTCAAAGCGGTCACCGAACTGGCCCCCGAGCATGAAGCGCAAGTGCTCAACTACCTGCGTATCGCACGCCAACCTGTGGGATATCTGATCAATTTTGCGCATCGGGATACTTTTCAATGGAAACGCTTTGTCTTGTCCGAAATTATCAGTGCAGATTAGCGTAGATTAGCGGTTGCTCTTTTGGTTGCGGTTCCGTTTGGAATCTTGGTTCTGGATTTGATTAGGACGAGCAGCGGAAGGAGGACGATTGATCGCTTCCCGGTCTGAGGCCCAGCCTCGCTACACTCAATCCAAATTGTAAGCTCGGATTGTTCTATGTAGGCACTGGAACTCGTTCACCCCGAAGGGGCTGCTCGGCTTCCCGCCGAGCGAATATGAAATATCCGGGCTAACGAGCCACTGCTGTGAGCGGTGCGATGCCGCGGCGCGCGCCGGATAATTTGAAGGCGAACAACCGGCGCGTCGAATGGAGCCCCGTCACTGCGTCGATCGGGGCGAGTGTCTCGACGGTGGAATAGTTCTCTGCCAGACGCTGCGGCGAAGAATGATCGGAAAGGTAAAGAAGCGGTTCGGTGGTTAACGGCCAATCCAGTCCGAACTGATTGGCGGCTAGTTCTCCCCTGGGCAATGACAGGATCGGCCAACCATCTTCACGCAGATAATAAAGAAGTGAAACCACCACCTCGCTCTGCTCTGCAGCGATGCCCCGCACTGCAGCGGTCTGGGCTCTCTGCCTAACAAGCGTGGACATGGATCTCCATCCCATCGTGCGATGATAGATGTCCGGTTTCGGCAGAAACGACAGGCTGATCCGATCGGCCAAGGCGTCTCCCACTGCCAGGGTCGTTTGCACAGCGAGACCAAGCACAATGGTTGCTTGAAGCCAGCGCCACTGCTTTTGCCTAACCAGTAGTGCCACGGCAACCACTGTGATTGAGATGGCGGACGGCGCGGCCCAGTTGGCCTGCGCGCCGGTAACCACAGCGGCCATCGTCACGAGCGCAAGTGGCGGCAGCGCAAACGCGATCATTAGCCAATCGGCGCGCTCCAGCTGGAAGCGGGAAGGGCGCACCAGCGAGAACAGGAAAACAGCGAAGACGATCGGGCCACAGACGCCAAATTGGCTCACCACGAAATCGATCACCCCCAGCGGATTAAGATTCAATCCATCACCCCGGATGTTGCCCAGCGTGTGGCGGAAGGTGACGAAATCGTGCGTCGCATTCCAGATCAGATTGGGCGCGATGACAAGCAGTGCGATGAGGAACGCAAACCAGATCCCGCGCCGCCGCCACAGCGCGCGCGCTGACGGATCGATCAAGCTCGCGAGAAGTGCGCCCGGGAGAAAGTAAATCATGGCGTATTTGGCGAGCAGCCCAAATCCGAGCGCAAAACCGAGCACCACAGACCACCACGACGAGCGGCCATCCATCGATTTGAGATAAGCCAGGAGTGCAACCGCCCAGAAGAAAAGCAGGGGAACGTCGGTCGACATAATCCGGGCGGAGTAGACGACGCCAGTGCCGATTGCAACGCACAAGCCAGTCCAGAATCCGACTCGTTCACCGTAAAGGTGGCGCGCGATAAAGTAGGTGACCAGCGCGGTTCCCGCGTAAAAAAGTGGAGCCGATGCGCGCACGCACGCTTCCGAATTTCCGCAGATGTGACTGGTGCCAGCAATGATCCACGCGATCAGCGGCGGCTTCGAGAAGTAGCCGAAAGCCGGCACCTGTGCCCACGTCCAATATCGCGCTTCGTCCGGGAACAAATCGACGACCGAGAACTTCAGTGCAATGATTCTGACTGCAGTTAATGCCGCCAGGGCGGCCGTCAGCCACCAAAAGAGTTTCGCAGAATTAAGCCTGATGAAGGCGTGGCTGAGCGATTGATCGATTTGCTCATCGGTGAAACGCGCGGTCTTCCAACGATAAACGAGACCGTGCATTACCCATGTGACCAGGAAGGCCGCCACGCCCGCCGCAAGCACATCGCTGGCATAATGCGCGCCAAACGCCATGCGGAAGATTCCGATCGTTAGGCCAAATATAGTGGCAGCCGCAAAAGCCAGGGGCCGAATCGACAGCGGGGCCAAGGCGGCCGGCGCATAAGTCCAGAACGCGGTTGCCGCTTCGCCGGAAAAGAAGGAACCGTTGTGCCCGTTACCACCGCGCGGATCCCACCACGGCCTGAACGCGTCGGGACCGTTGAATTCGCTCGTCGCGATCGGGCGCGGCCGACCCGAGTAATGCTTGAAGATCAGATTGGGAAGGACAATCGCGGTCAGCAATATGGTGCTCAGGAGAAAAATCATCGCACGTCCAGGAATCAAAAGCGGTTTGCGCGGTCGGATCAGCTTCACGATTGGCGCGACAATCGCCGGCGCCGCGAACGCCCATGCAATCCACATGGCTCCGCGGCGTGCGTATTGGGCTAACCCGTGGGGAGCAAACGCAAATTGCCGCGAATCGTTATCGTAAAACAAGCGCGCGAGCATGAGATCGAGTTGCGGGAAAACCGCGAAGAGCAGGCCCGCAAAAAACGCGACAGCAAGTGCAATGAAAAGACCAGTCCGATTCATGAATCCTAGTCGCTCATCGTTTCACGAGTCAAAACAGCCAGGCTCCAGCAACTCTTTACAGAAGATAACGAAGGTAACAAAGGTTCAGCCTTCTGATGAATCTTCTCTCTTTGTTTTCTTCGTTGCCTTCTGTTAAAAAAAGGTGAAGAGGACATTTCCAACGCACTAGCAATTCAGGATGCGCGTTCGCGCTCGCGAAAGGTGTCAAACTTCTTCCCACCGTCGGAAAATGGCGGCCACATTTGTGCCTCCGAAACCACTTGAGTTCGTGAGCGCGACTTTAGGCGCATGATCGATTGGGGCGGTCACGACGGCGACGGAATCGAATTCGGGATCGAGTTCAGTAATGTGCGCGGAAACAGGAGTGAACCGCTCCTCCAATGCCAGACAACAAAAGGCGGCTTCCATCGCTCCGGCTAGCGACATGCCGTGTCCGGTAATTGATTTGGTGCTGCTCACATATGGACTTTTCTGCGCAGTGAAGACACGTTTGATAGCGCGAATTTCCGCAGCATCACCAACCGGCGTCGCAGTCCCGTGGGCGTTGATGTAATCGACATCGCTCGCCGAAATGCCCGCGTCCTCGATCGCTAATTCCATCGCCCGGGCGAGACCATCGCCTTCCGGCTCTGGCGCCATCACGCTGTAGCCATCGGAGCCTTCGCCCCAGCCCAGGACTTCAGCATGGATCGGCGCGCCACGGCGTTGCGCATGATCGAGTTCCTCCAGAACCAGAACAGTCGCCCCACCCGACACCACAAAGCCGTCGCGCTTTCGATCGAAGGCGCACGGGCTAAGCGTAGGATCGCTCTGCGTGGTCAGCGCACGCGTTCCGACGAACGGCAGGATGCTAAAGAGATTGCAATCTTCCGCTCCAACGACGAAGACGATGTCCTGCCGATTTGCCTGAATCTTATCGAAAGCGGCACCGAGCGCATGCGCGGAGGAAGCGCAGGCACTGGAAAAGCCGAGGGCCACGCCTTTGATGCCGAAACCCGCGACCAGGTTCATGTTCAAAGTGCCGGCAACACTTGCGACCATCGCCATCGGGTTGCAGCGCTGCGGCCCTTTCTTCAGCATCATGTCGAGATAGTCGTAGGTCAGCCAGGCCGAACCATTCGACGCGCACATCGCGCCAGTTCGCGGATGTGAAACCAACGCCGGCGATAGCTGCGCATCGGCGATGGCCTGATGCATTGCGCAGAATGCATAAAGGACGTTCGGCGACATCGAACGCAATTGCTCGCGAGGGATTTGGTAGGCATCGGGATAGGTCCATTCGTCCGGGCGAAGTTCCGGAAAGGTAAATTCTTTCAGTGTCCCGGCGAGACGCACGGGGACGCCGGTCCGTTCCAGAGGGGTGTAATATTCGATCCCGGTCCGGGCCTCCCGCAGGCTTCGCAGGACCTGCTCACGATTGTTCCCGATGCTCGTAATCAGTCCGAGACCGGTCACGACGACGCGTCGCGAGTCGGTGAGGCGATGGGTTGACATTTCCGGCAGTCTATCGCGGCACGCCCCGCCCATGCATCAACAATAACTGGGTCATGATCCACTCGAAGCGTCGCGATAAGCCAGCGACCTTAACTCCGGCGACTGATCGGGGAGCACGCCCGTCGCGGGCGTGGGCGAAGCCGTCCCGGTTTCGCGAACTTTCTGAATTTCGTTTTGGCGAGACGCCAAAACCAACGCCCGGGACGGGCGTGCTCCCCAGGGTGCGCGTCGAGCAAAGATTCGATTAGCGCGAGCGCAGCAGGCGCGGACCGGCTAAAACAATCGCGAACAGTCCAAGAATGCAGAACGTGCTGATGTGATAAGTAGCGAGTCGCAGCGATAGCTCTCGGCCAATTAGATCGCGCCCGAGCAGCGAACAAAAGAAGATATAAACGGACAGGAGCACCATGACCCAACGGGGCACGCGATCGCGCACGACTAGCAACGCCGCGATGAGAAAGCAGGCAGGAAGGAGAGCAACGCAATGCTGCCCCCAGGTGATTGGCGAGAAAAGCAACATAAGAATACCTGTGGCAGCGAACTCCCAGAGCAGCCGAGGTTCGTCCCGCGCGACAACGACGCTCCGAGACCACCAGATGAATATGCCGAGAATGATGAGCAAAATCGAGTTTACCACCCAGCCAGCGACCGCAGTCGAGAGATTGAGGAACTCGATCGAGGGCGGGTCCCAGAAGCGACGGGAACTTTCTGGAACTCGAGCCAAATAGCCCATCAATGACGGACGGAGCGACATATTCTTCGTCCGCAACATCTCGCTCGCTTCGAACCCGGAGCCGGTCCCAGAGATTCCGTGAACGGCATTACCTGCCCAGGCCTTCATGTGGTTGCTCCACGACGGTGGACCCTGCCAGACAACAGGCAGGACCGTGAAGAAGAACGCTCCCGCTCCCGTGCAAAAGGCCACGCGCCATTGTCGCTTCCAAACAAAGTAGCCGAGGAAAATCGCCGGGGTGCATTTGATCGCGATAGCTACGCCAAGACTTATTCCGCCGAGTAGATCACGGCGTTGCCTCCAGAGGTAGATGCCTAACCAAATGAGCGCGACGACGGCCGTATTCAACCCAAGCTCGGCCTGGTCCCGGAGAATGAACTGGATGCAAAGGAACACTGCGAGGGCTGTTACCCAGAAGGCTTGCGTTTCATCGAGAGGGAACACGGACCGGACAAGACGACGCAGTGTCCACAACAGCACCAGCAGCGAGGCCACTCCGGCGGGATAATAAACCGCTTTCGCTATCGGCATCGGCAGGAGTGCGGCGGGCGCGAACGTCATCCCCAGGAATGGCGGATAAGGGAAGTCGTGTCCGCCGGCATAAAGAAATTCCCCGGCCAAAAACCGGCGGCCTGTTTCCCAATGCGTTTTAAAGTCGCCGTCATGGACCCTGATAAGATCGCGCGCCGCCCACCCGAGCAGCAGGCCAATTCCCAGCGCCATCACAATGCGTCGCAACAACGGCTCCTTTTTGGCGATGACGGGTGGGATGCGCATCCGCGGAGGACTCGTTAGGCACCCGTCAGACAACGCGGCTTTGCCTCAGTAATCAAGATCGTAGACCTGGCGGAGGCGAGCTTGCAAAGGCTGAAGATAGCTCGCCTCGGTCACAGCACCGTTCGTCTCCCGGACTACAGTGCGGATGTCCTTGCGCAGCCGCGTGCCGTACCAGGCGTGGAAGACACCGGCCGCGACAGTTGGAAAATGGGGATGACCTACAGCAAAGCGCGCGCAGAATTCAAGCCGGTAACCAATCACGCCAAGTCCAGCATCCAACAGCCGAACCGTAGCTGCTTCGCCTGTGTCAAAATCCGCATCGCGCACTTTCCGCAGCATAATATCTCCACCGAGATCAGCTTTGTGGAAGGCCATGAAATGCGGATGAATGTACCATCCGTGCCGGTTGCTTCTGTGTATTCCGTAAAAGATCGCGCCGGCCAGACGGTGATGTGCATCGAGCCGGTCCACCGTTAGCTCCAGCCATCCTGGCTCCATCGGGTGCGCATCCGAGTCGAGCAAAACGATGTGGTCATAACGAGCCGTCGCCGCGCCTTGCTCTGCGGCCTCGCCGTGACCGTGACCGCGTCGATTAGGTTTTGCCTTGAGAACCCGTACGTCAGGCTGCGCGTCCAGCCACTCGCAGGTGCCGTCGCGACTCCCGCGATCGACAATGATTAGTTCGTACGATCGGGGGCCGATCAGCTCGCGCACCTTTTCCACCAGGAGCCGAACGAAGAAAAAGGTATCGTAACTTACTGTGACAATACTCACCGGCCTGCCCATGTTTTCACCGTAGACGGAACAATGAGAAAAGCTGAATGCAGCGGGTTTCCCGCGATGCTCGTCAGGTTCAAACCTCCTGATGGAGTTGCGCGAAGCGTTCCTGCAAAAATCCGATGAGGTTGCCAATCGTTTGCATCCGCCGCAAGTCAGCGTCCTC
>Ga0207684_10003726_pt1 | contig 14763 bp, 12 predicted proteins | sample KBSK5501metaG_FD_184342 | JGI IMG/M metagenome (GOLD analysis project Ga0207684, IMG submission 184342) | Corn, switchgrass and miscanthus rhizosphere microbial communities from Kellogg Biological Station, Michigan, USA - KBS K5-50-1 metaG... | ecosystem: Host-associated > Plants > Roots >...
TGAGCTTCTTGATCTTCGCCACGCCTGCCTCGCCGCGCTCGGCGACGATGTCGGTCGCGCCGAACTCGCGGGCGAGCTTCTGGCGGGGCTCGTGCCGGCTCATCGCGATGATCCGGTCGGCACCCAGCTGCCTGGCCGCGAGCACCGCGAGCAGGCCGACCGCGCCGTCACCGACGACCGCGACCGTCTTACCAGGTCCGGCCTCGGCGGCGACGGCGCCGAACCAGCCGGTGCCGAGCACGTCGGAGGCAGCCAGCAGGCTCGGGATCAGGTCCTCATCCGGCCAGCCCGGGGTTGCGACCAAAGTGCCGTCCGCGAGCGGTACCCGCAGGTACTCGGCCTGGGCGCCGCCCGCACCGACGTACTCCACGTGCACGCAGCGGCTCTGGTAGCCGGCCTGGCAGATCGCGCAGGTGTTGTCCGAGGCCATGAACGAGCCGACGACGAAATCGCCGACTCCGATGTTCCGCACGTCGCGGCCGGTCTCCTCGACGACACCGGCGTACTCGTGACCCATCGGCGTCGGTCCCTGGATGGGCTCGATACCGCGGTAGGGCCACAGGTCCGACCCGCACACGCAGGCGGCGCAGATCCGGATGATCGCATCGGCCGGCGCCTGGATCGTCGGCTTCGCGCGCTCCTCGACACGGATGTCGCCAGGAGCATAGAGCACAGTCCCACGCATGAGTGGTTAACTTCCTTCCGTCTGAGGTGTCAGGTGGTGCCGTCCGGGCTTCAGGTCAGGTCCAGTCGGCAAGGCCCCGGTCGCCGGTGCCACATGCCATCGCTTGGGTTACTCGCCGCGAAAGACCCGTTTGGCGACGGCCATCGCCGACATGGCCTTGGGCCAGCCGGCGTAGAAGGCCAGGTGGGTGATCGCCTCGATGAGCTCCGTCTCGCTGGCGCCGTTCTGCCTGGCCAGGCCGAGGTGATAGACGAGCTGGTCGGTGTTCCCGCCCGTGGTCAGCGCGGCGACCGTGACCAGGCTGCGCTCCTCGGATGCGGTCGGTGCGTCCGACCGCTGTAGCTCGGAGGCGAACAGAGCCTCGCACTGTGTGCCGTCCAGCGTCGTCGACAGCGGCGACCACGCCAGCGGGGCTCCGTCCGGCATGCGCTCGTCGCCGGCCCCGGCAGGCCCGTCCGAGACAAAGACGTCATAAGACAGCTGGGTCGGTGAGGTTGCGGACATGGGTGCCTCCGGGAAATATCTCTCGTGGTCCGCCGCGGAACGATATGGCTCTGCGGCTCGGACCGTCGTACACCTGATCGTCGGGCCGCCCCGCGACGAGCGGTGCGTCGTCTTGTCACTATCCTGCGGCGCGAGGCTGCGGCCGGGGTATCCGCAGCACTACTGCACTTTGCGGATGCCTGTTGCGCGGCCGGCGTGGCGATACCGCCGGTCTTGCCGGCCGGGAAAGAGCCGCGTAACTTCGGCTACACCGCGTCAAGCAGCTCGCAGGCGTCCGCCAGCTCACCGACATCATCCAGCTGCCGCCGGTGACCCCGCCCCCGGCCGACCGGACCTGGGTGCTGCTGACCGAGGCACCCGAGGGCGGATGGGACCTGGGCGGGCACGCGAACACCAACGCCAAACTCGTCAGTGCCGCACGCGCCCAGATCGCAGAACTGAGCAAGAACTCGCCTGGCAGATCGCTGTCATCCCGTCCGCCGGGCCCGGCGTGAGGCGATCGGACTCCCGCGGTTCGGCGATCCGGAAGATCTTAAGGCCGTCGCCGACTCTGCGCGATGGGTGGGAGCCCGGCTAGGTGCATGTCCTCAGCAGCAGGTCCCCGGGCGCCTATTGCCGCAGGTCACCGCCCCTGCAGGTACCTGCCAGTTCCGCCGGAATCCCGGCAGGTTGCGGTACTGCCATGCTGTACCCCTTGCCTTGGCTGGGTCCGGCCCTTCCGTGGGGCGAACCCAGGTAGCCAACTCATCGACCTCGTAACCGAGGTACCAGGTTCCGGGGTCGCGGACGTGCGCGCTTGTCGGGTCGAGGAAACGAGCAAAAGACTTATGAGGGGTCTCGCTTCCGGTGCTTTCGTGTGCTGTGGTTGGCGTGCTGGCGCGGGCGATCACGTCGCGAGGTGCTGGCGCCCGGCGACCCCGGGCTTGGGATAGGACCGGTACAGGTGTGAGCTGACCGTACGCGGGTGAGAGGAAGAGCCGGCGGCCGATCTGGCGATTACTCAGGCCGTCGCTGGCCATGTCGTCAGGCTCAACGACGGCTCTGACCTGAGCCCGCTGACCGCGTCCGGCCCGGATCTGAGGACCGCCATCCAGCCAAGGTCAATGCTGTGCCCAGGCCGACCATCCGCCAGACCAAGGCGTGAACGCACCGTACAGATCGCTCAATCGGGCAGGCCCAGACGGCCACACTGGTCGACGCCGAAACGCGCCGAACACTTCGCGCGCCGGACTACCAGCACGGACGGTGACCGTCCGTGACCCCGTCCACAGCGTCTCGCTTCGGACCGAGCCCGGCCGACCTTGATGCCCCCGATCGCAGAAGGCATGGCCAAGGTCGGTGACAGCCTCACCGGCGCGGCGCAACTGCGCCGGTGAGGGCTGTGATCACCGGCGCCGCGGCGGGGTGCCGCGTTCCCACTCGCCGATGATTTCTGCGCTATCGGTCCTGCGGTCGAGAGGTGGGCGATGAACTCGGTGTGGCTGCCTCCGCTGCGGCCGCAACGGGACTGCCAAGAGCTTGCCGGCGGCGCGGTGATAGTGGTGCATCGTCTCGTCGATGGCATGAGCGTCGATCTCGCCGATCCGGTTGCCCCCGGTCGCTGCGGCGCACGGTCATACTGGCGTTCTGGGCGAATAGGCGGTGCGGGAGGAGTGATGGCAGTGGATATCACGAACCCGAGGGCCGGTCGTGGGCGGCACACCGAGGCGGCCGACCCTGATGAGCCCGGGGCTGCGGGTGCCCGGCCGGTGTCGGGGCGGGGTCGAGGTGCCGTCGTGTCCGGGCGGGATCTTGCCCTGCTCCCGGCCGCCGAGGTCTTGTCCCTCCGGGATGCGGGGGCGGTGCTGCTGGACGTCCGCGGGCCGGCCGAGTTCACGGTCGGCCATGTGCGCGGGGCGGTCAGCATCGGCCTGCAGGGGCGCTTCGAAGATTGCGCTGGCGCGGTGTTGCCGCTCGACCGGGATGTCGTGCTTGTCGGCGATGCTGAGATTGCGGCGGAGGCAGCGGCGCGGCTGGGCGATGCTGGGTATGACCGGGTGGTTGGCCAGCTGGACGACCTGGCATCGGTGTTCACTGCCGGGCTCGAGCTGGTCGAGGCGAGCTCCCGGCTGAGCATCGAGCAACTCGCCGAGCTGCAGCGGCTGGAACCGGCTCTGCAACTTGTCGATGTCCGCAGCCCCGCAGAGACCGCCTGGGGCACACTCCCGGGGGCGCGGGAAATCCCGCTGGCCATCCTTTCCAAGCTGCCGGACGCCCTCGACCGGTCCGCCCCGGTCCTGGTGTACTCCGCCGACGGCTACCGTTCCCTGGTTGCGGCGAGCGTCCTGCTGGCGGCCGGGTTCGCCGACGTGGCTGACCTGCTCGGCGGTTACCGCGCCTGGGAAGGTGCGGGGCTGCGAGTAGCGCGGGAGGCAACGCCAGATGCCGCCGCGCCCGAGGTGGGCGCGCGCACGGCTGCGGCGCTGGTGGATGCGGGCGCGCTGCTGCTGGATGTGCGCGAGCCCGGCGAGTGGCCGGCCGGCCACGTGGCGCAGGCCTGGCTGCTGCCGATGGGCCAGGTGGCCCGGCACCGTGGCGACCTCCCGCGGGATCGCCGGATCGTGGTGGTGTGCCGCTCCGGCGGCCGCTCAGCCGCGGTCGCCGAGGCGCTGCGCGTATGGGGATTCGACGCGGTCAACTTGTCCGGGGGAATGACCGCGTGGGCGGTGGCTGGCCTGCCGGTGGTCACCACCGGGCCGGGCAGCGCCGACCTCGTGGTGCACCGTGCCCACCCGCTCAACTGCGAGACGTCGATCCCGGCGCTGATCGGCGGCGTGGTCATGCCCAATGCCCGGTTCTACGTGCGGAATCACTTCGACACCCCGCGGCTGGACCCGCTGTCGTGGCGGCTGGAGGTGACGGGCCTTGTTGAGCGCCCGCTCCGGCTCAGCCTGCGGGATCTTCACAGCATGCGCTCGGAGACACTGGTGGCCACCCTCGAGTGCGCCGGGAACGGCCGCTCCGCGTTCGACCCGCCCGCCGAGGGGGAGCAGTGGCAGCTGGGCGCGGTCAGCACCGCGGAATGGACCGGGGTGCCTTTGGCTGAGGTCCTCGGCCGCGCTGGCCTCAGGCCGGACGCGCTGGAGGTCGTGTTCCGCGGCGCGGACCAGGGCAACGCCGGGGACGCCGCCGGTCCCATCCATTTCGAGCGCAGCTTGCCGGTCACCGACGCCGGCCATCCCGGGTCACTGCTGGCGTATGCGATGAACGGTGAGCCCCTGCCGCTCGAGCACGGCTATCCCCTGCGGCTCATCGTTCCCGGGTGGTACGCCGTGGCCTCGGTCAAATGGCTGACCGAGATCGAGATCATAGGCTCGCCATTCACGGGGTTCTTCCAAACCCAGCGGTACGTCTACGAGACCCGGCGCAACGGTACCGTGACGCGCGAACCGGTGCGCCTCCAGCACGTCCGGTCGGTCATCACGCAGCCGTCCGCCGGTCAGCAGGTCACCGCCGGCGACCTGGTCGTCCGGGGGGTGGCGTGGTCGGGCGCGGCGCCCATCGACAAGGTAGAGGTCAGCATCGGCGGCGGCCCGTGGCAGAACGCCAGGCTGATCGGCCAACCGCACCGTCACAGCTGGCAGTGGTGGGAACTGCTGACACGCATCGATGACCCGGGCGAGACAACGCTCCGGGCCCGCGCCACCGATCTTGCCAGGCGCACGCAACCCGACCGGCCGCAGTGGAACCGCCTCGGCTACGGCGGCAACGCCGTGCACAACGTTCCCCTGCACGTCCGATGACTTGCTTGTCAACCGCAAACCCCCGCGCGCTCCACCGGCACCCAGCAAGCGACCTCAGCCGACCGACCTAGGAGCGTCGCCGGCCAGCCGTGGTCCGGATCCTGGGCCGTAGCGCTCAGATCGACCATTCCGGCGGGCGACGGACCGCGCCATGCAACCCGCGTCGGCCGTCCAATTAGGCGGTGCGGCGCGCCTCGGTCTAGTGCAGCGCCGATTACGTACCGCTACGGATGTTGCCCGGCGGAGCGATGGCCAGCCCTGCCGAGTATGAGCACCCAGAAGGTGGCGCTCAATTCGCATCTCGCTGCGGAACCCGATCATCCGGTTATTCGTGTCCATCGGCTACGCCCGTCGGCTACGCCCTGTCGCCCAGTGTGCCCGCCCTTCTGATTAGAGGCAGGCCGGGTTCCCCGGCTGGCTAGCAGTTGTTGGCTGGTCCCTGGCCCTGCGGGTGGCGCGGCAGGTGACTGACCACGGTCTTGGCCAGCAACGCCCAGCCGCCGATGACCGTGCCCGCCGGGCCCACGCCCTTCTCGGGGATGGTGAGCGTGGTGCGGCCGCCGAGCAGGTGGTAGGTGCGGGCGCTGAAGATGAACTCGTCGTCCTCGGTGGAGCCTTGGATAAGCCGGGCGACGGCGATGCCTGCCCGGCCTGCCGCGTCGGTGGCGTGCGGCACCACGGTGGCACCCGGGATGGTTGCCGCGACCCTGAACAGGGCGGCGGTGAGCCTGGGTGGCGTCAGCGTGGTTTCCAGCAGATCGCTGATGTCGGTCCAGGCCTGGTTGTCGGCGCTTTGGCCGCCGTCCTTGTGGGTGTAGATCCAGGCCCGGAGCTGTGCCGGGTTGGTGGGAAGGGTGGTTAGGAACTGGTAGGTGAAGCGGGCCGGGGGCGCGTCAGGGCAGCCCTGGGCCGGCACCGGCAGCCAGGAGGCGCCCAGCCCTCTAGTGGCAGGCGGCGGGGCGCTCCAGGGGAGGCGTTCGTTACGCACCGCGTCATACCACAACACCCCCGGCTTGCGGTCGTCCACCGGCCACCAGATCCGGCGGCGCTCGACGGTGAGCCAGTTGTTCTTGCCCCCGCCGTCGGTCATCGACAAGCCGGCCGACGTGACGAGGATGTACTGCCCCGGGTGGGGGACCGGCTGGCCAGACTGGGTGACCGCCCGGGCCGCGCGCTCCAGCACGTAGGCCGCGGGCGAATAGCGGCTGCCCGGGCCGGGCAGCCCGGTGAGCAGCCCGGCGGTGAGCGCCGCCGCCATGGCAACGGCGGGGGTGATGATGGCGGCCCGGCGCCGTCGGCGGCCTGCGCGCCAGGCGGCGTCAACCCGGATGCCAGGCGGGGCGGCCTGGTCAGCCAGGTCGCGCAGCGCGGTGGTGATCGGGTGCTCGGGCTCGCTCATGGTCCCACCTCCGTGCTGGTCAGCCCAGCCGAGGCCAGCGCCGCCCTCAGCTGGGTGAGGGCCTTGTGGGTCTGGCTGCGCACGGTGCCGACCGAACACCCCAGGATGCTGGCAACCTGCGCCTCGGGCAGATCCTCGAAGTAGCGCAACACCAGCACCGCCCGCTTGCCCGCTGGCAGGGCACGCAGCGCCTGCTGCACGCTCAGCCGTGTCTCGGCGCTGGCATCTACGACAGCCGCAGCCTGGTCGGGCACGTCGGCCATGGTGGTCTCACGGTGGCGGGCGCGGCGGCGCCACCCGCTCACCTGCTCCCGGTACATGACCTGGCGCACGTACGCCTCGGGCGCGGTATGGATGCGGCCCCAGCGGGCGGCAGCTTTAGTGAGGGCGGTCTGGAGCAGGTCCTCCGCAGCATGCTGGTCACCGGTGAGCACGTAGGCGACGCGCATCAGCGCGCTGGAGCGGGCCGCGGCGAACTCGGCGAACTCCCGCCGGGCACTGTCGTCCACGTCGGCCTCCCGCCGTCCTCACCCCTTAAGACGCACGGCGGCCCGCGCATCTATGCCGCGCCAGCACATGACCCCAGCCGTGATCAATCAGGAGACCACGCGAACCCACGTTGCCAGGGCGCAGTTTCCCTGACCCGCCGCAAGGTGGCATTCGTGGGGCTGGGCCGGCGCTCTAGCAGACTGCGGTGGGTGAGTGAGAGCGCGCCCGACCTGCACATGCTCAACCTGGTCGTCACCGACATGCCCGCCAGCCTGGACTTCTACCGCCGGCTGGGGATCGCCGTACCCGAGGGCCGGGGCGCGGCCGCCGCCCACGTGCAGCTGAAAATGCCCGGCGGCGTCAGCCTGGAGCTTGACACCGCGGAATCGGCGCGGCTGTGGCACGCCGGCTGGCGCGCCGACCCCGCGGGTGTGCGGGTGGTCATCGGGTTCTCGCTGCCGACCCGGGAGGCCGTCGATGAGCGGTACGCGGAGCTGACCTCGGTCGGCTATGCGGGGCGGCAGCCGCCGTTCGACGCCCTCTGGGGTGCCCGGTGGGCGATCGTGGCCGATCCCGACGGCGATGACATCGGGCTGATGGGCCCCATCGACCCTCCCGCCGCTCCTGGCCGCCTGAGCAGTCCCCGGATCCCTGAAACCCGCCAGCCAACCCCGCGGCGCAGCACATCTGCGCGCCATTGACAGCAACCGGTGACCGACAACAGCCTCGCCACGCAGAACCTCCCGTTCGGTAACGGCGTCGCCAGATGTCCCGCAGACCGGGCTGCCGCGCCGATCGGCGGGTAGGTGAGCGGTCGCAAAGCCTCGCTCGCGGGGCGGCGATCCCTTGAGTTCGACCACTGAGCAGTCGGCCGTCCTGCATAAGTATCCATCGCGACCTTGCGCTGGAATGCGCGCATCTGCCGCGTATGGCGCGTGGGAGGACGGGCGAGATCATGACGGCAGGGCGGGCCGTTCGCTTGAGCATCAGCGGCCCTCGCCCGTGGGCTGCCCGGCTGGTAAGCCGCATCGATGCGATGGCGGTCATCGGCTAGGCGGGTGGCGGCCGCCGGGGTGGGACCGGGATCCGGTCCAGGTCGCGGGCCAGTGCGACCTCGCCGCCGAACGCGGCCGCTGCCTGGTCGGCGAGCAGCTGGCCGTCGCCGGTGTCGTAGCGCTGGGAGAAGTGGGTGAGCACGAGCAGCCGTGCCCCGGATTCGGCGGCCATGCGGCCTGCCTGCCCGGCGGTCAGGTGCCCGTGCTCGCGCGCCAGTGCGGCCTCGGCGTCGGCGAAGGTGGATTCACACACCAGCATGTCCGCGCCGTCGGCGAGCGCGAACGCGGCATCGCACAGCCGAGTATCCATGATGAACGCGAAGCGCTGGCCCCGCCTCGGCTCGCTCACCTGCTCGATGCTGACCACCTGGCCTGCCACGGCGAGGCTTCCCTGCCGCTGCAGCCGCCCGACGTCGGGGCCGGTGATGCCGAAGGCGGCGAGCTTGTCCGGGAGCATCCGCCGCCCGTCCGGCTCGGTCAGCTGGTAGCCGATGGCCGGCACGCTGTGTGACAGCGGCTGGGCCACTATGCGGAACGCAGCGGCCTGGATCACTGTGCCGCCACCGTCGGCTGGCCGTTCCTGCAGGTTCACCACGTCACGGAACAAGGCCGCATGCCGGAGCCGCGTGAACACCTCCCGGTTCTGCGCCGGGTAGGAGGCATCAACCACGTGCGGCACCCGGTCCAGAGACATCCGCTGCAGCACGCCCGGCAGGCCAAGGCAGTGATCCCCGTGGAAATGGGTGATGCAGATCCGGGTGATCTGGCTCACCGTGACCCCGGCGAAGATCATCTGCCGCTGGGTGCCCTCACCCGGATCGAACAGCACCCCCTCGCCATCCCAGCGCAGCAGGTAGCCGTTGTGGTTGCGGCTCCGGGTGGGCGCCTGGCTCGCCGTGCCAAGAACCACCATCTCACGATCAGACACGACACCCGACCCTACGCCGGGCGCATGCTCACGGATGTCCAGCAGCGGGGTAGGTGAGAGCTTGTCAAGTAGTTCCGACGCCTGTCGCGCTAACGGTAATCTTGGGAGCCAAGTTGGGAGCCAACCGCACCAGACACGAAGCGACGGAGGCCACGTCCAGCCGGAGTCGCCGCAGGTGAACGGCACATAAGGCGATGCCAGGCACCGCCGGGCGACGGGCTGAGCCTGCATGGCATGTAGGGGCTGGCCCCTGTGGAAGCGGCGCCCAGCCTGCTTGCCGACGAATTTCAGTGGCTGTCGGCTGCAATAACCTATGTCCGTTACACAGCGTGATAACTGCGAGCCGGGCCTCGGGCTGATCAAGAGCCCTGCCGACTCGGCGCGCGTAACGTTCGTGTCGAGCAGTAACTCGCGGCGCTCCGATTGTCCCGTTATGTGACTGCCTGGGGCTCCGGCTACAGGCTGGCTTCCCCATTCTCGCGGGGGGATGGGAGCCCAACGTTGTTGGGTCCGCCAGCGTCGTGGAAAACCGCAGGTGTGCGGAATTATCCTGGCTGCCTGCGGCGCGGCAGGCTTGTCGCTATCAGTGACCGGCCCACCCGCGGCGTCGCCAGACGAAAACCATCATGATGAAAGCGCGGGTAGCGCCCACGGCCAGTCCAGCTCCGGGGGGCGGCACCGTGGTCAGGCGCCGGAGCGGGCCGTGTGAGCCAGCAGGGGGACGAGGTACAGGGCGTTTGGGCTGCCCCAGCCGGTGACTGGGTCCCAGCCGGGTCCGGCGGTGTCGCCGGTGAAGACACCGGTGGGCCAGAGCACCGAGTTGTCGCCGGTGACTACGTCGTGGAAGGCCCGGTGGTAGGCGGGGCCGCGGGCGATGTGGTAGATGGCGGGGTTGACGAAGCCCAGGTGCTGGCGGCTTGCTGGTCGGCCAGGGCGATGATGGCTGCCCATAGGGGGTGGCGGCGCTGGTGCCTGAGGCTGGCAGGAGGCCGCCGCCGCTGATGTCGATGGCCATGGCGGTGTTGGAGTCGGCGTTGGCGGCGACGTCGGGGACGCCGCGGGTGGCGCGGGCCCGGGCGGTGCCGTCTTGGTAGGCGGGGCGGGGGAACAGGCTGCTGTAGCCGCTGCCGGAGGCCCCGGTGGCCTCGGGTCTGGCGCTCTGGTCCCAGGCCATCTCGCCGTGGTAGGGGGCGCATTATCCGCGGCGAGTTGCGCGCGCCGCCGCGCATGGTCGCCACCTGGACTGCGGCTTGGCATTCGTGCGGCTCGGGGATCCCCACAGTACTCATGGCGATCACCTCGACGCCGTAGCGCTTACGCGGCTTGTCCGGGGGACGACATGTTGTGGTAGTGGTGGCGGTCGTCAATGCAAGTTCTGGCCCTGGCGTCGGCGTCCCGGGGGCTCAACGCCATGCCGCCCACGTTCAAGATTGTTTCGCGCTCTGCTGTCATGTCCAGGTGAAGGGTACAAGGAGCTGCCCGCCCTGGCCGGGGGCTGGCAAGGTTGGTCTGGGCGTCCGGGCGGGATGATGTCCCGATTTTGGTTGCGATTTCGGCGGCCGCTCCCTCGGTGAAGACTCCGCGCCGGCAATTTCTGGCCCCGCCCCGCAACCCGGTGGCCGTCTTCGGCTGAATAACAGTGAGGCACGTTCTGCCTCGGGTGCGCGGTCCGCAGGCACGCCGGCCGCCGCGAGGAATGGAGAGGCCCATGGTCATGGACGGGGCTGGCCCGCCGCCACGGGCCGGGCAACCGGGCATGGAGCGGCTTGTGAGCGATGCGGAGCTGATCGAGCGCTCGCTGCGCGAGCCAGACTGCTTCGGGGCTATCTTCGACCGGCACGCGGGCGAGATCTTGCGCTATGCGCATGCGCGGCTCGGCCCGGACCTGGCCGAGGACGTGACCGGGGAGACGTTCTTGGCCGCGTTCGGCCGCCGCGACCGCTACGACACCTCCCGCCCCGACGCCAGACCGTGGCTGTATGGCATCGCGGTCCGGCAGATCGGCACGCACCGGCGGGCGGAGGCCCGGTACCGGCGGATGCTCCAGTCCGTGGCGGCCGAGCCACTGGCCGGTGACATCGGCGACCGCTGCGCGGAGCGGGCAACCGCCGACCGGTTGCGGCCGCGGCTGGCGGCGGTGCTGTCTGGCCTGCCGCGCCGGGACCGGGAGCTGCTGCTGCTGGTGGCCTGGGCCGAGCTGAGCTACGAGGAGTCCGCGCGCGCGCTGGGCATCACGGTCAGTGCGGTCCGCTCCCGGCTGCACCGGATCCGGGCCCGGACCCGCAAGGACCTCGGCGGGGCGAATCCGGCACACATAGCGGAGGAGACAAGCCATGGATGAGATCAGCATGTTCACCGCGCTGCGGCCGCCGCCCCCCGATGACACCGAGGCGATCCGCGAGCGTGCCCGCGCCCGGCTGGATGCGGCCTTGCGCCAGGCGCACCCGGGCGCGGTGCGGCCCGCCCGCCGGCAGCGCTCCCGGCGCCGCCTCGGCGTGCTCGCCGCTGGGGCGGTAGCGGCCGCGGCAGGGATCGCCGTGGCGGTGCCGGCCGTCCTGCCCGGGAACACGTCTGGCGCCTCGCCCGCCGCCGCGCGGCTGCTTGCCAAGATCGCCACCGCTGCTGCCCGGCAGCCGGGACCGCGGGTGCGCGACAGCCAGTTCTGGTACATCAAGAGCTGGGTGGCCTACCAGGTCTGCACCTATCAGCGCAGCGGGACCTTCAAGTGCGTCCTGGAAAAGCCGCACGAACGGCAGACTTGGGCGTCTGTGTCCAACGAGTGCGTCACCGGCCTGCTGCGCGAGTACGGCCAAGACACACGTCTCGTCTTTTCCAGCAACTATCTTCATTGCCCGTACCGGGGCGGCGTGCACGACCCCACCTACCGGTTCCTGCAGTCGCTGCCCACCGACCCGCACGCACTGCTCGGACTCATCGAGCAGGAGATGCAAGGGCAGCTGCCCCGCCCGGAGGAGGCGTTCACCACCATCGGCGATCTGCTTCGCGAGGCGATCGCGCCGCCGCGCGTCAGCGCCGCGCTGTACCGGGCGGCCGCCCTGATCCCCGGTGTCACCGTGGTCGCGCACGCGACCGACGCGATCGGCCGGCACGGCGTCGCGGTGGCCTTCACCTACCAGGGCGTGCGCTCCGAGTGGATCTTCAGCAAGCAGACCCTCCAGTACATCGGCGAGCGCGACATCAACATCGCCACCGGCACCACCACCGGCGAGGACGCCGTCCTGCAGCGCGCCTTCGTCAACCACGCCGGGCAGGTCCCGGGCTGAGCAAACCCCGCACACCCGGAGAACGGCCTGATGGGAAGCAGCAGGCCGTTCTCCCGGCGCCACTGCCACCGCGTAGCCTGCGCAACCACCACGCCAGCCGACGAACACCCACGCCGCCTCGCCAGCCGGGCAACCATGCAGGCGACGGCTCCAGCATGTCCCCGCAGAGCCACCTCCGATCGGCCAACAAGCACCTTGCACTCAATCACGACGCTCACGCCGCATCCCGCCCAGCAGCTGCACGCCTCCCGCGATGATCCAGCTGTGGAGTCAAAATCGTTTGGTCTCGGCCTGGTACGGCTGCGCAACCCAAGGCCAGCGACGCGCCGGCGGAGGCTCCCGGCCGGTGCCGCAGCCGCCCCGGCCCCCGGGCGAAGCCGGCGCCGCCCGTCCACGCGGCGCGCCAGCCCAAAGGGGACCGCAGGGGACTCCAGATCGTACGGTTCGGCGCGGCAATCAACGGCAATGCCGACCGGCCAGGGCCGGCGCCATAACGGCGGGACTGTGCGCGCCTGCTGACCGCTGAGGATGATGACAGAGCGTGACAAAGCTGATGAGATGACGAGGCTTCAGTTGCCGGAGCACCGTGGCTCGCTGGACGGTTATCTCGGCTGTGATCTGCGGCGTTGCGATAGCGGCGACGGACACGCGGTTGGATACGGTACCTACAGCTCACGCATCCGGGGAGGCTGGGATGGCTCAGAGAGTAACCGTCGCGCTGGAAGACGACCTTGATGGCGGCCCAGCAGTTGAGACCGTGCGGTTCGGGTTCGGCGGCGCGGACTATGAGATCGACCTGAGCAAGAAGAACGCCGCCGCCTTCCGCAAAATGGTTACTCCATTCATCGGGCACGCGCGCAAGGCGGCCCGGGCAGGGGCCCGTCGGCCAGCGCGGACCGCGGCGGCGCGGCAGCGCAGCGGCGACATCCGGGCCTGGGCGCAAGCCCGGGGGATCGCGGTCAGCGAACGCGGGCGCATCCCGGCCAGCGTGGTGGCGCAGTACCACGCCGCGGCCAACGGGCACTGACGCCAACCGACTCCCGGCTGCCTTCCCGCCCTGGACAGGCTGGGGTCTGCGGGCCGCCGGCCCCGCCGACAACGCCGGCAGAAAGCCGACAACGCCGATGCGTCCAGGGCGTGACAATGGCCAGCATGCAACTGGCTGACCGTGTCCTGGTGCATCAGGTCCACCCCGCCAAGATCGGCGCAGATGTCACCGCCTCGCTGGTATCGAATGCCTTGCTGTGGGCGAACAAGCCGAAAACCGCGATCGCGGTGCGCATCCTAGGGCCGGTGGCCGGGTCGGTCGCCGTGCTCAGCCGTGCCGACCTCGGCGCCCTCGCCGTGACCCGCCGGGGCCGGTACGTGCTGGTGCACATGCCGCCAGCGGCCCAGGCGGTCCGGCTGGCCGGTGATGCACTGATGGCATGGGGAGCCCATCGGCGCAGTGCCGGCCTCCTGATCACCGGCGCGGCCGTCGTCGCGGCCGGCTGGTCGCATGCGGCATGGCCGGGGAGGCCTGGACGCCCGTGATGGCGCTCTGAGCGTCACCCGCCTTCCCAACCACACGCGGCATGTGCCGACGTCGGCGGGGTGACTGTCAGGCGCTGCCCAGCCTGGGGGACCTCTCTTACGCAACCATGCGCCCGGAACGTGATGCAAGGACATTACAAGCCGCACCGGGCACCCCCGACCGGCCGCCTGCACGAAGGCCGAGGGAGGCTCCACCCGTGATGGACTGGGAAGACCGGCTTGACGACTGGGAACTCGAACTCGAACTGAACGCTCAGCTCGAGGGCTCGGACTGGGTCACCCTCGAACGCGCAGCCACCGGTACCGGCGTCTGCCGTGCCGCCCTGCGCAGCTGGTACCAGACCGGGCAGATCCCGTCCCGGCTGACCAACGGCCCGCACGGGCCACCGCGGCTGGTGCCCCATGCCCTTGGTCGCTGCCCGCGCCGAGGCCTCGCCGCGCCCGCGCCGCTGCCGCCCAGGCGGATCTTGTACTTGCGCCGGCCAGCGGCGCGTTGCAGAGCCTGCTGACAGGAGGCTTCGCCGATGCCCGGGCGCCCGGGCCCTAGGGGTGCCAGGAGAAGGAGCACCACGGTGACGGAACGGGACGATTCCGTGCACATAGTTTTCGGCGCCACCGGTGCCATCGGCCGTGCCGTTGTCACTGAGTTGCTGCGCGCTGGCCGCGATGTGCGGGCGGTCAGCCGCGGTGGGCAGGCGCCCGATGGTGCGCAGGGCGTGGCGGCCGGCGCGGCTGACCCGGCCCAGGCGGCGCGCGCGGCGGCCGGCGCGGCGGTCCTCTATCACTGCGCCAGCCCGCCCTACACCCGTTGGCCCGGGCTGTTTCCCGCGCTGACCGGCTCCATCCTGGGCGCAGCCGAGTCCCGCGGTGCCAAGCTGGTCTTCGCCGGCAACCTGTACGCGTACGGGCCCGTGGACGGGCCCTTGCGCGAGGACCTGCCCGCCGCCGCGCGCGGCCGCAAGGGCCGGACCCGGGCCGGCATGGCCGCCCAGCTGCTCGGCGCGCACCGCGACGGCCGGGCCCGGGTCGTGATCGGGCGCGCCTGGGACTATTACGGCCCGCACGGGCCCGGCTCGACCGCGGGCCAGACGGTATTCGGGCCGA